>JACCEE012343800.1_pt1 | contig 85813 bp, 76 predicted proteins | sample 7449931 | NCBI WGS metagenome assembly JACCEE01 (sample SAMN15323457, study PRJNA562643) | freshwater metagenome | isolation source: river surface water | place: USA:Blue River Watershed | collected 2017-08-19
CAGGACCGGGCCAACCACGAGATGTTTGTGCGCATATTGCAGTCGCCCCTGGGCATCACCCATGCCATGCGGCTGATGAACCAGACCTCGGTGTTGGGGCGCTACCTGTGGACCTTCAGGCGCATCGTGGGCCAAATGCAGCACGACTTGTTCCACGTCTACACGGTGGACCAGCACATCTTGATGGTGCTGCGCAATGTGCGGCGTTTTTTCATCGCCGAACATGCCCACGAATACCCGTTTTGCTCGCAACTGGCCAGTGGCTGGGACAAGCCATGGGTGTTGTACGTGGCGGCTTTGTTCCATGACATTGCCAAGGGGCGCGGCAAAGACCACTCGGTGGAGGGGCGCAGCGAAGTGCGGCGCTTTTGCCGCACCCACCGCATCGAGGCAGAAGATGCCCAGTTGATTGAGTTTTTGGTCAGCGAGCACCTCACCATGAGCCATGTGGCCCAAAAAGAGGACTTGAACGACCCCGATGTCATCGCCCAGTTTGCGCGCCGCGTGGGCAGTGAGCGCCGCTTGACCGCCTTGTACCTGTTGACGGTGGCCGATATCCGTGGCACCAGCCCCAAGGTGTGGAATGCCTGGAAGGGCAAGCTGCTCGAAGACCTCTACAGGTACACGGCCCGTGCCCTGGGCGGTCGGGCCCCAGACCCCGACTCGGTGGTGGAAGCGCGCAAGCGCGAAGCGCTGGAAAACCTGGCCTTGCATGCCCTGCCCCACGAAGCGCACAAAACCCTGTGGGACTCGCTCGATGTGGGCTATTTCATGCGCCACGATGCCCAAGAAATCGCTTGGCACACGCGGCAACTCTCGCGTTGGTTGGCACAAAACCCAGACCAAACGCCGCCGCCCATGGTGCGCTGCCGCCCCTCACCCACCGGGGAAGGCCTGCAAATCATGGTGTTTGCGCCCGATGCACCCGATTTGTTTGCCCGCATTTGCGGCTACTTTGACCACCACAGCATCAGCGTTCAAGATGCCAAGATTTACACCGCGCCCAATGGCCGGGCCTTGGACACCTTTCAAGTGGTCACGCCGCACATGAGCGAGCATTACCGCGAATTGAGCACCATGGTCGAGCGCGACTTGGCAGACACCTTGTCGCTGGCGGGGCCCTTGCCAGCGGCCAGCCATGGGCGGGTGTCGCGGCGGGTGAAAAGTTTTCCCATCGCGCCCCGGGTCAGCCTGCAACCCGATGAAAAAGCACAGCGCTGGTTGCTCAGTGTGTCGGCCAGTGACCGGGTGGGCTTGTTGTATGGCATTGCGCGGGTGCTGGCCCGGCACCACATCCATTTGCAACTGGCCAAGATCTCCACCTTGGGCGAGCGGGTGGAAGACACCTTTTTGATCGACGGCCCGTCTTTGCAGCACAACCGCAGCCAAATCGACATCGAAACCGATCTGCTCGATGCCTTGAGCGTTTGAGCCTTTGCCTCAGTCGTCTTCCACCGCGCTGATGCCAGGAAACAAAACATCGGTGTAGCCAAAGCGCGAAAAGTCCCGCACCCGCATGGGATAGAGCGTGCCGATCAAATGGTCGCACTCGTGTTGCACCACCCGGGCGTGAAAGCCCTCAGCCACCCGGTCAATCGCATTTCCTTGCACATCCCAACCCTGGTAGCGGATGCGCTGCCAGCGCGGCACCACCCCGCGCAGGCCGGGGACCGACAAACAGCCCTCCCAATCCTCGCTCTCTTGTGCATCCAAAGCGCTCCAAGTGGGATTGACCAATACCGTTTTGGGAATCGGCGGTGCATCGGGATAGCGGGGGTTGACCTGACCGCTGCCAAAAATCACCACCTGCCAATCCACCCCAATTTGGGGGGCCGCCAAACCCGCGCCGTTCACATGGTCCATGGTCTCTTGCATGTCGCGCACCAGTTGGTGCATGGCCGGGGTGTCGAATGCGGTGACCGCTTGGGCGTGACGCAACAAGCGGGCATCGCCCATTTTCAAAATCGTGTGGATGGCCATGTTTCTCCTTTGAATGAATTCAGCGCGCCAACCAGGCTGCGCCGCGCACGCCCGATGCATCGCCATGCATGGCAGGCCGGATGGGGGTGCGGATGGGGCGGGTAAAGCTGTGGCGCTCCAGCAAGGGCGCAACCTGGGTGTACAGCTCAGGGATTTGGCTCAGACCGCCGCCCAGCACCACCGCATCGGGGTCCATGGTGTTGATGATCTGGGCCAAGGCACGGGCCAGCCGGTCCACATACCGCTGCCAACTGGCCACGGCCTGGGCTTGGCCGCCTCGCATGGCCGCCACGATCTCGGGCGGGCTGCTGAATTGACCGCTGTGGGCCGCATGGTCGGCCGCAAAGCCAGGCCCACACAACCAGGTTTCCAAACAAGCGGTTTGGCCACACCAACAATCACGCAGGGGTTGGTCTTGCACGCCCAACCACGGCAAGGGGTTGTGGCCCCACTCGCCCGCCAAACCATGCTGGCCGCGCCAAGCCTGGCCATTGAAAGCCCAGCCACCGCCACAACCGGTGCCCAAAATGACCGCAAAAACCACCGACAAGCCGCGCGCGGCCCCATCGACGGCCTCGCTGACCGCCAGGCAATTGGCATCGTTTTCCATGTGCACCGTGCATTGCAACAGGTCTTGCAAATCGGCTTGCAGGGGTTGGCCATTGAGCACCACAGAATTGGCCCCGCGCACCGTGAGGCTGGCGGGGTCCAGGCAACCTGGAATGGCCATGCCAATGGCCTGGGGGTGGGCCATCTGCTGGTCTTGGATGGCTTGCGCCACCATGTCGGCCACACAGGTCACGGTGGCCCGGTAGTCGCCCACCGGTGTGGGTCGCCGCTGCCGGTACATGACCTGCCCTTGTGGGTCCAAAACCGCCAATTCGATCTTGGTCCCGCCCAGGTCGATGCCCAACAGCGGTTTCATGCGGGCGGTTGGAGCAGTTGCAACAAGGCCGCCTCGTCCAACACCGGAATGCCCAGGCTTTGGGCTTTTTCCAATTTGCTGCCCGCCGCCTCCCCCGCCACCACAGCCGTGGTTTTTTTGCTCACGCTGCCAGCCACCTTGGCACCGGCTTGTTCGAGCATGTCTTGGGCTTGTTCGCGTGACAAGCTGGGCAAGGTGCCGGTGATGACATAGGTCTGCCCAGCCAAGGGCAGGTCCAATCGGCCTTGCGGCGCGCCCTCGGTCCATGTCAGGCCACAGGCCCGCAATTGCTCGACCACTTCGCGGTTGTGGGCTTGGTCAAAAAATGTCCGCAAACTTTGCGCCACCACCGGGCCCACATCGGCCACTTGCAGCAGTTGTTCCATGCTGGCATCCATGATGGCATCCATGCCCCCGAAATGCTTGGCCAAGGTTTTGGCCGTGGCCTCACCCACATGGCGAATGCCCAGGCCAAATAAAAATTTGGGCAAGGTGGTTTGTTTGGACTTCTCCACACTGGCCAATAAATTGTTGGCCGACTTTTCCGCCATCCGGTCCAAAACGGCCAATTGGGAGAAGCCCAGTTTGTAGAGGTCCGGCAAGGTTTTGACCAAACCCGCATCGACCAGTTGATCGACGATTTTTTCACCCAAGTCCTCAATTTCAACCGCGCGGCGGTGGGCGAAATGCAAGATGGCCTGCTTTTGCTGGGCACTGCAAAAAAGGCCGCCGGTGCAGCGGTAATCGGCCTCGCCCTCTTCGCGCACCGCCAAACTGTTGCACACCGGGCAGTGGTGGGGCATGGTGAACAAAGCCGATTCGTGCAGGCGCTTTTCCACCAGGACGGAGACCACCTCGGGAATCACATCGCCAGCGCGGCGCACCACCACGCTGTCGCCCACCCGCACATCTTTGCGCCGGGCCTCGTCTTCGTTGTGCAAGGTGGCATTGGTGACGGTGACCCCGGCCACAAAAACGGGGGCGAGCTTGGCCACCGGGGTCAGCTTGCCGGTGCGCCCGACTTGAATGTCGATCGCCAAGACCGTGGTGATTTCTTCTTGGGCCGGAAATTTGTGCGCCACCGCCCAGCGCGGTTCGCGGCTGACCATGCCCAACAGGGCCTGGCGCTCGATGCGGTTGACCTTGTAGACCACCCCATCGATGTCAAAGGGCAATTGGTCGCGCAAGCGGGCAATGTCTTGGTGAAAGGCCACCAGCCCATCGGCCCCAGAGACCACCTGGGCATGCTCTGACACCGGGAAACCCCAGTCTTTCAAATGCCGCAACACTTCCATGTGTTGTGCATAGGTTTGCAGGCCATACAAGGTGGCCTCCAAGGGTGGCAGCGAGACATCTGGCGGCGGGTGAAAGTGCAAGGCATAGGCGAAAAAACTCAAAGGCCGTTGCGCGGCCATTTGCGGGTCAAGTTGGCGCACAGCACCGGCCGCCGCATTGCGCGGATTGACAAAGGTTTTTTCGTTTTTGGCCCCGGCGGCTATTTTTTGCCGTTGGCGCTCGTTCAAGGCCTCAAAGTCATCTCGGCGCATGTAGATTTCGCCGCGCACTTCCAACTCGGGGGGCGCATGGGGGGGCAAGCGCAAAGGGATTTGACCCATCGTGCGGATGTTGTGGGTCACATCCTCGCCCACCGCCCCATCCCCGCGGGTTGCCGCTTGCACCAACACATGGTTGGCATAGCGCAAACTGATGGCCAGGCCATCAAACTTCAACTCGGCCACATAGTCCAGTGGCGCATCGGTGTCTTGGCAATGGAGTTGTTTGCGCATCCGCGCATCGAATGCGCGGGCCCCATGTTCGCTGATGTCGGTCTCGGTTTGGATGCTCAACATGGGCACGCGGTGCACCACACTGGCAAACGCATCGACCGCTTGGCCCCCCACCCGCTGGGTGGGTGAGTCGGGGGTCCGCAAGGCCGGATGGGCCGCTTCCAAAGCCTGGAGTTGGCGAAACAAACGGTCGTATTGGGCATCTGGGATGCTGGGCGCATCGAGCACGTAATACAAATGCCCATGGTGTTGCAATTGGGCCCGCAAATCGGCCGCTTGCGCCGCCACGTCGGAGGACTCGGCTGGCGGCTGCTCGCTCATCCCATCCATCACCACAGTCAGCTGAACAAGCGGCGCGCTTGGGGGGAACCGGCTGAGAGGTCGCGCGCATCCAAGGTGTTGTAGAGGGTGCGCAAATCGGTATCGATGGCCCGAATCGCCGCGTCCGACAGGTTTTGACCGTTGTCGTCGGTGATGGTGCCGTCCATGGCCTTGGCCAATTCGCGGGCCGCGTGGCACAAGCGGGCAAAAGGCTCTTCGGTGCGGGCCACATGGGGCACGTCCAAACTGAGGTTGATTTCACGCACCGCCGATTGGGCCGGGTCTTCGGCCATTGCCGCTTGCGGGTCGAACGACAACACCACAATCGGTGCGCCACCGACCACCGGTGCGGGCAGCACCATGCGCCCGGGGATCACACCGGGCACAAAGCCCAGCCGGGCGGCGTTTTGCTGCACATAGCCAGGGCTCCATGCGGTGCGCAGGGCACGCAGGCTGAAGCTGAGTTGGGCATCGTGGGCGCTGACAAATTGATACAACTCGCGCGCCCGAGCCGCCGCTTCGAGCATGTCCGGAAACTCCACCTGACCGTTGGTGGCATCGGCAAAGGTTTGGACCTTCATCACGAACTCAGAGTATTCGATTTCGTTCAAAGCACCGGTGCGGTTGGCCAATTGCATGCCCGCTTGGAAAGCGCTGTAGCGCTGACCCGCCCGCAGGGGCAACCACTCGCCGGTTTTGACATTCAGTCCCTCGATGGTGAAAAACTTGCTGCCCACGCGCGCGGTGGTGGGGGCCACCGCCAAAGCCGCATCGCCCGTGGTGGGGGCTTCGAGATCGATCGGGGCGATCACATCGATCAAGGCATCCAAGGCCGGGGGTTTCTCCAGGCTGGGCAATTCGCTGGGACCATCGGCCCATGCCGCGGGGGACTTGGCTTCGACCGCCACCGAGCGTGGCGGGGTGGCGACTGGCGCGATCTCTCGCTCAAGGGCCGCGGGCTCAAAACCAGGTTCTGGGTGGTTTGTTTCACGGTGGCCATCCTGCGGGCCAGGTGTGGGCGCTGGGGGTGGGTCCAGGCTCGGATCCATCGCCTGCTGTTGCACGCTTTCCAGCGATGGCATGGGTTCGAGCATGGGCTCGGCGGGGGGCAGGTCCTGGGCTTGGCGGGGCTTGTTTTTGCGGGTCGTCCAGGTGCTGTGCGCCACCACTGCCACCAGGACCACGCCACCGGCGATGGCCAAACCTATTTGAAAGTTGCTCACAGTACCCTCAGACCGATTCGGCCATGCCCACGGCCGAATCCATATCGACCGCCACAATGCGAGAAACACCTTGTTCTTGCATGGTCACGCCGATCAGTTGTTCGGCCATTTGCATGGCAATTTTGTTGTGTGAAATGAACAAAAACTGGGTTTCCTTGGCCATGCTGGACACCAGCTTGGCATACCTTTCGGTGTTGGCATCGTCCAGCGGCGCGTCCACCTCGTCGAGCAAACAAAAGGGCGCGGGGTTGAGCTGAAAAATCGCAAACACCAGGGCAATGGCGGTCAAGGCTTTTTCACCGCCCGACAACAGGTGAATGGTTTGGTTTTTCTTGCCCGGCGGCTGGGCCATGACCTGCACGCCGGAGTCCAAAATTTCTTCGCCAGTCATCACCAAACGCGCATTGCCGCCGCCAAACAATTCGGGGAACATCCGGCCGAAATGTTCGTTGACCGTTTTGAAGGTGCCGCCGAGCAGGTCGCGGGTTTCGGCATCGATTTTTTTGATCGCATCTTCCAAGGTGGCCATGGCTTCGTTGAGGTCGGCCGACTGGGCATCCAAAAAGGTTTTTCGCTCGCGCGCAGAGCTCAGCTCTTCCAAGGCCGCCAGATTCACCGCCCCCAATGATTGGATTTCTCGGTTGATGCGGTCAATCTCGGTTTGCATGCCGTGGATGCGCACCTGGTCTTGCGCCACCGACAGCGCCAAAGCCTCCAAATCGGCTTGCGCGTCCACCAGCATTTGGGTGTATTGGTCAGAGCCCAAGCGGGCCGCCTGCTCTTTGAGTTGCAGCTCGGTGATGCGCTGGCGCAGGGGGTCGAGTTCGCGCTCGATTTGCAAGCGGCGCTCGTCGCTGGCCCGCAGTTTGGTGGTCAGGTCATCGTATTCGCTGCGCTTGGCACCCAGGGCCGCTTCGCGCTCGGCTTTGAGCGCCAAAGCCGCTTGCAAGCCTGCTTGAGCCGCCACATCCGATAAGCGCTGCAGTTCTTCTTCGGCCTGCGCTTGTTGCTCGGCCATGGATTGGATTTGCTGTTGAGCGGTTTCGATCGAGCGACCGAGTTCGGCCTGTCGGCTGACCAAGCTGCGGCGGTTGAATTCGGCCTCTTGGGCTTGCCGCTCCAGGGTGCGCAATTGCTCGCGGGCATCGTCCAAGCGGCGCTGCGCCGCCATGGCCTGGTCTTCGAGTTGGGCATGGCGCTCTTGCCCATCGGCCAGTTGCATGTCGAGCTCTTCGAAACGCGTTTGCGATTGGATTTGGCGCTCGTGCAGGTCTTGGGCGCTGGCCTCGACTTCTGCCAAATCCTGGTCGATTTGCTGCGAGCGGTTTTGCGCTTGCTCGGCCAACTGGTCGAGCTGCAAAGACTCGACTTGCATCGCATGCGCCTTGGCCTGCGATTCGCTGGCCGTTTGGCGCGCGCTGTTGAGTTGCAAGCGCGCTTCGTTGTAGGCGGACTCCGCCCGTGCGAGGGTGTGGCGGGCTTCCTCTTGGATCAGCGATTGGGCGCGCACCTGCTTTTCCAGGTTTTCAATTTCTTGTGCCCGGGCCAACAACCCCGCTTGCTCATTGTCTGGCGCGTAAAAGCTCACGCTGCTGTGGGTGATGGCATGGCCTTGGGGCACATAAATGACTTCACCGGGCAATAGCGCGGCACGGCTGGCCAAAGCCGATTCCAAATCAGGTGCCGTGTAGGCATGGGCCAGCCAATGCGACATCAAGGCCTTTTGGCCAGCATCATGGATGCGCAACAAGTCCACCAATCGGCTGCGCCCGGCTGCGCTGGCTGGGGTTGCAGCCGATGAGGGGCTGTAAAAACTCAGTTTGGTGGGGGGCGGTTCTTTGGCAAAGGCCTTGACCATGTCCAGTTGACCCACTTCCAAAGCAGACAAGCGCTCGCGCAAGGCCGCTTCCAGGGCATTTTCCCAACCCGATTCAATGTGCACCCGGTTCCACAGGGCTTGCAAGCCTTCCAAACCATGACGGCTCAGCCAGGGGCTGAGTTTTTGATCGGTTTTGACCTTTTCTTGCAAAGCCTTGAGCGCTTGCAACCGGGCGGATAAGTCGGCTTGCTGGGCAGACTCGGTATTGACCGCGGTTTGAGCGGTTTGCCGCTGGGCATCCAATTCGGGCAGTGTGGCTTCCAAATGCAGTAAAGCGGCCTGGGCCTGTTCGGCCTGGGTCTGGGCCTGCTGCAATGCCGCACGCGCGTGCAGCACCTGCTGCGGGTCAGGGGCCGTCAAGGCCCGCTTATCGCTGTCCAAGCGTTCGCGGCGCAACTCCACTTGACGGCGTTGTTCATCCAAATTGCGCTGGTCGGCGGCCAACACTTGAATTTGCTGCTGCACCTGCACCACTTGCAGGCGCTGCTCATTGGCCAAGTTTTGCGCTTGGCGCAAGCCGTCTTCCCACTGCGGTAATTGCGACTGCTGCTCTTCGCACTGGGCTTGCAAAATTTCAGCCTGCTCATCGCCATTGGTGCTTTGGGCTTGCAATTGATCGAGTTCTTGCTGGGCCGCAGAGGCCTGTTCATGCCACTGGGCGCTCTGCGCCTTGACCTGTTCAATGCGGGCCACGGCGCGCTGACGGCCCTCGACCACAAAACGGATTTCAGCTTCCAACCGGCCCACTTCCGCGCTGGCTTCATACAACAAGCCCTGGGATTGATTGACCTGGTCACCGGCCGCGTAATGGGCTTGTCGAATGGTTTCCAGCTCAGACTCGATGTGCCGCAAATCGGCCACCTTGGACTCCAAACCGTTGGTGGCTTGGGCGATGGCTTCTTGCAATTGGGTTTGATCGGTCAGGGCCTCTGCCCGCTTTAAAAACCAAAATTGCTTTTGCTTGAGACCGACTTGGCCTTGCAAATCGTTGTAGCGCTGGGCCACTTCGGCTTGCCGCTCCAGTTTTTCCAAATTGGCATTGAGCTCGCGCAAGATGTCTTCCACACGGGTGAGGTTTTCACGCGTGTCGCTCAGGCGGTTTTCGGTTTCGCGGCGGCGCTCTTTGTATTTGGAGACACCGGCCGCCTCTTCCAAGAACAGCCTCAATTCCTCGGGTTTGGACTCGATGATGCGGCTGATGGTGCCTTGCCCAATGATGGCGTAGGCCCGAGGGCCCAAACCCGTGCCCAAAAACACGTCTTGCACGTCGCGGCGGCGCACCGGCTGGTTGTTGATGTAGTAGCTGCTGGTGCCGTCGCGGGTCAACACCCTTTTGACCGCGATTTCAGGGTATTGGCTCCATTGACCGCCCGCCCGGTGGTCGCCGTTGTCAAAAATCAGCTCCACGCTGGAGCGGCTGGACGATTTGCGGCTGGTGGTCCCACTGAAGATCACATCTTGCATGGACTCGCCACGCAGCTCACTGGCGCGGCTTTCCCCCAGCACCCAGCGCACCGCATCAATGATGTTGGATTTTCCACAGCCATTGGGCCCCACCACGCCGACCAACTGGCCAGGCAACATGAAATGGGTGGGTTCGGCAAACGACTTGAAGCCGGATAGTTTGATGGAGTTGAGACGCACCGATGGGCCTGTAAAGAAACAAAAAAACCGTTGCCGTCAAGCTGACGGAAACAGGCTGGGGTCGTGGGGGTCGCGATGATAGCGCTCTTGCCACAAATGGACGTCTTGTTCGAGCATGGCCAGCATGTCGAGCAATTGGCTCAAACGTGGCCGCAGGGTTTGCAAGCTTTCTTTGCGGCCCAAGGCTTCAAGGGCAATCACCTCTTGGGCCAGCGCGGGCTTGCAAAAAATAGGCACAAAGCCCTTGAGCGCATGCAAACTCATGCGCGTGGCTTCCACATTCTCGCCCGTCAACTGGTCTTGGATGGCCAATCTTTCTTTGGTCAAAGAAGTGGCAAATGTGTCCATGAGATTGGGCAGCAAAGACGCATCGACCGCGTACTGGGCAGCTTGGCTCAAATCAAGTTGGACAAAAGCAGCATTCATGACTGAAAAAAAGATCAATGGGATAAGACTTCAAGCTTGCCAAGGTGCAAACCAAGTGTGGTCCTGAGAGGATAATACCAGCGATGAACCCCTTGCTAGAACGCTTACAACCGTATCCTTTCGAGCGATTGCGCCAACTTTTTGCTGGTGTTTCGCCCAGTTCTGAACACAAACCCATCAGCCTGGGCATTGGGGAGCCCCGCCATGCCACGCCCGCCATGGTGATGGATGTCATGACCCAGTCTTTTGCCAGTTTGGCCGCCTATCCGCCCACGGCTGGCGATGCCAGCTTGCGCCAAGCCTGTGCGCAGTGGCTGAAAAACCGCTACCAGGTCAGCTTGGACAGCAACCAACAAATATTGCCGGTGAACGGCTCGCGCGAAGCCCTTTTTTCGTTTGCCCAGGCGGTGATCAATCCGCTGGCCGGTGACAAACGCCCCTGGGTGGTTTGCCCCAACCCTTTTTATCAAATATACGAAGGGGCAGCCCTGTTGGGCGGGGCCGATGTGTACTACGTGCCCAGCGTGGCCGAGCGCAACTTTGCCCCAGATTGGGCCAGTGTGCCCCAAGCGGTGTGGGCCCAAACGCAATTGTTGTTTGTCTGTTCCCCGGGCAATCCCACCGGGGCCGTGATGCCCTTGTCTGAGTGGGAGACCTTGTTCCAACTCAGCGATCAACATGGATTTGTGATCGCCTCCGACGAGTGTTACAGCGAAATTTACTTCCGCGATGAGCCCCCCTTGGGCGGGTTGGAAGCGGCCCAACGGTTGGGGCGCACCTCCTTCAAAAATTTGGTCAGCTTCACCAGCCTGTCCAAACGCAGCAATGTGCCTGGCATGCGCAGCGGCTTTGTCGCCGGGGATGCCGACATCATCCAAAAATACCTGCTCTACCGCACCTACCACGGCAGTGCCATGAGTGGCATGGTGCAGGCGGCCTCTCGGGCCCTGTGGCAAGACGAACAGCATGTGCGCGACAACCGCCAGCTCTACCGCGATAAATTTGCCCAGGTCACCCCAGTGCTGGCCCAGGTGTTGGATGTGCGTTTGCCCGATGCCGGTTTTTATTTGTGGGCCGGACTGCCCCATGCATGGCAAGGCCGTGACGACCTTTTTGCCCAGCATTTGCTGGCTCAATACAATGTCACCGTTTTGCCGGGCAGCTATTTGGCCCGCGCGTTCAACGGCAGCAACCCGGGCGCTGGCCGCATTCGCATGGCCTTGGTCGCCCAAACCGATGAATGCCTGCAAGCGGCCCAACGCATTGTTCAATTTCTTCAACTCAACCCCAGCCTTCCATCATGAGTCAACAGCTTCAAACCATCATCGACAACGCCTGGGAAAACCGTGCGCAACTCAGCCCCAGCGCTGCCCCCAAAGAGGTCAGTGAGGCCGTCGAACATGTGATTGCCGAACTCAACGCGGGGCGTTTGCGGGTGGCCACCCGACAAGCGGTGGGCCAATGGACCACCCACCAGTGGATCAAAAAAGCGGTTTTGCTGAGCTTTCGCCTGAAAGACAACGCCGTCATCAAAGCCGGTGATCTGGGCTTTTACGACAAAGTCCAAACCAAATTTGCCCATTTGAGCGAAGCTGAAATGAAAGAAAGTGGCGTGCGGGTGGTGCCCCCAGCGGTCGCCCGCAGGGGCAGTTATATCGCCAAAGGGGCGATCTTGATGCCCAGCTACGTCAACATTGGCGCGTATGTGGACGAAGGCACCATGGTCGATACCTGGGCCACCGTGGGTTCTTGTGCCCAAGTGGGCAAAAACGTTCACCTGTCGGGCGGTGTCGGCTTGGGCGGTGTGCTGGAACCCTTGCAAGCCAACCCCACCATCATTGAAGACAATTGCTTCATCGGCGCACGCTCTGAAGTCGTTGAAGGTGTGATCGTGGAAGAAAACTCGGTCATTTCCATGGGTGTTTACATTGGCCAAAGCACCAAAATTTACGACCGCGCCACCGGCGAAGTGCACTACGGCCGCGTACCCGCCGGTTCTGTGGTGGTGTCTGGCAACCTGCCCAGTGCAGATGGCAAGTACAGCCTGTACTGCGCCGTGATTGTCAAACGCGTTGATGCGCAAACACGGGCAAAAACCAGCCTCAACGATTTGCTGCGCGACTGATGTCCCGCACTTTGCAATTGACCGAGCAGCTCATCGCACGGGCTTCGCTCACGCCGCAGGACCAGGGCTGTCAAGATGTGATGGCCGCGCGGCTCAAGCCGCTGGGGTTTGACTGTGAAACCATGGTCAGCGGACCCGACTCATTCCAGGTGACCAATTTATGGGCTTTGCGCCGCAGCTCGCATGCCCATGCACGGACCTTGGTTTGGGCGGGACACACCGATGTGGTGCCCACCGGCCCGATGGAGCGTTGGGGCAGCGACCCCTTCACCCCCACCCACCGCGATGGGCGGCTTTTTGGGCGCGGTGCGAGCGATATGAAAACCTCATTGGCCGCCATGGTGGTGGCCACCGAAGATTTTTTGACGTCCCATCCCGATACCCACTTGAACATTGGTTTTCTCATCACCAGCGATGAGGAAGGCCCGGCCCTGGACGGCACGGTGGTGGTGTGCGAACAATTGCGCCAAAGACAACAAGGCTTGGATTGGTGCATTGTGGGCGAGCCCACATCCGTGAAAGCCACGGGCGACATGATCAAAAATGGCCGCCGCGGCACCCTCAGCGGCAAGCTGGTGGTTCAAGGCATCCAAGGCCATATTGCTTACCCGCAACTGGCCAGAAACCCCATTCATCAATGGGCACCCGCCTTGGCGGAACTGGTGGCCATGAAATGGGATGACGGCAATGCGTTTTTCCCGCCCACCAGTTGGCAGGTCAGCAACATCCATGCGGGCACCGGTGCCAGCAATGTGATCCCCGGCGAGTTGGTGGTGGACTTTAATTTTCGCTTTTGCACCGAGTCCAGCGTTGAGTCCTTGCAGCAGCGCTTGACCCAGGTGTTGGAGCGCCATGGCCTGACGTATCAATTGCAATGGACCTTGGGCGGACAACCCTTTCTCACCCAACCCGGGGAATTGAGCCAAGCGGTGCAAGCAGCCATCTTGGCCCACACGGGCTTGCAAACCGAACTCTCCACCACCGGCGGAACCAGTGACGGTCGATTCATTGCCCAATTTTGTCCGCAGGTGATTGAGTTGGGACCGCCCAATGCCACCATCCACCAGGTCAACGAAAACATCCGCATCGAAGACATCGAGCCTTTGAAAAACATTTATCAAGGTGTTTTAGAGCGGCTGGATCATCTGGTGGCCACGCAAACTTCATGACGCTGTCGGAGTTGGTGGTGCAATGCACCCATTTGTTGCAATCTTCAGAAGTGGCCTTGGGCCAAGGCACGCTGGAGATGGCCGATGAAGCCGCCTGGTTGGTGTTGTGGCAATTGGGCCTGCCTTTGGACACAGACACCGATGCACATGCCCCCATCATCCCGCCCCATGAGGCTCAAGCTTGTCTTGACTTGATCGCGCAGCGCATAGAGCGCCGGGTGCCCGCTGCTTATTTGACCCGAGAGGCCTGGCTGCAAGGGGTGGATTTTTATGTGGACGAGCGCTGCATCGTGCCGCGCAGTTTGATCGCTGAGGTGCTGGCCCAGCAAACCCTGGACTTGTTTTTGGACCGTCCGCCCTTGCGGATTTTGGATTTGTGCACGGGAAACGGCAGCTTGGCCGTGTTGGCCGCCCTGGCCTACCCTGATGCACACATCGATGCCAGCGACATCAGTGCCGATGCCTTGGCCGTGGCCGCGATCAATGGCCAACGCCACGGCCTGTCAGACCGCATCACCTGGCATCGTTTGGCAGGTTTGCAAGCACCACTGGGCCTATACGATTTGATCCTGTGCAACCCCCCCTATGTGAATGAAGACAGCATGGCGAACTTGCCACCAGAATTTGTGGCCGAACCCAGACTGGCCCTGGCGGGGGGAGTCGATGGCATGGATTTTGTGCGGCCCATGCTCTTGCGTGCCGCTGCCCATTTGCAAGACGGCGGCATCTTGGTCCTTGAAATTGGCCATGAGCGCGCACATTTTGATGCCGCATTTCCCCAACTCTCCACCCTGGGTTTGAGCACCAGCGCTGGCGACGATCAAGTGCTCTTGATCCACCAAGAGGCGCTGCGCGCACTGACATGCTGAGTTTGAAAAAAATAGTGCTGCGCCGCGGCACCAAAATTGTTTTGTCGCAAGCCACTGTGACCCTTCAGGCGGGCGAAAAAGTCGGCCTCATCGGGCGCAATGGCGCTGGTAAATCCAGTCTTTTTGCGCTCATCACGGGCCAGTTGCAGGAAGACCAAGGCGAATGGACCATGCCCGATGGTTGGCAGATTTCCCAAGTCGAGCAGCACATTCCGGAGACCGAACAAGGGGCCACTGATTTTGTGCTCGAAGGTGATTTGCGCTTGAACCAGGTGCTGGCGGATTTGAAAGCCGCTGAGTCGCAAGACGACGGCGAAGCGATGGCACTGGCCTACGCTGCATTGGACGATGCCGGAGGCCACCATGCCCGGTCACGGGCCCAGGCCATGTTGCTGGGCTTGGGTTTTAAATCCCATGAACTCGACAACCCTGTCAACAGTTTTTCCGGTGGCTGGCGCATGCGCTTGCAATTGAGCCGCGCCCTGATGTGCCCTGCCGATTTAATGCTCCTGGACGAGCCCACCAACCACTTGGACCTGGATGCCTTGGTGTGGCTGGAAGACTGGCTCAAACGCTATGAAGGCACTTTGCTGGTGATCAGCCATGACCGCGATTTTTTGGATGCAGTGACCCGGGTGACCTTGCATTTGGACAATGCCCAACTCACCCGCTATGGCGGCAATTACAGCGCATTTGAAGTGCTGCTGGCCCAACAACAAGCCCTGCAGCAATCGGCCTACGAGAAACAACAAGACCGGGTGGCGCACTTACAGCGGTTCATCGACCGATTCAAAGCCAAGGCCAGCAAAGCCAAACAAGCGCAAAGCCGGGTCAAAGCCTTGGAGCGAATGCAGCGCATCGATGCGGTGATCGATGCCGCAGACTTCCAATTTGAATTCAAACCGCCTGAGAGTTTGCCCAACCCCATGCTCTCGCTGCAAAACGCCAGCCTGGGCTATGTGGGCGAGCAAGGTTCGACAGCCATTCTCAAAGGCGTGGGCCTGTCGGTGTTGGCTGGGCAGCGCATCGGCATCTTGGGTGCGAATGGCCAGGGCAAATCCACGCTGGTCAAAACCATTGCCGGCGATTTGAAACTGATTTCGGGCGACATGGTCGAAGGCAAGGGTTTGCGCATTGGCTACTTTGCACAGCAAGAGTTGGATGTACTCAAGCCGGACGATTCGCCGCTGCAGCACTTGATCGATTTGTCCCGCAAAGTGTCCCCGCAGGCCAGAGAGCAGGAGTTGCGCAATTTTTTGGGCGGTTTCCGGTTTGTCGATGGCATGGTTGGGCAAGCCGTGGGAACCCTGAGCGGCGGCGAGAAAGCGCGTTTGGTGCTGGCCATGTTGGTTTGGCAACGCCCCAATTTGTTGTTGCTCGACGAACCCACCAATCACCTGGACTTGGTGACCCGTGAGTCCCTGGGCATGGCGCTCAATGGCTTTGACGGAACCGTTTTATTGGTCAGCCACGATCGGTCCTTGCTGCGCGCCGTGTGCGATGAGTTTTGGGTGGTCAGCCAAGGAAAGGTCCAGTCTTTTGCAGGTGATTTGGATGACTACCAGCGCATGGTGGCAGATCAAGCCGCTGGCAAGACCGAGACCACGGCATCGACCCACAAATCTGCTGCCAAGCCTGCCAATGCACCCAACCACCCATCCGGATCGCGTTCATCTCGCCAGCGCCAAGCGCAAATGCGACAAGACCAATCGGTTCTCTTGAAGCCTTTGAAAGCCGAGTTACTGGCCCTGGAAAAAACCATGCAATTGCACCAAGCAGAATGGGCTGGCATGGAAACCCAAATGCTCAAGCCCCTGACAGGCCCAGAAATTTCAGAATTGGGCCGAAAAATGAAGCAGCAGCGCCAACAAATGGACCAGGCCGAAGAGCGTTGGTTGGCGTTGAGCGAGGAACTCGAAGCGCTGCAACAAGCCAAGGCCTAGCGGCTTTGAAGGCTCATTGCCCGGTGCAAATGGCGGGTCCGTTCACAGCTTTGTTGCAGGTGCAAACCAATACATAGCTTTTGATTTTTTCTTTTTCGGCAGATGCCGCACTGGCCCGGCGCATGCTGCCCGTGGGCAGGTACAGCTTGGGCCGCAACTCCCGGGTGCTGGTCTTGTCTTTTTTGTCGGTCAACTGAACCGCTGGACAAAACACGGCACCAGGCAAGGGATTTTTCACCTCAAACACCATGGTTTGCGGATCATCATGGGCCCAGCCCGAGTTGATTTTGAGTTGGTTGTATTCCGCGCTGTTGAGGTAGACGGACTCCAAGGGCGGGCCCGATTCAAAAAAACGGCCCAGCGCGTTGGCCCGACCCGCGCTGGCCAAGGCCACCAGCGACAACCACAAACACATCCAATAGCGAGCAGACATTTGGATCTCTGAACAAAAAACGGGTGACAGTATCACTGTCACCCGTCAATGTTGGTAGGACGTACAAGATTCGAACTTGTGACCAACGGATTAAAAGTCCGCTGCTCTACCAACTGAGCTAACGTCCCATTTATTCGCCAAACTTGTCAGCGAAGCCGCAAATTATAGCGAATTTTTTACCCCCTGGTGATCGGCTTGTGCAGCCAGTTGATGGATGACCCAACCGGCGGCGCATTGACCAAATGTGGCGGTCACACTGACCACGGAGCCCAAGCCGTGACAGTTCAAATGGCCGTCTTGCATGGGCTCACACGAGGCCGGGGGTGGGCTGATCGCCTCACGGCTGAAGACGCAGTTCACACCCATCTTCGGGCCTTTGGGCGCAGCGTGTTCGCGCCGGAGTTTTTGCCGCAACCTGGCCAGCAATGGGTCGTGACTGACCAAGCCCAAATCAGCGATTTCAACCATGTGGGCCAGGCGTTTGCCACCTGCTGCGCCCACCGTGATGAACAAGGTGGGCTGACCCATGGCCCAAGCCGCCATGGCCAATTTGGCACTGCTTTGATCACAGGCATCGATCACCGCATCCACCGGTTCACCCAAGATGTGGGGCCAATTGCCGGGCTCTACAAATTCGTCGATGGCCTTGACATCACATGCGGGCTGGTAGCTGGCAATGCGCTCTTTCATGGCCAGCACCTTGGACTGACCCAGGGTGGATTCGGTGGCATGAATTTGGCGGTTGAGGTTGGATTCGGAGACATGGTCCATGTCGATCAAGGTCAATCGACCGATACCGCTGCGGGCCAAGGCTTCAGCGGCCCATGAACCCACACCCCCCAAACCCACCACCACCACGTGCGCCGACACGATGCGTGTGGCAGCCTCTAAACCATACAAACGCTGCAAGCCTGACAAGCGGCGTTCCATGGTGACCTGGGTGTTCAGAGCGACCTCTCCAGACTCCAGGTTTGGTAACGAAAGCCGGCCAGCGCGCCGGCAAAAATACCTGCCACAGCCAACACGGCATTGAGGCTGAGCACCGACAGGCCACTGACACCTTGGCCAATCGTGCAACCCATGGCCGTCACCCCGCCAATGCCCATCAGGACCGCGCCGATCAGATGGTGCGACAGATCCGATATCTGGCTGAAGCCTTCCCACCGAAAGCTGCCATCGATCCAAGAGGACACGGCTGCACCACACACCACGCCGACGGCAGACACAATGCCAAAACTCAAGACTTTGCTTTTGTCACTGAAGAACATCAGCCAGTCCAGGGTGTAGGCCATGGGCGCCACAAAACTCATGGCCTCCATGCGGCCGGAATTGGTGGCGAGGTAAACCGCCTCCAAGGTTTCGGGATGCTCCGCCACAAAACCAAAATGCCCGCTCACCCACAACATGGCGGTGACCAGCAAACCCAAACCGATGCCAGCCAGCAGGTTTTCGGCTTGCCAAAAATCTTTGCGGGAAAAGGCCCACAACAGCAGCACAGCGGCCACCACCAAGCCAGCCAAGGGCCAGGCGTTTGCCAGCGGCAGACCCAAGCCTGCGGAAAACCAGGCCCCCAAATGTGCGCCAGAGGGCATGTCGATGAAGATGGGGTCCAAAAATTGGTTGCGCCAAACGGCTGTGATGCCTTTGAGGGTGGCAAAAGCCGACACCCCCATGAACACAAAAACAACCCAAGATTTCAGGTTGCCCGTGCCCATGCGGATCAAGGTTTTATTGCCACAACCGGATGCCAACACCATGCCCAAACCAAACAAAGAACCACCCACCAAGGCCGAAAGCCACAGCAGGCGCTGCGTGCTGTACACCGATTTGCCAGGGTCGATTTGACCGGTCCATGACAGGCCGGCAAATCCAAGCATGGCGACAGCCACCACCACCGCCCATTGGCGCAAGCGGGTCCAATCTGACATGTTGACCACGTCACTGATCGCACCCATGGTGCAAAAGTGGGTGCGTTGGGCCAATGCACCAAACAGCATCGAAAGGCCGAAGGCAAGCCATAAAACCCATTGGTTTTGAACCGCCAATTGCGCCATGCTCATGATGCAGACCCCGCCTTCGTCATTTCAATTTGGCCAGTCGCTCTTTGGCGGCCGCAGCAGCCTCCGAATCGGGATAAGCCTTGATCAAATCTTCCAGTGCTTTGCGGGCACCGCGCAAGTCTTTGAGTTCAATTTGGCAATTGGCGATGGCCAGCAAAGATTCGGGCACGCGCACATGGGGTGCCATGGCCACCAGGGCCCTGAAACTGGCAATCGCATCTTTGTAATCCCTGACGGCATATTGGGCATTGCCCAACCAAAACAAGGCAGAAGGCTTGTATCCGCTTTGGGGGTATCGGCGCAAAAAATCAGCCAAACCCGAGACCGCCTGTGCATATTCGCCTTTGCGGAATATTTCCAGGGTCTGGTCGTAATCGCGCCGCTCGGCGGGTTCGGCCAAAAATTCACGGCCATCCAGGCCGACTTTGACCGGTTCCAATTTTCGCAAGCGATCTTCTTGGGCTTGGATCTTGTCTTTTTGATCGCGCTGCCATTCGGCCAAGGACTTGAGCAGGGCTTCGTAATCGCCTTTGGACTTGGCCAAGTCGGCCCTCAAAGCCTCTATTTGGTTTTGCAAGTCCAACAGGCTTCGGCGCATGATGAGCATCTCATCTTGGTTTTTATCGGCACCTTCGTTGGCTTTTTTGATCACCTCGGAGCGCATGGCCTCCATGCCCATGCGCAGGGTCTCGACCCGTTGGCGCAAATCCAAAATGGCCCTGCGGGCCTCATCGTCTTCAAACAATGCCGCCTGAATGGGGGCGGCAAATGCAATCACCCACAACCCCAGCAGGGTTGCGCGAACCCTGGATGCCATCATTTGTAGGCGATCTCAGCGCGGCGATTTTTGGCAAAAGCCTCTTCACTGCTGCCTTGGACCGCCGGTTTTTCTTTGCCAAAACTGATGGCTTCAATTTGGGCATCGGGCACACCCAGTAAATTGAGGGCTTTGCGAACCGCTTCTGAGCGCTTTTGGCCCAGGGCCAAGTTGTACTCACGGCCACCGCGCTCGTCGGTGTGGCCCTCTACCGCAATGCGGCGCTTGTTGTCTTGTTTGATGTAGGCGGCGTGCTTTTCAATCACACCTTGAAAATCAGACTTGATGGCAAAGCTGTCGTAATCAAAGTAAATGACCTTGGTCACACCATCCGGGCCAGGGGCCACCGCTGCCAAAGGACGGGCATCAATGCCAGCCACCGCCGACCGCGCTGAGGGTGTGGGTGCTGCGGCAGGCGGTGCCGACAAAGCGGTGCCCGTTTTATCTTCGACAGGTACCTCGTTGAGCTTCACGGGGGAAGAGCAAGCTGCCAACAGTGCGGCCAAGGCCAATGTGATGAAGGTTTTATTCATGCTGGTGTGACTCCAAAAAAAATCAGTGCTTTAAAAAAGGACCCCAATGGGGCTCACGGATGTCGCCGTTTTGCCCGGCCAGTCTGGCTTTGATGCGGCCATCCACGGTGCTGGTCATCAAGGCCTCACGGCCTCCCAGCAAGGTGGAGTAAACGATCAAACGGCCGTTGGGTGAAAAACTCGGGCGTTCATCCGGGCCGGTGTCGGTGATCGACTGGGTGGTTTCTGCCTTGAGGTCCATCACTTGCAATTTGAATTGGCCGTTGATGCGTGAAATATAGGTCATCCAACGGCCATCGGGGCTGATGGCGGGTGAAATGTTGTAACTGCCCGCAAAAGTCACGCGCTGCGCAGGGCCACCCATGGTGGGCATGCGGTAGATTTGGGGTGAGCCACCCCGGTCGCTGACAAAATAAATTGCCGATCCATCGGGGTAAAACACCGGCTCGGTGTCAATGCTCGTGGTTTGGGTCAAGCGGCGCGGTTCACCACCTTGCGCAGGAATCAGATAAATTTGCGAGCCACCGTCTCGGCTGAGGGTGACGGCCAAGGAGCGGCCATCGGGGGACCAAGAAGGCGAACTGTTATTGCCCTTGAAATTGGCCACCACCCGCCTTTTGCCAGAGGCCACATCGTGGACGTACACCACCGGTTTTCGGGCTTCAAAGGACACGTAGGCCAACTCTTGCCCTGTGGGAGACCAATTGGGCGAAATGATGGGCTCGGGGCTGGTCAATGCGGCCTGGGCATTTTCGCCATCGGCATCGGCCACCCAAAGACTGAACCGGCCACCCAATTTGGTGACATACGCAATGCGGGTGGAAAAAATGCCCCGCTCGCCGGTGAGCTTTTCGTAGATGAAGTCAGAAATGCGGTGCGCGATCATGCGCAAATCGGCCACAGGTGTGGCGTAGCTTTGGCCGCCCAGGTCTTGCCCCCGGACCAAATCCCACAAACGGAATCTGACGTCATAGCGGCCATCGGCCAGTTTGGTGATGCTGCCCGTGAGCAAGGCCTCATCGCCTTTTTGCTTCAAGGCTGAAAAATCAGGGCGGGTCAACTCATCCATCGCCTGGTTCAAGGCGTTGCCACGAAATTGGCCGCTGCGCTCCAGGTCAGCTTGGACGATGGTCGATATTTTTTGGGGCGAATTTTCTTCGCCGCGCATTGCGGCAACAGCGATGGGAATTTGGGTCAGGCCAACGCCAGAGACCTCCACACGAAATTGGGCCGCAGCGGGCCACGACAGCACAGCCAACCACCAAGCGGTCCATCGGAAAAACCTGAAGATTTGAGAGGGGGATCGTTCAGACAAGGGCGAGAGAGGGATAAAACATGACGGGCGCTATAGTAGCATCACCTCGCCCTCCTCCTGCCCCCACGCTGTGCCCACTTCTTCACTTTATCGACGCTTGTTTGGCTATGCCAAAGCATACAAGTGGGCCTATGCCATTTCCTTGTTGGGAATGGCCGCCACCGCAGTGACCGAGGCCATGCTCCCAGCGATGATGAAGTATTTGCTGGACCAAGGGTTTCAAGTCCAATCGCAAACCCATGTGGTTGCCATTCCCCTGGCCATTGTGGCTTTGTTTTTGGTCAAAGGCCTGTTGATTTATGTCAGCAACTATGTGGCCACTTGGATCACCACCAACGTGACCATGGCATTGCGCAACGACATGTTTGCCAAAATGCTGCGCCTGCCTGCCACTTCGTTTGCGGACGCGCAAGGCAGCTACATCGCCAAGGTGCTCTACGATGTGCTCAACATTGGAGAGACCATTTCCCAAGTGGTCATCTCAGCCTTTCGCGAGGCCCTGACGGTGATGGCCTTGGTGGCTTATCTGATTTATTTGGATGCCCGCCTGGCGGTGATCGCCCTGTGTGTCGGCCCTGTGATCGTGGGTTTTGTGCGGGTTTTTTCCAAACGTTTGCGCGAAGCGGGTCGCAGCGGGCTCGACTCGATTGGGCAATTGACCCATGTGCTGGAAGAGTCAGTGACCTGCCAGAAGATCATCAAAATCTACCAAGGCCATCGCACCGAAAAACAGCGGTTCGAAGCGGCCAACGCCCGTTTTCGCCGATCGCAAATGCGCGAGGCCATCCCTGCATCGGCCACCACACCGTTGACGCACTTGGCGGCATCGGTGGCTTTGGCCTTGATCGTGTATTTGGCACTGCGACAGGTCAATCAAGCCCAAGCGTCGACCGGCGTGACTTCGGTCGGTGGCTTTGTGGCCTTCATCACGGCCATGTTGATGCTGCTCGCGCCTTTGAAAAAACTCACCGAAGTCAACACGGCTTTGCAGCGTGGTCGGGTTTGCGCACAAAGTGTGTTTGCATTTCTGGACAGCCCTGAAGAGGCCGACACCGGCACAGTGACCTGGGAGAACCCTCGGGGGAAAGTGGAGTTTCAAAACGTCAGTTACGCTTACCCCAACGCCCCGGTGGAGTCCCTGGAAGCGATCAATTTCAAGATTGAACCGGGACAGACATTGGCGGTTGTGGGTGCCTCTGGCAGCGGCAAATCCACCTTGGCGGCTTTGCTGCCCAGGTTCATGTCTCCCACACAGGGTCAGATATTGATCGATGGCATTGGGGCCGAACAACTCACCCTCGCCTCACTGCGCCAACACATGTCGCTGGTCACCCAAGAAGTGCTGCTCTTCAATGACACGGTGGCCGCCAACATCGCCTATGGGCAACCCAACCCCGATCTGGCGCTCATCGAACACGCGGCCAAAGCGGCCAATGCCTGGGACTTCATCTGTGCTTTGCCCATGGGTTTGCAAACGAATGTGGGCGATGGCGGGATGAAATTGTCAGGCGGCCAGCGGCAAAGGATTTCAATTGCCCGCGCCATCTACAAGAACGCGCCGGTTTTGATATTGGACGAAGCCACATCTGCCCTGGATGCCGAATCCGACCGTTCAGTGCAACTCGCCTTGGCCAACTTGATGCGTGGCAAAACCTGTGTGGTCATTGCCCATCGCTTGTCGACCATCCAACATGCCGATCGCATCATCGTGCTCAGCCACGGCAAGTTGGTGGAGGCAGGCAACCACCATGAATTGCTGTCGCTCAATGGCATGTATGCATCGCTGTGCCGCCTGCAGTTCAATGAAACCTCGGCCGTGAGTGCCTGAGCCCATGACGACCACCCCACCCGCCTGTCCCGTCTCGGTGATCATGATCACCTTGAACGAGGGGCATCGCCTCCAAGCCACTTTGCAAGCCGTGCAGTGGGCACAAGAGATCATTGTGGTGGACGCTGGCAGCACCGATGACACGGTAGCGGTGGCCCAACAATGGGCGACCCGGGTTGAACACCGCGACTGGACCGGCTTTGGGGCCCAAAAAAACCATGCCCTGTCCTTGGCCAGCCTGCCCTGGGTGTTGTCATTGGATGCCGATGAAACCGTGACACCCGAGTTGGCGCAAGACATTCAAAGCTTTGTGGCGCAAGATGGCAAAGGGCATTTGTCGGCCACTTTGCCCCGTTTGTCGCGTTATTGCGGTCGCGAAATGCGCCACAGTGGGTGGTGGCCGGATCCCGTTTGTCGGCTTTTCAAGCGGGGGCATGCCCGTTTCAGCGATGATTTGGTGCATGAAAAAATCATCACATCAGGGCCAAGCTTTTCGCTGCAAGGTTTGTTGCTGCACGACAGTTTTCAAAATTTAGACCAAGTGCTGCACAAATTGAACCAGTACTCCCGCGAAGGCGCATTGAACCTGCACCGCAAAGGACGCACATCCAGCCTGGGCAAGGCGATTGGCCATGGTTTGTGGGCTTTTTTCAGAACCTATGTCCTCAAGCACGGCTTTTTGGATGGGCGCGAAGGGTTCATTTTGGCGGTCTCGAATGCCGAGGGCACGTATTACCGTTACCTGAAGTTGATGTACCTGGGCGAGCAAGCCCGCCCACCTAAGCCATGAAGATTTCAGTGGTGGTCACCACCTACAACCGGCCAGCTGCCCTGAGCTTGGTGCTGCGCGCACTGCTCGCGCAGCAGCGCTTGCCCGATGAAATTTTGATTGCCGATGATGGGTCTACCGAAGAAACCCGAGCGGCCATCCAAACCCTGGCCAGGACCTCATCTGTGCCCATGCTTCACCTGTGGCAAGAGGACCAAGGCTTTCGTGCAGCCGCAGCCCGAAATTTATCGGTGGCAGCGGCCCAGGGCGACTTGATCGTTTTCTTGGATGGGGATTGCGTGCCCCGGCCCGATTTCGTGGCCCAGCACCAGTGCTTGGCCGAGCCGGGGCAGTTTGTGGCGGGCAGTCGCGTTTTGCTCAACCCCGCATTCACCGAGCAAGTGGTCAGCCAACAACCGCCCCTGCACCAATGGGGGCGTTTGACATGGTTGCTGCACCGGATACAAGGCCACGCCAATCGTTGGTGGCCCTTGTGCCATTTACCGGGGCAAACCTGGCGCAAGTCCCAGCCCATGCGTTGGCAAAGTGCGCGCACCTGCAACATGGCCGTTTGGCGTGAAGATTTACTGGCGGTCAATGGCTTTGATGAGCAGTACCAAGGCTGGGGCCACGAAGATGCCGATCTGGCGGTGCGGCTGATTCGCCAGGGTGTGCATTACAAAAACGGGCGCTTTGCCACCACGGTATTGCACCTGTGGCACCCGGAAAACGATCGCAGCCAATTGCCAGAAAACGTGGCCAAGTTGGAGAAAATTCTCAACAGTTCGCTGACCCAAGCAGCGCAGGGTTTGAACCGCTACAGCCCCCCCATGGTCGCCCAAGCCTTGCAAGCGCGCGCATGAAAACCATCCCGATTTTGATGTACCACCAGGTTGACCGGGTGCCTGCGCCGGGTTCTGCTTTGCGAAATTTGACGGTCTCTCCCGCTTCTTTTGAACGGCAGATGCAAAGCCTCAAGCAGTGGGGCTTCAAGGGCTTGTCCATGCGCGACCTGGAACCCTATTTGAGCGGATCATTGCAGGGCCGTGTGGTTGGCATCACCTTTGATGACGGTTACGCCAACACCCACGACCATGCCTTGCCCATTTTGGTGAAACATGGCTTCACCGCCACCTGTTATGCCGTGACCCACCAAATTGGCGGCCATAACCTATGGGATGTGCCCATGGGCATGGCTGAAAAACCGCTGATGGACGCATCGGCTTGGAAGCATTGGATCGACAGTGGCATGGATGTGGGCTCGCACACCTGCGACCACATCGACCTGAGCCAAGCCGATGAAGCCAGCGCCCAATGGCAAATCCATCAATCCAAAACCGAGTTGGAACACATGTTTGGCATTTCAGTGCGCCACTTCTGCTACCCCTATGGCCGCTTTTTGCCAGCGCACATGGATTGGGTCGCCCAAGCCGGATACGCCAGTGCCACCACCACCCAAAGGGGGCGCGTTCACACCACCCAAGCGGTCAACCCATATGCCCTGCCCCGTGTGCTGGTGAACCACCGCACCACCTGGGCGCATTTGGCATTGAAATTGTTCACCGCCTACGAAGACAGGCGCTGACACCCAGATTCATTCAGCGCGTAGCGCTGTGATTTGCTCAAAAATGCGCTCATGGACATGGGCGCAAGCTGCCCAAGTCTTTTGCTTTGCCCAAGCTTGGCCTTGTTCAACCAAGCGACGGGAGAGGTCGGGGTTTTGGGCCAGTTGTGTCAATGCCTGGACCACATCGTGCGGATTTCTGGGGTCTTCGATCACCATGGCATGCACACCGTGGGTCAATTCGGCACTGATCCCACAGTAAGGCAATCCACTCACCACCACCGGTGTGCCGTGGGCCATGGCTTCCAAAACAACCATGGCATAGGTGTCTTCCAAGGTGGGGTGGGCCAGCACATCGGCGGCCAAATAGGCTTGGCGCAAATTGTTTTGGGGACCCAAGAAAATGATTTTGTCGCTGGCCCCGTGCTGCTCGGCCAAATGTTCGTACTTGGAGGCGGGCGGTTTTTGACCTGCAACCACCAAGCGCCATGAGGCTGGCAACAAGCCCATGGCCTCGATCAGGACCGCCAAGCCCTTGCGCAAAGGGTCATTGGCCACCAGCAACACCACATGGACATCTTGGGGCAAGCCCAAGGCTTGGCGGGCCAAGGCGCGCTCGCCCGGCTCAATGGCTGCCACCCCTTTCACACCCGGGGGAATGACTTGGGTCAAGCCCTTGGAGCGCGGGTAGGTGTTTTCCAAAATCTGCTGCAAGGGCGCAGAGACGGCCAGCACCACGCGCCGACCGCTGGCCAGACCATGGAAACGAGCACCCTCCAGCCACCAGTAGGCCAAAAGCCTGGGGCTGGTGATGATTTTCAACACCCGCAAAACCTTTCGCCATCCGCTTCGATGGGCCAATAAACTGTGCCGGATGGGCAAGACATGAAAGCATTGCACATGGCCATGCCAGCTGTGCTCATGGGAATACACCACATCGAAATTTTTTCGGGTCAGCCATGCGGTGGCCAAGGCAAACCACAGTTGATTGATCCATCTGGGGCGGCGCAAGGGGCCGGGTATTTTGTGGGCCCGCCAGGTGGTGGGTGTTTCAGCGCCAAAAGTCTGGGCATAAACATGGACTTCATGCCGCGCAGACAACTCTGTCGCCACCGCCACCGAGTAGCGTTCGGCACCACCGCCTTGGGCATCAAAATGACGGCTTAAAAAAGCAATGCGCATGGATCAGCGGGCTTGGTCGGTCATCAAAGCAACACAATGTCGTATTGCTCTGGCCCCATGGCCGACTCGCGGTGCAAGGAAATGGGCTTGCGAATGAAATCACTCAAGCCTGCCAAGTGTGTGTTTTCTTCGTCCATCAACAAATCAATCACCTGGGGGCTTGCCACCACCCGAAATTCCACCGGATCAAATTGCCGTGCTTCGCGCAGTATTTCTCGCAATATGTCGTAAGCGACCGTTCGGGGCGTTTTGACCGACCCTTTGCCCGCACACGAAGGACATGGTTCACACAACATATGGGCCAATGATTCGCGGGTGCGTTTGCGGGTCATCTCCACCAAGCCCAATTGGGAGAATCCACTGACCATGGTTTTCACACGGTCGCGCTGCAAATGCTTGCGAAACTCAAAAAGAACGGCTTGTTGGTGGTCTTCTTTCACCATGTCAATGAAATCGGCGATCACAATGCCGCCCAAGTTGCGCAAGCGCAGTTGTCGGGCAATCGCACCGGCGGCCTCTAAATTGGTTTTGAAAATGGTCTCGTCAAAATTGCGGGCACCCACAAAGCCGCCGGTGTTGACATCGATGGTGGTCAAGGCCTCGGTTTGGTCGATCATCAAATAGCCGCCCGATTTCAAATCCACCCGGCGGCCCAAGGCCCGGCTGATTTCATCGTCCACCGAAAACAAATCGAATACAGGCCTCTCGCCCTTGTACAACTGCAGCTTGGCGGCCGCGGCCGGCATGAATTCAAGCCCAAAGGATTGGAGTTGATCGAATTGCTCTTTGGAGTCGATCCGAATGCTTTGGGTCGCTTCGCTGACCAGGTCACGCAACACCCGCTGCAACAAGGTGAGGTCGCGGTGGATCAGGGTTTTGGCAGGGTTTATGGTGGCGGCATGTTTGATACGAAACCAGGTTTTGCGCAAGTAATGGATGTCGTCAGAGAGTTCGCCATCGGTGGCATCCTCTGCATTGGTGCGAACAATGAAGCCCCCCATGGGATCGGCATCGCTGGTCTCGCTGATCAGGGTTTGCAATTTGGTTCGCAGGGCTTCGCGCTGTTCATACGGGATTTTTTGTGAAATACCGATGTGATCATCTTGTGGCAGGTAGACCAACATGCGGCCAGCCAAGCTGATTTGGGTGGACAGCCGAGCGCCTTTGGTGCCCATGGGGTCCTTGATGACCTGCACCATCAAGGTTTGGCCTTCAAACACCTGCTTTTCAATTGGCAATGCGGTGGCGGCTGGGTCATGGTCTGCATCCGCATGGCGCGCTGCAATGCTGCTGACCAAGTCGCCCACATGCAAAAAAGCCGCGCGATCCAAACCGATGTCAATGAATGCCGACTGCATGCCCGGCAACACCCGGGACACCTTGCCCAAATAAACATTGCCCACCAAGCCGCGCTCCAGGGTGCGCTCCATGTGGAGTTCTTGCACCGCTCCGTTTTCGATCACCGCGACCCGGGTTTCTTGGGGCGACCAATTGATCAAAATATCTTGTTGCAAGCTCATGTTTCAGGTCTCCAGGGCTTGCGCAGCAATTGCGCGGTCTCGTACACGGGCAGGCCCATGATGCCAGAGTAGCTGCCGTCGATGTGCGCGATGTCCGCTGCGGCCAAGCCCTGAATGGCATAGGCCCCGGCTTTGCCCGCCCATTCGCCCAGGTCCAGATAGCGCTCCAATGCCGCATCCGGCCACGGACCAAATTGCACGCGGGAGATGCTCAAAGCTTGGCGAAGTTCATGGCTGGTGCCAATGCACACCGCGGTCAGCACCTCATGCGTTTGCCCGCGCAGCGCAGCCAAAATTTGGTGGGCATGGTGCCGGTCTTTGGGTTTACCGAAAATTTCAAGGCCCAAAGCCACCGTGGTGTCAGCACACAAAATCGGGGCCCTGGGCAAGCCGCGCCGTTTCAAGCGGGCCACAGATGCCGCCCATTTCAGTTCGGTCACACGTTGCACATATTGGCGGGGTGTCTCGCCCGCTTGAATGCGCTCCAATGCCTCGACATCTTCGCCATCATCGGGCAACAACAATTCAAATTTCTGGCCTATTTGTGTCAACAGGGCTTGGCGCCTGGGGCTTTGGGATGACAGGTAAATCCAATCGGACATGGATTCACTCTCGGTGGTAGGGGTGGTGTGACAACAGCGAAATGGCGCGGTAGAGTTGCTCGACGAGCACCACGCGGGCCAGGGCATGGGGCAAGGTCAAGTCTGACAGCCGCCACAGGTGGTGGGCTTGTTGTTTGAATTCCGGGTCCAATCCGTCGGGTCCGCCGATGATGAAGGCCACATCGCGGGCTTCGTTTTGCCATGCTTGCATTTGATGGGCCAGGGCTTTGGTGGTGAGGTGTTGGCCGCGCTCATCCAGGGCCACACGCAAAACATCTTTGGGCATGGCCGACTCCAGCCTTTTTCTTTCGGCCAGCAAATACTTGTCGCTGGCACCGTTGTGGCGCGGCTCGGTTTTCACGGCCTTCAACACCAAGGGCCATTCGGGCGGAAATCGCTTGGCAAAATCATCCCAAGCAGATTGGGCCCAGTCGGGTGTGCGCTGCCCCACAGCCACGACCCACAACTTCATGGTTTTTTGAGCTTGGGTTTGACAGGACGGGGGCTTGGCTTGGGCGCTGCTGACTTTTTGACCGCCGCACTGGCGCGCGGGGATGGGCTGCTCTTGGCCGGTTTTTCAGCAGCCAACTGACGGGTTTTCTTGGCCGCAGGGGTGGCTGATTTGGCCGCCCCAGATCTTTTTTTGGCGCTGACTGGCGTTGCCGCCTTGGCGGCGACAGGCGCAATGGGCTTGGGGGCACCGAGTTTCAAGCGAATGGGTTTTTCGCCCCAAATTTCTTCCAAGTGGTAGTACTGCCGAATGGCGGGCTGCATGATGTGGACCACCGCTGGACCGCAATCGACGATGATCCACTCACCGTTGTCCTCGCCTTCGATGCGGGGCTTGGGCAAGCCCGCCTCTTTGACCTTGTCGCGCACACTGCTGGCCAGTGACCGGGTTTGGCGGTTGGAAGAGCCGGTTGCAATGATGACGCGCTCAAACAATGGGGACAGATGCTCGGTATTGAACACCACAATGTCCTGCGCTTTGACATCCTCCAAGGCATCCGCTATCAAGCGCTGGAGTTTTTGAACATCTTTTTGATTGGTGGTGTTGGTCATCAAGCGGGGCTGTAGAGGTTGTGGCGGTGGATGTAATCCATAACGGCAGGGTTGAGCCATTGAGAGACGGGTTGATGCTGGGCACACGCCGCACGGATGCGGGTGGCGCTGATGTCCATCAACGGGAAGTCCAAATCGACGGCGGTTTGCGTGGCCCGATTGTGCCATCCGGCAAGATCGGGCTTGGCTGGGCCAGGTTCAGGCCTGTTGGCAACGACCAATTGGACTTTTTGCAAGATCTCGGGCCATTCACGCCAAGTTTCAAATGATCTCGCTTGGTCCTCGCCAATGATCAAAAACCATTGGACATGGGGGAATTCCGTGCCAAGTTCACGCAAGCTGTCGATGGTGTAGCTCGGACCTTCTCTGCGGATTTCCCGATCATCCACAACGACTTTGGGCCAATCTTGGAAGCACAGATGGACCATCTCCAATCGGTGCATGCGCTTGGTGGGGCTGGTTTCTTTGTACCAAGCCTGCCCGCTGGGAATGATGCGCAATTCATCCAAGGCCAGGCGATCGATGGCGTGCCGCACCAAAGCCATGTGGGCCAAATGAGGGGGGTCAAAAGTCCCGCCGTACAAACCCACCCTGCGCAGGTCTGGGGGTTGATGCGTGTTCTGGGGATTCAAGTTCAATCGTGACGACCGTCAAAGATCAGTCGGCGGGTCTGCCACCAGCTGGGCTGGGCCATTGCCTTTGCGATTGCCGCGAATGGCCAAATGGCCGATGTCAGAGCGATATTGCTGGCCATCAAAATCGATGGATTGAAGCACCTGGTATGCACGGTCTTTGGCCAATTGAACATTGCGCCCCAGGGCCGTCACGCACAGCACACGACCGCCTTGGGTGCGCAGCTGTTGACCGTCCCAAGCGGTTCCGGCATGAAAAACCATGGCATCCGATGCCTCGGGCTCAATGCCGGTAATGGCATCCCCAAATTGGGGCGACAAGGGGTAGCCACGGGTGGCCATCACCACACCCAAAGCGGTGCGAGAGTCCCACTGAACGGCATTCGCGTCCAACCGACCCAATTCACCGCCGGTGGCCGCCCAAAAAAGCGAAAACAAGTCGCTTTTCAGCCGCATCAGGATGGGCTGTGTTTCGGGGTCACCCAGCCGACAATTGAATTCCAATGTTTTGGGTTTGCCATGGGCATCAATCATCAGGCCCGCATACAAAAAACCGGTATAGACGATGCCATCTTTTTTCATGCCATCCAGGGTGGGCTGGATGATTTCTCGCATCACCCGGGCATGCACCTCAGGCGTGACCACTGGCGCTGGCGAATAAGCCCCCATGCCGCCCGTGTTGGGGCCTTGGTCTTGATCGAGCAATCGTTTGTGGTCTTGTGAAGTGGCCAAGGGCAGCACGCTGACACCATCGCACATGACCATGAAGCTGGCTTCTTCACCGGCCAAAAACTCTTCAATGACCACACAAGCACCCACTTGGTTGTGCTTGACCCCCAAGCGGTTGGAGGTGAGCATGTCGTCGATGGCCTGATGGGCCTGATCGAACGTGGTGGCCACCACCACACCCTTGCCCGCGGCCAAGCCATCGGCCTTGATCACGATGGGAACGCCCTGCTCTTTCACATACTGGTGGGCCAGTGCGGGATCGGTGAACGTTTCATGGCGCGCCGTGGGAATGCCGTGGCGGCGCATGAAGTCTTTGGAGAATGCTTTGGAGCTTTCCAGTTGTGCCGCCGCTTGGGTTGGACCAAAGATGCGCAAACCATGTTGGCGAAATTCATCCACCACCCCGGCGGCCAGCAAGGCCTCTGGGCCCACCACGGTCAGGTCGATCTGCGCCTCTTGTGCCCATTCCCGCAAAGCCACGACATCGGTCAAGGGAATGTTTTGCAAACGCTTGTCCAATGCCGTGCCCCCGTTGCCCGGGGCCACATAAACCATTTGCACCGAAGGCGACTGGGCCAACTTCCAGGCCAGGGCGTGTTCGCGGCCGCCGCCGCCCAAGACCAGCGCTTTCATAGTTCAGCGTTGTGATAGACCTCTTGGACATCGTCCAATTCGTCGAGCACATCGAGGATTTTTTGCATTTTCTCGGCATCCGCAGCCGACAAAGCCACGGTGGTTTCGGGCCGATAGGTGATCTCGGCCAGCACGGGCATCAATTGAGCGGTTTCAAAAGCGGTCTTGAGGGGCTCAAACAGCGAAGGCGCGCACAAAACCTCGACAGCGCCGTCGTCAGAATTGATGACATCGTCGGCCCCAGCTTCCAAGGCCACCTCCATCAGCTGATCTTCGCTGGCACCAGGCGCAAAAACAAATTGACCGCAATGCTTGAATTGGTAAGAAACAGATCCGTCGCTGCCCAAGTTGCCACCGTGTTTGCTCAGGGCATGCCTGACTTCGGCCACGGTGCGGACCTTGTTGTCGGTCATGGTGTCCACCATCAAAGCCACACCTCCCACACCGTAACCCTCATAGCGAATCTCTTCGTAATGAACGCCTTCTAGATTGCCCGTGGCTTTGTCGATGTTGCGCTTGATGGTGTCGGCCGGCATGTTGGCGGCCTTGGCCTTGTCCACCGCCAAGCGCAACCTGGGATTGGCGGTGAGGTCTGCTCCGCCCCCACGGGCAGCCACCATGATTTCGCGAATGACCCGGGTCCACACCTTGCCCCGCTTTTCATCCTGTCGGCCTTTGCGGTGCTGAATATTGGCCCATTTGCTGTGTCCTGCCACGAGAAATCCTTGCTGAGAAAGAATGGGAATTTTACCGACCTGTCAAATTCAGCATGACAGCGGCGAATGGAAAAGGGCGGTCGTGGATGCGACCGCCCTGCCGATGGATAAACAGACCAATGGGTTCAGTCCGCCGTGGCCTCTTCGGGCTCTGTGGGCTCTGCTTTGGAAGATTTGGACTCTTTCTTGGGCAAAGGTTGGATGTCAAGCAAAACCTCGCCCTGGTCATCCAAGTCAACGGTCAAGCGACCACCATCGGTCAAGCGTCCAAACAACAACTCATCTGCCAATGCACGTCGAATGGTGTCTTGGATCAAGCGCTGCATGGGTCGGGCACCCATGAGGGGGTCGAATCCTTTTTTGGCCAAATGGGTGCGCAGTTTGTCGGTGAAATTGACATCCACACGCTTTTCAGCCAATTGGGTTTCCAACTGCAACAAGAATTTATCCACCACGCGCAAAATGATTTGCTCGTCCAAGGCCTTGAATCCCACGATGGCATCCAAGCGGTTGCGGAATTCAGGTGTGAACAAACGCTTGATATCGGCCATTTCGTCACCGGCCTCGCGGGCATTGGTAAACCCGATGGTGGATTTGTTCATGGTCTCCGCGCCGGCATTGGTGGTCATGACGATGATGACATTGCGGAAGTCGGCCTTGCGGCCGTTGTTGTCGGTCAATGTGCCATGGTCCATGACCTGGAGCAACACATTGAACACATCGGGATGGGCCTTTTCGATTTCATCGAGCAGCAAGACCGCATGGGGCTTTTTGGTGACGGCCTCGGTCAACAAACCACCTTGGTCAAAGCCCACATAGCCGGGGGGCGCACCGATCAAACGGCTGACCGCATGGCGCTCCATGTACTCAGACATGTCAAAGCGAATCAGCTCAATGCCCATGATGAAGGCCAATTGCTTGGCGGCTTCGGTTTTGCCCACACCGGTTGGACCGCTGAACAAAAAGGAGCCAATGGGCTTGTCGGCTTTGCCCAGGCCAGAGCGGGCCATTTTCACGGCGGACGCCAACACCTCAAGGGCCTTGTCTTGACCGAACACCACGCTCTTGAGATCGCGCTCCAATGAATGGAGTTTGCCCCTGTCGTCGTTGGACACATTGGCCGGCGGAATGCGGGCGATTTTTGCGACGATGTCTTCGATTTCGGTTTTGCTGATGGTCTTCTTGCGCTTGGATGCCGGCAAGATGCGCTGTGCAGCACCGGCCTCATCGATCACATCGATGGCTTTGTCAGGCAAATGGCGGTCATTGATGTATTTGGCACTGAGCTCGGCCGCAGCTTGCAAAGCCGCCACGGCGTACTTGACGTTGTGGTGCTCTTCAAACCTGGACTTCAAGCCTTTGAGGATATCAACGGTTTGCTCCACAGTGGGCTCGTTGACATCGACTTTTTGGAACCGGCGGGACAAGGCCGCATCTTTTTCAAAAATGCCCCGGTACTCGCTGAATGTGGTGGCACCAATGCATTTGAGCTGCCCCGAACTCAAGGCTGGTTTGAGCAAATTGGATGCATCCAAGGTGCCCCCAGAAGCGGCACCCGCACCGATCAAGGTGTGGATTTCATCGATGAACAAAATCGCCTGGGGCTTGTCCTTGAGTGACTTGAGCACGCCCTTGAGGCGTTGCTCAAAGTCACCGCGGTATTTGGTACCGGCCAGCAATGCGCCCATGTCCAGCGAGTAAACCTGTGAGTCCGCCAAAATATCTGGCACATCTTTTTGGGTGATGCGCCAGGCCAAGCCTTCAGCAATCGCCGTTTTGCCCACGCCAGCCTCGCCCACCAACAAGGGGTTGTTTTTGCGGCGACGGCACAAAATTTGAACCACCCGCTCCACCTCATATTCGCGGCCGATCAAAGGATCAATTTTCCCGTCCTTGGCCATCTGGTTCAGGTTTTGGGTGAATTGCTCCAGCGGCGTGGCTTTCTCGTTTTTCTCTGCGGGCTCCTCAGCCTCTTGGGCGGAGGGCTCATTTTGTTTCGGCGCATCGGGTGGATCGCTCTTTTTGATGCCATGGGCGATGAAATTGACCACATCCAAGCGGGTCACACCTTGTTGGTGCAAGTAGTAAACCGCATGAGAGTCTTTTTCGCCGAAGATGGCGACCAAGACATTGGCCCCGGTGACCTCTTTTTTGCCGTTGCCTGTGGACTGCACGTGCATGATGGCGCGCTGAATCACGCGCTGAAAACCCAAGGTGGGCTGGGTATCCACATCCTCTGTGCCTGCCACTTGCGGGGTGTTGTCCTTGATGAAATTGGCCAAGGATTTGCGCAATTCATCGCTGTTGGCCGAGCAAGCCCGCAACACCTCGGCGGCGCTGGGGTTGTCGAGCAAGGCCAACAAGAGGTGCTCAACGGTGATGAATTCATGCCGCTGTTGGCGGGCTTCAACGAAGGCCATGTGCAAGCTGACTTCGAGTTCCTGGGCAATCATGTGGGTTCCTTCGTGCCTTTTGATGGGGATACTGTATATGGAATTGGACTGGAATTAATCAATGGGCTCGCTCAAACATTGCAAGGGATGCCCGGCGTGATTGGCGGCATCCATGACTTGGTCGACCTTTGAGGCCGCCACATCCTTGGTAAACACGCCACAAACGCCTTTTCCGTCCAGGTGTATTTTCAACATGATTTGGGTTGCGGTTTCGCGGTCTTTGCTGAAAAACTGTTGCAACACCAAGATCACAGACTCCATCGGTGTGAAGTCATCGTTGAGCATGACCACCTGGTACATCTGCGGTGGTTTGGTTTTCTGAACCCTGCGTTCCAAGACCACTGAGTCTCCATCGTCTGTTCGCAACGGTTGTACTGGGGTTTTGGGGGATTGGCTGGTCATGTGGGGGATTTTATAGGCCTGGACACGCATCACTTTTCATCCGTGCGATAGACCATTGCGGGTCGAATGTCGCACAAAAAATGATATTATTTAACTCTTATTAGTTAAATTTGTTTGAAAAGTGAGTTAAAAATGGAAAAAGGGACGGTTAAGTGGTTCAGCAACAGCAAAGGATTTGGATTCATTGAACCCTTGGGTGGTGGACCCGACATCTTCATTCACTTCAGCGCCATTCAGATGGAGGGATTCAAAACCCTTGAGCCGGGTGCCGAAGTCGCGTTTGAACTGGTACAAGGCCCCAAAGGTCAACAAGCGCACGGTCTGACGGTCACGGCCAAACCTGAGCGAGAGCCAAGCGCCAACAATGAAGGCCCCAAAAGCAAAGAGGGGCGCTTGCGCACCCCTCAATTCAGAGCCAATCTGATGGGCAATCAGGACCGCGCCCCCCAATTTTGAGAACGCCGGCCCATCAGGTCATCACATGTTGTCAATCATGACCTGGCCAAAACCAGAACAGCTCACCTGGGTTGCCCCGTCCATCAAGCGTGCAAAGTCGTAGGTGACTTTCTTGCTCAGAATGGATTTCTCCATCGAACTGATGATCAAATCAGCCGCTTCAACCCAGCCCATGTGACGCAACATCATTTCGGCGGACAGAATCTCAGAGCCGGGGTTGACGTAATCTTTACCGGCATATTTGGGGGCCGTGCCATGGGTGGCTTCAAAGCAAGCCACCGAGTCAGACAGATTGGCCCCTGGCGCAATGCCAATACCACCCACTTGCGCAGCCAGCGCGTCAGACACATAGTCGCCATTGAGGTTCAGGGTGGCAATCACGCTGTACTCGGCGGGGCGCAACAAAATTTGCTGCAAAAACGCATCGGCGATCACATCTTTGACCACGATGTCTTTGCCACTCTTGGGGTTTTTGAATTTGCACCATGGGCCGCCATCGATCAGCTGGGCACCAAATTCTTTTTGGGCCAGGCCATAGGCCCAGTCGCGGAAGCCACCTTCGGTGAACTTCATGATGTTGCCTTTGTGAACAATGGTCACGCTGGGCTTGTCGTTGTCGATCGCGTATTGAATGGCCTTGCGAACCAAACGCTCCGTGCCTTCACGAGAAACAGGTTTGATGCCGATGCCTGAGGTGTTGGGGAAGCGGATTTTTGTCACGCCCATGTCTTTGATCAGGAAGTTGATCAATTTTTTGGCTTTTTCGCTCTCTGCTTCGTATTCGATACCCGCATAAATGTCTTCAGAGTTTTCACGGAAGATCACCATATTGGTCTTCTCGGGCTCTTTCAAGGGTGAGGGAACGCCTTTGAAGTACTGAACCGGACGCAGACACACATAGAGGTCCAACTCTTGGCGCAATGCCACATTGAGCGAGCGAATGCCACCGCCAACGGGCGTGGTCAAAGGGCCTTTGATGGACACCACATATTCTTTCAAGACCGACAAGGTTTCTTCGGGCAACCACACGTCGGGACCGTAGACCTTGGTGGATTTCTCGCCGGCATAAACCTCCATCCAGTGGATTTTTCGCTTGCCGCCATAGGCTTTTTGCACCGCTGCATCGACCACTTTGAGCATCACGGGCGTGATGTCAAAGCCCGTGCCATCACCCTCGATGTAAGGAATGATGGGTTGATCGGGCACGTTCAGGGACATGTCCTTGTTGACAACGATTTTTTCACCCTGGGAAGGCACTTTGATGTGCTTGTACATGTGGAATATCTCCGTTATGAAAGCGAGTCAGTTGAGTTTGGAAGCTGAGTTTCGGGCGCAATTCTAGCAACAGTGACTTATCATGTCGGCATCCAAAAAGAGGGCATATGAATCAACTCAAATGGGCTTGGTTGCTTTATTGGTTTTGCGGGCTGGCGCTGGCCCAAGGCGAGCCGCAGTTGACCCTGCCCAGGGTCCAGTTGCAAGCTGGCATGCATCAAATTCAAGTGCAGGTGGCGGCCACGCCCGATCAACGCGCCATTGGATTGATGCACCGCGCGGAAATGCCCCAAACCGAAGGCATGTTGTTTGCATTTGAACAAGCCACGCAGCAGTGCTTTTGGATGAAGAACACCTTGTTGCCCTTGACGGCGGCATTCATTGCCGACGACGGGACGATTGTGAACTTGGCCGATATGAAGCCCATGACCACCGATGCCCACTGCTCCACCCAACCCGTCCGCTGGGTGCTGGAGATGAACCAAGGGTGGTTTGCCAAGCGCGGCATCAAGGCCGGGTTTAAATTGCAGGGCAGCGTTTTTCGAAGCAAATAAAAAAAGCCGCCGATGTGAACACCGGCGGCTTTGGGAGCGAGGTTCAGCCGATCAAGCGAAATTGGCTTGCGCAAAACCCCAGTTGACCAATTTGTCCAAAAAGGTTTCCACAAACTTGGGGCGCAGATTGCGGTAATCGATGTAGTAGGCGTGCTCCCACACGTCAACGGTCAGGATGGCTTTGTCGGCGGTGGTCAATGGGGTCCCAGCGGCACCCATGTTGACGATGTCCAGGCTGCCATCGGGCTTTTTCACCAGCCAAGTCCAGCCAGAGCCAAAATTGCCCACGGCGGATTTGACAAAAGCTTCGCGAAATGCGGCATAACTGCCCCACTTGGCTTGGATGGCCGTGGCCAAAGCGCCCGTGGGTTCACCACCGCCGTTGGGCTTCATGCAATTCCAAAAAAAAGTGTGGTTCCAAATTTGGGCGGAGTTGTTGTAGATGCCACCGTTGGATTTTTTGATGATGGACTCCAAGTCCATGCCCTCAAATTCGGTGCCTTTTTGCAAGTTGTTCAGATTGACCACATAAGCGTTGTGGTGCTTGCCATGGTGAAACTCCAGGGTTTCGCGTGAATAGTGGGGTGCCAAGTCGTCCAGACCGTAAGGCAGAGCGGGCAAGGTGTGTTCCATGGATTTCCTTATTGCGTTGATGAAATGAGAGATTGTAAAAAAATCTAAGTGATCTTGGTGGACAGCACCTGAACGCCCACAGTGCCGTCGGCCAGGTGGGCCGTCAGGGCTTGTTGGGGCACCAATTGCTGGACCGATGTGACAGGATGGTTCTGGACATCAGTCAACCAAGCATAACCCCGCTGCAAAACCAAGCGGGGGTCAAGGTTATGCAAACGCCACTCCAGTTGTTGCAAGCCTTGGCGCTTGGCCAACCAAACAGATTGCCATTGGCGCAGGCTGCTTTCTTTCAATTGGGCGAGTTCCTGGCGTTGAAGTTGCACACAGCGGCCCAAGCCTTGGGTCAACCGTTGCTGCAGTTGCAAGCTTTGCAGGCGATGGGTGGACACGACCTGGCTGGGCCGACCCAAGCGCGACTGAACCCAGTCCAAGGTTTGGCCATGTTCGTCCAACACCGCTTTGAACCGATCGGACATGAACTCGCTCAATTGTTCCCATTGGAGGCGAAGTTCTTGCAGCGGCTGGGCACACAATTCGGCTGCGGCAGTGGGTGTTGGGGCGCGCAAATCCGCACACAGGTCCAATATGGTGATGTCGGTTTCGTGGCCCACCCCAGAAATGATGGGGATGCGGGATTGGGTCACCGCCAGGGCCAAATGCTGGTCATTGAAAGCCCATAAATCTTCCAGTGACCCGCCGCCTCTGACCATCAAAATGACATCCACTTCGGGCACTTGCTGTATGGCCTGCAAAGCCTGGATCAAACTGGCCGGGGCTGCAGGCCCCTGAACCTGGGCGGGGGCAATGACCACGGGAATGTGGGGCACACGCCGACGCAAGGCCTGGGCCACGTCGTGCAAGGCGGCAGCCCCCAGCGAGGTCACGACACCAATGCGGCGGGGCATGCTGGGTATGGCGCGCTTGCGGTCTTCGTCGAACAAGCCTTGTGCGGCAAGTTCCCGCTTGAGTTGCAGAAATTTTTCATACCAAACACCCTCGCCCGCTGGCACCATGCTGTCGATCACCAGCTGTAAATCGCCGCGGCCTTCGTAGACCGACACCTTGGCACGGGCTTGCACCATGACACCATCGCGCACATCGAAATCCAGCAAGGCAGCGGATCGCTTGAACATGGCGCAGCGCAACTGAGCGCCCTCGTCTTTGAGGGAAAAATAACAATGGCCGCTGCTGGCCCGAGTGAAATTGCTGATTTCACCCTTGACCTCGACCGGGTTGAAACGAGCCGACAAGGTGTCGGTGAATGCGCGCACCAATGCCCCGACCGACCAAATGCGGTGGTTGTCAATCATGAAGAGGTCGCCAAGGGGTTACAAAAGCCAGCAAGGTGGTGACAACAAACTGTAAAAAACAAACCGCTGGGCGCTAAAGCCTGGTCCATAATTCGAGCCTGTTATTTCCGAGGGGGTTGAGGTTTGTTTTCCATCATACAAGCAGCAGGTTGGCCCATATGGCCGCTCATCGTCTGTTCCGTCTTGGCTTTGGCCCTGGTGCTGGAGCGCATCTACAGCCTGCAGGACAAACGCATCATGCCCCCAGAGCTGCTCGAATCCGCCATCAAAGCCTCTAGGCACCAACTGCCCACCGAGGAGTCGGTCAAAAACCTGTCGATGCACAGTTTGCTGGGCCGGGTGCTGGCCAGTGGTTTGCAACAACTGCGCTTGCAACCCCATTCCACCGAAGAAGAGTTGAGCGAATGCATTGAATTGGCCGGTAAGCAAGCGGCCCATGAACTTGAAAAATACCTGGTGGCCCTGGCCACCATTGCCTCGGCAGCACCATTGCTGGGTTTATTGGGCACCGTGGTGGGCATGATTGACATTTTTGCCGCCCAATCCCCTGGCGCTGGCAACCCCGCGCAAATGGCCCAAGGCATCTCCATGGCCCTCTACAACACCGCCTTTGGCTTGATGGTCGCCATACCCGCCTTGTTTTTTTGGCGGTTTTTCCGCGCAAAAGTCGATGCCTATGTGGTCGCTTTGGAGATCACCGCGCAGCAATGGGTGCGCCATTTGTACAAACTGCGCACTTCCTTGCGTTGAACGATGTCGGCATGAAATTTCGCTCCCAACGCTCTTCAGAGCCAGAAATCAACCTGATCGCATTCATCGATGTGTTGTTGGTCATTTTGATTTTTTTGATGCTCTCCAGCACCTACAACAAATACACCGAGCTGAATCTGAATTTGCCCACGGCCGACACCAAAGTCCAGGCTGAAAACGCGCAAGAAATCTTGGTCTCCGTCACCAGCGATGGCCTGTATGCCGTCAACAAGCAGGCCCTGTCCCAGCGCGGCATCAAGGCACTGACGGCGGCCCTTGCCCAAGCAGGTGCGGGCATGGACAAACCCATGTTGGTCATCAGCGCCGATGCACTCGCCCCCCACCAATCGGTGATCGCGGTCATGGAAGCGGGCAAAGCCGCCGGTATCCATGCCATCACCTTTGTCACACGCGCCCCAACAGCCGGGGCCGCTCGCTGAATGCGACTGGGCTGGCAAACCTGGGTGGTGCGCCAGTGGCAAACGCGCAATTGGTTCAGTTGCGCTTTATGGCCGCTCAGCGCCATCACGGGGCTGGTCGTCTGGTGGCGGCAACGACAAAGGCTTCTTCACCCAACCAAGCCCAACAGCGTACCAACGGTGGTGGTGGGCAATGTCATCGTGGGTGGGGCTGGCAAAACCCCCATCGTCATGGCCTTGGCCGCGCATTGGAAGGCCCAAGGCATCCAAGTGGGTGTGGTGGCCAGGGGCCATGGTCGAAGTGCGAAAAATATCATTTCCGTTCACCCCAACAGCCGCTTTGCAGAGGTCGGCGATGAGCCCTTGCTGGTGTGGCAGCGCTGCCAGGTACCGGTTTTTGTGGGGCAAGACCGCGCCGCTTGTTGCCAAGCCTTGCTGGCGGCCCACCCCCAAACCCAGGTCTTGATCAGCGACGACGGGATGCAGCACCCTGGGCTGCACCGCGACATGGAAATTTGCGTTTTTGACGAGCGCGGCCTGGGCAACGGCTGGTTGCTACCGGCGGGCCCATTGCGCGAGCCCTGGCCCCGACCGGTCAACCCCCGGGTTCAACGCTGGAACTTGAGTTCAAAAACATTGAGCGGTATTGAAGCGCTCCCTGTTCAGCGGCAATTGGCCAACTACGCGGTACAAGCCAACGGCCGCCGACAGGCTTTGGCCAGCTGGGGTGACCAAGCCGTCAATGCCTTGGCTGCGATTGCCAAGCCCGAGGCATTTTTTGAGGGTTTGCGCCGCCAAGGGCTGAATCTGGCCCAGGCCCAGGCATGGCCCGACCACGATCCCTTGGTGGGCTTTGACCCCAAAGGGGCACCCGGCGATTGGTTTTGCACGGAAAAAGATGCCGTCAAGTTGTGGCCACGCCATCCCCACATTTGGGCTGTGCCCCTGGAAGTGTCTGGCCTGGATGCCTGGTTGAAAGACATGGATGTGGCTTTGGCCCAGCGGATATCATTCCCGCATGGACATCAAACTGCTTGAACTCTTGGTTTGCCCAGTGACCAAAGGGCCACTGGAATATGTGCGCGACAGCCAAGAGTTGCTATCGCGAAGTGCCCGTTTGGCCTATCCGGTGCGCGACGGCATCCCCATCATGCTCGAAACCCAAGCCAGGACATTGACCGACGAAGAATGTGAGCGTTGAGTGGCCAACACTGCATTCACCGTGTTGATACCGGCCCGAATGGCATCGACCCGGTTGCCCCTTAAACCCTTGGCCGATATCGCCGGTGTGCCCATGGTGGTTCGGGTGGCGCAAAGGGCCCACATGAGCCAGGCGCAAAAAGTGGTGGTGGCGGCCGACGATGAGCGCATCCTCCAAGCGTGTGAGGCGCACCACATTGAAGCTGTGCTGACCCGCCCTGACCATGTCTCAGGCAGCGACCGTTTGGCCGAGGCTTGCGATTTACTGGGGTTGAGCGACGCGGCCTTGGTGGTCAATGTGCAAGGGGATGAGCCCTTGATAGAGCCCGTGGTGATCGACCAAGTGGCCCAACTCCTGTCTGACCGCCCCGACTGCAGCATGAGCACCGTGGCCCATGCGATTTCTGAAGCATCGGAATTGACCAACCCCAATGTGGTGAAAGTGGTGCTCGATCGCTTTCACACCGCCATGTATTTCAGCCGGGCCACCATTCCGCATTGGAGAGACAGTGCCAACGCCCAAACACCCCCGCCGGTTCAGGTATTGCGGCATGTGGGCATTTATGGCTACCGCGCATCTTTTTTGCGCGCTTTTCCAACGCTGGAGCGCGCCCCGTTGGAAGACATGGAGTCGCTGGAACAACTCCGCGCCCTCTGGCATGGCCACAAAATCGCGGTGCATGTCACGCCCCAGGCACCTGGCATGGGGGTTGACACGCCTGAGGACTTGGAGCGGGTGCGGCACCACTTTGCCTCGCTTTTGTAAGCATTGCGCATTGCCTGCATGTTATTGTTGCGCCCTGCGGTCTGGCGGGCTTTGACCACCTTCCCATCGACAGAACTTATAAGAATCTGAGGAAAGACATGAGACTCATCCTTTTAGGCGCGCCTGGTGCAGGCAAAGGCACCCAAGCCAGCTTCATCTGCGAAAAATACAAAATCCCACAAATCTCTACGGGTGACATGTTGCGTGCTGCGGTCAAAGCCGGGACAGAAATGGGTTTGGCGGCCAAAAAGGTGATGGATGCCGGCGGCTTGGTCAGCGATGAAATCATCATTGGGTTGGTGAAAGAGCGCATCGCCCAACCCGACTGCGCCAAAGGCTTTTTATTCGATGGTTTCCCCCGCACCATTCCCCAGGCCGATGCCATGAAAGCAGCCGGCGTGAAGCTCGACCATGTGCTGGAAATCGATGTCCCCTTTGAAGCCATCATCGAGCGCATGAGCGGTCGCCGCGCCCATGTGGCCAGCGGCCGCACCTATCACATCCACTTCAACCCGCCCAAGGTCAGTGGCCTGGACGATGTCACGGGCGAGCCTTTGATCCAACGCGACGACGACAAGGAAGAGACCGTTCGCAAACGCTTGGACGTGTACGCCGCCCAAACCCGCCCTTTGGTGGACTACTACGCCAGCTGGGCCAAGTCCGACCCGACCCAAGCACCCCGCTACCACGCCATCAGTGGTGTCGGTCAGGTGGAAGAAATCAAGGCACGGGCTTTTCAAGCCCTCGATTCTTAAGGGCATCGGCCAGCAAGGCCAAGCCCATCACCACCCGGGCTTTATAGGGGTTGAGCGGGCAAGTCTGCGGCAAGCGGTCCCCACTCTGGGCGAGAACTGCGCCCCACGTGCATCGGCTGGTTCGCCAAACCCAAGCCCCCTTTTCTTGTGCCTCGATCAAGGCATCTTCCAAGCCCTGGCTCATCGTGCCATTGCCTGTGCCCGCAACCACCCAAGCTTGGGGGGCATCTGGGCTGGCCATGAGCGTTCGCACCAGCCAGCCATCTTGGCCCGCATGGTTGTGCACCAATTCCACACGAGGCCAGGCCGTCACTTGCTCAAAAGCCGACACCTCCAAGGCCACGGGGTGAGTGGGTTGGCTTGAAAACCGCTCGCGCAAACCATTCAAATTTTGGATGGCCAGATCGGTGGGTACGGGGTCGGTAGAGGCAAAGGCCTGCACAGATTGGCCGTCCAATTTGGTCACACTGGCGGGGGCATGCACATGGCCTGCAAACACGACCAGCACACCCGCCCGCCCAGGTGCAGCGGCCAATCTGATGGCATCTTTCAAATTGGCCGGTCCATCCGGATTCGGGGCATTGGCCGCCCGCATGGCCCCGGTGATGACCACGGTTTTGTCACCCTTTATCAGGCTGTGCAGCAATATGGCGGTTTCTTCGAGGGTGTCGGTCCCATGGGTCACCACCACCCCTTGCACATCGGCCTGGTCCAACCAGTGGGTCAGCCGGGTCACCAACTGCTGCCAAACAGACCAAGTCATGTTTTTGCTGTCAATGCGGGCCACATCCTCGGTTTCGATGAGCAGCTCTGGGGCATCTAACCCCCGCACCAAATCAGTCACAGCGACTTCACCTGCGCGGTATTGGCGGGCTTGGGAGGGGTCGGGTGCCCAGCCTGCAATCGTCCCGCCTGTGCCCAAAACAACAACTTTTGATTTTTTTTCAGCCATGCCGCTTGCAAAGTTTAAAAAACTGGTTAAAAATACAGTTACTGGATATTCAAACAGCCTCAATATTCAGTCAGCCCATTTGGTTCCCAACATTGTGCAGGAGTCCCATCATGAACGAAGCCCCCAAGCTCACCGAGAGACAACAGCAAATTTTGTCATTGATCCAAAGCACCATAGAGCGCAAAGGTTCGCCACCCACCCGGGCCGAAATCGCCAACGCGCTGGGCTTCAAATCGGCCAATGCAGCCGAAGAACACCTCAAAGCATTGGCACGCAAAGGGGCCATCGAATTGGTCAGCGGCACCTCCAGAGGCATTCGCCTCAAAGAAGCAGCCATGCGTTCCATCAACCAAATCCGCAGCAAGCAGTTCCATTTACCCCTGGACGGCTTGGCCCAATTGGCCCTGCCCTTGGTGGGCCGTGTGGCCGCGGGCTCGCCCATCTTGGCCCAGGAACATGTGGACCAAACCTTCTACGTGGAAAACAGCTTGTTTCAACGCACGCCAGACTATTTGCTCAAGGTGCGCGGCATGTCCATGCGCGATGCCGGCATCATGGACGGCGACTTGCTGGCCGTCCAAATCAGCAAAGAGGCCAAGAACGGACAAATTGTGGTGGCCCGCTTGGGTGAAGAGGTCACCGTGAAGCGGTTTCGGCGCACGCCCAACAGCATTGAGTTGCTGCCCGAAAACCCTGATTTTCAAACCATCGTGGTCGAACCTGGCGAACCTTTCGAGATTGAAGGATTGGCCGTTGGTTTGATCCGCAACACCATGTTGTTTTAAGGAGTAAACATGAGTCTGGCCATTTGGGGAGTGATTCAAATGATGTCCCCCTTTTACAAATTGACCACAAAAGCAATACCTGCCGATTCGCATCAAAGCGCAAGACCATTGCGAACAACGCCCAAATTGACTTTGGCCGCTGCCAAGCCCCGCAAGCCCTTGAGGATGGCACGGGTCAAAGATGCACAAGCCGGTCCCGATCAGGCCGGGCGCATGGTCATCTCAGGCCGCATGGACGAGGTTTGCGCCGAACTCGACCGCTTGATCATGCTCGAATCCAAACGCCAAAACACGCGCATCGAAACCCAACTGGCCGCATGACGCAACCGCCCCCTCGCCTCACCTGAACCAGGTCCTGGGGCCTGTCGCGCCCCAGAATTCAAGGGCACAATGCAGACATGAACATTGTGATCCTTGATGACTACCAAGACGCGGTGCGCAAACTGGCCTGTTCGCAACTGCTCGAACCTTACTCGGCCAAGGTTTACACCAACACCGTCAAAGGCACTGGGCAATTGGCTGTGCGCCTCAAAGATGCCGAAATTTTGGTGCTGATTCGCGAGCGCACCCACCTCAACCGCGCTTTGATCGAAAAACTCCCCAAACTCAAACTCATTTCACAAACCGGCAAGGTGGGACCGCACGTTGATGTCGCCGCCTGCACCGAAAAAGGCATCGCGGTGGCGCAAGGGGTCGGCTCCCCCATCGCGCCTGCCGAGTTGACCTGGGCCTTGATCATGGCCGGCATGCGCCGCCTGCCCCAGTACATCAGCAACCTCAAGCACGGTGCCTGGCAACAATCGGGGCTGAAAAACAGCACCATGCCGGTCAACTTTGGCATAGGCATGGTCTTGCACGAAAAAACCATGGGCATCTGGGGCTTTGGAAAAATCGGCCAGTTGGTGGCCGCTTATGCCAAAGCATTTGGCATGCGGGTCCTGGTGTGGGGCAGCGAAGCCTCATGCGAAGCAGCGCAGCAATTGGGCTATGAAAGCGCGCCAACCCGGGAAGCCTTTTTTGAAAGCTGTGACGTTTTGAGCCTGCATTTGCGCCTCAACGAAGACACGCGCCACATTGTCAAAGCCGAAGACCTGGCCCGCATGAAACCCACGGCCATGTTGGTCAACACCTCCCGGGCCGAGCTGATCGACCCCGATGTGTTGATCGCTGCCCTCAGCCGTGGCCGCCCAGGCCTGGCGGCGATTGATGTGTTTGAAAGTGAGCCGGTTTTGCAAGGGCATGCCTTGTTGCGCTTGGAAAACTGCATTTGCACACCGCACATCGGCTATGTCGAGCAAAACAGTTACGAGCTTTATTTCGGGGCCGCCTTTCACAACGTGGTGAACTTCATCCAAGGCACGCCCACCAACATCGTCAACCTGGAAGCCTTGGGCCGCTCGCGTTGATTTGTCCTTCACTGATAATTTTCAAATGAATCCTACTTACAACAACGTGGGCGTGGTTGGGGTTGGGGCCATGGGGCAAGGCATTGCCCAAATGGCCGCCCAAGCCGGTGCCCAGGTCCACCTCCACGACACCCGCCCCCAAGCCGCTGAAAAAGCCATTCAAGCCATCGTCCAACAATGGACCAAGTTGCATGAAAAAGGCCGCATCGATGCGGGCACTTTGGACACCTACCAAAGCCGCTTGCACGTGTGCGCCGAATTGGGCCATCTATCGATGTGCGACCTGATCGTGGAAGCGATTGTGGAAAACCTGGCGGTCAAAAAAGACTTGTTTGCCCAAATCGAGGCAGTGGTTCCCCCCTCCACCGTCCTGGTCAGCAACACGTCTTCTTTATCCGTGACCGCCATCGCCGCTGGCTTGCAACATCCCCAGCGTTTTGCCGGTTACCACTTTTTCAATCCGGTTCCGCTGATGAAGGTGGTTGAGGTCGTGGCAGGCCTGAAAACCGACCCAGCCGTCTGCGATGGTCTCGATGCCTTCACCCGCCAAATGGGGCACACACCGGTGCGCACCCGGGACACCCCCGGCTTCATCGTCAACCATGCCGGGCGCGGCTATGGCACCGAGGCGCTGCGCATTGTGGGTGAATCCATCGCCGACTTTGCCACCATCGATCTGATTTTGAAAGACCAAGTGGGCTTCAAATTGGGCCCCTTCGAGTTGATGGACCTGACCGCCCTGGACGTATCCCATCCCGTGATGGAGTCGATTTACCAGCAGTATTACGACGAACCGCGTTTTCGCCCCAGCATCATCACCGCCCAGCGCTTGGCCGCGGGCATGTTGGGCCGCAAAACCGGCGAGGGTTTTTACACCTATGTGGATGGCAAAGCAGCCACGCTGCCGCCAGCGCCGATTCCCGAGGTGAGCGACATGCCCCCGGTCTGGGTATCCCCGCGCGCCGCGCGCCGCCCCGAATTGCTGCAACTGCTCAAAACGCTGGATGCACGCATCGAAACCGGCGCACAACCCAGCGACCAAGCCTTGATTTTGGTGGCCCCGCTGGGTTTTGATGTCACCACCGTGGCCGCTGTCGACCGACTCGACCCGCTGCGCACCCTGGGCATCGATTTGCTGTTCAGCGACGCGCAAACCCGCCGCCGTGTTTTGGCCAGCAATCCCGCCACCCGTGCGGACATGCGTGCCGCCGCCCACGCGCTGATGGCGCGCGACGGCAAAGCCGTGAGCATGATCCGCGACAGCGCCGGTTTTGTGACCCAGCGGGTGGTGGCCCATATCGTCAACATTGCCAGCGATATTTGCCAACAAAGCATTTGTTCGCCGCAAGACTTGGAAACCGCGGTTCAGCTCGGCTTGGGCTATCCCATGGGCCCGCTGGCCATGGGTGACCAGTGCGGGCCCGCCAGCATTTTGGAAGTGCTGTTCAACATGCAAACCGTCTACGGCGACCCGCGTTACCGCCCCAGCCCATGGCTGCGCCGCCGTGGGGCTTTGGGCCTGAGCCTGATGCAAGTCGAGCACTGAACCATGAGCGCCCAACTCAAAAGCGAAACCCAGGGCCAAACCCTGGTGTTGACCCTGTCCAACCCGGGCTTTCGCAACGCTTTGGGGCCCGAAATCTACAGCGCTGGTTATGAAGCCCTGGGGGCTGCCGAAAACAACCCGGCGGTTCGCAGCGTGGTCATCACCGGCGAAGGCAGCACCTTCAGCGCGGGGGGCAACTTGCACCGCTTGTTGGCCAACCGAGAGCAAGACCCCAGCGTCCAAGCCGCCAGCATTGAAGGCTTGCACACCTGGATGGAAGCCATCCGCACCTATCCCAAACCCGTCATCGCAGCCGTCGAGGGCGCTGCCGCTGGAGCTGGGTTTTCATTGGCCTTGATGTGCGACTTTGTGCTGGCCGCGAACGACAGCATTTTTGTCATGGCCTACAGCAACATCGCCCTCTCGCCCGATGGGGGCGGCAGTTGGAATTTGGCCAGCAGCCTGCCCCGACCCGTGGCCAACGAAATCTTGATGCTGGGCGAGCGCATCCCTGCCACCCGCTTGCACCAGTTGGGTTGGGTCAACCAGTTGTGCAACCCCGGCGAGAGCTTGGCCCAGGCCTTGCAACTGGCCCAACGGCTCAATGAGCGTGCGCCCAATGCCTTGGCCAGCATCAAAGAATTGGTCAACGCGGCCAGCCAGTCCACCCTCAACGCGCATTTGTCGCTGGAAAAAACCCAATTTGTGCGCCAACTCCACCACCCCAATGCAGCGGAAGGCATCAACGCCTTGCTCGAAAAACGCCCCGCGCACTACAAATAAACCCTGGGGTGGCTTGGCACCTGGGAGACTGTCAGCCCCGGCACCGCAGGTCGCCTGAGAGACAATTTCGACCTAGCCGGTCACACACAAGACACCCCATGGACGACCCCATTCTTACCATTGAAGAACGCGAAGCCATCAATACAGGCCGATGGTTTTCTTCTCTTTCACCCTCACTCAGGCACGACATCCTTCGATGCGCTTACATCAAACGATGCAAAGACGGCGAATTGATCGCCGCTCGGGGCGATCCCGCCGAGGAGTGGATGGCCTGCGCCAAAGGCGCGGTGCGGGTCAGCTCCACCTCTTTGTCGGGCAAACAAATCACCTTCACCTACATCGAACCGGGCATTTGGTTTGGCGATGTCGCCATCCTCGACGGCGATCGGCGCACCCACGATGTCTATGCCCATGGCGACACCAGCATCTTGTGCGTGGCCAAAGCCGATTTCCAAAAAATTCTGGCCCAACATGTCGAGTTCTACGATGCCATGCTGCGCTTGCAAGCGCGGCGCATTCGGCAGCTGTTTGGTTTGGTGGAAGACCTCAACACCCTGCCCTTGCGCGCCCGACTGGCCAAACAACTGTTGCACCTGGTCCGCAGCTATGGCGTGCCCTGCCTGCAACACGATGGCGAAATTCGCATCGGGCTGCACTTGGCGCAAGAGGAGTTGGCGCAACTGCTGGGGGCCTCTCGGCAACGGGTCAACCAGGAACTCAAAACCATGGAGCGCGAACAAGCCATCCGCATCGAAGCAGGCGGCTTGGTGGTGCGCAACCGAGAACTGCTCATGAACATCAGCGATGCGGACCATTGACATGAGCTTAGAAGACAACTTTGTCGGCACCCGTGCCGTCAACGAACAACAGCAATTCGATGTCCAGGCTTTGCAGGCCTGGTTGACCGCCCACTTGCCCGGCTTCAAAGGCCCTTTGAGCGTCGAGTCATTCAAAGGCGGGCAGTCCAACCCCACTTACAAGCTCAACACCCCCGATTGCAGCTATGTGATGCGGGCCAAGCCCGGTCCGGTGGCCAAGTTGCTGCCCTCGGCGCATGCCATCGAGCGCGAGTTCACCGTCATGAAAGCCCTCAGCGGCTCTGGCGTGCCAGTGGCCCAAATGCATGCCCTGTGCGAAGACGAAAGCGTGATCGGCCGCGCCTTCTACATCATGGAGTTTGTCTCTGGCAGGGTGTTGTGGGAGCAATCTTTGCCAGGCCTGCAAAACGACCAGCGCCGGGCCATCTACACCGAGATGAACCGCGTCATCGCCGCTTTGCACCGCACCTCCTACCGCCAAGTGGGCTTGGACAACTACGGCAAGCCCGGGCAATACATCGAGCGCCAAATCAGCCGCTGGACCCGCCAATACCAGGCCTCGGTCACCACCCCCATCCCAGAGATGGACCGCTTGATGGCCTGGTTGCCGCAAAACATCCCCAGCAGCGCCAAAGACGACAGCCACACCAGCGTGGTGCATGGCGACTACCGGCTGGACAACCTGATTTTTCACCCCGAGAAACCGCAAATTTTGGCGGTGCTGGATTGGGAGCTCTCCACCTTGGGCCATCCCTTGGCCGACTTCAGTTACCACTGCATGTCTTGGCACATCCGCCCCGGCACCTTTCGCGGCATTGGCGGCTTGGACCTCGAAGGCCTGGGCATTCCCACCGAAAAAGAGTACATCCACATGTACTGCGACCAAACGGGTTTTGCCACACCGCAAGACCTGCAAACCGACTGGAACTTTTACCTGGCCTTCAACCTGTTTCGCATCGCCGCCATCTTGCAAGGCATTGCCAAACGGGTCGAAACTGGTACCGCCGCCAGCGAACAAGCGCGCACCTCGGGTGCCGGCGCACGCCCCATGGCCGAACTGGCTTGGTCATTTGCCCAAAGGGCCTAACCCCACCCACCTCTGAAAGAAACCCATGAACTTCGACTACACCGACAAGGTCAAGGCCCTGCAAGCACGCTTGTTGGCCTTCATGGACGAGTACATCTACCCCAACGAAAAAAGGTTTTTTCGTGAAATCGCCGAAAACCGCGCCAAGGGCAATGCCTGGATCCCGACGGCCCTGATCGAAGAGCTCAAGCCCAAAGCCCGCGAGGCGGGCCTGTGGAATTTGTTCCTGCCCCACAGCAAACGCGCACCCCAAGGCCTGAGCAACCTCGAATACGCGCCGCTGTGCGAAATCATGGGCCGCGTGCCCTTTGCCGCCGAGGTCTTCAACTGCTCGGCCCCAGACACCGGCAACATGGAAACCCTGGAGCGCTATGCCAGCGAAGCCATCAAAGACGAATGGCTAGAGCCCTTGTTGCGCGGCGACATCCGCTCGGCCTTTTTGATGACCGAGCCCGACGTGGCTTCTTCTGACGCAACCAATGTGCAGTGCCGCATCGAGCGCGATGGCGATCACTACGTGGTCAATGGCCGCAAATGGTGGAGCTCTGGGGCGGGCGACCCGCGCTGCGCCATCTACATCGTGATGGGCAAAACCGACCCAGAGGCACCGCGCCATTCACAGCAAAGCATGATCGTCATCCCCGCCAACACCCCCGGCGTGTCGGTGCTGCGCCCCCTGACCGTGTTCGGCTACGACGATGCCCCCCACGGTCACATGGAAGTGGTGCTCAACAATGTTCGCGTGCCCGCCAGCAACCTGTTGTTGGGCGAAGGCCGTGGCTTTGAAATCGCCCAAGGCCGCCTGGGCCCGGGCCGCATCCACCACTGCATGCGCACCATTGGCAGCGCCGAGCGGGCCCTGGAGTTGATGTGCAAGCGCCTCAACAGCCGGGTGGCTTTTGGCAAAAAGATTTCAGCCCAAGGTGTCTGGCATGAGCGCATTGCCGAGGCCCGCATCATGATCGAGCAAGCCCGCTTGCTGACCCTCAAAGCCGCCTACATGATGGACACCGTGGGCAACAAGGTGGCCAAAACCGAAATCGCCATGATCAAGGTGATTGCGCCCAACATGGCCTTGCAAATCATCGATTGGGCCATCCAAGCCCATGGCGCGGGCGGCGTGAGCGACGATTTCCCCCTCGCCTACGCCTGGGCCCACCAGCGCACCCTGCGCCTGGCCGACGGCCCCGACGAGGTGCACCGCAATTCCATCGCCAAGTTGGAATTGGCCCGGCACATCGCCACCGAGCCGCAAGAAGTGGACATGCCCGTCACCCGGGGCAGCTGATCGCCACAAGGCCCTGGGCCCCGATGCCGCTCAAGGCGGCGTGATGCGGGCAGATGTGGCGCAGCGGTTCAAAGCGCATCCCGCCTCATAGGGCTGGAAGTAACCGGCGCTGTTGTACTTGTACTGCTGCGCCAGTCCGGCACCCGAGGCAGACTCGTTCAAGCGCTGGGTGGCTGAAAAAACCGGGCTGGGCAAAGGTGCATCTGAATTGATGGTGTAACTGCTCAGCTGGATTTGGCTGGTCGTGGCCGATTGGGTCAACAAATAAAACTTGCTGTTTTGGAAAAAGACATCGCGCAAGGCGGCCACGGCATTGGACGAGTCGTAAATCTGCTGAAAACCTTTGGCCTGGCAGGTGGTGAAGTATGGCGTTGAGCTTTGTTTTTGCATCTGGACATAGGGCTGACCGCCCACAGCGGCCACGCCACCCAAGATCAAATCGACGCTGCCAGTGGACGCGGGCACCAAAAAAGCCGTGTCGATGTTGCTGGGCAAGGTCAATCCACTGCAGGTGGTGGTGACCAGCCAACTGGCTTGGTAGGTGAAGGTCAATCCACCCGTCCCACCCTTCCAAATTTGCGGGGACGCATTGCGGTTGGTCAACACCAGGTCCAAAATCCCGTCGCCATTGATGTCGGCGGCGGCCGCCCGGTTGCCATCCACCGCAATTTGGGTATCGGTTCGCACATAGCCCGAACCCGAACTGACAAAGATCAACTGGTTGGACGAGCCCGAGCAAGACAAATACACATCGGGCTTGCTGTCGGCATTGAAGTCGGCGGTGATCGCGTAAGTGGCATTGCAGGTGTCGCGCGAGCCCGTGCCAAACAAGCGGGCCGAATCATCCACCCAGGCCGAGGTGCTGGATCGCCAGCGCAAAAAATAGGCTGTGTTTTCGGTCGACACAACAAAAGCGGAATATTGCCCCTCTTGGAAAAAGTCCCCAAAGGTCACCGAGGTGGGCACCAAGGTTTTGCCAGACACGGCATCGATCGGCACCTGGGTGCGGGTCAACCCAGAAGCATTTTTGTTGGCATAGGAATGGGCCCCCACCGACAAGGCGGTGTAGATGGGCCAGCCATCCACATAGGTCACGCTGTCACTGGCCCCGCCACTGGGACCACAGGATGCCAGACCAAAAACCGACAAAATCACCGCGAAAATCTGAAAATTCATAAACTCATATTCGACACCAACCGAATGTACTTGATGCGGCATGCCTTTTGCTAGACATCAATGCTGTTAGAGTTTGAACCCTGCCCACCCCCTATTTCCCATGCCACTGCCCACTTTTTTGATCTCCTTGTTGACAGGCCTGGCCCTGTCCATTGGCGCATGGGCCCAGGACAAGCCTGCCCCCAATTACAAGCCCTACCCCGAAAAAGCCAGCAAAGCCCAGGCTGAAAAGGTGCCCGAAGAGGTGGCCCCGAGCTTCTCCAAGCCGCTGAAAAAAGAGCCCTTGCTGGCCTTGAAAGCACGCCCACCCACTTCTGGCAAAGAGCCCATGCTCAACCTGAATGAGCAAAATGTGCCCCTCAAAGAGATCATGCACCAGACCACCAAACTGGACTATTACGACTGCGACGGCGTGGTCGCCCCTTGGTTCAGGGAGTTGATGGCGGCAGAGATGAACTACTTTGCCGAAATGGTGGAAATGCCATTTGTCAAAGGCGACTTTTGCGTGGTCAGCGTGGGCACCAGCCGCAGCCTGGCCCCTGGCCGCATCAGCATTCACCTCTACACCAGCCGCCTGGCCATGCAAGAGTGTGTGGTGCGTGAACGATGCCCCGCTTTTCGCAGTGTCAACCTGCTGCCCCGCACCGGTAATGGCGTTTATCGCTCTTACTTTTTGTCCGACATGGACCGCAAAATGATCGCCCAGCACTGCGTGACCTCCAAGGGCAAATGGCATCCCGACACCACGTGTTACCCGGTGGACTGATGGGACTGCCAGCGCAGCCCAAGGCCCCGTGCGCTCAAGTCCATGCCCCTGGTACCGATTCAGCAGTGTCACCTCGGTGTGTCACCATGATTCAAAGAACTTTTTATTTCATTTGCTGCGCGACCTTGTCGCTGTTTATCAGCCTGGCCCCGGTGGCCTGGGCGGCCGATCCGCCGCCGGCCAAACCCGCAGCCAAAGGCAAAGAGCCGCCCAAAACCGTCGAACGCCCCACCCGCACTTTTGGGGAGGAGCCGATGTTTTACTTTGATGCCGAGCGCAAACCCTTCACCGACCCCTTCCACAAAACCGAATTGGAAGACTATTACCTGTGCCGGGGCATTTTGGGCCAGTGGTACCGCGAGTTGCTGGTCGATGAAATCAACACCTTGCTCGAACCCCTGGGGCTGGACAAAGTCGATGGCACCACCTGTGCCGTGCGCCTGATCAAAACCAAATTGGGCAAAAAACGCCCCATCGTGGCGGTCGACCTCTATCCCAACTCAGAGACCATGCGCTCTTGCGTCTTGGGGGAAAAGTGCAGCCACATGCGCAGTGCGGTGATGTATGTGTCCAAAGACAAAACCCTGTACCGCTCTTACATCATCACCGATGGTGCCAAACACGTGAACAAAAACTACTGCCTCACCAACAAGGGTGAAACTTTGGCAGAGCAGCCCTGTTGGCGCTATTTCAACTGACCGCCCAGCCCGACTGGCAATAACTTGCCAAGTCATTCTTTTGGCACACCCCAGATGGACCGGTGCGGCAAAACCTTGCCGCTGCGCTGCCTGGCAGGCCCTTGGCCCTGAGTGGCTTATATATTGCTAACTCTTGTCCATCTGCAGATCAAGCATTTGGAGTTGCCATGAAAAAAACCATCGCCATCATGTTGGGCTTGGCCATCACCGGCCTGTCACACGCCCAGTTGAAGACCCCCAAACCACCTGAAAAGGTGTATTACATGGACACGTCCATCAATGTGGTGAAGTACACCGAACCGGGCCTGACCTTTGGCCCCACCGCTTTGCGGGTCGTTTTGGGTAAAAAAACCAGTGAAACCTTTGGCTACGAAGGCATGGTGGGGTTTGGCGTGCGCAACGCAGAGACGCAATACACCGCCACAGACGGCACCGTCACCTCGGTCACGGGTGATATCCATAATCTTTACGGCCTCTACATCAAAGCCCGCAAAGGCTTGGGCAGAGAACTGGAAATTTTTGGCAAGCTGGGCATGGCCAGTGGCGAGCGCACTTTGAGCACCTACCCAAACGGCTTGTCCCAATCCGATAACAAGTTCATAGGCTTCTCCTACGGCCTGGGTGCCAAAGCTGCGATTGAAAAAGACATGAACGTTCAGTTTGACTACATGTCCTACTACCACAAGGGTTTGACCGCCATCGATGCTTTCTCGCTGGGTCTGTCAATTGATTTTTAAGGTTTGATCCATTTTGTAATTTATTCGCAATATTCAAAACAAATATCACACCTGTATTTGTTTTAAGAAAATCTATTTGATGACGATATACGTGAGTGAGAAAACTCCGATATATCGACGTGTCCCTTCATCCCAAAGCCCTGTTTGCCCAAGCCCTCGTGTGGAGCTTGGCGCTGTGCTTTGCGCCACCCACCTGGGCACAACGCCTGTCCATTGAATGGAAAGAAATCTCCCTGCCCGATGACTTGACAGTCAAACCACCAGCGCCTTCAAGCACCCACAAGCCTTCATCAACCGCATCTGCCACCCCAAGCTTCAAAGTCCAACGGCTGCTTTTTGAGCCACAGACCCTGTTCAGCAACGACGAGCTGTGCAAAGTGGCGGGCTTCACAGCCGGTGAGTTGACCACCATCAATGACTTGCACCTGTATGCAGACAGGGTGACCGCTTTCATGCGGTCGAGGGGCTTATTTTTGAGCAAAGCCGTGGTTCAACCCCAAGAGATCGACGGGGGCTTGGTGCGCATCACGGCCTTGGTGGGGCAGTACCAACAAATACAAATTCGAAATCGCTCCGCCATGCAAACAGTGGTGGCCCAATCGGCCCTCTCTGGCATTCAACCCGGCGACACGATAGCGCTGGCCAAGCTGGAAGAGCGTTTGCTGCTCCTGTCAGACATGCCCGCCGTGGAGGTGAAATCCACCCTCGCCCCTGGCGCTCAATTGGGCACCGCCGACTTGGTGGTGGACCTTTCCGCCGGACCCCGCATCACCGGGCAGGTGGATGTGGACAACGCGGGAGGCCTGTACACCGGCGAGAACCGCTTGGGTGTGGGGTTCAAAATCAACCAGCTCCTGGGCCTGGGGGATGGCTTGAGCGTCAGGGCACAAAGCTCATTGGATGGCATGAGCAACAACCGCGTGGGCTATCAACTCCAATGGGGTGCGACCAAATGGGGGGCCAGCGTATCCAACCTCAACTACCGGTTGAACTCAACCTTTTCAAATTTGCAGGCAGAAGGCACTGCGGTGACCCAATCGGTGTATGTGGACCACGCCTTGGTGCGAGGCAAGTCGGCCAACCTGAATGCGCTGATCAACTGGGATCAAAAAGATTTTCATGACAAGGTGTACAGCAGCGAATTGCTATCGGCCAAAACCCTCCAAAACACCTCCCTGGGGTTCAGCGGTGACATCGTCCACGCCCTGAACAGGCCAACGCAAACGCAATTCAGCCTTTTGTTCAGCGCTGGCAATGTCAAAACCGCTGGTCAAGACACAACGCAGTCGTCCAGCGCCGCCGTGGCTTTTGGCAAAGCAAACATCAACCTTTCGCACATCAAAAGCATCGCCAGCGGACTCGATTGGCAATGGAGCATCAGCGGACAAACCGCCACAACCAATCTGGATGTGGCCGAAAAAATGCCCGTCGGTGGTGTGACCGGCGTGCGGGCTTACCCGGCCAATGAGGCCTATGCCGATGTGGGCTTTGTTGTCAGCTCCGAACTGCGGAAAAATTTCTCCAGCTCGGACAGCCCATTGCACCAACTCCAGTGGATTGGCTTTGTGGACATCGGTCAGGTGCAGCTGAACAAGGAAAGCACCGGCGCCGAAGCCGACCAAATTCGCCGCTCAGGCTTTGGCATGGGCATCCATTGGGTGTATGACAAAACCACCCAAATCAAAACCCTTTACGCCCAAAAAATCGCCAGTGCAGATGAAAACTCGACCTCTGCCCAGGGCCGCATTTGGGTGCAGGGTTACAGAAGCTTCTGACATGCAGCGCCCTTCCCTGCTTTTGTGGATGAGCTTGGCCCTGGCAAGCTGGGGAACAGCCGCATTCGCAGCCCCAGTGGGCGGCACCGTCGCGGCTGGCAAGGCCAGCATTTCTCAAAGCAATGGGCAGACCTTGATCCAACAAAGCTCTGCCAAGGCTATATTGGATTGGAAACAGTTCAACATTGGTGCCAAAGAGAGCGTCAAATTTGTTCAACCCAACAGCAACGCCATCGCCCTCAACCGCATCCAAAGCGGCAGTCCCAGCCGCATCGATGGGCAGTTGCTGGCCAATGGTCAGGTTTTCTTGGTCAATCCCCAGGGCATCTTGTTTGGCAACAGTGCCTCCGTCAACGTGGGCGGCCTGGTCGCCTCCACCCTGAACCTGGATGCCACAGATTTCATGGCGGGCAGGTACAACTGGAAGGGCAATGGCACGGGCAGCATCCAAAACGAAGGGCAGATTCGGGCTGAGGGCGGCTATGTGGGTTTGCTGGGGGCCCAAATCAGCAACTCGGGCCAAATCATGGCCAACAAAGGCAGCGTGGTGTTGGCAACAGGCCAAGAGATCACCTTGGACATCTCCGGCAATGGCATAGTCAACGTGGTGATTCCCAAAGGGGTCGCACAAGCCCTCATCCACAATTCGGGCTTGATTCAGGCCGATGGGGGACAGGTGTTGCTCACCACCCATGCCGCCCAAGCGGCCGTCAACTCGGTGGTCAACAACACCGGCATCATCCGCGCCCAAACTTTGGGGGAGCGCAACGGAAAAATCGTGTTGTTGGCCGATATGTCAGAGGGCACGGCGCGCATCGGCGGCACCTTGGATGCCAGCGCCCCCAACGGTGGCAACGGCGGCTTCATTGAAACCTCCGGGGCCAAGGTGCGCATAGACCCGCAAACCCGCATCACCACCTTGGCCCCCAAAGGCAACACCGGCAAGTGGCTGGTTGATCCGCAAGACTACACCGTGGCCGCCAGTGGTGGCGACCAAACCGGACAACAATTGTCTGCCAGCTTGGAAACCACCAACGTCGAGTTGCAAAGCGCGGCTGGCCTGAAAGCCGGCAGTGGTGACATTCACATCAACGACACGGTCAGTTGGAAGGCCAACACCACCTTGACCCTGACGGCATCCAATGATGTCAATGTCAATGCGCCCATCACAGCCCAAGGTGACAGCGCAGGCTTGGTCATCCTTGCCAATACCGCGCACGGCAAAGAGGCCGCCAGTGGCAAAGGTGTTTTCAACCTGAACAACGCAGAAATCAGCCTGTCGGGCCAATCACCTCAACTGACTTTTGCCAACAACGACATCCACACCAACAACGGAAAAATCAACCTCACCGGGCAAAGCCCCAAGCTCAAGATTGCGGGCGAAGACTATGTGGTCATCACCAAACTCGGGGAAGAAGGCAGCACCACCGGCAAAGACCTGCAAGGCATCAACGGCAATCTGGCCGTCAACTATGCATTGGGCGCGGACATCGATGCCAAAGCGACAGAAAATTGGACGGTCACAGGAGGGTTCAAGCCGATTGGCCAGGTCACCACTGCCATGCTGGGCAACAATGACTGCCAATACCTTTGCGCTCTCTCCGATGCCAAGTCGGTCTTCAATCAAAAGTTCCAGGGTTTTGGACATTCAATCAACCAGCTGTACTTTAAAAACAGCGAAGTAACGACACCTGTTGGGCTTTTTCAAGCCTTGGGCACCAATGCGGCCGTGGGAAATTTGACCCTCAAAGATTTCTCCATGAAGCTGCAAGCCTATATTTATGTTGACAACAGCAGTTATTTTTACAACTCTACTGGCGTTGGGGCATTGGCCGGATTTAATGCTGGATCTGTGGCCAATGCACTCGCCACAGGGGTGATCGAATTCAACTCAGCAACGAAAGTTGCATCGAACTGCGCATCGGTGTCGAATTGCTACTCATACGCGGGAGATTCAACCATCGGGGGACTGACCGGTTACAGCAGTGGGAACATCATTAATTCATCCACCCAAGTTCAAATTTCTTTTGTAGATACTTTCACATCAAACAAACCCTATCACTGGGTCAATATCGGTGGCCTTGTAGGACGCAGCGGCGGTGCCATTAAACACAGCCATGCCAGTGGCGAAGTGTCATTTCTAGCAAATGGCGACAGCCAGAGTCGAATGGTTTCCATCAGCATGGGTGGCTTGGTTGGTGACACAAATGCATTGGGTGGGATTGACAGCAGTTACTCCACCGGCAACGTCACATTCAATTGTGAAAATTGCACAACCAGCAACCAGTATTCTGTAAGGCATTACATCGGAGGTTTGGTGGGAGCGGCGTTTTATGCCTGGCAAGGCATCACCCGCAGTTATTCATCCAGCGATGTCACCAGCGTGAGCCCCTCATCAGAAACCACCACCGGCGGTCTGGTGGGCTATGCCTACAACGCAGCCATCAACGACACTTATGCCTCTGGAAAGGTTTGGGGTTCAGGTGCGGTGGGCGGCCTGATCGGCACGATGACCGGCAGCACAGTTTCAAAGAGTTTTTTCTCAGGCGAGGCCAGTTCAAGCGCGCCAAATGCGGCGGGCGCATTGTTTGGCAACTGTGTCGGCAGTTGTTCGGCCACTGGCAGTTTCTTTACAAACTTGTCCACCAGCAGTGCTTTGCCCGCAGTTGGCGGTTTCAGAAAGTCTTGGACCGACGCGGCCACCGCTAGCGATACCAACTCCATTTCCAACGTCACCGCCCATCAACTCGGCGCTGCTGATTTCAAAAAGCAAACTAACTTCACCAGCGCCACCAGTGCCAATGGTCAAGTCAACCCAAGCTGGGATTTCAACAAGACCTGGTTCATGTATGAAGGGCAAACCGGCCCGATGCTGCAAGCGCTGATGACACCTTTGACCATCACGGCCAATGGCGTTGTCAAAACTTACGATGGAAAAGGCTACCAAGCCAACGCGGGGGTTGCTTACTCTCAAACCCCCGATTCACGCTTGCTGGGCAACTTGAGCTTGGACGGCACGGCCATAGGTGCCAAAAATGTGGGCACCTATGGCATCAAGCCCAGTGGGCAATATGCCAACCAATTGGGCTACCTGATCCATTATGTGGACGGCACTCTCAACATCACCCCAGCCAACCTGAGCGCATCCGGCCTTCAGGCCAATCACAAAATCTATGACGGCAATGCGGTTGCCAGCATCAACACCAGTCAATCTGCCTTGAGCGGTGTCATCAACGGCGACAGTGTGGGTTTGAACACCAGTGCCATCAGCGGTGTTTTTGCCGACAGCAATGTGGGCAACGGCAAATCGGTTTCCATCCAGGGCCTGGGCATTTACGGCGCTGATGCGGTCAATTACAACTTGTTGCCAACGGTTTCCACGGCCAACATCACCCCGGTCGTGAAATCGATCAGTGTGCAAGAAACCTATTTGAATGCAACGCAAGATGCCTCACTGGTGTGGCGCAATGAAAACGACCCATCGACCGAAACCCGGACAACACTGCAAAAAGCCAAAAAACCCATCGGCACTGCCGATCCGGCGGGGCTTTATCGGTCAGCCAACCTGATCCAGTGGGTGGGAGATGGCATTCGCACAGCCATCGACTGATGGGGCCTGTTGCCCCCACCTAGCAAGGTGGCCTGCCCGGAGGGGATCGAACCCCCGACCCACAGCTTAGAAGGCTGTTGCTCTATCCAACTGAGCTACGGGCAGACGGATGAAAAAAAGGCCCTTGAAGGGCCTTTTGCTCAATGGTCGGGGCGATAGGATTCGAACCTACGACCCTCTGGTCCCAAACCAGATGCGCTACCAGACTGCGCTACGCCCCGATGCACGCATTCTAAGCCCTGTCTGGCTGGGCAGGGTTTTTCATACCCGAGGCAAGCCAGGTTTGAGCACTTTTGAAGCACAATGTCACCTTTCTTTCGGCTCAATCAAAGGACATGGCATGAAACCAACCCCCATCCAAACCGCCCTGGGCGCAGCTGCGGCCATTGGCATTTCTGTGTTGTTCTCCACCAGCGCCTGGGCTGGCAAGACGGTGGACACCATCAAGCAACGCGACCAAATGGTTTGCGGTGTCAACACCGGTTTGGCCGGTTTTGGTGCGGCCGATAGCCAAGGCAAATGGACCGGCCTGGATGTGGACATTTGCCGGGCCGTGGCCGCTGCGGTTTTGGGCAGTGGCGACAAAGTCAGGTATGTGCCGCTGTCTGCCCCCCAACGCTTCACGGCTTTGCAGTCGGGCGAAATCGACATCTTGTCGCGCAACACCACTTTCACCCTCACCCGCGATGCCTCTTTGGGTCTGCACCAAACCGCCGTCACCTTTTACGACGGCCAAGGCTTCATGGTCCCGGTCAAATCTGGCATCAAAAGCGCCAAACAACTCAAAGGGGCCACCGTGTGCGTGCAATCGGGCACCACCACCGAGAAAAACCTGACCGACTTCTCCAAAGCCAATAATTTGGCCATCAAACCCGTGGTGTTTGAAAAACTCGAAGCCGCCAATGCCGCTTATTTCGCGGGTCGTTGCAAGGCCTACACCACCGACGCATCGGGTTTGGCTTCCATCCGCTCCAAAGAGGCCAAAGACCCGAAAGAACACACCATATTGCCCGAGTTGATTTCCAAAGAACCCCTGGGCCCCTTGGTGCGCCGCGGTGACGACGAGTGGTTTGCCATGGTCAAGTGGGTCATTTATGGTTTGGTTGAGGCCGAGGAATATGGCATCACCAGCGCCAACATCGAAAAACTCAAGGCCGAGAGCACCGACCCAGTGGTGATGCGCTTGCTGGGCAAGAGCGACGACACCGGCAAATTATTGGGTTTGGACCGCGACTGGCTGGTGCGCGCCATCAGCACCAGTGGCAATTACGGCGAGATTTTTGAGCGCAATGTGGGTGAAAAAACCCCCTTGGCCCTCAAGCGCGGCCCCAATGCCCAATGGACCAAAGGCGGCTTGCAGTACGCCCCGCCCATTCGCTGATGGCTGCTGAAAGGATTCCCGCTTTGGCGGGAGTCCTTTTTTGGACATGAACTCCTCTTTTTGGCATCAACGGCAAACCCGCCGCTGGCTGTATCAACTTGCCTTGATGGCGGGCCTGATGGCCTTGTTGGCATGGTTGCTGAGCAATACCCTGGCCAATATGAAAGCGCGGGGCATCCAAAGTGGTTTTGATTTTTTATGGGCCAACGCCGGCTTTGACATTGGCGAGTCCATGATCAGCTTTGATGCCAGCGAACCCTACTGGCGTGCTTTTTGGGTGGGCCTGCTCAACACCTTGCGGGTCGCTTTAGTGGGCATTGCCCTGTGTACCGTGATGGGCACCTTGATTGGCGTGGGCCGGGTGTCTGGTAATGCCTTGGCGCGCGGCCTGGGATATGCCTACACAGAACTGTTTCGCAATGTGCCCGTGCTGCTGCAGTTGTTGATTTGGTATGTCTTGCTGGTGGAGTTCATGCCCGACAGCCAAACCCCTTTGCATTTCAACGACTGGTTTTTCCTGAGCAAAAACGGCTTGTCATTCCCCATTCCGGTGTGGGACGCACAAGCCCCTGGCTTGGTGTGGGATGTGCCCATCTGGCTTGACGGCGAAATCACCCAGGGCGTGAGTTTGACACCCGAATTTTTGGCCATCACCTTGGGCCTGAGTTTTTACACCTCGGCTTTTGTGGCGGAGGTGGTGCGCGCAGGCATTGTGTCGGTGCCCCGGGGCCAGTTGGAAGCCGCGCGCAGCATTGGCCTGTCCAATTGGCAAACCACGCGCCAAGTGCTGCTGCCCCAGGCCATGCGGGTCATCATCCCGCCGCTGACCAACCAGTACCTGAACCTGACCAAAAATTCATCTTTGGCCGTGGCCATTGGTTATCCTGATTTGGTCAGCATCTCCAACACCGCGCTCAACCAAACAGGTCGCGCAGTCGAGTGCATTGCTTTGATCATGCTGGTTTATTTGGGCTTGTCCTTGGGCACCTCTGCCCTGATGAACGCGTTCAACCAACGCATGGCCATCCGGGAGCGCTGAGCATGTCGGTGGCACAGCAGACCATTCCTCCCCGGCCCCCTCCCCTGGCGCACAGCTCATGGCGCTTGTGGCTGAGACAGAATTTATTTGCCAATCGCACCAGCAGCTTGACCACCATCACCCTGCTCTTGTTGGGCTTGTGGTTGTTGCCCCAATTGTGGAGTTGGGCCGTTTGGCAGGCGCAATTCAAACCCGATGCCGATGCCTGTCAGTCGATCCGCGGCCTGGGTGCTTGCTGGGGCGTGGTGAGCGAAAAATACCGGCTCATCATTTTTGGGCGCTATCCCTTTGCAGAACAGTGGCGACCACTGTTGGCCTGCGTTTTGTTGATGGCCTTGTTGGTGGTCAGCTGCATGCGCAGTTTTTGGCGACCCGCCTTGGCATGGCTTTGGTTGGTGGTGTGGCTGGTGTTTTTTGCATTGATGGGTGGCGGGCGTTGGCTGGGCATTCCGCTGGGCTTGAGCCCGGTGCCGACCGATCAATGGGGTGGCCTGCCCCTGACCTTGATGCTGTCTTCGCTGTCCATCGCGTTGGCATTTCCGTTGGCGGTGCTGGTGGCCTTGGGGCGGCGCAGCGACATGCCGGCCATCAAAACCATTTGCGTCACCTATGTGGAATTGGTGCGCGGTGTGCCGCTGATCTCTGTGTTGTTCATGGCCAGTTTCATGTTCCCGCTGCTGATGACAGCGGGCACCACGCCCGACGTGTTGCTGCGGGTTTTGGTGGGCATCACGTTGTTCTCTGCCGCCTATACCGCCGAGATCGTGCGCGGTGGTTTGCAAGCCATCCCGCGCGGGCAGTATGAGGCAGCGGCCAGTTTGGGCCTGGGTTACTGGAAGACGCAAAAACTCATCATCTTGCCGCAGGCCTTGGCCCATGTGGTGCCCGGCATCATGAACAACTTCATTGCGATTTTCAAAGACACATCCCTGGTGACCATCGTCAGCTTATATGAGCTCTCAGGTGCCTTGGGCTTGGCTTTGAACGGTGACCCCTTGTGGCGACCGTTCAAAATCGAAGGCTACTTGTTCATCACCCTGATTTATTTCTTTTTTTGCTTCGCCATGTCCCGCTACAGCCTGTGGGTCGAAAAGCGCTTACAACGCAGCCAAGCACGCTGAACCCATGCCCCCAAGGAATTACCCATGAGCACCGATGCCATCATCACCTTCGAAAAAGTCAATAAATGGTTTGGTGATTTTCATGTCCTGCGCGACATCGATCTGGTGGTGCGCAAAGGCGAGCGCATTGTCATTTGCGGCCCGTCTGGCTCTGGCAAGTCCACCTTGATCCGGTGCGTCAACCGGCTCGAAGAGCACCAACAAGGCCGCATCGAGGTGGCAGGCATTGAGTTGGACCATGATTTGCGCGCCATTGACCAGGTGCGCAAACAAGTGGGCATGGTGTTCCAACAATTCAATTTATTCCCCCACCTGACGGTGTTGGAAAACCTCACCCTGGCCCCCATTCAAGTCAGCAAACTGGCCCCAGATGTTGCGGTGGAGCGGGCCATGCAACAACTGGAGCGGGTTCGCATTGCCGAGCAAGCCCACAAATACCCGCTTCAATTGTCTGGCGGGCAGCAACAACGGGTGGCCATTGCGCGGGCCCTGTGCCTGACACCGCAGGTGATGCTGTTTGACGAACCCACCTCGGCCCTGGACCCGGAAATGATCAAAGAGGTGTTGGATGTGATGGTGGAACTCGCCCACCAAGGCATCACGATGCTGTGCGTCACCCACGAAATGGGTTTTGCCAAGGCGGTGGCCGACCGCGTCATCTTCATGGACCATGGTCAAATCGTCGAACAAAATTCGCCGCAAGCGTTTTTCGATCATCCCCAACACGAGCGGACCAAAGACTTCTTGTCAAAAATCATTGGCCACTGAAATCCATTTGTTTTAGGTTTTCTTCCATGACTCACACCGTGCGAACCCAAGTGGCCATTGTGGGCGCAGGCCCTTCTGGCTTGTTGCTGGGGGCTTTGCTGCACAAGGCAGGCATCGACAACATCATTGTGGAGCGCCAAAGCGCTGACTACGTGCTGGGTCGCATCCGGGCTGGCATCTTGGAGCAAGTCACCTTGGATTTGCTGCACGAAGCGGGTGTGGGTGCGAATGTCGACCAAGCGGGCACCCCCCACCACGCGATTGAACTGGTCTTTCAAAACCAGCGCCATTCGATCGACATCACGGGCCTGACCGGGGGCAAATCCGTCACCGCCTACGGCCAAACCGAGGTCACGCGCGACTTGATGCATGCGCGCGCCGCCGCAGAATTGCCCACTTGGTACAGCGCCGAAGACGTGGCTGTGCATGACTTTGACGGCCCGCAACCCTATGTGCTGTGCCAGCACGAAGGGCAATCCAAACGCATCCAAGCCGACTTCATCGCAGGCTGCGATGGTTTTCATGGCGTGTGCCGCGCCAGTGTCCCGCCCGGCAGTTTGCAAGAATTTGAACGGGTCTATCCCTTTGGATGGCTGGGCATATTGGCCGATGTGCCACCGGTGTCACCGCACGCCATCGTCTATGCCAACAGCGCCGAAGGCTTTGCCTTGTGCAGCATGCGCAGCCTCACCCGCAGTCGCTATTACGTGCAATGCCCCCTGACCGACCAGGTGGACCAATGGAGCGATGAGCGTTTTTGGACGGCGCTGCGCCGGCGCTTGGACCCGGCCATGGCCGAGCAGGTCATCACCGGCCCATCGATTGAGAAAAGCATTGCGCCCCTGCGCAGTTATGTGGCCGAACCCATGCGCTTTGGCCGCATGTTCTTGGCCGGTGATGCGTCGCACATCGTGCCACCCACCGGCGCCAAGGGCTTGAATCTCGCCGCCTCGGATGTCAAATACCTGAGTGCCGCATTGATCGAACACTATGCCGAGCGCAGCGATGCTGGCATTGATGCTTACTCCGAGCGCTGCTTGGCCCGCATTTGGCGTGCCGAGCGTTTTTCATGGTGGCTCACCAACCTGATGCACCGCTTCCCCGACAACGGTGCCTTTGGTCAAAAAATGCAAGATGCCGAGCTCAACTACCTGGTCCACAGCAAAGCCGCTTCCACCGCATTGGCCGAAAACTATGTCGGCCTGCCCTTGGACTTTGCCACACGCTGACGCATGCCCCCCACCTCGCTCAAAGCGGCCGGCTTGCTGCCCACCCCAAGGACGCATAAGGTCTTGCGCGGCGTGCGCGTGCTCAGCTTGGCCTTGAACCTGCCCGGCCCCGCAGCACTCATGCGCTTGCAGGCCATGGGTGCCCATTGCACCAAACTGGAGCCGCCTTCCCCCGCCGGGTCTGAACCAGCTGCACCCGGGGACCCGATGGCCCAATACCGGCCCGAGGCCTACCAAACCATGCACCAAGGCGTGAAAGTGGTGCAAGCCGACCTCAAGTCGCCGCAAGGCCAAGCGGTGTTGAAGCGTTTGCTGCGCAACACCGATGTGCTGATCACCTCATTTCGGCCCTCGGCCCTGAACAAACTCGGCTTGGCTTGGCCTGTGTTGCACAAGGACCACCCCCAACTGTGTTGCGTGGCCATTGTGGGCGCGCCCGGGGTGCGGGCCGAAGAGCCCGGGCACGACCTCACGTATGTGGCCGAACAAGGCCTGGTCGATGGCTTGCAATTGCCCGCCAGCTTGTTTGCCGACATGGGAGGCTCGCTGATGACCACCGAAGCGGTTTTGCAAGCCTTGTTGCTGCGCGCCCAGCCCGGGCGCGAGCAAGGCAAAGGGGTGCTGATGGAAGTGGCCCTGAGCGAGGCCGCCGCCTACCTGGCTTTGCCCCGCCATTGGGGCTTGACCACCCCCAAGGGTGCGGTGGGCGGTGCCCATGCGGGCTATCAAATTTACCCCTGCAAAGATGGTCGGGTGGCGGTGGCCGCCTTGGAGCCGCATTTCGCCCAGCGTTTGCTGGCAGCAGCGGGTGTGGCACCCATCTCAGCCCAAACGCCGCTCACCCGCAAAGCGCATGCCGCCGTGGCGCAGTTTTTGGCCACACAAACGCGGCGGCAACTCGATCGCTTGGCGGTTGCCAAAGACATTCCCCTGCACACCTTGCCGCGCTGACGGCCAAGCGGTGATCAGCGCAAACCCCGCAATGGGTGGGCATGATCGGGCCACGGCGAAACAAAAAATGCAGCCACTTCTTCGGCATGGACCTCGGCAACTCGGGCGGGCTTCCAGCGCGGCTGCTTGTCTTTATCGACCGCCAGCGCACGAATGCCCTCCACCGTTTCACTGTCGGCCATCGGGCGAGCGTGGAAACAATGGCGGACCATGTTGCGCTCCATGCGCAAATCATCGGCCAGACCCATGCCTCGGGCCAGGCGAATTTGTTGGAGCACCACGCACAGCATCAAAGCGGATCGGTGCTGCAATACATCCAAGGTGGCTTGCGCCCAGGTTGCTTGGGCATGCGGCCCTGTGGCCAGCTCCCCCAAAGCGTCCAGCATTTGGCCCACCGACGGCATTGCAAAAATGCGCTGCATGTCCGGGTGCAGCCATGCCGGTGCAGCGGGTGCTGAGGTATCGACCTGAGCGCGCAACCATTCCAGTGCAGCGGGGCCATCGCGCCACGCTTGCTGGCCCAAACCTTCCCACAAAGCGGGCAATCGATGGCTGGCCGTTTGACCATCGGCCAAACCCACGGCCACCGCCTCTGCCCCACCCAGCACTTGTCCGGTCAAGCCCAAAAATTCGCCGCAAGAACCCGCCAATCGGCTGAGGAAGTAACCGCCGCCCACATCGGGAAACAGTCCAATGTGGGTCTCGGGCATGGCCATTTGGGTGCGCTCGGTCACCAGGCGAAAAGCCGCGCCCTGGGACAAGCCCATACCGCCGCCCATGACGATGCCATCCATGAAGGCCATATAGGGCTTGGGATAGGTGTGGATCAAATGGTTGAGGGAGTACTCCTCGGTGAAGAAGTCCTCCAAGGCCGGGTTGCCTGCCAAGGCCGCTTGGTGGAAAAACCGAATATCCCCGCCCGCACAAAAGTGACCAAAAACCCCTTCTTTGTGGCTGCCCCGAATGGCCACGGCCCAGACCTGGGGATCGTCCCGCCAGGCCAATAAGCAAGCCGTGAGGTCTCGCACCATGGCCAAGGACAAAGCGTTCAAGGCTTTGGGCCGGTTCAAGGTGATGAAGCCAATGTGGGATTTGACCTCGGTTAACACGTCAGACATGGGCTTTTCCTTTCAAGCTGCGGGCGCAGATGGCTTGCGTTCGCGCCAAGCCAGCCCTTGGTGGGCACACAAAGCCAATAAAACCAAGCCGCCGCCCAACAGGACCGAGCGCGAAGGGGCTTCGCCAGCACCCAACCAAGCCAAGAAAATGCCAAACACCACTTCGAGCAAAGCCAACAAAGACACCTCGGGGGCTTGCAGCACTTTGGCACAAGCCACCGACAGCAAACAAGGAATGGCCAATTGCACCAGGCCCAACAGGGCCAACCAAGCGACATCACTGGCCTGGGCTTGAAACGGCAAGGACAGGGGCAAGGTGACCAAACACGACAAGATGGCACCGATCAACACACCCGGGGCCAAATCGACCGACAAGCCCCGCACCTGTGCGCGCTGCACCACCGTCCAATTGATGGCAGCGGCCAAAGGCACACACAAGGCCACCACAAATCCCAACCAACCCTGGGTGGCCACTTCTGCACCAAACATCCAGGCAATGCCCAATGCAGCCAGGGCAATCGCCCCAGCGGTGCGCGCATCGATGCGCTGGCCCAACACCATGCGGGCAACCAAGGCGGTGAAAAAAGGGCCCAAGGCCATGGTGATCAAGACATTGGCCACCGTGGTCATGGTCAGGGCCAGCATGAAGGCGGTGAACATGACCGACCAACACACGCCCGACAACCACAAGGAAGCACCCCCTTGTCGCATATGGGTGAACACATGCCGCCCTTGGGTGAGGGGCAACAACACCAGCAAAGAAATCACGGTGAACAGGCTGCGCCAGAACGTGATTTCAAAACTTTGCGCGCTGTGCAGCTGCCGCGTGACCACCCCAGCGATCGACCACATGGCCGCATTGGCAACCATCAGCCCAACGGCTTGACCATGGCTGAGCCGGTCCAGCATGCTCAGGCCCCCGTGCGGCTGGCGCGCTTGCGGTCATGCTCCTTGAGGTGGCGCTTGCGCAAACGGATGCTTTTGGGGGTGATTTCCACCAGCTCGTCATCCTCGATGAACTCGACCGCGTACTCCAAAGTCAGCTCAATCGGGGGAGTGATCTTGATGGCATCTTCTTTGCCGGAAACCCGGAAGTTGGTCAATTGCTTTTGTCGCACGGCATTGACGATCAAATCGTTGTCGCGGCTGTGGATGCCCACGATCATGCCCTCGTACACCGGGTCACCATGGCGCACAAACATGCGGCCACGGTCGTCGAGCTTGCCCAGGGCATAGGTGACGATTTCGCCGTCGTCCATGCTGATGAGCACACCGTTTTTACGGCTGGCAATTTCGCCCCGGTAGGCCTCGTAACCATCAAAGATATTGCTGGCCAAACCGGTGCCACGGGTGAGGTTCAAAAACTCGTTTTGAAAGCCAATCAGGCCACGCGCAGGGATGCGGTATTCCAAGCGCACGCGGCCACGGCCATCGGGCTCCATGTTGACCAATTCGGCCTTGCGCTCGCCCAAGGCCTGCATCACGCCACCTTGGTGGCCTTCTTCAATGTCCACCGTCAACATTTCGATCGGCTCATGGCGCTCGCCATTGACCTCTTTGTAAACCACCCTGGGCTTGGACACCGCCAACTCATAGCCCTCGCGGCGCATGTTTTCCAACAAAATGGTCAGGTGCAATTCACCGCGGCCCGACACTTCGTAAATACCGTCTTCGTCGGTGTCTTGCACCCGCAAGGCCACGTTGGCTTGCAGCTCTTTATCCAAGCGGTCGCGCAATTGGCGGCTGGTGACGAACTTGCCTTCGCGACCGGCCAATGGCGAGTTGTTGACACAAAAATTCATGGTCAAGGTGGGCTCATCGATTTTGAGCATGGGCAATGGGGCAGGCGACTGCGGATCGGTCAAGGTCACCCCAATGTTGACCTGCTCAATGCCGTTGACCAACACAATGTCGCCGGGTCCAGCTTCGGTGGCTTGCACCCGCTCCAAGCCTTCAAACTTCAGCACTTGCAGCAATTTGGCCTTGCCCAATGAGCGGTCTGGCCCTTGCATGACCAATACCTCTTGGTTGGGGCGAATGGTGCCGGCATTGATGCGGCCCACGCCAATACGGCCCACATAGCTGGAATAGTCCAATGAGCTGATTTGCAATTGCAGCGGTGCATTGGGGTCGCCCGCATGGGCGGGCACGTGGGTCAACACGGTGTCAAACAAGGGAGCCAAATCGGCACCCCACTGCTCACCGGGCGTGCCTTCGGTCATGCTGGCCCAGCCATTGAGGCCAGAGGCATAAACCACCGGAAAGTCCAACTGGTCTTCGGTGGCCCCCAATTTGTCAAACAAATCAAAAGCGGCATTGATCACGTAATCGGGCCGCGAACCCGGGCGGTCCACTTTATTGACCACCACAATCGGCTTCAAGCCCAAGGCCAAGGCTTTTTTGGTCACAAAGCGGGTTTGCGGCATGGGGCCTTCGACCGCATCAATCAGCAGCACCACCCCATCGACCATCGACAAGGCGCGCTCGACCTCGCCACCGAAGTCGGCGTGGCCGGGTGTGTCAACGATGTTGATGTGGGTGCCTTTCCAGCTGACCGCACAGTTTTTGGCCAAGATGGTGATGCCCCGCTCTTTTTCCAAGTCGTTGTTGTCCATCACCCGTTCGGTGACTTTTTCATTGGCCCGAAAGGTGCCAGATTGGCGCAGCAATTGATCGACCAAGGTGGTCTTGCCGTGGTCCACGTGGGCAATGATGGCAATGTTGCGGATTTGTTGGGTCATGCAGGTTTCTCCATTAGGGATTTGATTTCCAGCGGGCTGAGCAAGCGCGTCGGTATGAGTTCGCCAGCCTTCACATGGGCCGTGCCCAGCAAGGCGTGGGGTTGTTGTCCGTAGACGGCCACGTGTTCGCAATCGGTCCAATCACCTCGGCGGCGCAAGCCGCTGAGAAAACGGCCGGATTCATCGGGCGATAAGCGGATGGGGTGGTGGTCATGCAACAAGGCATCCACCGGTCGCAGCTGGGCCTGGCGCTGGCCTTCGTCCATGGCCTCCAGTTGTTCAACGCTGACACAGTCGGCCGCTTCGAAAGGCCCGCTGCGGATGCGGCGCAAGGCGATCAAATGCGCGCCGCAACCCAAGGCCGCGCCAATGTCTTCGGCCAAGGTGCGGATGTAAGTCCCTTTGCTGCAGGTCACCACCATGCGCACACAGCGGTGGCCAAGGTGGCTTTGGACCTCTTCCAAGCTCAACGAGCGGATGACCACCGTGCGCGCGGAACGCTCCACCTGTATGCCTTGTCTGGCGTATTCGTACAAGGCTTTGCCGTCTTTTTTCAGTGCACTGTGCATGGGCGGCGTTTGTGCCATGGTGCCGGTGAAGGCCAAGGCCACGCGGCTCAAATCTGCGGGCTGGAATGTGGCCTCTTTTTCCACCAAGAGATCACCTTCCGCATCGCCCGTGGTCGTGGTTTGGCCCATCAAGGCCAGTGCTTCATAGGTTTTGTCGGCATCCAAATGAATTTGGGAGAATTTGGTGGCGGCCCCAAAACACAAGGGCAACACCCCACTGGCCAAGGGGTCCAGGGTTCCGGTGTGGCCGGCTTTTTCGGCGCGCAGAAGGTATTTGGCTTTTTGCAAGGCGTTGTTGCTCGACAAGCCCAACGGCTTGTCCAACAGCAGCAGCCCATGCACAGGGCGCCGCTGCACCCTGGTGCGTGGCGCGTTCATGGTCAGTCCTCTTTGACGCGTGAGGAAACGGCTTTGGCGATCAAGGCATTCATATCGGCCGCTTTTTCGGTGGTGCGGTCATACACAAAATGCAAAGTCGGCACGGTGTGGATGTGCAGCCGCTTGAACAAACCACTGCGCAAAAAACCGGCGGCCTGGTTCAGGCCCTCGGTGGCCATCACCGCATCGCCCCCCAAACAACTGAAAAACACCTTGGCATGGGCATAGTCTGGCGTGACTTCCACCGCATTGATGGTCACCAAACCCACCCGGGGGTCTTTGAGTTCACGGGCGATCAAGGCCGACAGATCGCGCTGGATCTGGTCGGCCACCCGAAAACCTCGGTGGGGCAATGATGACTTTTTGGTGGCCAAAGGTTCAAAGCAAAATGGGTTTTGACAACACAGGGCTTAAAGCACGCGGGCCACTTCTTTGATTTCGAAGAACTCGAGCTGATCGCCTTTGGAAATATCGTTGTAACCCTTGATGTTCAAACCGCACTCGAAGCCTTCTTTGACTTCGCGTGCATCGTCTTTGAAGCGTTTGAGGCTGTCCAACTCGCCGGTGAAGATGACCACGTTGTCGCGCAGCAAACGCAAGCGCGCATTGCGCCGCACCAGACCGGAGGTGACCATGCAACCCGCGATCGAGCCAATTTTGCTGACCTTGAAGACTTCGCGGATCTCGGCCGTGCCCAAGATTTCTTCCTTCTTATCGGGTGTCAACATGCCCGACATGGCCGCTTTGAGGTCGTCGACCGCGTCATAAATGATGTTGTAGTAACGGATGTCAACGCCATTGCCTTCGGCCACTTTGCGGGCACCGGCATCGGCCCGGGTGTTGAAACCAATCACCACCGCTTTGGAAGCCACAGCCAAGTTGATGTCGCTCTCGCTGATGCCACCCACGGCGGCATATACCAATTGAACCTTGACCTCGTCGGTCGACAGCTTGAGCAAAGACGAGGACAAAGCCTCCAAAGAACCCTGGACATCGGCCTTGACAATGATGGGCAGCATCTTGACGTCGCCTGCCGCCATGTCGGTGAACATGTTCTCCAGCTTGGCCGCTTGTTGCTTGGCCAACTTGGTGTTGCGGAACTTGCCAGCGCGGTAAGTGGCGATTTCGCGGGCACGGCGCTCATCGGCCATGACCATGAATTCATCACCCGCTTGGGGCACCTCGGTGAGGCCTTGGATTTCCACTGGGATGGAGGGGCCCGCCGATTTGATGGGCTTGCCGTTTTCGTCCAGCATGGCGCGCACGCGGCCAAAGGTTTGACCGGCCAAGACCACATCGCCCACATTCAAGGTGCCCGACTGCACCAAGATGGTGGCCACAGGTCCACGCCCCTTGTCCAATTTGGCCTCGATCACCAGGCCTTTGGCCATGGCTTGTATCGGTGCTTTGAGCTCCAACACCTCGGCTTGCAACAACACCTGTTCCAGCAGTTGGTCGATGCCGTCGCCTGTTTTGGCCGACACCGGCACAAAGGGCGAATCGCCACCAAACTCCTCGGGCACCACCTCTTCGCTGACCAACTCGCCTTTCACGCGATCGGGGTTGGCATCGGGCTTGTCCATTTTGTTCAAGGCCACCACGATGGGCACACCCGCCGCTTTGGCATGCTTGATGGCCTCGCGCGTTTGGGGCATGACACCGTCGTCGGCGGCCACCACCAAAATCACAATGTCGGTGGCTTGGGCACCGCGGGCACGCATGGCGGTGAAGGCCTCGTGGCCGGGGGTGTCCAGGAATGAAATCATGCCGCGCGGGGTTTCCACGTGGTAGGCACCGATGTGCTGGGTGATGCCACCGGCCTCGCCAGCGGCCACCCGGGTTTGGCGAATCCGATCGAGCAGCGATGTTTTGCCGTGATCGACGTGGCCCATGACGGTGACCACTGGGGCACGCGGCATGGCTTCGGCATGGGTGGCCAAATCTTCTTCATCGGTGAAGGCCTCGGGATCGTCCAAGGCGGCAACGATGGCTTTGTGACCCATCTCTTCCACCACGATCATGGCGGTGTCTTGGTCCAGCGGCTGGTTGATGGTGACCATCTGACCGAGCTTCATCAATTGCTTGATGACCTCAGAGGCCTTGATCGCCATTTTGTGGGCCAACTCGGCCACGGTGATGGTCTCGGGCACATGGACCTCGATGACCCGTTGCTCCACCGGTGCGCTGACCTGGGGTTGGTCGTCGCGATCGCGATCACGGTTGCGCGCACGCGGACCGCCACGCCAACTGTTGCGACCCACCCCGGTGTTGGTGTCGCCACGGGTTTTGATCTCTTTTTTCTTGCTTTGGTCATCGGCCCAGCTGGAAGACAGCTTGGCGCTTTTGAGTTCCTTTTGGCCCTCTTTGGGCGCGGCATCGGTACCGGCGGGTTTGGCGGGTGCGGCTTTGACCGTGCCCACCGCTGGTTTGTGCAAGGTGCCTTTTTTGACACCGGCGGTTTCTGCCGCCTTGGGCTCTTCCGGCTTTTTGGCCACCAACACGCGCTTGGGCGCATTCATCATGGAGCGAATGGCTTCGGCTTCGGCCAGTGCCTTGCGGCGACGCTCATCGCTGGCCTTGCTGGCCTCCAAGTCGGTTTGGGCTTTTTGCTCTGCCAGCTCGGCCGCCGTCAAAGCAGCTGGCTGGGCTGCGGGAGCCGCCTCGGCGGGGGCCTCGGCCTGTGGTTCAGCCGCTGACTCTTCAGCCTGCTTGGCGGCCAAGGCCTTGGCTTGGGCGGCCTCGCGTTTGGCCAAAATTTCGGCCTCTTGGCGGCGAATCAACTCGGCTTGGCGCTGGGCCTCGGCTTCACGGCGTTTGAGTTCGGCCTCATCGATGACAGGCGCAGGTGCCGCCACGGGTGCAGGGGCAGGCGCTACTGTGGCAGCAGGTGCGGGTTCCAATGCCTCGGGGCCATCGTCGCGCTTGATGAAAGTGCGCTTTTTGCGCACCTCGACTTGAATGGTGCGGGCCTTGCCAGTGGCATCGGCTTGCTTGATTTCGCTGGTGGATTTTTTGACCAATGTGATCTTTTTGCGCTCGGCAGGTTCGCTGCCGTGGCTGGCCTTGAGGTAATTCAACAGTTTTTGTTTGTCACCCTCGGACAAATCGTCGTTGGGTGAAGATTTTTCAACCCCTGCCAAGCGCAATTGCTCGACCAAGGTGGAGGTGGATTTTTTGAGCTCTTTGGCAAACTCTGCAACCGTCGTACTGGACATTTGTGGTATTCCTCTCCATGACCATTACTCTTGACCTGCGAACCAATGTTCGCGTGCCTTCAGGATCAGGGCCTTGGCCTCCTCCTCGGGTTGGCCGGTGATGGCGGTCAGCTCATCCACGGCCAGGTCTGCCAATTCATCGCGGGTGTTGATGCCGTTTTCTGCCAAAGTGGCAATCAAATCGGCATCCAGCCCTTCGAGGTCGCGCAGATCTTGCGAAACCTCTTCAATGCTTTCTTCACGGGCAATTTCCATGGTCAACAACATGTCTTTGGCCCGCGATCTCAACTCATTGACCGTGTCTTCATCGAAGCCTTCAATTTCCAGCATTTCTTGCAGCGGCACATAGGCCACTTCTTCCAAGCTGGTGAAGCCCTCGGCGATCAAGATGTCGGCGATTTCTTGGTCGACATCGAGTTTTTCCATGAACAAGGTGCGCAGGTAATCGGTTTCGTTGGCTTGTTTTTGGGCCGACTCATTGGCATCCATGATGTTGATCTTCCAACCCGTCAGGTCAGAGGCCAAGCGAACGTTTTGTCCGCCACGGCCAATCGCGATGGCCAGGTTTTCTTCGTCGACCACCACGTCCATGGCATGCTTTTCTTCGTCCACCACGATGGAGCTGACGTTGGCTGGGGCCAAAGCACCAATCACAAACTGCGCTGGGTCTTCGCTCCACAGCACGATGTCGACACGCTCACCGGCCAACTCGTTGGTGACGGCATTGACGCGGGTGCCGCGCACGCCCACGCAGGTGCCAATCGGGTCAACCCGTTTGTCGTGCGACAACACGGCGATCTTGGCGCGTGAGCCCGAATCGCGGGCGCAGGATTTGATTTCCAACAGGCCTTGCTCGATCTCGGGCACCTCTTGGCGAAACAACTCCATCATGAACTCGGGGGCAGAGCGCGACAAGATGATCGGGGCACCGCGCAAAGTCAGGTCCACCTCCATGATCATGGCCCGCACGCGATCGCCATTGCGCAAGTTTTCTTTGGCAATCATCTCGCTGCGGCGCAAACGGCCTTCGACCCGGCCGCTTTCGACAATGATGTCGCCCTTGTCCATGCGCTTGACCGTGCCGACAAAAATTTTGTCGCCACGCGACAAGAAGTCATTGAGCAGCATTTCGCGCTCGGCATCGCGGATTTTTTGCAAGATCACTTGCTTGGCCGCCATGGCACCGATGCGGCCAATGGGCACCGACTCCACGCCTTCCTCGATGTACTCTCCGACTTCCACATCCGAGACGCGGTCCGTCGCATCCATCAAGAGCTCTTCGGCATCTGGGTTTTGCAACCCGGCATCGTCGGGCACCACCAACCAGCGGCGGAAGGTTTCGTAATCGCCCGAATCACGGTCGACGGCAACGCGGATGTCCACATCGCCTTGAAACAATTTCTTGGTGGCTTGGGCCAAGGCCAATTCGACCGCCCCAAACACCACATCTCGCTCGACATTTTTCTCGCGCGAGATGGCATCTACCAACATCAACATTTCGCGGTTCATGGTCTCTGACTCCTATCGTGCTCAAACTGAACGGGCCTGTCGGCCCTTGAAATCAACTATCGGCGCCAGGCGTGCCTCGCGCAACTCATCCAATGCAAAACCCAACACCTGTGCCGCAGGCAAAGCCCTTTTGGGACTCACCCGTTGGCCTGGCTTGGTGGGCAACTCGTCGCGCCACACAATTTGCCAATGCCCCGGCTGTTCTGCTTTTTCAAGCAAACCACGGAATTTTTTCCGCAAGGCCGACACCTGATTGCCGGCCGCCGCACCGATGGGGGCTTTCAAAGTGACATCAATCACCTCACCCACAAAACGCTCAAAGTCCGCCTGGTGGCGCAACGGCCGGTCAATCCCGGGCGATGAAACCTCCAAACGGCGGTACTCCACTTCCTCCGCCTCCAGCACAAAGTGCAATTGGCGGGTGACTTTTTCGCAGTCTTCAACCGTCACAAACACCGGCTCTTGGCCAGCGATCCAGGGAAGGTCAATGGTGATGCGCAGCAAACCTCCGGCCGAGCGTTCCAGCTCCACCAGGTCGTAACCCAATCCGGTCACGGTTTTCACCACTGTTTCTTGCAAGGCCACTGACTCTGACACCCCAAAACCAAAAGCGATCGGCCAAAAAAAACGGGCGGTTGGTATCCGCCCGGTTGGTCGTCAAGCCAAGATTATAGCCGCTAAATCTTTGATTTCAATCGCTTTATAAGCCCGTCTTTACCGGGGTCGAGGCCTGCACCAGGGTTTGGGTGTAGCTGTGACGGGGTTGGTTCAGCACCGATAAGGCGGGGCCCGCCTCCACCACCTGCCCTTGTTTCATCACCAAAACCTGGTGGGCCATGGCCTGGATGACTTGCATATCGTGGGTGATCAGCACGTAGCTCAAACCGCGTTGTGCCTGCAAACGCTGCAGCAATTCGAGCAATTGCTTTTGGATCGACACATCCAGGGCACTGGTGGGCTCATCGAGCACCAGCAGGCGGGGTTGCAAAATCAGTGCCCGTGCCACCGCAATGCGCTGCCTTTGGCCGCCCGAAAACTCATGGGGATAACGCTGCAACAGGCCGGGAAAATCAGCCTCGGTCATGCCCACTTCTGACAAAGCCTGCCTGACCCGGGCCTGCCGCTGCTGGGCGGGCAACTGGGGTTCATGCACCCGCAAACCCTCGCCCACCACATCTTCCAGGGTCATGCGGGGCGACAGGGATGAAAAAGGGTCTTGAAAAACCACCTGCACCATGCGCCTGAGGTTCAAGTCGGCGCGGTGCTGGTGCTGCCAGCTTTGGCCCATGAGTTGCAACTGGCCTTCGAACGGCAACAGGCCCAACATGGCCAACGCCAACGTGGACTTGCCAGAACCAGACTCCCCCAGAACACCCAAGGTTTCGCCCTGGCGCAGTTCGAAACTCGCCGATTCAACGGCCACAAAGGAGCCCGAGGAAAACCAGCCCCGCCAACCCGAACGCTTGGTGCGGTAACTGACCCGCACACCTTGGACCTGGGCCACCAAGGGTGCATCCGAGGCCACCTCGGCCAATTGCCGCTGGGGGCGGCTGTCCACCAATTTGCGCGTATAAGCATGGACCGGCCGGTTGAGAACTTGCTGAACCGGGCCTTGTTCCACCACATGCCCATGCTCCATCACGGCCACCCGATCGGCAAAGCGCTCCACCAAATTCAAATCATGGGTGATCATCAAAATGGCCGCGCCGGTTTCGCGTTGCAAGGTATCGAGCAGGTCCAAGATTTGCCCCCGCATCGACACATCCAGCGCGGTGGTGGGTTCGTCGGCCAACAACAATTTGGGCTTGCAGGCCAAGGCCATGGCAATCATCGCGCGCTGGCGCTGCCCACCCGAGAGCTGATGCGGGTAGGAGCCCATGAAGCGCTCCACCGGCGTTAAACCGGTTTGTCGCAGCATGTCGGCGCAGCGCTGCCATGCGTCTTGGCGCGAGACAGCCATTTTGAGCAAAAACACCTCGGCCAATTGGTCGCCGATGGTGAACAAGGGGTTGAGCGCTGTCATCGGCTCTTGAAACACCATGGCAATGTGCTGGCCACGGACTTGCTGCATGCGGGCATCGCTGGCCTGCATCAGGTCTTCACCGTCAAACCAGCATTGCCCGCTCAACTGGGCCGAACCCAATAAGCGCAACACACCCAAGGCCGTCACCGTTTTGCCCGAACCCGACTCGCCCACCAAGGCCACTCTCTCGCCCGCGGCCACATCCAAATCAATCCCATGCACCACTTCGGTGCCGCCAAAAGCCACCCGCCATTGGCGAAGCGACAGCAATGCGGGGGGCTGGGCACTCATTGGTCGGCCTTTCGCGGGTCCAAGGCATCGCGCAAAGCGTCTCCCATGAAGGTCAACAGCAACAAGGTGACAACCAACACCATGAAGGTGCTCAGAGAAATCCACCAGGCATCGATATTGGTCTTGCCCTGGGCCAACAACTCACCCAAGCTGGGTGTGCCCGGGGGCACCCCCAGACCCAAGAAATCCAGACTGGTCAAAGCCAAAATCGCCGCGCTCATGCGAAACGGCAAAAAGGTGACCACCGGGGTCAAACTGTTGGGCAGCACATGGCGGCGGATGATGGCCCATGGCCCCAGCCCCAGGGCTTTTGCGGCTCGCACGTAATCGAGTTGGCGGTTGCGCAAAAACTCAGCCCGCACATAGTCACTCAGGCCCATCCAACCAAACAGGCTGAGCAAGATCAACAACAGACCGACGCTGGGGTCAAACACAGCGGCAAAAATGATCAGCAGGTAAAGCTCGGGCATGGCCGACCATATTTCAATGAATCGCTGAAAGGCCAAATCCGTCTTGCCACCAAAAAAGCCTTGCACGGCCCCCGTGAACACGCCCAGCACGGTGCCAATCACCGTCAAAGCCAAGGCAAACAACACCGAGACCCTGAAGCCATAAATCAGGCGGGCCAGCACATCGCGGCCGCGGTCATCGGTGCCCAACCAGTTGTCCGCCGAAGGGCCGCTGGGATTGGGCTCCTTGGCAAAGTAGTTCAAGGTGCTGTGGTGATAGGGATTGAGGGGGTAAATGGCCCAATTGCCGGGTTTGGCAAACTGGGCTTGGATGTAGGGGTCCAAGAAATCAGTGGGGGTTTCAAAATCGCCACCGAAAGCCGTTTCGGGCAGGTTTTGCACCAAGGGGACGTACCAGCGTCCCTCATAGCGGGCCAGCAAGGGCTTGTCGTTGGACACCAACTCGGCCGCCAAACTCAACACCGTCAGGGCGACAAACAACAGCAAACTCCAATAGCCCAGGCGGTTGCGCTTGAAGCGCGTCCAGGCCCGTTTGGCCGGTGTGGGGGAAGCCTGCCAATCGCGGCTGTGTTCAGTCGAATTTGACACGCGGATCCACCCACACATAACAAAGATCACTGATGAGTTTGGTGACCAAACCGATCAAGGTGAACAAATACAAAGTGCCCAATACCACCGGGTAATCGCGCCGCATCACACTCTCGTAGCTGAGCAAACCCAAACCATCGAGCGAAAACAAGGTCTCGATCAGCAAAGAACCGGTGAAAAACGCACCGATGAATGCCGCGGGAAATCCGGTGACCAAGGGGATCAAGGCATTGCGCATGACATGTTTCCACAGCACACGCCCTTCGCTCAAACCCTTGGCGCGCGCGGTCAACACATATTGCTTGCGGATCTCTTCCAAAAAAGCATTTTTGGTGAGCATGGTGGTCACGGCAAAAGCCCCCAGCACGCTGGCGGTGATGGGCAGTGCGATGTGCCACAGGTAGTCCACCACTTTGGCCCCCCAAGACAATTCCGCCCAATTGCCAGAGGTCAGGCCACGCAATGGGAACCATTGCAACTGCCCGCCGAAAATCACCAACAGGGCCACGCCCAACACAAAGCCGGGGATGGCGTAACCGGTGAGCACCAGCAAGCTGGTCAAGGTATCAAAGCGCGAACCCGCGCGAACCGCCTTGGCAATGCCCAAGGGAACCGATATCAGGTAACTGAGGAAAAACGTCCACAAACCCAAGCTGATGGAAACCGGCAATTTTTCTTTGACCAATTCCCACACCGATTTGGGATGGAAAAAACTTTTGCCCAAATCAAAGCGGGCAAATTGGCCCAGCATTTGCCAAAAGCGCTCCATGGGTGGCTTGTCAAACCCATAAAGCTGCTTGATCTCTTCGATGCGCGCCGCATCCACGCCTTGTCGCCCCCGGTAGCCCGCACCGCTTTGGGTGGCCCCTTCACCGCCGCTGTCGCGGCCTTGGAGTTGCGAGACCATTTGCTCCACCGGCCCACCGGGCACGAACTGAATGACCGCAAAAGTCACCAACAACACACCGAACAAGGTGGGGATCATCAGCAACAAGCGCTTCAATATATAAGACAACATGTCAGCGCACCCCCTTGCCTTGGGCCCGGTTGTCTGCATGGGCCCACCAGGTGGAGCTGATCCAGTTTTCGGGTTGGTAATAGCGCGGCGTGACAGCGGGTTGCTCAAACCGCCCTGCCCGCCAAGCCACCCGGTGCACACCGCCATACCAATGGGGCACGCTGTAGTGCCCATGCCGCAACACGCGGTCCAAAGCCCGCAATGCGTCGGTCAGTTCAGGCCGGGTTTGGGCCGTGATCACCCGGTCGAGCAAAGCATCGACCGCACTGTCTTTGATCCCCAAGACATTGCCCGAGCCTTCGGTATCGGCCGCTTTGGAGCCAAAGCGCTCCACCAACTCGGTCCCTGGCGACTCGCTGCCCACATAGCGCGAGCTGATGATTTCAAAATCAAACACATCCATGCGTTTTTGCAAGATCGCGAAATCAATCACTTTGTAGTTGACACTGAAACCGAGCTTTTCCAGGTTTTTGGCAAAAGGCGTGACCACCCGCCCCATGCTGCCCGAGTTGTCCAAAAACTCCAAAGTGAAGGCTTGGCCTTGGGCATTGCGCAAAGCGCCATCGCGGTAGGTCCAACCAGCGGCCTGCAACAGTTGCTTGGCTTGGCGCAAGTTGTCTCTCAGGGTTTTGCCAGATGCCGGGTCCAAGGAGGTCACCGGTGGCAAGGGGACGGGTTGATCGAACACAGCGGGGTCGAGTTGCCGGCGCAAGGGTTCGAGCAAGGCCGACTCGCGCTCGCCGGGCAAGCCCTTGGCTTCGAAATCACTGCCCACAAAATACCCCCGCACGCGGGTGTAAGCGTTGTAGAACAGTTGGCGGTTCATCCACTCGTAGTCCATTGCCAGCGCAATGGCTTGCCGAACCCGCACATCCTTGAATTTGGCCAAGCGGGTGTTGAACAAAAAGCCTTGAAAGTCCCCTGCATTGCCATGCTGGAGTTCGCGTTTGATCAAACGCCCACTGTCAAACGCCTTGCCGGTGTAGGCACGGGCCCATTCGCGGGCCACAAAGGCTTGGATGTAATCGAATTCACCCGCCTTGAAAGCCTCCAGCTGGGCCGTGCTGTCTTTGTACAAACGGTAGGTGATGCGGTCAAAGTTGTACATGCCTTTGCGCACATTGATGTCTTGCGCCCAATAGCGGGGGTCGCGCTGGTAGTGCACATCACGGCCAAAATCCACCGAACCAATGGTGTAGGGGCCAGAACCAATCGGTGTGTCTGTGATGATTTTGTCCAGCGGCTTGCCCTCGCCCCATCGGTGGCTGAACACCGGCATGCCGCCCACGATCAGCGGCAATTCTGGGTTGACCCGCTTGAAATCAAACCGCACCAAGCGATCCCCCAACACCCAGACCGATTTGACCTCGGCAAAAAAAGTGCGGTACTGGGGTGCTGCCGCACGGCTGGTGAGTTGCTCAAAAGAGTGCTTCACATCCAAGGCCAAGACCGGGTCGCCGTTGTGGAAGCGGGCTTGAGGCCGCAAGCGAAAAGTGACCGACAAGCGATCGGGGGCCACGCTCACATCTTCGGCCAGCAAACCATAGGCGGTGGTGGGCTCGTCCATGGTCCCGGTCAACAAGCTTTCAAACAACAAGCTGCTCAAAGCGGGCGGTGGGGTGCCCTTGAGGGTAAAGGGGTTGTACTTGTCAAAATTAGATCCCCGGGTGGGCGCAACCATGGCAATGCTGCCGCCCTTGGGTGCGGCCGGATTCACATATTCAAAGTGGCTGAAATCCGCCGGGTATTTGATGTCGCCAAATTGGGCGTAGGCATGCGCGGCCCACAGGGGGGAACCCGACAAGCCCAGACACAAAATCAAAAACCACCGCATGCGACAATTCTGCAAGATTTTTAATGGAGATGCGCGCCATGTCGCAAATAAAAGGGTTTCTCACCGGGAAAAAATTGCTAATCACCGGGGTGCTTTCCAACCGATCCATTGCCTACGGCATCGCCCGCGCTTGCCACCAACAAGGGGCAGACATCGCCTTGAGTTATGTGGGAGAACGCTTCAAAGACAGAACCGCCGACTTTGCCAAAGAGTTTGGCAGCGACTTGATTTTCGATTGCGATGTGGGCAGCGACGAGCAAATCGATCGCCTGATCAAAGACCTGAGCGTGCATTGGCCACGCTTTGACGGATTGGTGCATGCCATTGGGTTTGCACCGCGCGAAGCCATCGCCGGCGACTTTTTGGATGGCCTCAGCCGCGAGGCTTTTCGGGTGGCGCACGACATCAGCGCCTACAGCTTCCCCGCATTGGCCAAAGCGGCCCTGCCCCACCTCAACGACAACGCCTCTTTGCTCACGCTGAGCTACCTGGGTGCCTTGCGCACCGTGCCCAACTACAACACCATGGGCTTGGCCAAAGCCTCGCTGGAGGCCAGTGTCCGGTACTTGGCCGAATCCTTGGGCAGCCAAGGCCGGGGCTTGCGGGCCAATGGCATCAGTGCAGGCCCCATCAAAACCTTGGCGGCCAGTGGCATCCAAGGTTTTGGAAAAATTTTGAAAGTGGTGGCCGAGTCTTCGCCGATTCGCCGCAATGTCACCATCGAAGACGTGGGCAATGTGGCCGCTTTTTTACTCAGCGACCTGGCCGCTGGTGTGACCGCCGAAATCACCTATGTGGATGGCGGCTTCAGCCAAGTGGTTGGCGGCATCGCCGAACCCCAGGCCTGATTCGCCATGATGGGCCCCTTGCTGGCCCGCTCTGTCAACCGCCCGCTTTGACGCAGTCGGCAAAGTAATGGGTGACCCCTTGCTCGTCCACCTCTTCCACCAAACCGTGGACATCGCTTTCAAAACCCGGGCACAGGGTGTTGAACTCGCGTGAGAACTTCAGGTAATCAACGATCTTTCGGTTAAAGACCTCGCCAGGAATCAGCAAAGGAATACCCGGCGGGTAAGGTGTGACCAAGCTGGTGGTGATGCGCCCTTCCAAGGCATCGATGGGCACACGCTCGGTATTGCGGTGCGCGATCTGGGCGTAAGCATCGCTGGGTTTCATGGCGGGCATCAGGTCACTGAGGTACATCTCGGTGGTCAAACGCGCGACATCGTGTTTGGCGTACAGGCTGTGCACATGCTGGCACAGGTCTTTCAGGCCCATGCGTTCGTACCGGCGGTGGCGCTGGCAAAACTCGGGCAGCACACGCCACATGGGTTGGTTGCGGTCGTAATCGTCTTTGAACTGCTGCAAGGCGGTGAGCAGTGAATTCCACCGCCCCTTGGTGATGCCAATGGTGAACATGATGAAAAAACTGTACAAGCCGGTCTTTTCCACAATCACGCCGTGCTCGGCCAAAAACTTGGTCACGATGCTCGCTGGAATGCCTTGCTGGTCAAAACGCCCATTGAGGTCCAAGCCCGGGGTGACGATGGTGGCCTTGATCGGGTCCAGCATGTTGAAGCCATCGGCCAGCTTGCCAAAGCCATGCCATTTGGCGGTTCGGCCCTCGGCCTTGATGATCCAATCGTCCGCACGGCCGATGCCATCCTCCACCAATTGGTCCGGGCCCCAGACCTTGAACCACCAATCCTTGCCGTACTCGTCATCGACTTTGCGCATGGCCCGGCGGAAATCCAAGGCCTCCAAAATGCTCTCTTCCACCAAAGCCGTGCCGCCGGGCGGCTCCATCATGGCGGCGGCCACGTCGCAGCTGGCAATGATGCTGTACTGCGGGCTGGTGCTGGTGTGCATCAAATACGCTTCATTGAACAGGTGCCGATCGAGCTTGTTGTTTTGCGAGTCTTGCACCAACACATGGCTGGCTTGGCTGATGCCCGCCAATAACTTGTGAATCGATTGGGTGGAATACACCACGGAGTCCATGGGGCGCTCGCGTTTTTTGCCCATGGCATGGTAGGTGCCGTAAAACGGGTGAAACGCGGCATGCGGCAACCAGGCTTCATCGAAATGCAAATTGGCCACATAGCCATCCAGCATTTTTTTGATGGTTTCGGTGTTGTAGAGCACACCGTCGTAGGTCGATTGGGTCAGGGTCAAGACGCGGGGCTTGACCTTCATCTCATCCACCCCTTTGAGCAAGGGGTTGGCCTTGATCTTGGCCTGGATGTTGGCAGGCTCAAATTCAGACTTGGGAATCGGCCCGATGATGCCAAAGTGGTTGCGGGTGGGCTTGAGAAACACCGGCACCGCGCCGGTCATGATGATGGCATGCAAGACCGACTTGTGGCAGTTGCGGTCCACCACCACCACATCGCCCGGGGCCACCGTGTGGTGCCAAACCATTTTGTTGGAGGTGCTGGTGCCGTTGGTGACAAAGAAGCAATGGTCGGCATTGAAGATCCGGGC
>JACCEE011569446.1_pt1 | contig 85579 bp, 67 predicted proteins | sample 7449931 | NCBI WGS metagenome assembly JACCEE01 (sample SAMN15323457, study PRJNA562643) | freshwater metagenome | isolation source: river surface water | place: USA:Blue River Watershed | collected 2017-08-19
ACTTTCCGATACAAAAATTTCTAAAAATATTGCCAAGAACTTCATCTGTAGATATCTGACCTGTAATAGAACCCAAATAATGAAGACATTCACGAATATCCTGAGCCAGAAAATCACCGGTAATACCGGTATGTAACCCATCAATAACCCTTACCACTGCCCGATGGGCCGAATGGAGCGCTTCATAATGGCGCAAATTGGTTACAATCACATCATTCTGGTTCAGCTTCGAAAGGTCGGCAGCCTTGGCCATTGATGCAAGCAATTCCTCCATATTATGCTTGCTTTTAGCGCTAATCAATATAAAATCGATTTCTTTACCGGCAAAATAACTATGGCACTGCGCTACTGTTTCACTTTTCCCGATATCCGACTTATTGCCTACCACAATCAACTTCTGACCCTCAATTTTTTTCTCAATTTCTTCGAAGCGTTTTTTAATTTGAGCAACCGAATAAGCCATGTCGACCACCAGCAGTACAATATCGGCACGTTCCAGCTTCCGGTACGAACGTTCAATACCCATATTTTCGATAACATCAGTCGTTTCGCGAATACCGGCCGTGTCGAAGAAGCGAAACACCACTCCATCGATATTGACAACATCCTCAATAATATCGCGTGTTGTACCATGAATATCGCTCACGATGGCCTTTTCTTCATTGAGCAGCGCATTCAGCAATGTCGATTTTCCAACATTGGTTTCGCCCACGATGGCTACCGGAATACCGTTTTTGATGGCATTCCCCAAACGGAACGATGATATCAGTCTTGCCAAAAGGGCTTCGACCCGCAACGCGAGCGATACCAATGCCGAACGATCAGCAAATTCGACATCCTCCTCACTAAAATCGAGCTCCAGTTCCACAAGAGTGGTAAAGTGAAGCAGTTGTGCCCTTAGTTGATTGATCTCCTGCGAAAAACCGCCCCTCATCTGGTTCATGGCCAAACGATGCGATGCAGCATTTCCCGACGCAATTAAATCGGCAACCGCTTCAGCCTGCGACAAATCCATCTTGCCATTCAGAAAAGCTCTTTGGGTAAATTCTCCCGGAAGGGCCATCCTTGCCCCTTTTGAAATGAGCAATTGTAAAATCTGCTGCTGAATGTAAGTCGATCCATGACAGGATATTTCGACAACATCCTCTCCGGTAAACGAATGCGGAGCTCGAAAAAGTGAAACGACAACCTCGTCAACAAGCGTTGTACCATTATAAACAGCACCAAAATGGAGCGTGTTGGCTGCCTGGGCCAAAAGCGTTTTACCACTTGCAGGCGATTGATATATTTTATCGGCCAACGGAAAGGAATCGCGTCCCGAAAGGCGGATAACCGCAATTCCACCAGTACCGGGTGCTGTAGAAATGGCGCAAATCGTTGATTGATCAATCATAACAACTGTTTTGAAAATACAAAGATAGGGAATGATACGAAGTGTGACCACCTTATATTTTATTTTAGGACAAACAATTTCTGCAAACGGGTTTACACTATCGCAGATGTAGGAACAAAAAAAGGAATTGTTTAACTTGTGATAAAATTTTAAAACAACCAATATGGACTTTTCTGCGTTTCAATTTCCAACCACCGGAAGTGGCAACCTAAGCAACTTTAAAACAGATTTTCTCAAAGGGTACAACGACCCCGACGATGCGAAAGACGATCTCGAAAAAGGGGTTAAACAACTGGCCGATTTGCAGGAGAAGCTTTATGCCCAAGATCAGTACAGTCTGCTTGTTATTTTTCAGGCTATGGATGCCGCCGGAAAAGACAGCACCATCAAACATGTAATGTCGGGCATTAACCCTCAGGGATGCAGTGTTACCAGTTTTAAATCACCTTCGACCGAAGAGTTGGATCACAACTTTCTCTGGCGCTGTATGAAAGAGACACCGGCCAAAGGTGATATTGGGATTTTCAATCGCTCCTATTACGAAGAAGTACTGGTGGTAAGGGTTCATACTGAATGGCTTGGCAGCCAAAAACTGCCCGTGAGCTTTCCATCCGGGAAACCGGATAATCTTTTTTGGCAGCAACGTTACGACGATATCAACCACTTCGAAAAACACCTTTACCATAACGGGACACGTATCCTGAAGTTCTTTTTAAATGTATCGAAAGCAGAACAGAAAGAGCGTTTCCTGAAACGAATCGATTCGCAGGAAAAGAACTGGAAATTCTCAATCAACGACATTAAAGAACGCAAATACTGGAACGACTACCAGCTGGCTTACAATGAAATGCTACGGCATACTTCTACTGATTTTGCGCCCTGGTATATCATTCCGGCCGACCGAAAATGGTTTATGCAACTGGCCGTATGCAATATTATCGTAGAGGAATTGAAATCACTTCATCTTCATTTTCCTGTTGTGGGCGAGCAACAAAAAGCCGACCTGCAAAAAGCGAAAGATTTGCTGCTGGCCGAGGAAGATTAAATCATTATATTCACACACTGTCCATTCGTCAATCCGCAAAAAAAAGAAGCTGCTCCAAATGGGGCAGCTTCCATATTTTTAATATCAACCTTTTATTGGTGTTCCGGACGTTGTTCAAGGACACCGGGTTGCAGGTCAAGCTGACCTTGCGGAATGGGCCAGAATTTATCTTCAGGGCCAAAAGTAGCACCTTGCATGAAGGATGTACGAATACGCAAATCTTTAGCAGCAAAGTCATTCAAAATATCAGCCATACTCTTTCCACCAATTTTGTTAGGAAGATTGTCCCAACGACGGAGGTCAAAGAAACGCATACCTTCAGTGGCAAACTCGAGCCTTTGTTCCCACTGTACTGCTTTCATCGCTTCTTCTTTGTTTGCAAAAGCTGTGTAGTTACCAATCTTATAGTTGGCAGCCGGCATAGTGAAATCGACATCACCTGTAGCTCCCCATGGATAAACAGAAGCTGGCAGTTTAGTCAACTTAACCTTACCCATCACTTTATCGGCAGCTGCACGCGTACGAATCTGGTTTACCAAACTCAATGCAGTTGCAACATCACCTTCGAAGGCAGCTACTTCAGCTCTCCACAACAGAATGTGAGCATAGCGGATGTAACGATAGTTGTTCGCATTGATACCAGTCTGCCAGCCGGTAGTCGTTGAAAGAGAATAACGCTCAGCCTTTTTAAAGAATGGTTTTGGACATGGAAGATATGGTCCACCTTCAGTTGGCTTACGAATCCAGTCTGCACCACGGTTGATACCCCAGTCTTTGTAAGGGATACCACGACGGCTAACAGTGAAATCAAGGCGTGGGTCAACAGGATCAGTTGCCGGAACAAAATCTTCTGCAGAAGTTTTACCCTGGTCGTTGGCAAGGTCTGTATTGTTGAATGTATCGAACATTGGAAGACCATTTGCATCAACTTTATATGCATTGACCAGGTTCTGCGAAGGCTGGTGGAAACCACAGCACATACCGATATCACCACTATGTGGCCAGTTCAAACCGATACCCATTTCAGCGTTCAACGATTCGTTGATATCATTAACGTTGGCCTGAATTTCGAAGATTGACTCATCATTGTTGTTGGTTTCAATCTCAAAATTTTGGATAAATTTAGGCATCAAGCTATACTTTCCGCTGCTGATAATCCCATCGAGCAATGGTTTTGCTTCAGCATATTTTAAATCCTGCAGATAAGCACGGGCTCCGAGAGCCATAGCAGCATACTTGGTTGGACGGCCAACATTGGCACCATCACGGTCTGGCGGAAGGTTATCCCATGCATATTTCAGATCCTCCATAATGAAAGCTAAAACTGCACCGTCGGCATTTTTATTGGAAACGGTTGCCGGATCAGCAATATCTTCACTTAAAATAGGAAGATAATCGCCAAATACCAAACGGGCTTCAAAATAGAAAAGCGCTCTCAGGAAACGTGCTTCAGCTGCATATTGTGTAGCCTGAGCGGATGTAATTGTACCGTCGGCTTCGCTCTGCTTGATAACATTCAACACTTTATTGGCACGGAAAACCCCCATACCCAAACAAAGTTTCCATTTGTCGGCAATATAACCGTTCGTAGGCTGTACTTCCCAACGTTCAATATCGTTTACCGGTGTCTGGTCACCCACTTCCGAACCTTTGTACGCATCGTCAGAAGCGACAGAACCATAGGTCCAGTTTTGAATGGAAGCACCCCACGAAACATCCCAAAGTGCACTACCGCGAACCATAGAATAGGTTCCGGTCAACAAGGCATCGATACCTTTAGCGCTATAGAAAACATTTTCTGATGTGGAACCCAGCGGAGCTTTCGTCAGAAACTCTTCTGAACACGAAAAGTTGAGTACCATCAGCAACGAGACCAAAATTATAGATAACTTTTTCATAATTGTTCAACTGTTTCAATTAACAATGTTAATTCATTATAATCCAAGCATCACGCCAAATGTATACGAACGTGCAGTTGGCCATGCACCCTGGTCAAGACCCATAGAGCTACCTGATGAATTCAATTCAGGATCGAGGCCGCTATATTTGGTAATCGTGAAAAGGTTGGTCGCTTGAACATAAAAACGCAAACTCTTAATCTGAGCTTTGTTCAGAATGGTTTGAGGAACGGTATAACCTAAACGTAGGTTCTTCAATCTCAAGAACGAGGCATCTTCAACAAATGCCGTTGACGGGTATTGTGAAATATCGTTGAAATCAAGCATTGGCAATGTAGCATCGGCATTGCTGCTCAGATATGGGCTACCCCATGATTCGTACAACGCTTTTTTGCTCAAACCGCCATTGAACATTCCATAATCAATCCAACGCGATACGTGGTTGACCAGTTTATTGCCATAACTTCCGTAGAAGAACATGTTCAAATCGAAATTCTTGTAGGTAAGGTCAATATTCAAACCTGCGGTGAAATCGGGATGCGGGCTACCAATAAAGGTGCGGTCATCAGCCGTAATTTCGCCATCAGGGCCTCCGTCAGCACCACCAGCAATATCGCGGAATTTAAAGTGGCCCGGTTTATTGTACGAACCAAAATCGGCATGGGCGTCGGCTTCAGCCTGAGTCTGGAAAATACCATCTACAATATATCCATAAAATTCAGGAAATGAGGAGCCTTTAGTAAATCGAGTGTAAACCATCTGACGAAGTTCGCCTGCATTAATGACTCGGTTTTCATCTCGTGAGAGTCTGAGAATCTCATTCTTATAATGAGAGAAAGTAGCAGCGATATTGTATTTCAACTCGCCACCAAACAAAGTATTATTGTAACTTACTTCAATATCATAACCTTTATTCAACATCTCGCCAACATTGATAGCGGGCACAGCCACAACACCCGATACGTTCGGGATGGGTTCCTCAAACAACATGTCTGAAGTTTTACGGTTCCAAACATCGAAAGTAACATTCAGTTTACGACCAAACATATTGGCATCGAAACCTACGTCGAAAGTTCGGGTTGCTTCCCATGATACATCGGTATTACCCAAACGCGAAGGACGGAAACCGGTAATAGCCGATGTGTTTGAACCATCAATGGCATACGATGCAGTATATTTATTGGCTTCGAAAGTAGTATAGGAGTTATACAACCCAATCTGGTCGTTACCCGATTTACCCCAACCTGCTCTCAGTTTCAGAAAATCCAGCCAGTTTTTGGTTCCGGCCATAAAGTTTTCTTCCGAAATTGCCCATGCAGCAGAAGCAGCAGGGAATGTACCAAAACGATTCGCTTTACTAAAGCGTGATGAACCATCGCGACGTACAGTGGCTTCGAGGAAGTACTTGTTCATCAAGTCGTAGTTAACACGACCGAAAACAGAGAACAACGACCACTCTTCGGCATTACCACTATTGTCTTTGTTAATTTCACCGGAATTCAACTGCATGTAATCCGGATCTTCCGAGAAATACTGGCTGCGGCTGGCGCTCATCCATTGATATTTTTCTTCAATAGCTTCAGTTCCGACAACTGCACTGATTTTATGAATCTCAGCAAAAGTTTTGTTATATGACAATGTATTAGACCAGTTCCAGGTCAAACGGTAATTCGAATCGGCGCTCATCCCGTTCACCTTGTTCGGCTCGGAGTGTTCGAAATTCGGAATCGTGTAACCTTTATAGTTCCACTGTCCCCAGTTGAAACCCAGCAATGATTTGGCAACTAAACCTTCCATTAAGGTAGCTTCGCCATAAATATTGCCCAGTACGCGGGCCCATTTCCCATTGTTGTTACGGCCACGATACAACAGAGCCACCGGGTTTTCAGCATTACCCATTTCCTTGGCACTCGAACCGGCAAAGTTGCCCATAATGTCGTAAACCGGTATAATCGGCTGTGCACGATAAGCATGTGAAATAGGGGTACCTTCACCATTATCGCCAAGGTTACCTTTTTCATCGATATAAACCACCTGAAGTGATTCACCTGCTTTAAACCATTTATTGAATTTGGCATCAGCGTTTACACGGAAAGTGTAACGTTTGAAATCGGTATAATCCAAAATACCTTGTTCGTCTGTATAGTTACCAGAGAAAGAATAGGTTGCATTTTGTCCACCACCACTTACGTTAAGGTCGTATTCCTGTACAACGGCATTGCGATAGATTTCATCATACCAGTCAGTACCTTGTTTGTTGGCTTTGTAAATCTGATAATCTGGATACTTATACAATGAAGGGTCGACAGTTGGGTCACCTTGCATTGCTCCGGCAGGTTTAATGTAATCCGGAATTCTTGGAGTCGCCCCTGTACCATATTGTTGGTGGTTGGGAGCTTCACCTTTATTCCGGTATGACAACCAGATAGCATCAGCATATTCCTGAGTATTGAGCAAATCATATTTATTGGAAGCCTGCTTGATACCGCCGCGAACTGTAAAGTTTACACTTGGAGCCTGATTCAGTTTACCACGTTTGGTTGTGATAATCACAACACCGTTGGCACCACGTGTACCATAAATAGCTGCTGAAGAAGCATCCTTCAAAATCGAAATCGACTCGATATCATTTGGGTTCAAGTTATTACCCGGGCCCGAAGGAACACCGTCAATCACATACAACGGAGATGATTCACCGGTTGTACCGACACCACGTATACGAATCGTAGCATCACCGCCAGGACGGTTGGCAGAAGTTACGGTTACACCCGAAACCTGACCCTGAATACGGCTCATGACACTGGGTGCAGTCGATGTCTTCAATTGTTCTGTAGAAACGGTCGAGATAGCACCGGTTAACTCTTCTTTGATACGGGTACCGTAACCAACTACTACAACTTCGCCTACACCTACCACATCAGCTTTCATTACAGCATCAACAGTCGATTTGCCTGCAATGGCTATATCCTGCGGCAACATACCAATGTAGGAAAAATGCAGGGTTTGAGCGTCAGCTGCCACTGCTAAGGTGTACTTACCATCAAGGTCAGTAACGGTTCCGGTAGTAGTACCAACAACCATTACCGTTACTCCCGGAACAGGCGAACCTGATTCGTCAGTAACCTTACCACTAATCGACTTCTGCTGAGCAAAAGCCACTCCAACAAGTAGTACCATCGAAAGTACAACAGACAAAAGCCTTTTTGTCCATTTTACTTGCGGTACACAATTCAGATTACTTCTTTTCATAGACACATAAACTTAAGATTAGTAAATAAAATTAATTGGAAGCGTATCGATTTTTTAAAAAAATCCTTGGTTGTTATCGTTTGTTTGGCCTTCTAAAAAACATCCTCGTCTACCTTCAAATGGCCTTTGAAAGTTAAAAGAGGGTAATACATGCATACATTTCATAAATATTGGTAGTTAGTGTTCACATCACACGACAACAAATTTAACAAACTTTTAACAAAAACAACCATAAGAATAAGCCGAAAAATAATCAAAACTTAGATTAAAATAGATTAAATTATTTATTTACAAATACTTAAATAAAATACATCATCCGAAAAAAATTTAACTTTTATTTACATTTATAAATAGTTTTTCATACTATTAATTTTTTGTTATTTAACACCATTCTCAACCCCCGAAAAATCAATTCATTCGATTTTTTTCGTGAGTAGCCAAAAAAGAAACTAAATTATCTTCTTAAATTCCCGTTAACGCACACACCCCCTGATGTCGCACGGTTGGATAGGCTCAATTGAACTTCTGCATCATTTCTCTTACCAATTTAACGCTTACCTTTGCAGCTGGAACAGCTATTTTATGTATACCAAAGAAGAAAAGAAGGCTCATATCAAAAGATTCTGGGAAGGTTTCGATTTTTACTGCGAAAACCGTCCGGAATGGAAAGGGCAGAAAAAAAAATGGATCCTGCACGATACGAATATCGGCCACGTTGACCTGAAATTTGATGTAGGAAAAAATTTCGCTGCAGTTGCACTCGAGATCAACTACCGCAATCCGGAAACAAGACTAAAGATTTTCGAACTGACGGAACGATACCGACCCATGCTCGAAGAGGGTTTCCCCAATGGATTAATATGGGATTTTGCCTACCTGCGCGACAACGGACAAGAGGTTGCCCGTATTTACTGTCGCACCGATGGCATCGACTATCATCGGGTATCTGACTGGCAGGCAATTTTCACTTTTTTTGCCGAAAACATGTACCGGTTGCAAAATAATTTTCTGGACATACAGGAGTATCTGGCCGATGAAGTTAACGCCGCACTTAGAAATGATGCATTTTAATTTGTCACCATCAAGCCAATTCCGATTCAAATTGCTTCGATGCGGACGGCGATTATAATTTAATGGCCTGCACGTTGTCTGAACCGGTTTGGGGCGATATCAACTCCGCATTAAGTCCGCATTAACTCCCCCTGTGCGTAAACCATCAGGGGTGTTAGCAGCGACATGATTGGCCGATAATATGATTCATAACCGTAGATTTTATCGAATCTATAAGATTTGGAACAGCCATAGCGGACAGAAAAAAGCTGCCTGCTTAAAACGGCAGACAGCCCTCACAAAATAACTTTAATGATTACCAAATTTCAATGGCCCTTGGTGGTTTTGGTTTTACCTCTTCCTTTTTGGGTAAAGTAATCACCAGGATACCGTCGGTGTACCGGGCGTTGATTTTATCGCCATCGACAGTTGTTTCGGGCAATGTAAAGGTGCGCCGGAAAGATTGGTAACTAAATTCGCGACGGGTATACTTATCCTGCGATTCATTTTTTTCTTCCCTTTTTTCAGACGAGATAACCAGTCTGTTTCGGTCGAGATGAATGGTAAAATCATCTTTCTGCAATCCCGGTGCTGCTACCTCAATGGTGAACGAGTCGTCGTTCTCTTTAATGTTTACAGCGGGGAGCGTAGTGTCGGCACCCGAATAGTTCGAGTTGTTCCAATCCAGCAAATCCCTCGTAAAAAAGTTATCGAACAATGAGGGAAAAGCAGGAAACATTCTGTCGTTTGCTTTTACAAGTGTCATGGCCTATTCCTCCATCATTTTTTTATTGTTTAACTTAACGTTTTGGATTGCCTCATCGCAAATCCGGTTCAGTTAATACAATTGATATGCCGAAGCACAGGCATTAAAGGGGCGAAAAAACGAACTTCCGTTCAATCAGAAAATTACTGTTCAGGCATAATCCAGAGGGTTGACAAACTGTCAGCGGAATATATTTTTACAAATGACAAAAAGACATAAAAACTTAACAAACAGGCAACTATGTCATAATATCAATCTACCGGAGGCTTCTCCTTGGGGAAGCGTTTGGCATATTCGACCCAGAAGAGCTTTACCTCGTTTTTCATCTCTTTTCGCAGCATCAAGATGCCTATCAGGTTGGGTACGGTCATCAATGCGATAGTAATCCCCGACAGGGTCCACACAATGGTCGTGTCGGCAAACGACGCAACAAAAAAGGCTACAATATAGATTAACCTGAAATAAAGCACCTTATCGACCCCAAACAGAAAGGTTACTGCGCGGTCGCCGTAATACGACCAGGAGATGGCTGTCGAAAAGGCGAAGAGCAGTATTCCGATGGTCAGAATATAGCGCCCCCACCTGCCGAGCCAACTTTTGGTAAAAGCTTCGTTGGTTAGCGGGGCACTGTGGAGCAGCGACTTCCCTTCAATCCGAAATTGTTCGGCTTTCAACAAAATACCGTTCTTTACCTCCAGGGCAGTGCTTACCGGCATATTTTTCTGATCGTTGATTGTTACCCCTTCGGCTACTGAACGGGAACAAATCATGGTTACCGGTGAACTGATTTTTCCATCAACTATGGTGAGTGATCCGGTAAAAAGAGCAAGTGTTTCACCTCCCGAAAGATGTTTTTGCAGCTTTTCGGTATCACTGCTGTTGGTATCGGTATAAACGCCCGATAAAATTTGGATATCGGCCGGTTGAAAACGGTTCTGAAACTTCTCTGTCCATACCCCCGAGGAAAGAATAACCAACCCGGTCAACATACAAATAATTACGGTATCGATAAAGGGTTCGAGCAAAGCCACCAATCCCTCTGAAACCGGTTCGTGGGCTCTGGCCGATGCGTGGGCAATCGGTGCTGAACCTTGACCGGCTTCGTTCGAAAAGAGGCCACGGTTTACCCCACGGTTAAAGGCAAATGAGAACCCTGCCCCAAGAAACCCGCCCGTAGCAGCCGTTCCGGTAAAGACATCGTGGAACATGGCATAAATCGAAGGAAGAATATTATCGACATTATGTAATATTACGGCAATCGCCCCAATAAAATAGATAATTGCCATTGCCGGAACCATTTTATCGGTCACCTTGGCGATTCGTTTGATGCCACCAAGGATAATCAGACCAAGGAAAAATGCCAGGATAGCACCGGTAACAACTTTATTGAGTCCCCAGGTAGAATAAACAGCATTCGAGATACTGTTGATTTGCGGCAAACTGCCTGTCCCAAAAGACGATAGAATAGTGGCAACGGCGAATATAGCTGCCAGCCATTTCAGGTTGAGGCGGTTTTTCATGTAATACATCGGGCCACCGGCCATTGTTCCGTCGGTTGTCTGTTCACGATATTTATGCGAAAGTGTGACCTCCACAAATTTAGTGGTCATCCCCAACAGCGCGGTAATCAGCATCCAGAAAAGGGCTGCAGGCCCGCCAAGATGAATGGCCAATGCTACACCGGCAATATTTCCTGTGCCCACAGTTCCCGACAAGGCTGTCGAAAGTGCCTGAAAGTGAGAGGTATCACCCACATCGCCTTCTTTGTCAAACTTACCACGGACAATTTTTAAAGCATACTTTAAGTACCTGAACTGGGGAAATTTGAGGTAGATGGTGAAAAAAATGCCGGTACCGAGCAAAAGGTAAACAAACCATTGTGCCCCTCCGACATAACTGTCAATCTGGGCCAGAAATTCATTGAGTTGCCGCATAAAATCGTTCATTAAGTTATCTGTAAAAATATAAATATCGCACACACCGCAACAGAACAGCATACTTTTTGCCCGTTATTTTTCGTTCAATAACGATTATATAACATAAGAGCAGAAATAATAAAACGGTGCAAAGCGGTTAAATGGTTCCAAATAATCGGAATAAAAGAGATTGAAAATGGATCAGATTGAAAATAAAGATGTACTTTTGAAAGAACGAAAACGGCAAAACACACAACACAAAAAAATAGACGCCATGCTGCCAAAATTCTTATTAGCAGACAATTCACAAGTCCTGCCCGACACTATTTTTGTAATTCACACCGAAGTGCCCCGTTTTATTGTCGGGTGCGATATTGAAGGGTTCAACATCGATCAGGAGATACACTGGATCGATGATGAGCCGGCAAGCGAAGAACTTAAAGCTGAACTTCTTGAACAAGCCGAAGAGTTTATGGAACTTGAACTGGAATATGAAGATGAGCTTGACGAAATGGACGAATCGGATAACGAAAACTAATACAAATTATGGAAATCATTGATCAGGAAAAACCTCAACGACTGACCCGAACCATTCAGGACAAAATGTTAGGCGGAGTTTGCGGCGGATTGGCCAAATACTTCAAGCTCGACCCGACATTGGTAAGGTTAGGCTATGTATTTTTAAGCATTATATCGGCTGCCTTCCCCGGTCTGCTTATCTATATCATCATGTGGATAATCGTTCCAACGGAAAATTAAGCTCAAGAATTTATCTGCCCACTTTTTCAGGTTGCATAATCGGTTATGCAGCCTGTTATGATATTGATTACATTACAAACTATCTACACACAAAATGAACAGAAGAAATTTTATTACACGTACAGTTGTTGCAGGAGGTGCAACGGCTTTAGCCACGACCTCTTTGATGAATGCCACGGCATCGGAAACCCAACCATCGAACGGCTCAAAGTTTAAACTGAGGTATGCCCCCGGGTTTGGGACTTTCCAGCAGTTGGCCGGCAACGATTTGGTTGACCAGATTAAATTCTGTGCAGATCAAGGATTCAGAGCCATGTTTGACAACGGTTTACCCGGAAAGACAGCCAAAGAACAGGAACTGATGGCCAACGAAATGGCCAAACGCGACATGCTGATGGGACCTTATGTACTTTATGCCGATTTTAGCAAGGAGTCGATGGTACTCCGGACCGCTGACGTCCGCGAAATGTTGATAAAGAAGGTTAAAGAAGGGATTGAAGTATCGAAACGAACGGGTGTTAAATGGGCCCTGATGGTTCCCGGCCGCTACAACGAACAAATGGACTGGGGATTACAAACAGCTAATGTGATTGACAACCTTCGAGAAATGAGCGATATAGCTGCCAAGGAGGGAATGATTATCGTACTTGAACCACTGAATAAACGTGACCATCCTGGACTTTTCCTTACGGGTATGGCTCAAACCTATGCCATTTGCCGTGCGGTAAACTCCCCTTCATGCAAAATAGTCGAAGATATGTACCACCAGCAGATTACGGAAGGCAACATTATTCCCAATATCGATAACTTCTGGTCGGAAATTGCAGCTTTCCACATTGGTGATAATCCAGGCCGTCGTGAACCAGGCTCCGGCGAGATTAACTACAACAATATTTTCAAACATATCAACGCCAAAGGATACGATGGTGTTTTGTGTATGGAACATGGCCGCAGCAAAGAGGGCAAAGAGGGCGAACTGGCACTTATCGAAGCTTATCGCAAAGCCGACAATTTCTGATTTATTATTCCGACGATGCGAACAAGTGGGGACAAATGCTTTCCTACTCATGATTAACGCGACAATAAACAGAGCTTACGCACTTTCAACAATTAATTGATACAACAAAACCAATGAAACAAATTCAACTTTTAACCATTGCAGCCTTAGCGCTGTTTACCGCCTGTAACCAGTCGCCCGAAGCGAAGAAATTGTCGTGTTGCAGCGACGATTCGACTTCAGCTAAAACCTGCAGCGCGATGAATACACTCACCGAGCAAGAAAAAGCGGAAGGCTGGCAATTGCTGTTCGATGGTAAAACAATCGATCAATGGCACAGTTTTAACAACAATAATGCGATGCAGGGCTGGGGCATAGAAGATGGGCACCTCAAGTCGCTTGGCCTTGGTGGCGATACCGGTGGTGATATTGTTACCAACAAAGAGTATGAAAACTTCGAACTTAGCCTTGAATGGAAAATTGCCCATGGCGGGAACAGCGGAGTTTTCTATGGCATAATCGAAGATCCAAAATACCATGCAGGATACAATACAGGCCCTGAATATCAACTTCTTGACGATGTTGGCTTTCCTGAAAAAGTAGAAGAATGGCAAATGACCGGAGCCGATTATGGTATGCATCTGGCCGATAAATCGGTAAAAAAACTACAAATGGTTGGAGGTAACGAATTCAATACCACTAAAATTATAGTCAACGGTACGCATGTTGAACATTGGCTGAATGGCGAAAAGATTGTTTCGTTCGAACGCTGGACACCAGAATGGATGAAAATGAAAACGGAAGGAAAATGGAAAGATTACCCTGATTACGGAATGGCGAAAAAAGGGAAACTTGGCCTTCAGGATCACGGCAGCGTAATCTGGTTCAAAAACATTAAGATTAAAGAATTACCATCAACAGTACAATAACATTACACTCCATATACGATGAAAAAAATAATCCTGCTTTTTGCGTTGGCCATTGGGCTGAACAGCTTCGCCGCATCGCCCAAGAAAGTATCTCTGTTCAATGGAAAAGATTTGACCGGATGGAAAATCTACGGAACAGAGAAATGGTATGTCGCCCAAGGTGAGCTGGTTTGCGAAAGTGGGCCAGACAAACAGTATGGCTATCTGGCTACCGATAAGTTTTACAAAGACTTTGACCTTACCGTCGAATTTTTACAGGAGGCTGATGGTAACAGTGGCATTTTTTTCCGTTCGACCATCGATGGAACCAAAATTAGTGGCTGGCAGTGCGAAGTAGCACCTAAGGGGCATGATTCGGGCGGTATTTACGAATCTTATGGTCGTGGCTGGCTGGTTCAGATTCCCGACGAGAAGGAGAATGTGCTAAAACCAGGCAAATGGAACCAGATGAGGATTAAAGTGGTTGGCGACAGGGTACAAACATGGTTGAACGGCACCTTGATGACCGATTTCACCGATGCTAAAATTGGTGCAGCCAATGGCTCTGTAGCTTTGCAAATTCACGATGGCGGCGGAATTAAAGTTCGCTGGAGAAAATTAGAAATCGCTGAATTATAACGATAAAAAAAAAGCCGTCACCCGAAAGTTGACGGCTCTTTTGCGAAATAATCATTATCTTCAGAATCTTTTCATGGCCTCTTCCATCATCTGAATAGTTGCTGTTGCCCCGCTGCGCGTACATCCGGCTTCGCGAACAGCAATCAATTGATCGAGAGTTCGGACACCACCGGCAGCTTTCATTTTCACTTTAGGGCCGATACTTTTTTTCATCAACTCCAGTACCGGAATGGTCGCCCCCTGATAATTGTAGTCGCCATTGGGTTGTTTAACGAAACCAAATCCCGAAGAGGTTTTTACGTAATCAGCCTCTACTCTTGTGCAGATTTCGCATAACCTGACGATATCGGCCTCGCGGGTAACATAATCGGTTTCAAAAATAACTTTTACAATAGCACCATGTTCGTGGCATTTGCGTGTTACCGCTCCAATCTCCTGCTCAATATAGCTCCAATCGCCCTGCAAGGCTTTTCCGATATTGATAACCATATCGATTTCGACTGCCCCATCACGACAGGCCGTTTCGGTTTCATAAACCTTGACTTCGATCGTAGAATTTCCGGAGGGAAAGCCAATTACGCAACCGACCAGCACATCGGTACCATTCAGTAAACCAACGGCCTGCTTTACGGCATAAGGTTTTACACAAACCGAAGCCGTATGATATTTGGCCGCTACGGCACACTCACGTTTCAGGTCTTCGTCGGTTAGGGTCGGATGAAGAATAGAATGATCAATCATCTTTGCCAACGCCAATACTTTATCGTTCATTATTATTATTTTGAGGGTTATCTGTTCATTAATCCTTTTATTGATTCAAATATAAACAAATAACTTGTACGTACAAGTTATTTTGACAGTATATTTTAAAAAAAATGCCCCGAATAAACAGGGCAAATCAGTTTACTTTTTATCAAATAAAAAGGCTATGGCTTCAAATAGACAAGACTTATGGCAATATCTTCAAAATCTGAAGGAATTGGCAGTTTCACCCAATCGCTTTCGCTTCTCAGTTCAATCGGGCCTTTTTTCTCTCCGGTAACAGGGTTTACAACAACCAAAGAATAGTTTCCCTTGCCCATACGGAGTGAGATCTGGCAATTCTTCCCTCCATGCAAATAGAGCGCATATTGCTTGTCCGGTTCAGAAAGCAAAGCATGGCCAGCTAGCGTCCCTCCGTTAAGAGCGAACGACACTTTGTCGGGTTTCATACTGATAAAATCAAACCCATTCATAAAGTCGCGTAAGGTTGCCAGTTGTTTGCGGTAGCTGATGCCTCCCCATCCGGGCGTAACATTATCAATGAGATATGTCCCATCCTCATTGCCAACGGTAAAAGAATAATCAAGGTTATTGTATAATGCCCCGCCCGACAAGATAAACTTCCAGGCTTCGCTCCGATAGATAAAATCGTTATGGGGCATAAAACCAGTCTCATCCAGACCTATCACTTTATTGAGCACCACGTTTTCAGATGCTGCATCGGGATAGGCGTAATGGAAATTGAAGATTGAGACGGCCGGATTGGGATTTTCTATCACCATTCCATAGTTGCTGATATTCTGGGCTATCAGGTGGCGATTGGGCAATTTCGATTCTTCATCGACAATTAATTCAGCTATGTTTCTTTGCCATAAGGTTGACGCTTCATTCGCCTCTTCAACCAGTTTTTGCCAGGCATACGGGTGAGTGAGCGTATCGGTCATGATGGTTTTTGCCAAATGTGGGTTATCGGACCAAGGTTCATTTTGAATCTCAAAAAAGATATTTCCGTACGGGTTTAGCTCCCTGACAATTTTTCGGACATATTTTTCCTGCACCTCCCAAAGTTGCCCGTTATCCATTGTATTGAACTTTCGGAAGTGGACCGAGTCGATACCATTGCTATTGTTTTTGAAATAAAACGGGCTTCGAATCCATTGATGATCAGTATAAAACGAAGTGAAGAGAGTTACCTCAACGACAATATTTTTGCTTTCGGCCAGCCCGATAAATTGATGTAACCGATCGAAAAAAGGTTGGTTCCATTGGGTCAAATCGAAAAGTGCCGAAACTGAATCCTGTTTCCAGGGTGTAAGCCAGAGGTTTGGGTCGGGATTCATTGTATTTGAAGTGATTCCAAAGTTGTTTCCCCCAATTTCGGAATATGGGCCAATGAAAATCCGGGTATAGTTAAACCCTTCGTCGGCAAGAGTCTTCAAGTATTTTTCGTGATCGAAACCACTGTTCATCACCGAACCATAATGTTCGCCTGACGTGACCAGAATGGTTGGTTTATCATTAAAAATAAAATAATTACCGTTTGATGGGTGCAATGCCAGAGGGGCAGCCTGTTTTGGAAGCGGGCTACACCCCCACCCTATTGCCCAAAGCAAAAAAATGAATAGATAATTAACAATATTTTTCATTTTGATTTAGTTTTTTCTGTTTACAGATATTTTATTTGGGTTGAAGGATATTCCAGAATTGACCGGCCATTTTTTCGGCATCGATGTGAATGAATGTTTTAATCAGACGTTGAAGATTCTCAGGTGGTGTTGTAGCAGTAATAATCTGGCACAATTCGGGACTTAAATAAGCTTCCACCAAGGCCAAATCCCACATTATGCGGATTTCGTCCTGCGGATTTTGCTCACGCCATCGGGTTTCAAGAATATTCTCCGTCAGATTTGATTCATTTAACCGGGCATATGTCTCATCGCGCTTAAAATGAAGCGGATAGGCAGCCTGAAGGCACATTACAGTTAGATCGAGACCTTCCAGATTAAGCAAATAATCAAAAGCATTCAAATCGTTGCGAATATTGAACTCATTTTTGTTCCATACTTTGGTCGACGGATCGTATTGTGCACCAAGCGCAAAACATCGGATGCGAGTTTTAATCTCGGGAGCTATAATCAAGGCAGTAGCCAGATTGGTCATCGCGCCAATGGTCAGTATATCGAGTTTTTCCCCTTCCGGGAGACTTTTAACAGCATTAATGATAGCTTGTGCAGCTTGCGAGTCACGCGGCTGCTGTTCACCCCAGGCACGACCAATCTGACGGTCTGCTCCTGTTGGATGAGCAATATCCATTCGTCCAAGCGATTTTAGAATTTGTTCGTTAAGCCGCTGACTTTCAGCAACTGTATTTAACCCTTTGGCTTGATAGGCATTCCATTTTTCAAATACAAGTAAATCGGGATTATTAAAATGCGCAGAACTTAATCCCACAAGATCTACAGATGGCTCTTTCACCAACCTTACGATGGCATACAGATCGTCCATTTCGTTACCGGTATCCGCATCAAGCCATACCTTTTGCCGCTGGGCAAATGAGGAACTAAATATCGAAATCAGAAGAAGAGCAAACATTAATCTCATAACAATCAGAAATTTAAAGTTAAAATTACAAATTACAAAAGCATAAATGTTATTTATTTACTCTTGCAATAATAGCAATCATATTATTTACATCAGGAGATTGAAGTACACAATAATCCCCGCCTCTTATTGGTTCATTCTCCATAAATTTAAGGGTTACAGGGTTGTACCAAGTAACGCTAAATTCTCCAATTGCGTTGAACAGGTTGATGGTGAGATTTTTTCCAGCTTCAACCCAGACAACATAACTTTCGCCGGGATTGGCCAGGCAAAAACGAGATGACACTAATTGCGGCATGGGTTTGCAGTTTTTTAAATCGAGCTCTTGGGCAACCTGTCGGGTGATACCCAGGTTTTTTCGCAATAATTCGAATTGCACATAATTACGAGACTGGGCGCAGGGGCTCAACCAGGCAACCCTGACCGTATCGGCACCGAGAAGACCATCCCACGGGTCCATAAAAATAGGATTGTAGCCTTGCAAAAAGGCTTTCCATGCCCATTCGTAATTTCCTCCGCAGCCCCAAAGATGGTCGGTATCCAATATCACTACTTTATTGCTTTTCAGGTCGGAAAGATTGTAGCGCATATCGTCAAGAAACGAACTTCCCGGGTACATCCAGTCCATAGGCTCATCGGCGGGAGCAATCCAGTCGGCCGGACTGTTTTCGAGGTCGGCATTGAGCATTCGTGGCGAAACACGATGGCTCATGCCAATGGGGTGCTGTTTGGGCAGGTTCCGCTCTTTCTGCCTGATATAATGAATCATATAATAAGTCCAATCGATGGCGCCCCCTTCGTTTAGAATTTCGTACAATACATTATCGAACCCATTCACGGTTTCAATCACTTTGTCGACATATTTTAGCTGAAATGCAAGCAATTCCGGGTTCATCAAACTGTGGACGGTTGGCTCGGTATCCGAATCGACTTTTCCGCTTTTTGCACCGATTTTCTGGATGTTATTCGCCGGGTTCATGTAGTTCGATACCCAGGGGTCGATACTGGCAGTGCCTGTTTTGTCGAGGCTCCAACCCTGAAACAGCATTACTGAAACATAAATCCCGTTTTCAGAAGCAATTTCAATCCGTTCCTTTAGTCGGGTGAAATACTCCTCATTCCATTGATTCAGGTCGAATTGGGTCGTGCGTTTTTCGTCGTCTGATTTGAGCAACTTGTAAGGATGCGGAGAAACCACAATTGGTTCGGCTGAATACGACATCCCATATCGGTGTTCGAACATCCACAATCGGGTAAAATTCAGGTTTCTATCCGTCAAGTATTTGATGTATGCCTGATAATCGAACTTGAAAGGTTTTGTTTTGATATAGATATCCTGAACGTTATCTCAGGTGTGAATTCCTGTGAGATACACCACTTCGCCTTTTTGATTGGTAAAATAACGTCCGCTGGCTTTTAGCGTTCCTCCTGAAATGGGGTTTTGGGCTGAAATTCCGATATGAATAAATAGCCCAATACTAAATATTAGCAGTTTCTTCATTGTTTAACCTCCTGTTTATCAAATACCATATTTTGCCAAAATCTTTCTCACCGCTTCGCCCCAGGGCTGGTAGGCAGCGGATTGCAGGTGGCACCCGTCGGTGGTGAGTTCCTGAATCAGTACACCATCACGTGCGAGGAAAGCATTCAGGTCGATGTATTCGATTTTGTTTTTCAAACACCAGTTTTTTACCAGTTTATTCAGCTTCATCACCTTTTTATTGTCCTCCCTGGGGCCTGTTTTCAGGATGGTTGACTGAACCACCGGAATGATGTGGTTGCGTTGAAGTGAATCGACTGTAATCCTGTAGTTTTTGAAAATCCGATCAACAGGAACACCCAGCGAAATGTCGTTGATTCCGCCTTCAAGAAACCATATTTTGCTTTCGGGATGGTCATGCATTCCGTTTTTAATAGTCCAGATGAGTTGTCCGGTGGTGTAGCCCGGAATGCCGCGGTTGGCAACATCATTCCGGCCAAGCACTTCTTCCCACTTTCCCTGAAAGGTGATGGAATTGCCAAACATAACGATGTGTTTGGCATCGTTTGCCTGACACCAACCAGACAAGGGAAGAACGGTTATTATCAGAAAAAAGAGAAAAGATAAAGACTTCATATTGGAAAATTATGAATCAAAGACGAAAACTATTTTAGCCACTCAATCGCTGCCACGGTATAGGCAAACGGCACGTCCCACTGCTCCTGAGTGCTCCATTCCACCACATTCGATTCTTCCTGATAAGGCGTATCGTTGGCATAGCCGAGGAAACCCACCACCATGGCATCGGGAATTTTGTAGGCCACAAAATTGGCAGGAACCGGATGACGGAATCCTACTCCCAACGCCAGGCAAAGATTCGCCGTGTTATGGCCTGTAGTCCATTGGAGCAATTTTTCGGCTTGTACCTGGTATTCAGGTTTTGCGAAAAGTTTACCCGATTTGGCCAAAAAATAGGCCTGCGACATCACTACTGCGCCATTTCCGTGAGGCAACTGTTTAGGAGCGTAAAGATGAATAAACGATCTCACAAAGCGATTTTCGGTGCCGGTAGGCCTGAAAAGCTGATTGGTCGGAAAAGGCGGATTGACATAAATACCATAAGGAGTATATCCAAAAGGGTTACATTGGGCATCGGCTAACAGAAATTTTGAACCATATTCTACCAGCGACTGCTTTACTTTTTCGCGTAAGTTTTCAGTACCGGGAATATTCAATTCCCAAAAGCGGAGCAGAGCGAGTGGTGGCTCACTGGCAAAAGCAATACTTCGGTAACCATCTTTCATGCCTTCTTCCATAAAATAACCGCTAAGCCCCGAATGGTTTATCTCCTGACAACCAAGCATCTCCGCTACAAGTGTTTCAATTTTTTCTTCGCTGATGAGTTTGCTTTTGCCGTTGTACAGTTCGCAGGCAGCCATTAACTCTTCAGCCACAAAAAGGGTACGGCGGTCGGTATTGTGCGCCTGACCATATTTCCACGCCTTTTCGGCCAAATACAGACAGAGTCCTTTTTCGTGGGGGGCAACCACCTGCATTGAGGCCATTTGAAAACGAACAAACTGATATTGTACCAATTGGGTATAATGTACACGCACAAAACGTTCGTCACCGGTCGCAGGAATTCCGTCGGTATCGTCTTTTGAATTGTTGGCAATGCAACCGGGGTGATTTTCCACCCACCAGCCGTCCTCATAAGTGTAGCCAAAGCGGAGCATCCCACCTGCTACATCTTCAAACACCAGACCATCATCTGCAATCATGCGCTGGAAATAGGCATTTCCCCAACGAAGTTCGTCCAAAGCCTGCCGTTGAAAAACAGGATGCCCTTTTTGGCAAAGCAGTGTAAGTGCCTCCATATTTCCCTGAGTGAGCGACAACCACTTACGCCAGTCGCCCGCATCGTACCAGCCACCTGCAGCAGGCCAGAACGTGCTGTCGGAATCCAATTGTGCATCGTCGGTATGCAACATGGGGCGCACACCAGGAATATCAACACCAGAGCGCTGGTTTTGCAGAAAACTTAAAAAGCTGCGTTCGAGCCGTTCGTACAGGCGTTGTTCGATGGTGAAGGGCACAGTGAAAGCATATTCGCATTCAATCTGGTAAACACCTTCGGTTTTGTAATCGCTGAAATCAGCCTGCCAAAAAGTTCCCCACGAGGTTTCCTTTTTCTGAAGCATACCACTGTAAAGTGCGCCGTCGCCTGGATTGATGTAAGCTCCTTTATCAATGTCGATAGGAAAACGGAAAGGGAAAGGCTCCCAAACTTTGTCTTGGACTGGTACAGCCTTTCGGGGAATACGCCCTCCAACTTTGGTGATGTAAAACGGAATCTGGTTGGGCAACTTGGTTTTGCCCTGGTTTTTCACCCAGAATGTCACTGTTTTGGGTGATTCAGGACGGAAACCGAGTTGGGTGGTGGCCAGCTCGAATTGGGGTTGACCACTCGCACAATAAAAATTGCCTAAACAAAAAGCGAAAAATATTAGCAAAAATCTCATAGTAAAAATTTATCAGGTGGATATATTTAATTAACTGTTTTTGAAGCATCTTCCAATATTAGAATCCAATCGCATCCTCGTCCAGATTTTAACCATGCCAGTTCGTCGGACATGGCCGGGAGTTGATCGAATCGATGCGCTCCGTGATTATCGATCGCACCGATAAATCTAGACTTTCCGGTTCGGGGATCGAACCACCAGGCATTTACTTTCTCTCCGGAAATCAAATCCATCTTAACCGTTACAATATTTCCTTCGGGAATATATAAATAGGCATACGAAAGGGCACGGATGGCAGCACAATATCCTCCGCCCTCATCTTGCCCGGCAATAATCATTGTGGTATCTGGTTGTAAATCGTTCAGCGGTCTTGAAAGCATCAATTCCTTCAGGTAACCGACATGGAATGAGCCAGGCAAATCGAGACCATGTTGCCAATCGGATTGAGTCATCGCTGAATGTTTCTTCCTGAATTGATCTGTAAACTGCCAAACCGGATGAGCACCATATGTATATCCTGCACTTCCTGAAAATACGCTCCAATAAGCAGTTTGCCGTACATCAGTTGAAGTAAAAAAACCGTTGTCAGCAATCGCATAATTAATGCCATGCCCTTCATAACAAGGCTCGGCATTTATGGTTGGCCTTGGATTACTCCGGTTCCAGTCGGCTAATGCCATTTGGTAGGCCCGACTATTATTAATAATGGCATGATATGAACCCCACATATCAAAATCGATCCATTCATCGTTATCAAACCATCGCGACGATGATTCGAATGCATGATGAGTCATCAGCGTGGTTGAATAATCAGCCTTACCATCCATCATTCTCACCCCATTTGTTCCGTCTGCAATTCCTTCGGCCATTGATCGCCAAAGCTTCAAACCTTCTTCTCGTTCATCAGGATGCCGATCTCCACCCAAGATCCAAATGATATTTTGAAATTCATGATATCGATTACCAAGAAACCAGCCGTAGTTATATGCCTGTTCACAAGTGTCGAATAAAGGTTTACCTACACGTGGGATAACCCACTCTCCCCATGTAGCAACCAATCCCATGTATAATCCCATGCTGCTGGCCAATTCAATTCCATAATCGATATGATCCCAGAAATCGTATTCATCTTTGACACCAAAATTATTCCCGGGTGTGATGGCCGGCCTTTCGGGATCTTCGTCAATAAACTGTTGAACACCATAGTAATTTGTCGGTTTATCGGCATGGATGAATTCGCTGATAACCATTGCCTGAATTACATTAAAACCCTTTTTCTTTCGGTTCTCCAGATAGGTTTTCATCTCCTCACGATTTAACCTTCTCATCATATCCCAACCAGTATCGGCTAACCAAAAAAAAGGAGTTCCGTCGTGGTGTTGTAAAAAATGAGGATTCTGAGCGTTCACTACAATCGGACCGTGCTCTATCCAGGGCTGAGAGACGGCTGGAGCGGTAAAAGCCATCAGAAGAAAAATTGTATACAAATATCTCATAATTAACTAATAATTAGCAGAACATTAATCCATATCAGATCGCATTATTGACATTTATAAGGCAACTACAATTCAGAACACTGACAGGGTGGTATACAAACTTTTCAATACGGCATAATATCGCATACAAACCTGCTGATCAATTGTTTCTCTTAAAAACCATCATTACAAATTGGCCTTATTAAGGCCTGATACTTAAACCTGACAGTTGGTCGCTTACAATCAGGCATTTAATATTTAAATTAATCAAATTTATTATCAAACTGAATAGCTGTTCCCAATAGAATAACTTCCGGTATTACAATACAATTCAGCATAAATGCGCAACGCCGGATGAGAAGTAAAGAAACAGACCGCAATTTGCAATATGGGAGTTCCAGGAACGACTTTGAGTAAAAAAGCGTTTTTGTTGTCGGCCGCTATAGCCCGTAACTCTTGTTCCGATCCGGTAATTTCAATCTGGTAAAGCTGGCTTAGCGTTTTAAAGAAGGAGCCATCAACAAAAGGGCGTCCAACGAAATCAGCCAAAGCTTTAGCAGAGAACCAGTTATTCTCGAGCATCACAGGTATTTCACCGACATACCTGACACGTTCGAAATGGATGCACGGCTGCTGCAATTCCTCCTCACTCACAGGATAACTAAAATCTTTTTTCCAGCTTCTGAAATCGGGCTGTTGCAACATAATAGTCGAGACTTTCTCACCCACTGCTTCAGAAAAACCTTTGACATTAAGCAATCCCAACGACCTGCGCCTCTCGCGAACCCGACTTCCTTTGCCGTGAAACCTTTCGATAAACCCCTCCTTCATTAACTCATCAAGCGCTTTTCTGGCTGTTGTACGGGTAATGCAGTACTGTTGGCACAACTCATGTTCCGACGGCAGATAATCGCCTACTTCATAGATTCCCTTCTGAATCTGCGACTTCAGAAAATCTTGAATTTGTCGGTAACGTGAAAGTTGCATGTTTAGCTGTTTGATGAGCAAATATAACGATTCAACTTGTACGTACAAGCAAATTGATTATTTTTTCATCAATGTACTATTAAAAAAAAACCGCTGTTGTCATCTTAAATGGACAAAAGCGGTTTTTTTACTATAACCAGTTTACTGGGTTACTCCGGACAGCTTTTTAATCAAATCGGTCTCTTCAATTTTATACGGAGTACCATCCGGTCGAAAGATTTCGTGAAACCAAAGCGGTGGCTCCGAACCATCAGTAATTGGTTCATCCCATGCATATTTAGTATTGCTTTTACCTGCAACCAATCCCCAGTTGATAGCAGCAATATTTTGCTCTTTCAGCATCGGCATAATGGTCGAAAAGAGGCTATTGTTACGGCGAGCCATATATTCGGTGCAGATGAGCGGCCTTCCATAGCGTTTCAGCGTATCAATAGCCAACTGATGCGCTTTCTGATTATCGTAATTGTGATAAGTGATCACATCCGAGTTTTCAACCTGAAATTTATTCAAATCGCTAAGCGGTAGGCTCCATACACCAGCAGACAAAGGCTGCATGGGATTAACTTTCCTTCCCCATTCAAAAACCTTTTTGAGTAATGGCATCGAGCGGTTACCATAGCCCGAATTCCCTGGTTCGTTGTACAAGTCCCAAAGCAAAATTCGCTTGTCGTTTTTGAAATACCCCATGACGTCGGCCACATACTTTTCAAGTAAAGTCATCAATTCAGGCTGTTCGAACAAGAGATCTCCGGGATCGCGAACCCAGCCCGAATTATGCACACCTGGCTTGGGTTCGGGTTGTTTTCCAGCTTTGTAAGTAGGGTTCCAGCAATCATCGAACAAAACAAAAATGGTTTTAATGCCTTGTTTATCGGCAATCGCCAAATATTTATCCATTCTCGCTTTAAAACCTTTAGGGTCAACTTCCCATGCCACATGATGCAAATAAACGCGCATACAGTTCATCCCTATTGAACTGGCCCAACCCAATTCGCGCTCAATGGTTGTCGGGTCAAAACTATCGGACTGCCACATTTCCAGCTGGTTTATGGCTGAACTTGGATTAAAGTTGCACCCTCGCAACCATCCCTGTTGGGCATACCAATCAGCAACTTTCGCCTCGCTCCAGCGATTGGCATTTGGTTGGGCAAACAAATTGGCAGCAATTGTTACAAAGAAAATGAACAAAAATAATTTCGATTTCATGTCAGTTGGTAATTTTAGTTTGTGAAAAGCCAAAAATATAAAATCAAACCATTGGGTCAAACATGCCAATCGAACAATTTAGATTTATGATTAATAGACTAATCTGGTATTTTAGTTGTTAGGTATAACTTCAATCGTAAATGTAAAAAAAGGCTCATGTGTTGCAAGGCCAACCACTCTTAAAAAAGAATGGTTGGGCCTTAGGTTTAAATATTAAAAAAATCTCGACTCCTTTATTCTATAAACTAATCATCGTTATTTACAATCTAACACATTATGTGTTATAATCGAAGCCCGCCTACGAAAAAACCAATTACAATCTATAAAAACAACTCATGGGCATTTTCTAGAATAATCCATCGATGGAAAGATATCGCTCACCTGTATCGTACGAAAAAGTAAGAATGGTTGCTCCTTTGGGGATTTCAGGTAATTTATGGGCTATAGCAGCCAGCGATGCCCCCGATGAAATTCCGACAAGCAAACCCTCTTCTTTAGCTGCTCGCTGGGCATAGGTAAATGCATCGTCTTTAGCCACCTGAATTACGCCATCGAGCAAATCGGTTAACAAATTCTTTGGAATAAAGCCTGCTCCTATTCCCTGAATCGGATGTGGACCGGGCACGCCCCCACTTATTACAGGTGATGCCTGTGGTTCGACTGCAAAAACCTTTAACCGAGGAAATTTTGCCTTTAACACTCTGGCAACACCAGATATATGGCCACCGGTACCAACTCCTGTAATCAGATAATCCAATCCATCAGGAAAATCGGCAAGAATTTCGCTTGCTGTTGCCTTTTCATGGATCTCAATATTGGCCGGATTTTCGAACTGCATCGGAATCCATGCCCCTGCAATTTCGGCAGCTAATTCCTGCGCTTTAGCAATAGCCCCTTTCATCCCTAACTCGCGGGGGGTAAGGGCTAGTTCAGCTCCGTAAGCAGTCAATATCCGGCGACGTTCAACCGACATCGATTCAGGCATGGTCAGAATCAAACGATAGCCCTTTACAGCAGCCACCAACGCCAACCCGATTCCAGTATTCCCCGACGTTGGCTCAATAATTACGCTTCCAGATTTTAGCAGTCCGCGCTTCTCTGCGTCTTCGACCATTGAAAGGGCAATACGATCTTTGATGCTTCCGCCTGGATTGGTTTTTTCAATCTTGGTGTAAACGGTATAACCCTCCGGATAGAGATGGTTAATTTTTACATGCGGGGTATTCCCGATAGTTTGAAGAATGTTTAAGTACTTCATAAATTGTATTTTGAATTAAAAAAAAACCTTCCTAAAGGGGAAGGTTTCAATATTTACATGATGATTCTTTGCTCTTGAAATCACACAAAAACCTTCCGTTTATTGCTTACACAACAACACATCAAAAGGCTTATATGTTTACTGACATTTGTCATATTTCAAAAATACGGAAAAACCGGAGAAAAGTTATCAGACCAATCGCTTTTTTATTTCTTTTTGCAATAAAACATTGATCTCGTTATCAATAATAAACAACAAATCAAATAATTAACTAAGAAATTTTTTACGTAAGGCCTCAATCTCGCGCTCGCCAATTGGCTGAAGTTCGCCCACGGGAACACCCATTGTCAGCGATTTAGCCGAAAACTCAGCGACTTCCAGTCTGTCGAATGTTTGCAACAATTTATCTCCAGTCACTATCACCGAATCATTTTCGACAATTACAGCTGGTGTATCCTTCGATATGGTTTTCAGAATCGTATCTTTTCCTTTAAAATGGCTTCCAAACGGTACATTGGGTACATCCTGAAGGAAGATCCAGCTTTCGGGAATCGTACGAACGTCGAATTTTTCGCCAGTCACGCCAAAGGCCATCAAATAAGGCGATTGTGTTAGAATAATTGAATTGATATGTGGGTTGCGTTTGTAGAGCTCCTGATGCAGCCAAACCGAACGACTGGGAATTTTACCTGGCTCGCGTTTTCCGCCTTTAATCTGAACAATGTCGTCAAGATTGATGTCCCAACGCAAAACATTGGTTGGCGTAATAAGAAAATCGTTTCCGCGCCAACGAACCGATACTGTCCCGTATGAACTGATCATCAAACCCTGATCACAGGCACGACGGACAATTCGGGTAATCTCTTCCCGCTTTTCACGCTCGTCCGAAGGGTGTTCGACATGGGCCATCTGCGGCTGCAAAACAGGTATCTGGGCCTCGAAAGCATCAATCTGCTCATCGGTCAGCGTCTTTACTTTGCCAATCGTTTTGGCATTAATAATGGTGCGTGCACAAAATTCCAAGGTTTCAAACCGCTGAAAAGCATCTTTCATATCGCTGCCGCCAACCACGGTGCCGTGATTTTCCATAATAACAGCACTGAAATCACGGGCAAATTCATCGGCTATCTTTTGCCCCAACTCTTCGCTTCCGGGCAGCGCATAACTGGCGTATCCTATTGGACCGCATATATATTTGGCTTGAGGAATTACATTGGTATCGGGAATTACTCGGGCGATACTGAACGATACCAATGCCGGCGGATGAGCATGAATGATGGACTTCAAATCGGGTCTGATGCGGTAAATTGCCCGGTGAAAGGGAAACTCGGACGAGGGTTTGTGAGGCCCTAAAATCGTCCCGTCAGCTTTGACACAATTAATATCTTCGGCACGTAGGTTACCTTTGTCGATTCCTGAAGGAGTAATCCAGATGTCGCCTGCTTCGTCGATAATCGAAACGTTTCCTCCAGAAGTGGTTGTCATTCCGCTGCGATATATTCGGCTAATAATCTTTACAATCTGGTCACGCGGGTGCATCAAATCAATATTCAAATTGTCCATTTCAACAATAAAATTAGTTATTAAGAATTAAATTAATGAGGAAATTGCTTTCTCAACTTTTTGCCACTTTTCGGCGGTAATTTTCAACCTCCCAGTTATCGATAAAATCGATTTGCTCCGGTGTCATAAATTTTGGGCCGCCAAAATTTTCACTATAAAAACTGATTTTTAAAATATTTTCGAAAACCTCGAGTACATTCAGCGCTGATTTCACACTTTCTTCGACAGCAACAATCCCTTCGCCTTCAAGCGCCAGTACCTTAGGCAAGTAACCTCTCTCAATCCTGAATGCTTCAACTTTCGCTTTAGCCTGTTCCAACCACTGAACATGATTTTCATTTTGCTCCAAAAACAAATAATAGGCTTTGCAATAAACAATATCGTCGGGCGTAAATGCTCTGTCAGCTTTCGCAAACGACTCGTTATCAACAACAAACATATCAATCAATCTGTTTGTGGCAATTATGGCCTGGAAAGCTGCAAAACCTGGATGAAGTTGCCTGATAACTTCAAGGCTCCTGAATTCGATCGGTTCATTCATTGAATCAGGCAACTCAGTTTTAATTTTGCTGTTGATGCGTTCAATGATTCTCTGATAAAGAGATTCAATTTCGGTGACCGAGTCGGCTCCTACAAAAACGCCATGGTTTTCGAGAAAAATGATTTTGGGTGCACTACCCATCCGTGATTTGTATCGGACGATTTCAGTCTCCACCTTTTTAAAAAGTACATATCCGGGGTCGGTGTATTCGATAAAAAGTACCTCATCGCCAAATAATTCGTTACAGACCAGTCGGGCATTTACCGCGCACATCACCCCGTTTACTTTGGTTGGATGTGTATGAACAACAAACTTATAATCAATGATATCGTGAAGAGACGTTTCGACTGATGGCCTTAAATGGTCCGGAGACAAAATTGCTGCCGCCAGGTCGTTTTTAACCTCGTTTTCACGTTGCAGCGAATCGTTGCTATAATTTTTGGCAGAAATAACCTTCAGTTTTTCGCGGGAAAGAGATACAAAACCATTTTCGTCGATTGTGGCCAGCGAAACACCGCTTGCTTTCACCCACAGGCGTCCTTCGTCTTTTACCGATGTATTTCCTCCACCAGCCAGCACATACGATTTGTCATTCCCAAATTTGCGCGAAATACCAACTAATTCATTAACAGATGTATTAATCATACATTTTAAAAATAAAAATTTCGGCCAACCGTAGAAATACTGTTGGCCGAAAAATGTGAAATTGTTTATCGTTTCGAAAGAACTTCCTTTTCGTATTGCTGAATCTCTGTGATAAAATCTTCACCAACAGGAACATTGTTCTTCATGCAATAAAAATCCCAAACGGCTCCGTAAGGCTTGGTTTTCAATAATTCGAGCATTGCCAGACGTTCAAAATTTTTACCGCCTTCTTCAAATGCTTTCAATTTGGCAGTAGGTTCGAGCATTGCAAAAAGGAAGGCCATTTGTGCAGCCCTTGTTCCGACTACATAAGCACCTATCCGGTTAAGGCTTGCATCGAAAAAATCCAGACCAATATTGATGCGTCCCAACGCGTTGCAACGGATTATTTCCTGGGCAATTAATTGTATTTCGTCGTTAAAAGTAACCACATGGTCACTGTCCCAACGAACACCACGGGTAACATGCAGCAACAACTCGTCGACAAACTGTAGCACCGACGAAATTTTGTCGCCTACCTGTTCAGTAGGATGATAATGGCCATTATCAAGGCAAATCAAGATATTGTGTTTCAGCGCAAGACCGAGGTAAAATTCCGCAGAGCCAACCACCATAGACTCGGAACCAATGCCGAAAAGTTTACTCTCAACAGCATCTTTCATCTCCGTTTTAGGGAATTTTTCCTGGAAAATCTGTTCAAAAGAATCTTTTAGTAAAGCACGATGGGCAAACCGATCAACCGGAGTATCTTTTGAGCCATCCGGAATCCATGTATTGTGTACACAAGGCGTTCCAAGTTGTCGCCCCATTTCTGCTGAAATACGGCGGCAACGTTTCACATGTTCGATCCAGAATTTGCGATATTCTTCGTTTTTGCTTGAAAGTGTAAAACCATCATCGGCTTTTGGGTGCGAGAAACAGGTGGCATTGAAATCGAGACCAATCCCGCGCTCTTTGGCCCAATCAATCCAAGTTTGAAAATGCTTTACCTCAATCTGGTCGCGGTCAATTTTCTCACCGCCAAAGTCACCATAAATGGCATGAAGGTTAAGCCGTTGTTTTCCCGGAAGCAATGACATTGCCTTGTCTAAATCCTGCTTCATTTGGGCAATGGTTTTGGCTTTACCTGGATAATTTCCGGTTACCTGAATTCCACCGCCGCCTAACTCAGCATCGGGCGTTTCGAACCCGCCCACATCGTCGGTTTGCCAGCAATGGAGACTGATAGTCACCTCATCCATTCTTTTTATAACTGCGTCGGTATCGACACCAAGCGCTGCATATTGCTCTTTGGCAAGTGCATATGCCTTTTCGGTCAATTCTTTTGTTTCCATAATTTAAGTTTCTAATTTATTTTGATTTTTTTGATTATTCAAGATAAAAAACCTCGGCAAGCGGAATAGTTACGGGTGAATTATCAGGGTTTGTTTCCATAATATCAGCCATATAAGCCCACCACTTTTGAACGACAGGATTTTGGCCTAAATCCTGCGACGAACTTTCACCGCCCTGCTTTTGTACGGCAAACAGAATATTGGTCTCTTCATCCAAAAAAATAGCGTAGTCCGACACACCTGTGCTATGAATTAATGCTTTCAGTTCGGGCCAAATTTCGTCGTGACGTTTTTTATATTCAGCCATACAGCCCGGTTTCAACAACATTTTGAATGCAAATCTTTTCATAACTTATTTATATTTATAAATTTACAACGAATGTTGAAAAAATCAGGATTAGTAATCCAATAACCAAAGTGGTCATTGTTTTCCGTCCTGCTCCCTTCCACTCTTTCAGGATTAATCCCCACACATTGCTAAAAGTGACATTCAGCGACATGAGTATGCTCCATGAAAAGGCCATCGCGATACTTCCCTCTTCGAAAAAACTCTTTCCGATACCCAGCGCAAAAAATTGTGAATACCACAACACACCGGCCAATGCACAGAAAAGTAAATTATTGACCCATAATTTTGCAGGTAAAGAGAAATAATCGCCTACTGTTTTGTTTTTGATATTCTGGAAGATACAGTAGATGGCATTGGTAAGAAAACCTCCAAAAGTGACCATCAGGGTAGCCGGCAATGTGACAAATAATTTATCGGCTCCCATCGAGGCTGCTGCTTCAGCAATCGGTTTACCGGCTTCGAGTCCCAGGCTGAAACAGGCACTCATCACGCCGGCCAACAATGCAACCAATAAACCTTTTCCAAGGGCAAAATCCTTCACAGCAGCCCGTTTTTGCTCTTCAGTCATATTTTTAGCTCTAAGACTTCCGGCATAACCAATCACAGCTATACCAGCTATGGCCACACTAACGGCAATCAACAGAATGAGGCCTTTACCTTCAAAAAGATTGGTTCCGGCCATTAATGCAGGAATCAACGTGCCGAAAGCAGAGCAAGTTCCCAAAGCAATCGACTGCCCCATTGCTACGCCCAAATAGCGCATACTCAATCCAAAAGTGAGACCGCCAACGCCCCACAACACGCCATAGCCCATTGCCTTAAGCGCTGCCCCGTCGCCACTGAACAGAATTTCGAAAAGAGAAGAACCCTCCGGTACAGCCAGCAATGCACCAAGAAATGGGAAAAGCAACCAGGCAAAAACGCCCTGGACCAACCAGAAGCTCTCCCACGACCAGTTTTTAACTTTATTGATGGGCACATAGGAACTCGACTGTCCGAAACTTCCAATGGCAATGATGATAATCCCGAGGATAACACTCATAATGTTCAGATTTTAGTTCGTTATTAACAAGTTTTATTTGGTATGAAAGCTTTAGTCAACCAAAAATAGGTGAAAACCTTAAGGCAAATTTGTGATTGTTGGCATTTGATTTATACAAATTGGCAAACTCATCGCGTCAAACGATCCTGATGAATTTCATTACCTTTGCCGCTCATTTTGAACAAAAAAACAGACATGATTTCTGTCAAAAAATATTTTTCGGGATACCACGAACCCGGCGGCATTAGAGAATTGCTCATTCTGGCATTGCCGATGATTATTTCAACGGCCAGCGACGGCATAATGACCTTCACCGACAGGCTGTTTCTGGCCCGCGTTGGCTCTGAACAGATGAATGCCGCAATGGGTGGCGGTGTAGCTGTGCAAATGCTGATGTTCTTTTTTATTGGTTTAACCGGATATTCGACTGCGCTTGTTGCACAGTATTACGGGGCAAACGAAAATTCAAACTCCTCAAAAGCAGCTTTCCAGGCCATTTTGGTTACCATAGTGGCATGGCCGGTTATTATACTGGCTTTACCTTTAACCCACAGCTATTTCAATTTGATGAAGATATCTGAAGTGCAAATCGGGTACCAAATTGAATACATGAATATTCTGGCCTTTGGAGGTGTTTTCAGCATGATGCGATACACGATGGCCTGTTATTTCACTGGTGTCGGGAGAACAAAAATCGTCATGTCAGCAACGATAGTTGCACTGATAGTTAATGTAATACTCGACTATATCCTCATCTTTGGCAAGTTTGGAATGCCGGCTATGGGCGTTCGAGGTGCGGCAATAGCAACCGTTAGTGGTGCCTTCAGCGCCATTGTGGTCTTAACATTTGCCTATTTCAGCAAACAAAACCGAACCGAATTCTCGATACTGAAATCGTTCACTTTCGATTGGAAAATCATGAAGAAACTGCTCTATTTCGGCTATCCGGCAGGCCTCGAAATGTTTTTGAACTTTTTAGCCTTCTCGGTTATGATTTTTCTGTTTCACGCCAAAGGCGATACCGTTGCAACAGCAACCACTATCATGTTCAACTGGGATTTGGTTTCATTTATCCCATTGTTGGGAATCGAAATTGCTGTTACCAGTCTGGTTGGGCGCTACATGGGAGCCGAGCAGCCTTTGGTAGCCCGCCACGCAGCTATTTCAGGCATTAAAACAGGCATCTTCTACTCTGTTGTTATCTTGGGTTTATTTGTATTTATCCCTGAAACACTGGTTCGTGTATTTCACCCCGAAACTTTTAGCCAGGTATTCGAAGACGCTGTACCCATTGCCGTCAATATGATTCGGATTGCAGCTCTTTATGTGCTTGTCGAAGCAATGTTTGTAGGATTAGTCGGTGCATTGCGTGGTGCCGGCGACACTCATTTCACTATGATAGCCTCGGTAGTAGCACACTGGAGTTTCGTTCCGCTTTTATGGCTTTCGCTGAATGTTTTCAATTTCTCGATAGAATTCAGCTGGTTTTTAATTGTTCTCTTTTTTCTAATATTCAGCGGGGTGCTTTATCACAGATTCAGGAGTGGCAAATGGATGAAAATCAAAGTAATTCACTAAAAAAAAGGGAAATATGGTCAACATTTCCCTCTCTTTCAACTTCACTTTGAAATTATTCTTCCAATTCGAAAACAGCTTCAATTTCGACAGCAATATTTTCGGGAAGACTTGCAACTCCCATTGCACTTCGAGCACCAATCCCATTATCGGAGCCAAATACCTCAATAAAAAGCTCACTGCAACCATTAATAACATATGGATGACGGGTAAAATCGGGAGTTGCATTCACCATTCCAAGTACTTTTATTACTCGCTTCACCCGGTTTAATGACCCCAGTTTATGCTGTAGCGACGATAAAATGGACAGTCCAACCTGACGAGCAGCGGTTTTACCATCATCAGCATCCATATCGACACCAATTTTGCCTTTTACCAATGAACCATCAGTCAGAAAAGGGCCGTGACCCGAAACCCAGGCATACTTATGATCGATAAGTACCGGGGCATAAACTCCTTTCGGGGCAGGTGGCGGAGGAAGCACAACATTCAACAGTTTCAATCTCGATTCGTTATCCATACCATTTCAATTTTTCAGTTTTCTTTCGAAAAGAACATATCTCTTTTTTTTGATAAAGGTATAAACAAAAATACCATTCGTTCGTAAATTTCGATAACGAACTGCAATTATGCTGTTCTATCAAATTATTAATTCTTTGTTTCGAGTACATAAGTTGCTTTTTAAACTCGGTTGAAAGCGCTATTTTTGCACAGAAATTTTCTGACAGATAAATTCATACATAATGACTGATATTCAAAAAACAGTATTGATGATTCTCGATGGATGGGGAATCGGCGACCATAGCAAATCTGACGTTATTTACTCCACACCTACTCCGTTTATGGACCATCTTTGGGCCAATTACCCGCATAGCCAACTGCTTACTTCGGGCGAAAATGTTGGTTTGCCTGATGGCCAGATGGGAAACTCGGAAGTTGGGCACCTGAACATTGGAGCAGGTCGCGTGCTTTATCAGGATTTGGTCAAAATTAACAAAGCTATCCGCGAAAGAACGCTTTGGACTAATCCTCAAATTGTTAAAGCATTCACTTATGCCAAAGAAAACAACAAACAAGTCCATCTGTTGGGACTCATAGGTCCTGGAGGTGTGCATGCACTGAGTTCGCACATGGTGGCCCTATCGCAAATCGCTACCGACATGGGGCTTGAAAAGATTTTTATTCATGGGTTAACCGATGGCCGCGACACAGATCCCCGATCTGGCTATGGTTTCGTTGAAGAAGATTTGAAGAATCTGGCCGGAACTAAAGCCAAATTTGCCACGCTAATTGGCCGTTATTACGGAATGGATCGCGACAGCAACTGGGACCGGGTGAAACTCTCGTACAACCTGATGACCAAAGCTGAAGGGAAAAAAGCAAAAGATATTTTACAGGCAATCCAGGAATCGTACAATGAAGGAGTAACCGACGAGTTTATCAAACCGATTGTTTTGACCGACGACAATGGCCAGCCACTTACTACCATTCAGGAAAACGATGTGGTTATCTGCTTTAATTTCCGTACCGATCGCCTGCGTCAAACCACAATTGTTTTTACACAAGAAAACCACCCCGAACAAGGCATGCATGTTATGCCCCTTCAGTGGTACACTATGACCAATTATAAAGCCAGTTTTAAAGGCATTCATGTTATTTTCGACAAAGACAATGTGTCAAATACTTTAGGCGAAGTGGTTTCAAATGCCGGATTAAAACAAATCCGTATAGCAGAAACCGAAAAATATGCCCACGTAACTTTCTTTTTCTCGGGTGGCCGCGAAGCAGAATTTCCGGGAGAAAACCGCATTCTGATTCCTTCGCCCAAAGTTGCGACTTACGATCTTCAACCCGAAATGTCAGCTCCGCTTGTAAAGGATGCCATCGTAAAAGAACTTAACCGGAAAAGTCCGGACTTTGTTTGTCTCAATTTTGCCAACGGTGACATGGTAGGCCACACAGGTGTCTATTCGGCCATCCAGAAAGCAATTGAAGCTGTCGATGGTTGTGTAAAGGAAGTTGTTGAAGCGGCCCGTGCCAATGGATACGATGTGTTGATTATTGCAGACCATGGAAATGCTGATAATGCCGTAAATCCCGATGGCAGCGAAAATACGGCTCACTCACTCAACCCGGTCCCCTGTATCTGGGTAACCGAAAACAAATCGGCAAAACTAAAAAATGGTATTTTGGCTGATGTGGCACCAACCATTCTTTCCATCATGGGATTGGAAACTCCGGCTGAAATGTCTGGAAATGTTTTGATTGAAAAATAATTATATCGATTGATAGAGACAAAACCGGCAGGATTATCCAGTCGGTTTTGTTCCTTTTATACTTCCACTCTGCCGAAATTGTTATGATTGAAATAGGAAAAACAGTTGTCAGTCTCGATGTCTTTGAATCTCATTTTTGTTGCGACATTACCCAATGTAAAGGGGCTTGTTGTATCGAGGGCGATAGCGGTGCCCCGCTGACCGAAGATGAAGCAGTACAAATCAGAACCCTATATCCACAGTTTCGCGAATATCTCTCAGAAGAGAATCAAAAAGAAATTGAACGGCAGGGCTTTTCTGTAGTTGACACCGATGGCGATTTGGTAACCCCGATTGTTGGCCGCAACGAGTGTGTCTATACTTTTGTAGACAAAAATGGAGTTACCCTTTGTGCCATTGAAAAAGCGTGGCTTGAAAAAGAAATTTCATTTCGCAAGCCAGTTTCATGTCATCTTTTCCCTATCCGAATTACAGAATACAAGCGGTTCGATGCAATTAATTATCAGCAACTTCAAATTTGCAAACCAGGCCGTACCTGCGGTAAAAAAAAGAAACTTCCTCTTTGGAAATATCTGAAAGAACCGCTGATAAGAAAGTACGGCGAAACATGGTACTACGACCTTGAAATGGCTGCCAACCACATGAACAACAGCGATAGATAAAAGCCTCAGCAATTCTAAACCTGTAACGCTATAAAAAATTGCACTATTTAAAAATTTCTTTTGCTTCCTGATATCCTTCTGCCACTACAGTCATTTGGATATTGCTTTCATTTACCCCAACTGCATTTACCAAATATGAAGGCACGAGTCTTTCTCCATTACTCTCGGTTGTTGCCGGAGGAGCAAAAGGTTCACCTTTTGCCAACTGAATCGCCAATTCAGCAGCCGTATAAGCCATTGTCTTGATTGGCTTATAAACGGTCATCGTTTGGTTTCCCTTAATAATCTGCTGAATATTAGGCAAATCTGCATCCTGACCTGCCAGCGCCACTTTGCCTTCGAGCCCGCGCTCCTTTAATGCCTTCAAAACACCGAGTGCAATGGCATCGTTTCCTGCAATCACAGCGTCTATGGTGTTTTTGGTCGAATCGAGCATTGCGACTGCGTGGTTATATCCCTCTTCTTCAGTCCAATAATCGGCAAAATCATTATAAATCAAGATTATATTCCCGTTTTCAACCTCAGGCTGAATTACATTCATTTGTCCCAGATAAATCATCCGGCTATTGTTGTCGTAATTTGGGCCACCGATCAGCGCATAATTTCCTTTGGGTTTTATTCGGGTAATATATTCGGCCTGAATCTCGCCGATTTTAACATTATCTGTCGACACATAATAATCGAGCCAGCAATTGTTTATCAATCTGTCGTAAGCAATTACCTTGACATTTTTCTGATGGGCCAACTCAACAATTTCGCCTGCAGTAAACTGATTGACAGGAACTACCACCAAAACAGCCACACCCGAATTGATCATCTCCTTTGCCTGATTAATTTGCTTTTGTTCATCGTTGTCGGCTATACTGACAATAGGTACTCCTCCGAGTTCATTGACCGCTTCTACAAAATAATTTTGGTCGTTCTTCCACCTGGAAGTTTCAAAACTATGAATCAGCAAACCAATCTTTGGCTTTCCTGAAGAACAGCCCAGCAGAACACCGCCTGCCAGGAAAAAAATCAACAAAATTTTGGCTTTCATAGCATTGGGGTTTTGTATTGTGAATCTGGATTTTTAAGGCTTGAAACTGAAAATTGCGTAGGAAGATAAACTTCGAAAACAATAAAGGCCCCTTTACGGGAGGAAGGCTACATTCATGTATATAAATTTAGGAAACAATTACTTAAAATACCACATTTTCAGGCAAAACATTGCAGCAAACTGCAAACTTGAAGAAGTACAACAAAATGCCGCGAATCATAAAACAAACCGTCCAATTTTTCGAAAAAAACAAGGCTTATCTTCTCAAAATCAATGTGTTTTATCCTAACTTTGTTAATCTTTATTAATTTAACAAATGTCGTACAACAGACAAAAAAGGGATAAAAACACATAATAAGCTTTATATCAACACATAGTGTAGTGCTAAAAAATTTCCCCCAATGTTTAATTCGCAAAAGAGACTCGAAATATTTTCAGCGAAACATTATCTTTGCAACGTATCATAGAAAATATGAAAAGATTACAGAAACATACAATCCCGGAAATGCTCCGGAATAGCTTTGAAAGCTACGGACAGCAGATTTCTCTGGTTTTTGTCGGAGAAAAGAACCGCACCTACGCCGATTTATCGAAAGAGGTTGTCCAACTCTCTCAGAGACTTATTGATAAAGGTATTCGCAAAGGAGACAAAGTTGCTTTGCTAAGCAGTAATATGCCCAACTGGGGTATCTCCTTCTTTGCTATTACATCGATTGGAGCTGTTGCAGTACCTATTTTGCCCGATTTTTCTGAAAACGAGATCAAAAATATCATCAGCCATTCAGAAGCCCGAGCAATTTTCATTTCTGAGAATTTGATTTCCAGGCTTGGAAATGACGAACTGGACAAATTTGAGTTGGCAATTCTGGTAGATAACCTTGAAAATATTATTGATAAAGCCATTAGTGGCTCTGCCGATGAAAAACAGGCCGAAGTTGATGAAGACGATTTGGCTTCGATAATTTATACATCGGGTACCACCGGAAAATCGAAAGGGGTTATGCTCACACATCGCAACATTGTGTGGGATGCGCAACAGTGTGCAACGATTCAGCCCATTAAGTCATCTGACAGATTCTTGTCGATGCTTCCTCTTTCGCATACATTTGAAAATACATTAGGATTATTGTTGCCTGTAATGTTTGGGGCATCAGTTCATTACATGAAAAAGCCACCGACACCATCGGTAATGATTCCGGCATTGAAGCAGGTAAAACCCACCATCATGCTTTCCGTTCCGCTGATTATCGAAAAAATATTTCGAAAACAGATTGAGCCCAAATTCAACAGTAACTTTTTGATTAAAGAGCTTTATAAAATTGCTCCGGTTCGAAAGATGCTAAACAAAGTTGCAGGTAAAAAACTGATGAAAACCTTTGGTGGACAGGTTCATTTCTTCGGAATAGGCGGAGCAAAGCTCGATGGTACCGTCGAAAAATTCCTTCGTGAAGCAAAATTTCCCTATGCCATTGGCTACGGGCTTACCGAAACGGCTCCAATGATTGCCGGAGCCGGTCCTTTCCGTACACGTTGGCAGGCTGTCGGACCAGTAATGGAAGGTGTGGAAATGAAAATTAACCATCCCGATACAAAAACCGGCGAAGGTGAAATATGGGCAAAAGGACCCAATGTAATGAAAGGTTATTATAAAGAACCTGAGCTAACAGCCGAAGTCATTACAGAAGATGGCTGGTTTAAAACCGGCGACCTTGGCGCTTTCGACAAAGATGGCTATCTGCATATCAGAGGCCGGTTAAAAAGTATGATTTTAGGGGCATCAGGCGAGAATATTTATCCCGAAGAGATTGAATCGGTAATCAATAATTTCCATCATGTTCTCGAATCGTTGGTTATTGAACGAAAAGGACGCTTAGTTGCGCTGGTTCACCTTAATATGGAAGAACTGGAAGCCAAATACAACCATTTGCGCGAACAGGCAGGTCAGTTGCGTGAGCAAGCCGGACAATTAAAAGAACAGGCCGAACAGATTTATAACCAAAAAATTGACGAACTGCTTATTGAGTTAAAAAATTATGTGAATTCGAGGGTAAATAAATTTTCTCAAGTGCAATTGGTTCTTGTTCAGACAACACCATTTGAACGAACTCCGACACAAAAAATCAAGCGTTTTCTCTACGCATGATCAATCATGATATTTTTGTTAAAGTCCGTATCGCGAAAGCCTTGCGGATTTTTTTTTCACCAATATCTGGTTAATTTAGTGGCTTGCAAAAAAGCCGAAAATATCTCCAAAAATGGCCGGTAAAAAAACGATGGTTATCACAGGCGGGGCGCAAGGCATTGGATTGGCAACTGCTCGGTATTTCCTCGGGAAAGGCTGGAATGTCGTCGTTTGGGATGCTGATATTGAAGCAAACCACGAATTCGCTGCCAAAAATCAAAATTCAAATCTTATTGTTTTACACACAGACGTGTCCTCTGAAACCGATGTAATAAACGCATTTAACAAGACTATCGAATATTTCAGCAGAATCGATGTTTTAGTAAACAATGCTGCAATTGCATGCAACAAACCCATTGGCGAATTAACATATTTCGAATGGAAAAATGTGATAGGAGTAAACCTTTCGGGCGCATTTCTTTGTTCGAAATATTGTGCTGAACAGCTGAAACAAACCAACGGGAGAATTATCAATATCGCTTCAACCCGGGCATTTCAATCGGAAGCCAATACCGAAGCCTACAGTGCATCAAAAGGGGGAATTATTGCTCTTACACATGCATTGGCAGTGAGCCTTGGACCTTTCGTTACAGTCAACTCTATTGCGCCCGGATGGATCGATGTTTCTGCCTCAAAGAAATCATCAATTGCGGGGCAGATCGAGCTTTCTGAACAGGATCATTTGCAACATCCCGCAGGCCGGGTAGGAATTGCAGACGATATCGTTAACATGATAGACTTTCTTGCCAATGAGAAAAATAGTTTTATTACCGGGCAGAATTTCACCATTGACGGCGGAATGACCCGAAAAATGATATATGTCTAAAGATTTACTGATTACATAAAACCCCAAACGAATTATGAAACTCACAAATTTGTATTTACTTTTTTGCGGTATAATTTTGGCCTCGTGCGCCACCAAAAATATTGAACCACCCGTTCCGGTTATGCCTATACCAACCGCAAAACAATTGGCGTGGCACGAAATGGAACAATACGCTTTTGTTCATTTCACCACCAATACTTTTACCGGTAAAGAATGGGGGTTCGGAGACGAAACCCCTGAAGTTTTCAACCCAGGCAAAGTTGACGTAAATCAATGGGTGACAACATTGAAAGCTGCCGGCATGAAAGGACTGATACTGACCTGTAAACATCACGACGGTTTCTGCCTGTGGCCAAGCCAGTTCACAGAACACTCCGTAAAAAACAGCAAATGGAAGGATGGTAAAGGAGATTTAGTTCGCGAAGTAGCTGATGCATGCCATCAAAACGGACTTAAGTTTGGTATTTATCTTTCACCTTGGGATCGGAACCATCCCCAATACGGTTCGCCCCAATATATTGAATATTACCGGAATCAATTGCGTGAACTTTTTACTGCATACGGCCCCGTATTCGAGATGTGGTTCGATGGAGCCAATGGTGGCGATGGCTATTATGGCGGAGCCCGCGAAACACGAAAAATTGATGGCCGAAACTATTACGACTGGCCAAAAACATTGGAGATAGTCCGTGAAATTGAACCCGAAATTGTGTTCTTCAGCGATGCCGGGCCCGACATCAGATGGGTAGGCAACGAAAGAGGGACTGCAGGCGAAACCAACTGGAATACCATAAATGCCGACACCTTATATGCAGGAAAATCAGGAATCAGTAACCTGCTAAACAGCGGCGAAGAGCATGGGAAAATGTGGATTCCCGCCGAAGTCGATGTTTCTATTCGCCCCGGATGGTTTTATCATGCCGAAGAAGATTCTTTGGTCAAAACTCCGGAAAAACTTTTTGAAATATATCTCACATCAGTAGGCCGAGGTTCAAACCTGCTGCTCAATATTCCACCCGACCGCCGCGGACTTATTCATGAAAATGATGCGAAAGCCCTTGAAGGCTGGAAAAATCTGCTTGACCAACGTTTCAAAACCAATCTGGCCTTGCATGTTAAGGCATCAGCCAACAATGTACGCGGAAAATCAGAACAATATGGTGTCGCCAATCTGCTCGACGGAAATAAAGAAACGTATTGGGCCACTGACGATAATATTACCAAAGCAGAAATAGAGATTGATTTGAAAGAGCCTAAAACCATCAATTTTATAACGCTACAGGAATATATCAAGTTGGGTCAAAGAGTGAAAAATTTCACTGTCGAGGTATGGAAAAATGATAAATGGGAGCAAGTTACCGAAGCAACGACAATCGGTTACAAAAGAATTGTAGCTATAGAGCCAATCGAAACAAGTAAACTTAAGATCAACATAACGGCATCGAAAGCTTGCCCTGTTATTTCAAACATCGAAGTTTATTAAATATTTTATACAATGTACTCTGTTTGGAAAGAATCATTCAAAATCAACTCGTTTCATGTTGATTTTCAGAAGAAAATAAAACCATCAGTCCTGATGCAGTTTTTTCAGGAAGCCGCCAGCAATCATGCTCATCATTTGGGAGCCGGCTATCAGGTACTGAAAGAACGACATCTTTTTTGGGCGCTTTCGCGAATTACAGTTGAAATTACCAGAATGCCGCAGTGGGACGAAATCATCGAATTCGAGACCTGGCCCTGCGATTTGGAAGGCATATTCTTCCGCCGTGATTTTCAGATCTACGATAAAGACCACGAAATCATTGTGCGCGGAGTTTCGGGCTGGATACTACTCAACAGCGAAACACTAAGGCCGCAACGGTTTAGCGCCCTCGGGCTATCGCTCCCGGATAATGCCGACAAACGTGCCCTTCCCACTTTTCCGGACCGGATTGACGGCATTACTGAAGAAAAGATATTCAGTAAAAGAATACTATTCAACGAAATAGACATGAACTTACATGTAAATAATACACGCTATGTCGACTGGGTGATGGATTGTTTCGATTACGAACATTACTCGACCCACCGATTGACCCGTTTCTCGCTCGAATTTCTGGCCGAAACGCACTGGGGAGATAAAATCGCCCTTTTTGCAGGCCGAAATGGTGAAAAGCATTTGGTTCATGCCATTAAAGCCGACAATGAAAAGGTGGCCTTTAAAGCTGAAACAGAATGGGAATCAGCTAAATAAAATTTACACCTACTTTTTACTAAAAAATTAAGTAGGGTAAAAAAAGGGGAACACGGTTTCAGGTAAAGAACTTCTAAAAAACATCATTATGAAAAAACAGATTTTAGCTTTATCATTATTGGCAGGATCACTTATTTTTTCCTGCACCGAAAAAATCGATACCACGACCGATGAACTCAAATCGTCGCCCGCAGTAATAGCAGCCAACGAAGTCAGCGTGGACAATTCACTTGAATCCATTGACTACGAAGCTGATCTTTATTCGTTTGGCATCGAAACCATTTCGGAATACAATCTGGGACTGAAGAACGGCGATTCCAATATGAACTGGTACCAACGGATGTTCCAAAATATGATGGGGTTTAAAAACCGGTACAAAAATGGTGTATTCCCCAACCTGACTTTCACTGCCACCAACGGTACTTATCCCATTACACTTAAAATCGATTATGGAACTGGTATCGAACTGGCTAACGGACATGTACTTAAAGGTTCCATTTCGCTGACAATTACAGCTGCTCCGTTCTCTCCAAACAGCGAAAGGATTCTTAAGTTCGAAGAATTCTCGTGTAACGGAAATACCATAACAGGCACTGTAACCAAAACCCGCACGACAGACACCGAAACAAAAACGTTCAAAGAATTATCGCAACTTCGGATTGCCTTGTCAAATGGTACAGTAATCGAGCGCAATGAAGAGAAGGTAAAAACATGGGAAGCAGGTGTAACAACCCAATTCGATCCTTCCGACGACATCATCAAAATCACGGGTGTTGCTAATGTTGCCGACAATAAAGGCAATAAATATACTCGCCGAATCGTTGAACCCCTAATCAGAAAAGGAACTTGCAAATACATAGTCCAGGGAATCATCGAATTAACTGCCAACGGAATCAAATTCCTAACAATCGATTATGGAACAGGCGAATGCGATAATATTGCGACAAAGACAAACGCTGCCGGCGAAACTGAAGAAATAAAACTCGGCAACGATTAATTCAACTTGGGAATCAAAACCATCCCGGCCTTTATCACTGAAGGCCGGGATTTGGCATATCAAACTTTTTCTAATCCCAAATATCTGAGCCCATTGACCCAAGAAGAATTTAAACAACTGTTCGACAACTACTTCGATCCAATTCGAAACTATATTTACTACCGTTCGGGCAACAAAGAGTTGGCAACAGACGTGACACAGGAAGTTTTTTTGCGCATCTGGGAAAAACAACCACTTTTTATTAACGGAAATGCCAAAGCGTTGTTATACAAAATAGCCGGCGATATTTTCGTCAGTGAATACCGAAAACAGAAAACGGCTGCGGCATTTAAAGTAGCAACGGCCAAAAACGATAGCGACACCAATAGTCCGGAGCAACAAATTCAGTTCAAGGAAACTTACCAAAGATATGAAGAAGCTCTCTCGCAACTATCAGAAAATCAAAGAGTCGTTTTTCTGATGCACAGAATGGACGGTTTGAAATATCACGAAATTGCGGCTTCGCTTGGACTGAGCATTAAAGCTGTGGAGAAACGAATGAGCATAGCAATCAGCTATTTAAGAAAGGTAATTGAAAGGGAATAAACCACGATGAAATCAACAGAAAACATTCATGGGAATCGCGACTTCCCGGAGATTGAAATCTCATACAGCCGAAGCAAAGAAGCTGTTTGGGAAGCCATCTCTCAGCAAATCGATCAGAAAGCAGCAAGGCCAGCCAAAAGCGTAGGAAAACTTATTATGCTCCGTTCTGTTGCTGCACTCTTTTTGGGGCTATTAACGCTGACAGCTATTCTTCGATTCTACACAAAAACGATTGAGTGCCCTGCTGGTGAACAGCTTACAGCAACATTGCCCGATGGTTCGTCAGTCAAGCTTAATGCAGCATCAACCCTTTCGTATCATCCCGGATGGTGGAACTTTGCCCGTCAGGTAAAGTTTGAAGGTGAAGGATTTTTTCAGGTAGAGAGAGGGAGCCGCTTTGAAGTCGAATCGGCCAACGGAACGACCGCAGTGCTCGGCACAAGTTTCAATATTTTTAGCCGAGATGAAGAATACGAAGTGACCTGCTTCACGGGAAAAGTTCAGGTTGGAACGCTTAAAACGGGCCAACACACCATTTTGAGTGCCAACGAGCAAGCCAAAATCAATAAGGGTAAAATTGAACGGACATTAACCAACAATACCGGGCAGGTTATCGCCTGGACGCAAAATATGTTCAGTTTCACCGCAGAACCCATTCAGTTGGTGATCAAAGAAATTGAACGTCAATACGATATTCAAATTCATTTCGAAAATCAGGAAGACCTGAATTATACCGGAAACTTTCCGCGTAACCAATCGGTCGAAGAGGTGTTGGCTCTGGTTTGCCTACCAATGCAACTGACATTCGAGAAGTTACCCAACAAGGGATTTATTGTCCGTAAAATCGAATAAACGTGAAGTTTCCAGGCCTCTTTCTGACCTTGATTTTATTTTACCTGAGCCAAATTGCGGTGGCTCAGAATATCACTGTAAAAGCCAATAAAACGCCTTTGAACCAGTTGCTTATCGAGTTCAGAAATAGTTACAATCTTCAACTCTCGTTTGACGATAAGCAACTCGCCGGGTTTCCGATCACTATCAATAAACAGTTCAGTTCGCCCGAAGCGGCCCTTCAGGAAATTGTCAGCAATCTTCCGCTTCGCTTGGCCAAAAGAGGTGAGACCTACATTATCGTACAGAAAATTAGCCCAATAAACCCAAAAGAAAAGATCTATTTCTCGGGGCAGATCTCCGAAAAAGGGACATTGGAACCACTCCCCTTTTCATACATAACTTTAGACAACAGAATCATTGTTTCAGACGTTAAAGGAATTTTCTCCATACTTTTGCCAGCCGACACGACAGTTCGTGTAAAAATCTCGCATCTTGGCCATTATATTCTCGACACAACGGTGGTAAATTCACCTTTTCACCGATTCTGTCTCACCCCCTCAAGCATCGGGCTGCGCGAAATTGTAGTGCGCGACAAAAGCCCCGACCGCTCAACCCAAATTGGCGACAAAGCCGGAAGCATGAAAATCAACCATCAGATTGCCAAATTCCTACCCGGGAATGACGACAACTCAGTATTTAACTTTATGCGTTTACAGCCGGGCATTCTCGCTTCGAGCGAACAGTCAAACGGGTTGATGATTTGGGGATCGTACGAAGGGCAGAGCAAAATTATGTTTGACGAATTCACCATCTGGGGACTTAAAAGTTTTAACGACGACATCAGCTCAATCAATCCACTAATAATTAAAGACATAGAAATTTTCAAAGGAGGTTACGATGCCAGCTATGGCGACCGTGTCGGTGGCATCGTAAGAATTTCGGGTAAAAGCGGCATAACATCTAAACCAACATTTAGCCTGAACATTAACAATGTAACGATGAACGGACTGTTTGAAATGCCGTTGTGGAAAAATTCATCGCTCATGCTATCGTTCAGACAGACCTATTACAATTTGTATGATGGGAAAGATGTGGTATCTCAAAATAGCCAACCTACGATTTTTGATTCGTTGCGTGTTGCCGAACGTATCAATCAGGATGTAACTGTTGTTCCCGATTACCGTTTCCACGATGCCAACATAAAGTTCTCTGCAAAAACTGACAGCGGAAATCAATTCTACATCAGCATTTTGGGTGGTGAAGATAAATTTATGTACAAAACTTCGCAGCAAAGGCCCCTTAGTCGAATTGAGGTAACCAATAATGAAAACAATCTCCAGACAGGCGCATCCATTTTTTATGGTCGGGTTTGGAAGAAGGGTCACACTTCGAACTTTTCGATAAGCTATGCCGAGCTCGATAACAAAGTAAGCGACCTTACTGAAATAAAATATTCAGATGACAATCAATCGATTACACGTCGAGACAATCGTTCGGAAAACATTATCCGGGAGTTTAATTTTGTAGCCGACAATTGGTTTTCGGTAACCCAATACAATAAACTTCAGTTTGGTGCCGGAATTGTCAACAACGATGCACAGTTTGTCTACAAATCGTTTGGCGTTACACAAACCATCTTATCGAACCAATCACCAAGACTTAACCTTTTTTTACTCGATCACATCAACCTTTCGGGAAAAATCAACTTCAACGTTGGACTTAGGGCCGACTACCCGAAAAATCTTTCGAAAATCTACTGGCAACCAAGACTTTCGCTTACGGCAAGTGTAAGCAAATCAGTAAAACTGAACATGGCATGGGGAATTTATAACCAGTTTATTGCTAAAAGCTCGGTAATCGACGAATTCGGAAACTATCATTACATCTGGACCAGTAGCGACAACAATAACGTTCCGGTCCTTGATGCGATGCACTTCGTTGTAGGAAGTTCGTTCAAGACTGATGGATTTACAGCAAATGCCGAGATGTATTACAAAAAAATCAATGGGTTAACCCGTTTTATTCAGGGAAATTTTGAAAGCCGCGATGCTGTTTACGAAGGCGAAGGACGCAGTTTTGGGATGGATCTCTACCTGAAAAAAGATTTCAAGGGGCATTCGGCCTGGTTGGCATATACGTTGAGCCGTACCGAGGAAAAATTTCCTTATTATGCGCGTGACGACTATTACCGTGCACCTCAGGATCAGCGCCATGAGCTGAAACTAGCAGCTTTACTGAACCTAAGACCATTCTATCTATCGGCAAACTATGTTTTTGGTACTGGGTTTCCTATAAACGAAGGCTCAATCAGCACGCCTCAATATCATTTAACGTCATACAACAGGCTCGACATGGCCTTCTTTTACCGTTTTACGATCTCGAAACTCTATGGCGAAGCAGGACTGACCATCCTGAACCTTTTCGACACACAAAATATTCGTTATTCCAATTTTAACCTTGTTCCCCTCGACCAAAACAATGCGGTAAATATCTACACCGAAGCTGTACCCTTTTCACCCAGACTATCGTTAAAGATTCAATTATAAAAGCTTAGCCGTAAAAATTCCACTTAACATTGCGCATCCGCCTCAGCAACGAATAGATTCTGATGGCGGGTAATTGCAAGATTTATCTATAAACATCTATTTTTTTGACCAATTATGAGCATATCATAAAAAAAATGAGAACCTGATTGCTATTATATTTGTTTAAACGCAAATATCAGAACCATGAATATCTCATTCTGTCCCTGTATTGCTTTCCAATATTCAATCAAACGCTTAATATTATTATCCCTCATTCTTATTGGAATTGGCATAAAAGTCGAAGGGCTAACTTTAAATAAGTTGCAGGTTGCAACAGATTCGATTTTAATGACACCCAAATCGATTCCCGCAGACGCAGGAAAACAGATTGAAGAATTTGCAAATGAGGAACTGGAGAATTCAATCAGTCACTACAACGAGAATCATCTGGTTTTAATGCAAACCAAATCATTTATCGCTATTAATAACGAGATCAATAAAGCAAATAGTTTCATTAAGCAAGGTTATAATTACAGACTCACCCTCGACAACACCTCCAATCTACTTAGAATAAAAGATATAGCTATTGATGGAGTGATTAAAAACGCGGATGTATTTCACTCAAACAGAAACCTTACAACGACCTCCATCATTCTGGATGAGCTGCAACGACGCAATAATATTTGGTTAGAAGAAACATTAAAATTCCATCAGTCGCTTGGCAACATCCAAAATCGCCTCGATTCGCTGGCAAAGGATAGTCTGTTGTATCAGGTTCCAAGCGATTCGGCTTATCGCAGCAATTACTACATAAAACTGACTTCAATGCGGAGTCGGATTACACCTGTAAATAAATCTCTTTCAGATGCGCTCGACAGCATACAACAAGTGGAATTGCAAGTAAATCAAATACAATCGGTTTTAGAAGCCGACATTGCTGAAACAGCTTTTCTTCGCAAACAATTGCACGAAAACCGAAAGATTCGCGAACTTGACAGTTTCAACAAAAAAATTTCTGACAAACCCTTGTCTGAGGTTATTACTTTCTCAATCAGAAAAATGATAATATTAGTTGGCTTCTATTTGGCCAATCATTTTTACTCGTTCGTAATGATGGGGCTACTAATTGTTATTATCTCATTTTACTTCATTTTGCTTATTCGAAAAACAAAAAAAGCACAGTTGTTCGAACAACTGAGAGAAAAAACATATCTTCTTTCTCACCCGGTTTCAGCATCGATTCTAATTGCAATCAGCTTGTTTCAAATAATTCTTACCGAACCACCCATTTTCATCTCTGGTGCGTTGTGGTTAATAACTCTAATTTCGCTTTCGTTCATTTTATGGAAGGTTATTTCACAAAATTGGATTAGTGTATGGTTGGCTTATCTGTTATTATTTATTGTTACACTTGCAGATAATCTCCTGCTATCTCATACCAAGATTGAAAGTTGGATAATACTCATCATCAGCTTATCAGGAACATCGATCAGTATTCTATTGATTCACAAACAAAAAAAACGGGTGCAACAAAACTACACTGCCTTTATTCCCATAATCGCTTTAGTTGCTTTAGAATTGTTGGCCGTCTTTTACATTCTTACCGGAAGATACAATTTGGCTAAAACAATCATGTCAAACGGTTATTTTCTGTTAATTGTAACTTATACATTGTATTGGACGCTCAAACTGCTAAAAGATTCGATGACCATTTCCCAATTCTTTCATATTAGAGCCGATGATGAACGTTACAAATTTCCTTATGATGAATTTAACAGGCACGTTTCGCCACTAATGAAAATGATGATTGGAGCTGTCAGCATCTATCTGGTAAGCCGAACCTCCTACTCGCTGCAAGCCATGACAGCTCCATTTATTGAAGCATTCAATGCCCCTCATTCTATCGGAAAGTTCTCATTTACTTTCGAAAGTATATTCATTTTCATCCTAATAATAACACTTTCCTGGTTTATTTCCTGGGTTGTATCTTTTCTCACCATCGACAGCGAACACTATAAAGAATCGCAAAAAGAGAGCGGCCCTGGTAGTTGGTTGCTCCTTGTTCGAATTGCAATTTTCACCATTGGTATTTTACTCGCCTGTATGGCCGCCGGAATTCCACTCGACCGCATCTCTGTTATTATCGGGGCCTTAAGTGTTGGTATTGGCTTTGGCTTACAAACCCTGATCAATAATTTGGTTAGTGGATTAATTATTGCTTTTGAAAAACCCATCAATGTTGGAGATATTGTTGAAATCTCAGGTCAGGTGGGAAAAATGAAATCGATTGGAATCCGCAGCAGCGTTGTCACCACCTGGGATGGAGCCGATGTTATCATACCTAACGGAGATTTAATGAGCCAACACCTGATTAATTGGACTTTAGGAAATACCAAGCGTCGATTCGAACTATCTGTTGGTGTCGCTTACGGCACAGATCTGGAACAAACTCAACAACTATTGACCAAACTTCTTGATTCAGACAAAAGAATATTGAAGCATCCTGAGCCTTTGATTCAAATCAATCAGTTCAACAACAGTTCGATAGATTTTGTTTTAAAATTTTGGGTAACACACTTTAGCATCGGCCTTGATGTAAAGAGCGATCTGATTATAGCTATCGATAAATTGTTTAAAGAAAATAATATTATAATACCTTTCCCGCAATTGGATATTCGCAATGTTTCAATAGAAAGCACACATGAACAATAAACTATACCAAACTAATTATCTGATAAATAAAATGGATCAAGATTGTTAGTTCAGAACTGGAAATAGATAAACGGCTGAACGCTGGCACTGCGAAATTGATAAATAACAAATACAATTGCCACGGTTACAACAGTTTGAGCCACCCATCCTGAGTCGATAAATCGACCTTGGTACCACACTTTATATTTTTCAGGCAACCAGTGAATAACATAAGCTATTAACATGATTGTCAAAACGTTTCGATAAGCCAACAGCATTGATGGAATAAGCTGAAAATTCCAACCAGTAGCCAATTGGTTGAAAATGACAGAGACACTGTCAATGCTGGTTGCCCTGAAGAAAATCCAGGCCAGGCAAACAAGGTGAAAGGTTAAAATTACCCCCGCAATCCTGACAAAAGGGTTATTTTTAATTCGGCTGGCCATGCTTAGGCTCATTATCGCTTTATCGAAAGCCAAAGCCAGACCGTGGATACCGCCCCAGATTACAAAACGGATATGCGCGCCATGCCATAACCCGCCCAACAACATCGTAATTAGAAGATTAACATATTGCCGAATTTTACCTTTACGGTTGCCCCCCAGCGGAATATAGAGATAATCACGCAGCCACGTTGAAAGCGAGATATGCCAGCGTCGCCAAAAATCGGTAATAGAATTTGCTTTATAAGGCGAATCGAAATTTTTAGGCAATCTAAAACCCAGCAAAAGCGCGGTTCCGATGGCGATATCGGTATAACCACTAAAATCGCAATAAATCTGCAACGCATAGCCGTAAACCCCCAGCAAATTTTCGAATCCGGAATAAGCACCAGGATTCTCAAAAATCCTGTCAACAAAATTAGCTGAAATATAATCGCTGACAGCCATCTTTTTGACCAAACCATTCAGAATGAGAAAAACGGCATATCCAAACTCTTTGCGTGTCAGTTTATATTTCTCGTACAGTTGAGGAATGAAATCAGCCGCCCTAACAATGGGACCGGCTACCAATTGCGGAAAGAACGTGACATAAAAACCAAAGTCAAGGATACTCTTCACCGGTTCAATTTTGCGCCTGTAAACATCAATCGAATAACTGATGGTTTGGAAAGTATAAAATGAGATCCCAACCGGCAAAACAATGGTCGAAACATCGAAGTGGCTGCCTGAAAATGAATTAAAAGCAAGCGCCAGATAGTTAGTCACCACAAAATTGGAATGAAAAATTGTGTTGACCCACTCTGTAAAAAAATAGGCATATTTGAAATAGGCCAATACACCCATATTAATGACAACACTCGATGAAACCAGCAATATTCTTTTACTTTCGGTTCTGGTTTTACCAATAGCCAATGCAATTAGATAATCAACTATAGTCGAGAATATTAAGAGTGAAAAAAAATACCCACCTGATTTATAATAGAAAAAGAGGCTGAAAACAAACAGATAAATATTACGGAGTTTATTCGACTTGTAGATTATTGAATAGCCTATCAAAACAATGCAAAAAAATATCCAAAAGTAAATCTGGGTAAACAACATCGGCTTGGCCGGGTTATATAAGAACCAGTCTGTGAGTTGGCTAATTTGCATTTTTTGAGGAATTAAATTCGGTGTACGATTCCAAAATCGCTTCAAAAAGCAAGTTTCCCTGCAGTAGGTAACCCTCCTGCGAAAAATGAACTTTATCACGCGCTGCCAGTCCGCTATTCAACCACCGGAGCATCGAATTTTTACCCCCCATAACAGTGTATAAATCCCATACTATCAATTTGTGCTGACGGGCTATCCTGAACAAAATCTCGCGCATCGCCGGTAAATCGTTGTTTGGATAACGCCTCCGTCGGTAGTTGTCGGCTGGTGTTGTCAGAATAATTGCACTCTCAGGAGAAGTTTCCTTTAGCGAAACCACAAACTGTTCCATATTTTTTTCAAATGCTGCTCGATCCCAACCTACTGAATAGCAATCGTTAGTTCCCAACGAAACAACAATCAAATCGGGATGCAAAAATTTCACTTGTGTCAACAATTGATTGCAACGTAAAAAAGAGCGAACCTCTGCCCCATTCACGCCGGCAGTATTGTAAATGATACCCGGAGTCTCCTGATTGAGTAAAACACCGGTTAATGTAAAACTCTTCTGGCCGGGTAATCTCGTTGCAAACGAACATGTTATATTGTCACTAAAGTTAAGCAACCGGTAGGTCGAAATGACGGTTTCAGCGAGAGTATCAGTTTTTTCGGGAAGCAATCCATTGACTCGTAAATGATACGAATCGGGAGTTAATTGAGACATAATTTTAACTTCCTGAAAATCGTAAATAACCGGATTATTATCTCGGATATTCAATTGAAAGGTTGCCATCGAATCGTATGTGGACATTGAAATTCCCAACAAACCCAAATCGACAGCATTCTCCTGAACGTTACGTTGCGTAATCCAAACACCAGTTCCGGAAGAAGAATAAACAGCTGGTCCATTTGTTTTGGCAGCCCGGTATGGAAAAACAAGCTCCAGTCCGCCATTACCACCGGGAAACGTCAATTGCATCAATTCGCGCACTTTTCCACTAAAGATATCTGCTTGAATATGAGAATCGCCAATGTGAAGAATCCTGACAGTATTATCGCCTGCTATCTGTAAATGGTTTAACTTTTCAACAAAACGATTGAATGTCGAACTATCGCCTCCAAAAGACAGTTCGTTGGCTGAAGCAACTATAAACGGATAACGACTGTAATCCGAAAGAGGGATTACCTGAGCTTCAAGTCGGAGAGAAAAAAGGGAAACGATAATTAATAAAAAATATCTCATGGTTAAGGTTTACACGTTCTTACATAATTCTCATAATCAGCCATTAAAGCTTTACACAGAAGCTGAGAAATAATTCGGGAGCCTGCATAATTGAAATGCGTATAATCTTGTGTGGCCAGTGGCGGATTGGCATTAACCCATGCAACCATCGAATTTTCGCCGCCCATGGCCAGGTACATATCCCAAAACGCACACCCGGCACGAAAAGCTGCCCTTTTTTGGGCATCTCTGATTTTGACAATATTGGGATAGGATACAAAATCATCGCCATCTTTCATCGACATATCAGAGATTCCGATAACCAATATTGGAATTTCTGGCTTCGCTTTCCTCAAATAAGTTAATTGATCATAAACCCATCTTTCGTAAAAAGTGTAATCTTCCAGAATATTGGGAACAACATTGACTCCAAACTGATAAATTAACATTTCAACATCCAGCTTCTCGTAAGTCTGTTTCAGATCGTTAAAATCAATTTTTGTAAAGTCGGTACCCGAGCTGCCTCTCATCGGAATATTGTCGAAAGCTACACCTGGCGCATTTCCGTCGAGCAGAATACCGTATAAATCGGGACTTTGATTGGCTTTAAAACCAATTCGAACCGATTGGCTTCCGTTGTCGATATTCCATTCGTCTGCGACAACATCATTTGACAAAGAGTACTCTTTCTCGGCAACAATCTGTTCACCTGAAGTAATTCTCACGGTCAATGGAGCATGTAGCGCTCCTGAAAGAAGTTTAATCGAACTGATATTAAAGCAATTTTTATACGACGACTTTATGGGTGTAATTTCCAACCCTGCATTAAAACCCGACGAATCAACACTTACCAATTGAGGGACAAATCGCCCGAAAGAGCCATATGCTCCAAAATGATTGGTCTGTAATGTGGTATCGCGTCTGCCGTAGGCGGTGTACCTTTTCCATTGCCCCTGCTGTTTGAGTGCAACTTGTAAAGCAACATTTTCGGTCTGAATAACCGGAATATAACCGGCTCCGGATCCTCCAAAACGTTCCTGAAATTTCTGTCTTAAATAACCTGTTATGCGATCGCCTTCAATCTGACTGTCGCCGTAATGAAGAACCCTGATTATCTTATCGTTGTTCAACAACCGAGCATAAAACGGAGCCAACGATGATGTATCTATATTTTCCGACTCAATGGGTTGACGTACCTCGTCGATAGTTTTTATCATCAGCGAATCAGGAAGCACCCTTGTGGATACTTTTTGTGGAACAGCAGTGTCGGCTTCGCTAATAAGAAGTGGAAGAGCCGGCGATGTGACTGCTTTTGCCCGAAAGAAACTTTCTATTGAAGGAAATTCAAGCGTAATTTGATTGCTAATTCTTATCCCTTTTGATGGGAAAAACATGGAGACAATCGCAAGAGAAATAATCACTGTCAGGACAAACATCAATATCCGAAAAGGGTTCATACTGTAATTCAGCTGTTTACTTCATTAAATAATTCATTATTCTGCCGCAATCACTATATCTGCTTCTTGAAACCAGAAAAAATCAAAAACCCACCGCAATCACAATTTCGATGGGCGTCTAAAAATAATCAATTTCAGTTTATTTCGAATCGATTACTGAAAATCAAACTATTATCTTTATGTTATTAAAATTGATTTATCGGAATCAATTAAAATCAACATTGTTTATTTTCGTAGCCAAAAAGAATCTCGTTTGAACAACTAATTTAACAGATTGTAAAATGATTAAGAAGCCTCTAAGCATTATGGCTATTTTGCTGATAGCCATCAATAGTTTTGGCAAGATTACCTTGCCATCGGTTTTTACAGACAATATGGTGCTGCAACAAAATACTGAAGTTGCCATTTGGGGTTGGGGTGAACCGAATGAAAAAATTGCACTTGTAGGTAGCTGGAAAAATACGGATACCATTAAAGTTACCACATCGAACAATGCCCGATGGATAGCACATATAAAAACCACGAATGCCGGTGGACCTTATACCCTAAAAATCTCGGGCAGCAGTAAAATTGAGTTACAAAATGTTATGCTCGGAGAAGTGTGGATTTGCAGTGGCCAGTCGAATATGGAAATGAGTGTCAACTGGGGCATCAAGAATGGGAACGAGGAAGCAGCCCAAGCCAATTATCCCAACATCAGGTTTTTTCATATAACCAAAATGGGCTCATCAACGTTGCAGGACGATTGCAAAGCCAAATGGGAGATTTGCACGCCTCAAACCATGCGGGCAACCAGCGCGGTGGGTTATTTCTTTGGCCGGGAATTGATGCAAAAACTGAACGTACCTATCGGATTGATTGTCACAGCATGGGGCGGCACACCTGCTGAGGTTTGGACACCAAAAGAGAAAATTGACAATGACCCTATTCTGAATGCCAACCGCATCGACCGCGAATATGATTGGTGGCCGACCAAAGCTGGGGTTACTTACAATTCAATGATACATCCTATTGTACCTTACGGAATTGCGGGAGCAATCTGGTATCAGGGCGAAGCCAATGTTACCAAACCTGCGTACTACGCACAACTGATGAAAACGCTGATTACCAGCTGGCGCGAAAACTTTGGGAAAGAATTTCCATTTTATTTTGTTCAGATTGCCCCTTTCACCTATAGCAACGAAGAGTATGCATACCTGCTCCGCGAACAACAACAAAAAATGATGGAAATACCCAAAACCGGCATGGTCATAATCGGCGATCTGGTTGATGATGTAAAAGATATCCATCCCAAGAACAAAACTGATGTTGGGGTAAGGTTGGCCAACTGGGCACTGAACGATACCTACGGTCTCAAAACAGCCCCATACAAAAATCCGTCGTTCGAATCGATAAGAATTTTGAAAAACAGTGTTGAAGTAACGTTCAAAAATGCTGAAGGCGGTTTAATTTCAACAGGCAAGTCGCCTCAAAGATTTGTGATTGCCGGCAACGACCGAAAGTTCATTCCGGCCAAAGCAACCATCGATGGAAACCGTGTGATTCTATTCGTCAAAGAGATAAAGAATCCGGTAGCAGTGAGGTTTTGTTTCGATAATGCAACCACTCCCGATTTGTTTGGGAAATCAGGGCTTCCAGTTGCACCGTTCAGAACCGATAACTGGTAATTTCGGCAAAAAATTAAAGAGGGAACCAACATCGCCGGTTCCCTCTTTTTCCGATAATCAAAGCCCACACACCGGGCTATATTTCTAATGGTTAAAGCCTGAAGGTTACGCCAAGCTTTCCACCACTAAATGCGTTTCCACCCCCAAATTCGAGATTGATACCCACTTTGTCGTTAAAATAGTAACGGCCACCGATCTGAGCACCTAATCCTAAATTTGAATTTCCTCCCTTATAATCGTCACTCCAAAATAGATAACCCAAGTTAAGGCCGGCATAAAAGTCCCAATTTGACGGAATATTCAAAATCGTGTTGAAATGATAATTACCATTGGCTGAAACACCAAAAACCGAACCTTCATTTGATTTTGAACGGTATGATAATTCGCCGCCAACCGTTATATCCTGATGAACCCCGAAATCCAAACCTACATAAACCGGAACACCCCATGATGATAGTCCCACTCCGGCATTAAGTTGGGTTTTGGTTACCGGACTTTGAGCGAAAACTGTACCGGCAATAAGCACCATAGCAATAACCAATAATTGTTTTTTCATAATCATTTTTTTTAAAATTTCACTTTATCGACGATTCTGATTCGTCCCGTAATTTATGGTGGTAACGGCCCACTTTTTGTAACACACATCAATTCCTCAAAAATGCGGTCGCTTATTCTATAACAATCACATGACCTTGCAGTTCATTGAAAAGTTGATTGTCTGATAAATTTATAAAAATTGACAATGCAATGCAAGCCCAAATTCAATTTGATGATATAAATATATTTATCATTAAAAGCATTTTATTAAATTTTACAACTTTTCGGGTCTGTCATGTATTGATTATCTATTTAGGAGCACCCCGATAATATAGTTCAATTTACTTTTATTATTTTTGAAGCAAACTATCATGCGAAACAAATGAGCCTCACATCCAAACTCCTTCTTTACTATGCTTTTTTAATGCTTTCAATGTCTGGATTTGCCCAGATAATTCCATCAGGAACGATTAAACCGGTACCGTTTACCTCAGTGCATGTGACCGACCAGTTCTGGGCACCAAGGATTAAAATAAACCACGATATCACCATTCCGATTGCCATTCAGAAATGTTACGAAACCGGTCGCGTCGATAATTTTCTATTTGCCGCCAAAGTAAAACACGGGGCATTTTGCACAGAGTATCCATTTGATGATTCAGATATTTATAAAATTATTGAAGGTGCCGCTTACTCGCTACAAACCTTTCCCGATAAAAAACTGGATGCCAGAATTGACACATTGATCGACTACATCATTGGGGCTCAGGAAACTGATGGATATCTCTATACCAACCGCACCATAGACTCGACCCATCTTCACCCATGGGCCGGAAAAAAAAGATGGGAAAAAGATCCTGATGGCAGCCATGAGTTGTATAACTCCGGGCATCTTTATGAAGCCGCCTCCGCTCATTATCTGGCAACAGGGAAAAGAACATTGCTCGACGTTGCCATCAAAAACGCCGATCTGGTGGTAAAAGATTTTTTGATCGAGGGTATGAAATACTATCCTGGCCATCAGGTTATCGAAATGGGACTGGTAAAACTTTACCGTGTCACCCAAAATCCGAATTATCTAAAACTCGCCCAATATATGCTCGATATCCGATATGGCGGGGACGAATACAATCAGGCGCATAAAAAAGTAACGGAACAAGATCAGATTGTTGGTCATGCCGTTAGGGCCACATATATGTATTCAGGAATGGCTGATGTTGCTGCACTTACCGGAAATAAAGCATATACCGATGCGACTGACCGAATTTGGAACGATTTGATTAAAACCAAATATTACATCACCGGAGGAATTGGCTCGGGTGGCGACAATGAAGGTTTCGACGAACCTTATTTTCTGCCCAATATGTCAGCCTACTGCGAAACCTGCGCATCAATCGGTAACGTATTTTGGAACCAACGGCTTTTTCAGTTGCATGGCGAAGCCAAATATTTCGATATACTTGAACGAACGCTCTACAATGCATTGTTGAGCGGAGTCTCACTTTCAGGCGACCTCTTCTTCTATCCCAACCCACTCGAATCGCGTGGCCAGCACGCCCGCAGTCCCTGGTTTGGTTGTGCCTGTTGTCCGAGCAATATTTGTCGCTTTATCCCATCGGTCCCCGGCTATGTTTATGCTTACGACAATCAGAACATCTATGTGAACCTTTACATGGCCAATCAGGCAAAATTTACTGATGGTCAGGAAAAAACGATTGAAATTGAGCAAAAAACAGATTATCCTTGGAGTGGTGATATTGAATTAACCGTTAATCCGTCATCGCAAAATGCTTTTGGCATTGCCCTGCGCATCCCCGGATGGGCTGGTAACGAATCAGTGCCTTCTGACCTGTACCGGTTTACCGAACAATTTGCAACAGCTTTTCAGCTGAATGTAAATGGTAAACCAGCAAAATATCAACTAATTAATGGCTATGCAGTAATATCTTCAACGTGGAAAAAAGGCGATAAAATAAACCTTTCATTACCAATGGATGTAAAAAAAATTATCGCAAACGATAAAGTTGAATCAGATCGTAACCGGTTAAGCCTGCAACGTGGGCCATTCGTCTATTGCCTCGAAGGAGCAGATCAGCCCAATGGTCATTCAACCAATATTTTAATTGACAAGTCAGCTCAGATTACCTCTCAAAAAGAAGTCAATCTGCTTAATGGCATTACCACTTTGAAAGGAAATGCACAAGCATTGGAAGAATCAACCTCCGGAAAAAACAGATCGATTCCCATTCACTTTACAGCAATCCCCTATTATGCATGGGCCAATCGTGGTGCCGGCGAAATGTTGGTTTGGTTGCCTTATGCCGAAAGTGCAGCCCGTCCGCTCCCGTTGCCAACCATCGCCACCGAAAGCTTATTGACTGCTTCAACTGAAACCAAATCACTGAATGCCATCCGCGACCATGATATTCCTTCCAATTCAAACGATCATAGTATCAGCTATTATCATTGGTGGCCAAAGAAAAATTCAACCGAATGGATTCAATATACCTTTTCCGAAGAGAAAACCATTTCAACATCATCGGTTTATTGGTTCGACGATGGCCCTTGGGGAGGGTGCAGAATTCCTGCCGGTTGGAAAGTCCTTTATCTTTCCGGAAACGAGTGGCTTCCGGTTAAAACAGAACAGGCACCTGAGATTCTGAAAGACAAATTAAATACCGTTTCGTTTGTTCCGGTGAAAACCAAAGCGGTACGTTTGGAAGTTACTCTGCCGGCCGACAATGCATCGGGAATATATGAATGGCTCGTTAAGTAAAACTTAGTATGGATAAAAGAGCAGAGTAAGGAGGATATATTTCAGGCTAAGCCCTAAAAAAGTTACCAGAAACGTGTCTTTTATCCGGTGCTTTAACATACCGGCCGCCAATGAAATAACCGGAGATGACAGAGGTAAAATATTGAACACAAACAATGTAATGTTTCCATATTTCCGTATCTCAGATTCAGCTTTCTGATATCGGGATTGACCGATAAGTTTATCGATAATTTTCTGGCTAAAGGAATAGCCAATCAGATAATCGATGCTCTGCGAAAAGAGTGCAGTACCCAATGCTACCGCATTAAGCAAAATAAAGTTCTCGCCCGCTGTGAGATAATAGATAAAAGCAAGCTCTACAGGGATAAAAAGAAAGAAAAGGTAACCTGCAAGGCTCACAATGGCAAACGAAAAAATCCCTTCACCGCGGGTGCCATAATAAATATCGCGGCCAATGGTCAGCGATGCGATGGCCGTCGCAGCCGCAGTCAACAAAACAGCTACAATAAAACGCTGAATATCAACCCTCGAAGGCTTCATCATCGATATCGGTATTATCTCAAATCAAGTTACGATTTTTAAATGACATTTAATGCAATATCTTGATTCTCAAACTTTACTTTCACCCACTTTTTATGAAATAACAAATTAATCAAAAAAAGAAACCGCATTTTGCCAATCCGGTCAGTAATACATTTGATTGTTAAGTTATTTTTTTGAAACAACTTGAATATCAATCATATTTAACATGAGTTGTATATGTTATTCAATAGTTGAATCAAAAAAAATGATTATGAAGAAATTACTCTTTTCTGTAGCATTAGCTTTTGCTGCTTCGGCTTTGTTTGCCCAGGTACAGGTTAACCCTCAGGTTGGATTGGCATTAATGAACTTTAGCAAAGCTGAAACCGGAAGTGACTTCAGTGCCAAAGTGGGTGTAAGTGTTGGAGCTGATGTAAGAATTGGCGAAAGGGTTCAATTTATTCAGGGTGTTCACTATTTGAGTGCTACTACAGCCCTACAAATCAGATGAAAGTGTGACAATGGATGTTAAACACAATTACATAAAATTAAAAACGCTGATCGGACTTAATATTTTGGATGGAGAACAATTTAAACTTAGATTAAACGCCGGTTCTGCATACGATTTTCTGCTTTCAGCCAAGGATAAAGAAGATGACACTGATTTGAAAGACGACTTTAAAAATGAGACATTCTACCTTCAGGAAGGTCTTGGCGTTGATATCCTTTTCCTTACGGCCGACATAGGTTATGCGCAAGGCTTATCTAAAACATTTGCCGGTGAATCAGCTCCCGATTCCAAAATCAGTGGTTTCTATTTTGCTGTTGGAATTGTTCTTGGGAATGGCAAGAAATAATTCACATGTAACATCAATGAAAAAGGCTTCCCAATTTGAGAAGCCTTTTATTTTCCAAGCAGGTAATACTATTTACCAAGCAGTTGCAAGCGTTCTTCAAGCACCTTTAATTTCTCTTCGGCATCTGCCTTTTTCTTTTGTTCGAGTTCTACAACCTGAGCCGGGGCACTATTCACAAAACGTTCGTTTCCGAGCTTTTTCATGACCATTTCAAGAAAACCTCTGAAATAAACCAACTCTTCGTTGATTTTAGCCAGCTCTTCTGTCACATCCACCTCGCCTTGCATCGGAATGGAAAAGGCCGAAGCTTTTACATAAAAAGTCAATGCGCCCTGAACCTCTTCCTGACAAACCTCCAGTTTCGATAGGTTGCCCATCTTTTCGAGTACCGGATTAAACTCCGGCACATAGCCTTTCTCTCCGGGAACAACCATCAAATCAATACTATCCTTATTGGCAATATTTTGTTCCTTGCGCACAGTCCTGATTCCGGCAACAGCCTCTTTCACCATCTCGAAACGTTCAAGTTTATCGGATTGTAAAGCAGCAGCCTCAGGCCACTGTGCCATCATTATTGATTCGCCATCCTGACGTACCGCAAGCAATTGCCAAATCTCTTCCGAAATAAATGGCATAAATGGATGTAACAGCCTCAAGACCTTATCGAACAAAGCGATAACCTCACCATAAGTTTTGGCATCGACAGGTTGCTGATAGGCCGGTTTGACAATCTCGAGCAGCCAACCTGAAAACTCGTCGCGTATTGTCGTATAGATAGTCATCAACGCATCGCTCAGGCGGTATTTGTCAAAATGGTCATTCATGGTAACAATGGCCTCGTCGAGTTTGGCATTAAACCATTCTATTCCCAAAGCCGAGTGTTCGGGTTGCGGAAGTGTTTGATCGACCTCCCAACCATTGACCAAACGGAAAGAATTCCAAATTTTAGTGGAAAAATTTCGGCCCTGTTCTGTAAGCGATTCGTCGAAAAGAATATCGTTCCCGGCAGGCGAACATAGCAGCATGCCCACACGCACCCCATCGGCACCATATTGGGCAATCAGGTCGAGCGGGTCGGGTGAGTTACCCAACGATTTCGACATTTTGCGTCGCAATTTATCGCGAACGATTCCGGTAAAGTAAACGTTCTTAAACGGATAAACACCTCGGTATTCATATCCGGCAATAATCATTCGGGCCACCCAGAAAAAGATAATTTCGGGAGCAGTTACCAAATCATTTGTCGGATAATAATAATTAATATCCTTATTATCAGGCTTATTATTCCCATCAAAAACCGCTATTGGCCATAACCACGACGAAGCCCAGGTATCGAGAACATCTTCATCCTGACGAAGATCGCTCATGGTCAAAGCCATGTTGCCGCTCTTTTCCTGAGCCATCTGAAGGGCCTCTTCGTCCGTTTCTGCAACCACAAATGTACCATCGGCCAGATAGTAAACCGGGATTCGATGGCCCCACCACAACTGACGTGAGATGCACCAATCTTTGATATTCTCCATCCAGTGGCGATAGAGGTTCTTAAATTTGGAAGGATAAAACTTGATTTCATCCGATTCGACCGCTTCCAGTGCAGGTTTTGACAGCTCGGTCATTCTCAAAAACCATTGTGCCGAAAGCTTGGGTTCAATAACCACATCAGTACGCTCGGAATAGCCTACCTTGTTGTTGTAATCTTCGACCTTTACCAGGTTCCCGGCTGCTTCGAGCATCGGAACAATCTGTTTACGTGCTTCGAAACGATCGGCACCTACCAGCAACTGAGCCTGTTTGCTCAGTGTACCGTCATCATTAAATGTGTCAATCACTTCGAGGTTGTGCCGCAGGCCTATTTCATAGTCGTTGGCATCGTGCGCTGGTGTAATTTTCAGGCATCCGGTACCAAATTCCATGTCGACATATTCGTCCTGAATAACAGGAATAGAACGATTGACCAACGGAACCAACACACGTTTGCCGGCCAGATGACGGAAACGGTCGTCCTTGGGGTTTACACAAACGGCTGTATCACCCAAAATCGTCTCTGGACGGGTGGTAGCTACTGTAACATACTGGTCAACAGAATCTTCAATCTGATATCTGACGTAATATAATTTCGATTTCTCTTCCTTGTAAATCACCTCCTCGTCTGAAAGGGCGGTTTTGGCTGCCGGATCCCAGTTGACCATCCGTACTCCACGATAAATTAAACCTTTGTTATACAGGTCAACGAATACTTTGATCACCGACGATGAACGATCTTCGTCCATTGTGAAGCAGGTACGTTCCCAGTCGCACGAAGCACCCAACTTTTTTAACTGCTCGAGAATGATTCCTCCATGCTTGTGGGTCCACTCCCAGGCATGTTCAAGAAACTGTTCACGGGTGAGGTTATCTTTGGTAATTCCCTCTTTGCGCAATTTATCAACCACTTTGGCTTCGGTAGCAATCGACGCATGGTCGGTACCGGGAACCCAGCAGGCATTTTTGCCCAGCATACGCGCACGTCGTACCAGAATATCCTGAATCGTATTGTTCAGCATATGCCCCATGTGCAGCACACCCGTCACATTTGGCGGAGGAATTACAACTGTATAAGGCTCGCGTTCGTCGGGTTCAGAATGGAAAAAGCCTTTGTCCATCCAATATTTATACCATTTATCCTCAACCTCCACCGGGTTATACTTACTTGGGATTTCCATTGTGTATTGTAAATTTTATATAATTCTGAATCAATATTTTAATCAGCACAATATTACATAAACTGAATTGCAAAAGTAGGAAAAAGGCAGCGAACCATGAAAAAGTGTTCACGACTATTTTTTACGGTCGAGCCGGAATAGGTAGGCCAGTGTGACCAGTGCCCCGTTGCTTTGCGACGATTTGTATCTGTAAAGGTCTGAATCGAAAAGATTGGGAAGCGAGTAATAAATACGTCCCTCGAGCGCCAAAATACCAGCCTTCTTCATCCTGACCTCCATACCCAAACCGCCTGTAAACAGGAAATCAAACTTCGACTTGATAGGTTCGTTCCAATATTGTTCACCGGAAGTAACACTCTCATCGGGATAAGTACCTGAAGGCTTGACACCCTGCTCGTCGTCAACCAGAAAAGCAACCGAAGGCCCCAGATTTAGGGTAAAGCGTACAGCCCTTTTACCCAAATTGACATGGGTCATCACCGGAACTTCGAAATAGGTGAGCGAATGATAATAATAATCGGGCGAGGTTTCGGCAAATGGTTTTTCCTGCCAACCCTTTTGCATATAGTTAAATTCCATCTGAATACCGATATGCGGTTCCGAAATCATCCTCAACATCAATCCGGCACTCTTTCCCTGAAAAACATGCTGTTCAACATTTGGATAAAAGCGTACCTGAGAGAAAGTTACACCACCTTTGGCTCCGATATAAAATTCTTTATCGAACTTGTTCTGGGCACCGGCCGACAGAAAAAGGGTGCTAACCAGCAGGATAAGTAAGCAATATCTCATCATTTATGTTGACTTTACGGGCGGTAAAGTTAAAAAAATTGAGGGATGATTCAGTTTTACAGCAACCGATTATTTACAGCTGCGTCTCATCACTTCGAGATTTGGATGGTTTTGCTATTTTTGGAGAAAAATGTATGAAATGTCGATTGCCGATAACTTACTTCGCATCAAAAACACGCTTCCCGAAAATGTCAAATTAATAGCTGTTTCAAAAACAAAGCCAGAGTCAGCTATTTTAGAAGCATTTAATGCAGGCCAATTGTGCTTTGGAGAGAACAAGGTACAGGAAATGTCGGCAAAATACGAAAGGCTCCCAAAAGAGATCGAATGGCATTTTATTGGCCATCTGCAAACCAATAAAGTAAAATTTATTGCCCCGTTTGTATCGCTGATACACTCGGTTGACAGCATGAAGCTGCTTAAAACAATAAATGGAGAAGCAGGCAGATGCAATCGGGTCATATCATGTCTTTTACAATTTCACATTGCTCAGGAAGATAGTAAATTCGGCCTCTCACTCGACAATGCGGAGAAGATGCTCACATCTGATGAATTTAAATCGATGCAGAATATCCAAATCGCAGGAGTAATGGGAATGGCAACTTTTACCGATGACACTGGTCGAATAGCCAATGAATTTGATATCCTTTTTCAGATATTTAGGGATCTTAAAGCCAGATTCTTTCCCGAAAATGATAACTTTCGGGAAATTTCAATGGGCATGTCGGACGACTATCCGATAGCCGTGGCAAAAGGGAGTACAATGGTGCGGATTGGGAGCAGCATCTTTGGATCAAGAATTTATCAATAATAAATTAACCAGCAATTATTTAACAGACAATTATATGCCAAATCTTCAAACAACTTATATGGGTTTGACCCTGAAAAACCCAATTGTCGTTGCCAGTTCAGGTTTGACCAACTCGTTGGACAAAATTCTACAGCTCGAGAAAAAAGGAGTTGGGGCCATCGTTTTAAAGTCGCTTTTCGAAGAGCAAATCAACAACGAAGTAAGTTTTGTCATCGACAAAGAAACTCAGTACAACAATTACCCTGAGGCCGGCGACTATATCTCCAACTACATCAGAGACAATTCAGTACAAAAATATCTCGATTTTCTGCGTGAAGTAAAACAGCAGGTTTCGATTCCTATTATTGCCAGTGTAAACTGTGTTTCGGGCGAAGAATGGGTCTCTTTTGCCAAAGAGCTGAAAGCTGCCGGTGCTGATGCCATCGAAATCAATGCCTTTATCATACCTACGGACAGAAAAGCCTCATCGAACGATATTGAATATCGATATCTCGACATCCTTACTGAGGTTAAAAAAGCGGTAAAAATTCCGATAGCAATGAAAATCAGCAATAACTTCACCAATCTGGTAGGTTTTGTCGACAAACTATACGCCAACGGGGCTGCCGGGGTCGTCATGTTCAACCGCTATTATGAACCGGATATTGATGTCGAGAACCTGACATTCACATCGGCCGGCATTTACAGTTCGCCTGCCGATATTCGCCAGTCGTTGCGTTGGGTTGGTATCGTATCCGGAAAGGTTAAAAATATTGACATTGCCGCATCGACCGGTATCCACGATGGCGAATCGCTGGTCAAACAACTCCTTGCCGGGGCAAAAGTAGGCCAGATTTGTTCTACTTTGTATCTGAATGGGTTCTCGCAAGTTGACGAAATGACCGATTACCTGAAGCAGTTTATGCAAAAATGGAACTTTAAATCTGTAGATGAGTTTCGTGGAAGACTCAACTACACCTCGTTACCTAATCCGGGGATGTACGAGCGGTCGCAATTCATGAAATATTTCTCTAATCATAATCAGTGAAAAAAAGAGTCGTTGCCCTGGTATTTGCCATCATAGGTTTCTGTCTGTCAAGTGCCGGGCAAACAGGCTTTGCCATATATCCCAATATTTCGGGAAACATTGCACAGTATTGCCAAAGTGAATTATTGCTGTTTCCCGCACTGGCGCTTGAAGGAAATCCCACACTGAAAGGGATGAAAGTTTCTATCACCGAAGGCTACCTTTCGGCTGAGGACTTATTAACCTATGACAAACAAAACAATGTCACAGGACAATGGGATGCTGTTACCGGCTCGCTTACACTGACCAACGGAAGCAACCTCGCCGACTATCAGGAAGCCCTGCGCCATGTGAGCTATAAAAACAGCAGTACAAAACCCACCAATTCAACCCGCAAAGTAACCGTCACCCTCGACGATGCCGACTATTTGCCATTTACCGGCCATTTCTACCGTTTCATTTCGCGAACAGGTATCAGCTGGAGTAACGCCAAAGCAGAAGCAGAATCGGATGCCATGATGTTGTTTGGGCTACGTGGTTATCTGGCAACAGTTACCTCTTTTCAGGAAAACGACTTTATTCGGCAAAAGACAAAAGGCGTTGGCTGGATTGGGGCCAGTGATGCTACAGCTGAAGGTTACTGGCGTTGGGTTACAGGCCCCGAGGGATTAAAGGAATCCGGAGGGCTCCTTTTCTGGAGAGGAACAGGCTATCAGGCCAAGAAAAACGATCCTGCAGGGGTTTACGGACCAGTGAATAGTGCTTACCACAACTGGAACAAATGGGATCAAGGCTTTTCATCATCTTTATCTGAAGATACATGGGAGCCAAACGATGTTGGTGCAGGCTCCGGTACCGAAAACTATGCCCACATTACCTATTTCCCAAACGATGCCAAAAATTCATTCAAATGGAACGACCTCCCGGATGGAGGCGGAACCGGAGATTATGCCGCTCAAGGTTACCTTATTGAATATGGGGGCATGACCGGTGACCCGACAGTAAATCTGGCAGCTACTATCGACCTGCAGGTAAACACAGTCTGGTTCGACGACAAACGCGATTTTACGGTTTGCGCAGGTCAAAGCGTTAACCTGAACCGAGCAGACAATACTGCCTCCTACTTTTGGAACCCTGCCGATGGTTTATCGAGCCCTTCGGTGGCGAACCCAACGGCGACCCCACTAACTACCACCTCCTACACCGTATCGGCTACGCGGGGTGTTTGTGCAGATAAAGCCAACTTTACAGTAAATGTCAACCCATTGCCTGAGTCAATGCTAAAAGGGGTTGAAAATGTTTGCAATGGCTCGACCCTTACCCTCGATCCAGGAGTGCATAGCAGCTACCTATGGAGCAATGGAGCTACCACACGAACCATAACCGTCGATACGCCCGGAACATACAGCGTAACCCTAAAAAGTGAACAGGGTTGCGAAACAAATAGTACAACTCAGACGGTTTACCACTCCTACCCCAAACTTGATCTGTCGAACCTGCAAACCTTGATTTGCGGCAGTAAAACAACCTTACTCGATGTGAAGAGCGATAAAGGCGATATCGTCGTTACCGGAAATGGCAGCAACGCCCTTCCGAACGATTTGAATGTTACGGTAGCCAACTGGGGTCAATACTCTTACGTGATAAAAGCCGAAGATCAATATGGCTGTGCTGTCGATACAATAATGGATATTGGGTTCCATCCAATTCCAACCGTAGATTTAACTGTTGACGAATCAAAATGTTATGGCTACAACCTCGACGCATCGTACATTGGTGATGCTCAAATCGATATATCGCGCTTTATTTGGGTTTTCGGTGGCGATACCATCACCAATGAAATTGGAGCCAACCAACAGGTTATTCCATTGGGCATCAATAAAGAACAACGCGATTTGGTACTGACTGTAGGGCAAAACGGATGTTATGCTTCAGCATCGAAAAATGATATTAAAGTAACTCCCTACCTCGAACTCTCGGTTGAAGATAGTATTGGATGCCAACCCTTTACTGCGGTTTTCGATGCAGTCAATACCGAGAAAGTTAAATCGTTCGACTGGAACTGGGGAGACGGGCAAACCAGTCAAAGTGCTACGGGAACTCAGCCCCACCAATATATCGACGATGGCTACTACAATGTATCACTAAAAGTTACAACCGATCAGGGATGCACCAACTGGGTAAAGGTCGACAGTATGATTTACACCGCCCCAATTCCCCGGATCAGATTCTCGATAAAAGCTGATTCCTGCCTCGGGAAAGGGACCAATAGTCTGGCTTTTGCTGGCAATGCACTGCCCGAAGATACCTACCATTGGGAATTGGGGGCGCTCGATACCGAAGAGATCATAACCGACCCGCAAACGTCGCTAGGACCTTTGGTTTTCGAGCTAAAAAACAAACCGAGTGCCAGTATAGGGTTGCATGTTACTTCCACTTTTGGGTGCCATTCCGACACCTCATACATCGAAGTGAAACGTAAACCTGATTTCAGTTTTACTGCAACTCCACACAAAGGCTGTATTCCGCTACATGTCGACTTTTCGGCCACAGCAACCGACCCTGTTGACCAGCTCGATTACACCTGGGATTTTGGAAATCGTACCAACGCCATAGGGGCTATGGTTTCATCGTTTTATCAGGAAGCCGACAGCAGTTATTCCGTAAGGCTCTATGCAAAATCATCTGTCACAGGCTGCTCTGATTCCATCTTCAGCGAGAAACACATCACCACCTTCCCAAAGCCTGAAGCCCGCTTTTCAATGGATCACGACATTGTGTACAACGATGCTCCCGTGGTACAGTTTACCAACGAAAGCACGGGGGCAGCTACCTACCTATGGGACTTTGGCGACGATAAATCACCCGAAGAAAATCCTGAATATCGCTTTTCAGGGTTCGGAACAAAGACCATTTTACTGACGGCTTACAACGAAATGAATTGCAGTGATACCATTTCAGATCGGGTTACGGTATTGTTTAACAAGATTTTTGCCCCCAATGCTTTCTCTCCCAACGCGGCCACCCCAATTGACCGTGTGTTTAAGCTGGCATCGTCAGGAATCAAGGAAAACGGATACCATTTGGTGATTATGAGCCGATGGAACGATATCGTTTTCGAAGCCCAAAACGCCATTGTGGGTTGGGATGGGAAACTGAAGAATGGCCAGTCGGCACCTGCGGGAACCTATGTTTGGGTATTAAAATATGTCGATTTTCTGGATCGTACCCATAAACAGAGTGGAACTGTGACACTGGTTTACTAAGTTTGAGAACGATGGGATTCTAACTACATCACCGGAATCCGCATCGTACTGTTGTACAACCCCCGATGATTATTCTCGCCGAAAAAGAATATCAGTGAAACCTCATGCGAGCCATAGCTGTAGGCCGAGATATCGGACAACGAATAGTCGAAACTATACCCCAACTGGAAGGCAGATGTGGAAAAACCTACCATGCCAATCAAAGCATCGGGCCTTACTGACAAATTATTGCGATACCACGCCCCGATGGTAAGCCAATCCTGATTGTAATAGAGTCCGGCATTGATTTGCTTGTACGAACCCTGCTGCTGATAAATCAGGTTGGGTGAAAGGGTGAATGCTTTTGAATAGAGCTTGCGATGATACTCACGGCTTTTTGCCCCAACATGCACCGTCATCCTCATCGGTAGCTTCCCTACTTGATCGCCTTCTATAATCGACTGATTGGGTTCTGTTAAATGGTGAAGGGCAAAACCAAAGTAGATATTATCCTGCTGTCCGGCCAAACCAAACGAAACATCGGGGAATATTTTCTGTCCATCCTCGGCCGGTAACGGATAAATACCGGTAATATTTCCGTTTTCGGGGTCAATCATCCCCGGAAATATTAATCCACTGGTATTAAATTCCTTATAAATAAAACCCAACTGCAACGCACCGGTAAAAAAGAGCCTGTCGTTTGCCTTTACATGATAGGAATAGAAAAAAGAGCTGTTAATGCTATTGACTACACCATTTAATTCGCGGTCGTAGTAGAGGTTTATCCCCACCCCGCCATTGATACTTTTGACAAACTTGTCGTAAGTAAGGTTGTATGTCACATAGGTATTGCCACTTTTAGGCCATTGGTTGCGATAATTCGATACCAGACGCGACTGCAAACTGGTACCGGCCAGCGCAGGGTTGAGATAGAGCGGATTGGAATAAAACTGCGAAAACTGCGGATCCTGACCCTTCGCCCGATGATGGATGCCACTCCACGCAAAAGCAATTATCAGCAACGAAAAATATAAACCAAAATGACGTAAAACCGATTTCGACAACGGCCGGGGGTTGCAACAAATCGTTTTTTTCATTGAAGTCTGGTTTTCATTTTTTATCAGGGCTCGTATATTTCTTGGGCCTCGGGAATATTGGGAATAATTTCCAGCAAACCCCTCAGCAAATATACTTTTTGTTCATTACCATTTTCGAGCGCTGCCGAAATCTTTTCCATGGTCGATTGCTCTACTTCGGGAGCAATCTTCCCGTACATATTTTCCACCACAGTAAAGGCTTCGAATGCCACTTCAAAATCACGTTCAATCACCAATTGGCAAAAGAACGGCAAATAAGCACTGTAATCCAGTCCGTTTTGCCAGCAGCAACCAATTAATTGCGATTGAATCGCCACATTATCAGGATACTGAATCGCTTCAATCAGAAACGGGACAGACTCCGGTTGTTTCAACTCGCCTAACAGTTGATATATTTTGGATGAAGCATATGAATCGGGATTACGCTTCAGAAAATCAAACAGATGAACCAAATCAGCCTGATTGCCGGTTTGTGCAATTTCATCGAATGCCAATTGAACTTTTTCTTCGTCGTCCGATTGTAGTTGAGCCAACAACGACTTAATTTTTTCCTCTTTTTTCATTTTTACCTTTTGCAACACACAGCAAATATATGATTAATTTAACGAAGCGTTCAGCGAAATACGGTTTAACCGTTCTCCTTTAACAGAGGAGGTGTTTATCAGCCTCTTTTTGTTGTCTCCGTGTCGATTGTTTTGTCGGTTGGTCAATTGTTAAAAAGCTTCACACTGCTTATAACCCCGGTTACCACCGCAAAATGAACTCTTCGCACGGGTACAGTTTCTCAAAAATTGAATACCGAATCGGGTAAAGAAGTAAAATAATTCAAACTAAAACCAGAAAGTACCCTACCCCTCGTCGAGGCCCCTCAGGCTACCCCGTAACGGGGGAGTTGATGCGGAGTTAATGCGGAGTTGATGCGGAGTTGATGCGGAGTTGAAAAGGCGATAGTACCTCCCGTTTATACAATTATAAACAGCTTCGCTTTTGTTTTAGATGAAAGTTATACCTATCCCCTTTCAAACAAATCTTTCAAAAATTGGCCGGTGTACGATTTATCGCATTGGGCCAATGCTTCGGGAGTTCCTTCAAAAACTTTATACCCACCGGCATCGCCGCCTTCAGGGCCCAAATCGATAACCCAGTCGGCCACTTTAATCACCTCAGGGTTATGCTCGATGATAATCATCGAATGACCTCTCGATATCAGCGCATTAATGGCATCGAGTAGTTTGCGGATATCGTGAAAATGCAAACCGGTAGTCGGTTCATCAAAGATAAACAGAGTTGGGGTATCCTTTTCTTTGGCCAGAAACGAAGCCAGTTTTACACGCTGGCTCTCGCCACCCGATAGCGTACTCGACGATTGTCCCAGCTTGACATAGCCCAAACCAACATCTTGCAGGGGCATCAACTTTTTGGCAATTTTCTTTCCGGTAGTTTTGTCTTTTTGCGAAAAGAACGCAATGGCCTCGTCGACAGTCATCTCCAGTAATTCGTAGATATTTTTTCCATGAAAACGGACATCGAGCACATCTTCCTTGAACCGTTTTCCGCCACAGCTTTCGCAGGTAAGCAGGATATCGGCCATAAACTGCATCTCCACCTTAATTTGCCCTTCGCCCTGACACTCTTCACACCTGCCACCGTCGATATTGAACGAAAAATGCGAGGCCGTAAAGCCGTTTATTTTGGCTGATTGCTGGTCGGCATAAAGTTTCCGAATCTCGTCGTACACTTTCAGATAGGTCACCGGATTAGAGCGAGATGACTTGCCAATTGGATTCTGATCGACAAACTCCACGGCAGTTAGCAGGTTCATATCGCCGGAGATTGCCGTATGCTCTCCGGTGCGATCGCCAACCACACCAAACATTTTACTGACAGCCGGATAGAGAACCCGTTTAATCAGCGATGATTTGCCCGAACCACTGACTCCGGTAATGACGGTAAGTGTATTGAGCGGGAACTTTACGTCGAACCCTTTCAGGTTATTTTCCCGGACGCCATCTATCCGAATAAAGTTGTTCCATTTTCGGCGGCTGGCCGGCATTGGGATTTTCTCTTCGCCTGTGAGGTATTTGGCTGTCAAACTATTGTTCTCTCTCTCCAAATCACGGTGCGTTCCCTGAAAAACAATTTCGCCACCATGTTGACCGGCCAACGGCCCAATATCGATAATCTGATCGGCAGCCCGCATTATCTCCTCGTCGTGTTCCACCACAATCACACTGTTGCCAAACTGCTGCAATTTGCGCAGTACCTTTATCAGTCGGCCGGTATCGCGCGGGTGAAGGCCAATGGATGGTTCGTCGAGGATATACATCGAGCCCACCAAACTGCTCCCCAGCGAAGTAGCCAGATTGATACGTTGCGATTCGCCACCCGAAAGGCTCGACGAGAGACGGTTCAAGGTGAGATAACCCAAACCGACATCGCACAGAAACTCGATTCGGTTCCGAATCTCGATCAGCAACCTGTCGGCTACTACCTTTTCATGATCGGCAAGTTGCAACATATCGAAAAAAGGCTGCAACTCCGTAATAGGCAGATTGACCAGTTCTGTAATCGAGCGACCGGCAACCTTGACATACGAAGCCTCTTTTTTCAGCCGGGTACCTTCGCACTCGGGGCAAGTGGTTTTTCCGCGGTAGCGCGATAGCATTACACGGTATTGAATTTTAAAGGATTGCTCTTCGAGCGATTTAAAAAAATCGTTAAGCCCTTCGAAATAGCGGTTTCCGGTCCAGAGTAATTTTTTTTGTTCAGCCGTCAGTTCGAAATAAGGTTTATGAATCGGGAAACCAAATTTATCGGAGCTCATCACCAGGCGCTCTTTCCACTCGCCCATCTTATCGCCTTTCCAACAAACAATTGCATCGTTATAAATTGAGAGCGATTTGTTGGGGATGACCAGATCAGGATCAATCCCGATGGTTTTGCCGTACCCTTCGCATAGCGAGCAGGCACCCAGCGGGTTATTGAACGAAAACATGTGTACCGAAGGCTCGTCGAAAGTAATGCCATCGGCTTCGAAACGATTGGAGAAAGATTGGTTAACAGGTGGCTCCGCATCGGCAATCCGAACCACGCATTCGCCTTTTCCTTCGAAAAAGGCAGTTTGCACCGAGTCGGCAATACGACCCGGCAAATCTTCGTCGTCCGAAACAACCACGCGGTCGACAACAATAAAAATACGGTTTCCACTCACTTTACTGGTCAGGATATCAGAGATTCGGTAAGTTTCGCCATCCACTTCCAAACGCGAAAAACCCTGCTGTTGAAGCAAATCAGCTTCCTGTTCCAAGGTTCGGCCAGCCTTACTATCAAGTGGCGACACGATGACCGCTTTGGTTCCTTGCGGAAAAGACAGAATGAAGTTCACCACATCGCTCACCTCATGGCGCATCACCTGATTGCCCGAAACAGGCGATATGGTGTGGCCAATACGGGCAAATAGCAACTTCATGTAGTCGTAAATTTCGGTCGAAGTGCCAACTGTCGAGCGCGGGTTGCGGGTATTGACCTTTTGTTCAATGGCAATTGCCGGCGGAATCCCTTTGATATATTCCACTTCGGGCTTGTCCATACGACCCAGAAACTGGCGTGCATACGACGAAAGGCTCTCGACATAACGCCGCTGCCCCTCGGCATACAACGTATCGAAGGCCAGTGATGACTTTCCTGAACCCGACAATCCAGTGATAACAACAAACTGATTTCGCGGGATTTTGAGGTCGACATTCTTCAGGTTGTGCACCTTTGCACCTTTAATCTCAATATATTGATTTTGCTTTACTTCGCTCATTTTCAAAAAATAACTAAACCAAATTATACCATTGCAAACTTACAACAGTTTCGCCGAATAAGGTATTTGAATAGAAAATTCCTTGCCGACCGCCGTCGAAAAGGAGGATTAAATTTGGAAAATATAAATTAAAATAATATCATTGTGATATCATTTTAAAAACACAAGACCATGGAAAGAACTTACGAACCTTACTCAGGCTATTCGGCCTTAGCCATTTTGGCAGCCGATATTGCCGCTTTGATTTACGGTGCCGTTACTGCCGATCCTTTTTTAATCGTTCCAACGGCATTACTTATCGTGTTTATAGCCAGAGGTTTTATCATTGTCAATCCCAACGACAGTTATGTACTAAACCTTTTCGGAGCCTATTCAGGCACACTAAAGCAGAGTGGTTTTGGATGGGTCAACCCATTTTTCAAAAGGAAACTGATTTTGCTTTGCGCCCGCAACATCAACAGCGAACCCATTAAAGTCAACGACAAAATTGGGAATCCGGTGATGATTGGAATCGTTTTGGTATGGAAGGTAAAAGATACCTACAAGGCAGCTTTCGAGGTTGACGACTTTAAACACTTTGTTGAAATACAGAGCGATGCAGCTATCCGAAAACTGGCAGGCAGCTATCCGTACGACAATTTTGAGAGCGAAGATGCCACTATAACATTGCGCGGAGGCGGCGAAGAGGTGAATCAGCAGCTCGAAGACGAACTGGCCGAGCGCCTCTCAATAGCGGGAGTCGAAGTGATGGAGGCCCGTATCAACTATCTGGCATATGCTTCTGAAATTGCAGGAGCAATGTTACGTCGCCAGCAAGCTACGGCCATTGTTTCGGCAAGACAGAAGGTGGTAGAAGGAGCCGTAGGAATGGTTAAATTGGCGCTCGATGAATTAAAAGACAGAGAAATAATTGAACTGGACGATGAAAAGAAAGCCACCATGGTAAGCAACCTGCTGGTGGTTCTCTGTGCCGACGAATCAGCCCGTCCGGTAATTAATGCAGGTTCTATTTATTAAGCATGGCAAAAAAGAATTTTGTACTTCGCATTGATCCTGAAATATACAATGCTTTGGAACGATGGGCGTCGGATGAATTCCGAAGCATTAACGGACAAGTGGAGTACATTCTGTTTCAATCATTAAAAAATGCCGGCCGTCTTCCGGCCAATAAACCTCAAAATAAGGAACCCAAAAACAATGGAGAAGAGTAGATATATTTGTCCGAAATGCGGATACAAGAGTTACAAAATGGGTGAAGCCCGTATGGCCGGAAGTTTCTGGGCCAAGATATTTGATATCCAGAACCGGAAGTTCACTACAGTCACTTGCGAAAAATGCAGCTATACCGAATTTTACCAGACACCAGCCAATAAAATGGGCAACGTATTTGATTTTTTTACCAGCTAAACAACCAATTGGTTGTCACTGATGATTTCATAATTATTTGACATTCCAATCGATCGGTTTACTTGAAAACCGGTCGATTTTTTTATAATTTTGTGCCGATTTTGAACCAAAAAATTTAAATTATAAAATAAAAACACCATGACAAAGAGCGCTTTGCAGATTGAAAGAGCCAGGTATTCACCGAAACTTCCCAAAGCCCTTCAGGGAGCGGTAAAAGTAGTTACCGGGAAAAACACTGAATCGGTTGCCGATCAGGCTGATATTCTCAAGTTATTCCCAAACACCTACGGGATGCCATTAATCACCTTTGAAGAGGGTGGTGCGACTGCGCAATTCCCGGCCGTCAATGTTGGTGTAATCCTTTCAGGCGGTCAGGCACCTGGTGGCCATAATGTTATTTCAGGCATTTTCGACGGACTGAAAAAACTGAACCCAGCCAATAAACTGTATGGTTTTCTTGGCGGTCCGGGTGGATTGGTTGACCATAAATATCTCGAACTGACCGCCGCCATTATTGACGAATACCGAAACACCGGTGGTTTCGATATTATTGGTTCGGGTCGAACCAAACTCGAAGAGACGGCTCAATTTGATTTGGGAGTAGAAATCTGCAATAAGCTTGGCATCAAAGCACTTATTGTTATTGGCGGCGACGATTCAAATACAAACGCCTGCGTATTGGCCGAATACTATTTACAGAAAAATACAGGGATTCAGGTTATCGGTTGCCCAAAGACCATTGATGGTGACCTGAAAAACGAAATGATTGAAACCTCTTTTGGTTTCGATACAGCATGCAAGGTTTACTCAGAACTGATTGGCAACATCATGCGTGATGCCAATTCAGCCAAAAAATACTGGCACTTTATCAAATTAATGGGTCGTTCAGCTTCACACATCGGTTTGGAATGCGCCCTGCAAACACAACCGAACATTTGTCTGATATCGGAAGAAGTTGCAGGCAACGAGCAAACCCTCGGACAAATTGTCAATGACATTGCTGACATTATTGCCAAACGTGCCGAAAACAAGGAGAACTTTGGTGTAGCATTGATTCCCGAAGGGTTGATTGAATTTATACCCGAGATGAAAATCTTGATTTCGGAATTGAACGACCTGTTGGCCGAAGGACATGCCACTGCCGACCAGTTCAAAGCCATTGCCGACGATAAAGCCAAAAGCGACTTTGTGATTGCCAACCTCACCAAAGAGTCGGCCAAAGTATTTGCTTCGCTTCCGGCCGGTATTGCCAAACAGCTTACCCTCGACCGCGACCCACATGGTAACGTTCAGGTTTCCAAAATTGAAACAGAAAAGTTGTTGATTGACATGGTCGAAATTCGTTTGTCAGAAATGAAAAAGACAGGTCAGTACAAAGGCAAATTTTCTGCCCAGAACCACTTCTTCGGATACGAAGGTCGTTGTGCTGCCCCTTCGAATTTTGATGCAGACTACTGCTATTCATTGGGATATACCGCATCGGTATTGATTGCCAACGGGAAATCGGGTTACATGTCTTCCGTAAGAAATACCACGGCACCCGCCAATGAATGGATTGCAGGTGGAGTTCCTATTACGATGATGATGAACATGGAACGTCGCCATGGGCACATGAAGCCGGTTATCCAAAAAGCGCTGGTAAAACTCGATGGTGCACCTTTCAAGGCATATGCTGCCAAGCGTGATGAGTGGGCCGTTAAAACCTCATATGTTTATCCCGGGCCGATTCAATACTGGGGACCAGGCATTGTTTGCGATGCAACCACCAAAACCCTTCAATTAGAGAAGGCATAACCACATTTAAGATAAAATAAAAAGGCTGAACGGGGTTCAGCCTTTTTATTTTTCATTCAGCAGATTCGCTGTATGACAAGCCACAACGGCAGCCGTTTCAGTCCTCAAACGTGAATTGCCTAAAGAGACGGGCTGGTAACCATTTTTTAACGCCAATTCTATTTCATCGGCAGAAAAATCGCCTTCAGGGCCAATCAAGATAATAACATCACGACCAGGCTGAATCAAATTTTGCAATAAGACCTTCTCCCCATCAGCACAGTGAGCAATAAATTTATCGCCATCAAAAGGTTGCTCAACAACATTTCTGAACGCAACAAGTTCAGTTAATTCAGGTAAAAATGCTTTTACCGATTGTTTCATAGCCGACACAATCACTTTCTGCAAACGCTCAGGCTTAATATCTTTGCGTTCAGAACGCTGACAGAGTAAAGGACTTACAACATCAACGCCAATCTCGGTTGCCTTCTCCAAAAACCATTCAAAACGATCAATATTCTTTGTAGGTGCTACAGCCATTACCAACTTAAAATCCTTCTTCCCGAAGCCCTCAACTTTACTGATTATTGTTAATTCACAAGTCTTGGGCGATGCAGAAGAAATCATAGCCCGACAGTAATTTCCCTGACCATCGACAATCGCAACCGTGTCTCCCGCTTTCATCCGCAAGACTTTCACACAATGCTGCGATTCCTCTTTATCAAGCAATACAATATCCGACTGTAAATCTGAGATATAAAAAAGATGCATTAGCTTAAATTATTTAGAAATATCAAAAATAATATTTTAGTGAAGAAGCGGTTAAATTTACTAAAAGCCTATTAGTAAATAATAATATGTGTTAACAAAACTGTTTCGATACAAACAACGTAAGAAGGAACGATACATTATCATGAACAAAATGGCATGTTTATTGTTTCTTCATGAAAAAGCATTATAATTCAATAATTGTACAATCTTTTTAAATGTCAAATCTAAAGCGTCGAGATTTCACAATAATTCCCGACCTTATTTTTGTTAAAAAAAACTAATTTTGTTCAATAAAAAATTGGATTGATAATTAAAAAGTTGTTAATTTGCGAAAAGAAAACTATTGAATAAAAGTTCATATATTGATTACTAAAAATTACGTTATGAAAAAACTTAGCTTAATCGTAGTAGCGTTATTGGTTTGCTACTCTTTTGCGTTCTCTCAGGATAAAGAGAACCGCGAGCCATACAAAAAATGGGAGATTGGAATAAATGCAGGTGTTTCCAGCTACACTGGCGGATACAACATGTATAAGGAATCACGTTTCAACCATTTCAATCACTGGGATAACAACATGAACTTCGGTTTAGGTCTATCGGTGAAGAAGAACTTCTCTCATGTGTTTGCGCTCGAAGCAGCCTGGACAAATACCAATTTGTCAGGTTCATGGAATTGGGACAATAGCAATACCCCCGATTACAAAACAGGCATCAATGAAATTGACCTGAACACTGTTTGGAACATCAACAACCTTTTCTCTAAAAACAAATTTGACAGAAAAGTTTACTGGTATGCCAAATTAGGTCTTGGCGGAACCAACGTTAACCTAAAAGAAAGCGTTGATACCGACAACAAACCTTGGAAATTCCTTACTGTTCCCGTTGGAACCGGTATTGCTTTCCGCTTAAGCGAAAGCTTGAAACTTGATGTTGGTACACAGTGGAGCTGGGTTAACACTGACAAATTGGATGGTCGCTATACTCGTGGTATCACCAACAGTGAACCATATCCTGCAAAAATTGGCAATGTAGAAGAAACATATCTGTATACCCACGTTGGTTTAGCTTATACCTTCCCAAAGAAGAAAGCAAAACCGGCTCCAGTTGTAGAAGAACCAAAACCGGAACCAAAACCGGAACCAAAACCGGAACCAAAACCGGTACCTCCGCCGCCACCGGCTCCAAAACCTTCTGTAATTGGCAATGTATACAAAGTATACTTTGGGTTTGACAAATGGGATCTGAACTCACAATCAATTGCTGAACTCGATCGTCTGGCTAAAGACATGCTCGAAAATTCAACTGTTGACGTACAGGTTAAGTCTCACACCGACAGCAGAGGTCCTGCAAGCTACAACATGAAGTTGTCTGAAAAACGTGGTAAATCGGTTATCGATTACCTGACAAGCAAAGGCATCAACTTGTCGCGCATTCAGGCTCAGGCATTCGGCGAAACCCAACCAGTTAATAAATGTGTTGACGGTGTAGCTTGTACAAATGCAGAACACGCACAGAACCGTAGAACTGAAACCATTATCATCGAATAATACTGGTTCTCCAAATCATAAAAAAACCGCTTTCGGATTTCGAAAGCGGTTTTTTGTTTTAAGCTTTTAACCTTTCAGAATACAAATATTGAATAAGTATCATAATATTATGGTGCAGATTTATTACCTTTCGAATATGATTGGGATAAGATGATATATGTGATAACAGGCGGCCCTGGATTTGGAAAAAGTACATTGATAGAACTTCTTTCGGAGAAAGGATTTTGGGTAGGCAAAGAAGCTGCACGTGAAATTATCGGTCAACAAAAATTATTGGGTGGAGATGCACTGCCATGGAAAAATATACAAAGATTTGAAGCAATAGTAGCGGCTTCAAGAGTTGATTTATTCAAAAACACGCCATTAGATAGAGTTGCATTTGCCGACAGAGGCTTACACGACCAAATTGCCTATTCGTGGTACAAAGGGAAAAACGAATCAGCCTTATTAGCTGAATTAACCACCCAATACCGTTATGCCCCTGAAGTTTTTGTCACAGCGCCATGGAAAGAAATCTATCGGCAGGATCCCATCAGACAGGAATCCTTCGAAGAGGCATGCGAGATCCATCGTTATATTCTTGAAACCTACCAACATTTCGGATACCAAATAATAGAACTCCCTTTTGTAAATCCCGAAAAAAGAGTTGAATTTATTATACAACATATTGAAAAACAAAACTCAATCAAACGATGAAGACAACGAACAGAAGAACGTTTTTACAGCAAGCAGCCATTGGTACAATTGGCCTGTCAGCCATTCCGGCAATCCTTTCAGCAGCTGAACCATCAAAAAAACCACAAAAAGGGGGCAAACTGAATAAAAATAGCGTTATCCTCTTTCAAGGTGACTCAATTACTGATGCTGGTCGCGATAAAACAGCCTTAACTGCCAATGAGCAACGAATGTTGGGAAATGGCTATGCGCTCCTGACCGCCGCTGAATTACTCTACCAGCATGCCGCACTCGACCTTCAAATATTTAATAAAGGTATCAGTGGCAATAAAGTATATCAACTGGCCGAGCGTTGGCAAACTGACTGTCTCGATATTAAGCCTAACCTATTGAGTATCCTGATTGGAGTCAACGATTTCTGGCACAAACTGAACGGAAAATACGACGGAACAGTCGAGATCTACGAGAATGATTACAGGGCGCTTCTAAAAAAGACCAAAGAAGCACTTCCCGATCTCCAATTGGTCATTGGCGAACCTTTTGCCGTAACTGGCTGCAAGGCTGTTGACGAAAAATGGTTTCCCGAATTTGACGGATACCGAGCTTCTGCCCGAAAACTGGCCAACGAATTTGAGGCCATCTTTATTCCTTACCACTCCATTTTTGCCGAAGCGACCAAAACAGCACCCGGCGTTTTCTGGACAGGCGACGGTGTCCATCCATCAGTAGCCGGAGCCAAATTAATGTCGGCAGCATGGCTTAATGCCGTCAATGGGAAGTAGAACCGACGGTAATTTATCCCTCGAGTGGCAAAAACAACAATTTCTTAATATTAAGAATAAAATCGCAACGATCCGACGATTTTTAGTCAGTTTTTGTGATATTTGTCATTAAAATACCTCTTCAAAATATCTTTCATATGTACAAGATTCAAACGCTAAACAAGATTGACCAGGAAGGTCTTCAGGTGTTTCCATTGTCCAGCTACGAAATAGCCAGTGAAATTCCCCATCCTGATGCCATTGTGGTCCGCAGTTTTAACATGCATGAGATGGAAATGCCATCGTCGCTGAAAGCGATTGCGCGTGCCGGAGCCGGCGTAAACAATATCCCGATCGATAAATGTACCGAAAAAGGGATTGTTGTATTTAATACTCCAGGAGCCAATGCCAATGCTGTAAAAGAACTGGTACTGGCCGGTCTGTTGCTTTCGTCGCGCAATATTGCGGGCGGTATTGACTGGGCAAAAACCCTTGTTGGTGAAGGGGATAAAGTGCCTGCCCTGGTCGAAAAAGGGAAAGCCAATTTCGGGGGAAACGAGATTAAAGGCAAAACCCTTGCCATCATTGGGTTGGGGGCTATTGGCGTTTTGGTTGCCAATGCTGCGCAAAGCCTTGGCATGAAAGTTTTTGGTTACGACCCGTATATCTCAGTCGATCACGCCTGGAAACTGGATCAAAGTATTGCCCGTGCCGAAGGGATCGACTCACTGCTGGCGCAAGCCGATTTCATTACATTGCAGGTTCCGTTGATGGATGCTACACGTGGATTTATCAACAAAGAAAAAATCAATATGATGAAAAACGGCGTAAAGATTCTCAATTTCGCCAGAGGCGAACTGGTTGTCAATGCCGATATCATTGCTGCGCTCGAAACAGGAAAAGTAGCCACTTATGTGACCGACTTCCCGGATGAAGAATTACTGAAAGCTAAAAACGTAATAGCCATTCCGCATCTTGGAGCTTCGACCAACGAATCGGAAGTAAACTGTGCCATCATGGCCGCCGAACAGACCCGCCATTTTCTGGAAAACGGCAATATCCGCAACTCGGTCAATTTTCCAGAGGCTGAAATGGAACGCAACAGCAGCGCCCGCATTATCATTGCCAACCGCAATGTCCCCAATATGGTGAGCCAGATTTCAACCACTTTGGCGCAAGGCGACATCAACATAGCCAACATGCTGAACCGCAACAAAAAAGATATTGCCTACAATATTATCGATACCGATCATAAGGAAATTGAAGAGACCCTAATCGACAAATTAAAATCGATTGAAGGGGTGTTTATGGTTAGGGTTTTACCCGGAAAATAGATAAAAAGTTAATATCTTCACCCACTGAAAATAATCGTTCGACAACCTAAACTGCCGGACGATTATTGTAATAAGCAAAATGGTTTTAGGAACCAAACAAAAATTAATATCGATGAGCAATACAGTAGTAAACAAAGCCGCCGACAATATCAGGATACTCTCGGCTGCAATGGTCGAAAAAGCCAATTCAGGCCATCCCGGAGGCGCAATGGGCGGTGCCGATTTCGTCAATATTCTCTATACTGAATTTCTGCAATACGACCCAATGGATATGGAGTGGCCTTTCCGTGACCGCTTCTTCCTCGATCCGGGGCACATGTCGCCGATGCTCTATTCCGTGCTGGCGCTTGCCGGAAACTATTCAATCGACGACCTGAAGAATTTCCGTCAATGGGGCTCAGTAACCCCAGGCCATCCCGAGGTGGATTTTGCCCGCGGTGTTGAAAATACCTCCGGACCGCTCGGTCAGGGACATACCATGGCTGTTGGGGCTGCCATTGCCGAACGGTTTTTGGTTGCTCGTTTTGGCGAGTGGATGGCCCACAAAACCTATGCATTTATCTCGGATGGCGGTGTTCAGGAAGAGATCTCCCAAGGGGCCGGACGTCTCGCCGGATATCTTGGATTGCACAATCTGATTATGTTTTACGACTCAAACGATATCCAGCTTTCAACGGAAACCGGAGCCGTAACCGTTGAAGATACGGCCAAGAAATATGAAGCATGGGGCTGGAATGTGGTGACCATCGAAGGCAACGATCCGGATGCCATCCGCGCAGCGCTGAAAGCCGCACAAAATGAAACCGGCAAACCAACGCTGATCATTGGTAAAACCATTATGGGCAAAGGGGCCATAAAAGAGGATGGTTCGAACTTCGAACGGCAATGTTCTACCCACGGCCAGCCGTTGTCCCATGCAGGTGCGTCGTTTAAAAAGACGATAGCCAATTTGGGTGGCGATCCCGAAAACCCGTTTGTCATCTTTCCCGAAGTGGCCGAACGCTATGCCAAACGCCGCGATGAACTGATGGAATGGGCCAATGCCAAAAACGAAGAAGAAGATGCATGGGCTGAAGCCAACCCTGAGTTATCGGCCAAACTCGATAAATTTCTTTCGGGCGAAGTGCCTGAGTTTGATTTTGCCAAAGTGGTACAAAAAGCCAATTCGGCTACCCGTAACGCATCGGCAACCGTACTGGCTGCATTTGCAAAAGAGGTTGAAAACATGATTGTTTCATCGGCCGACCTTTCAAACTCCGACAAAACAGATGGTTTTCTCAACAACAGCAAAGCCTTCACCAGTGGCGATTTCACGGGTGCATTCCTTCAGGCAGGCGTTTGCGAGCTCACTATGGCTTCGGTAATGAACGGTATGGCCCTCCACGGCGGCGTGATCCCTGTTTGCGGAACCTTCTTTGTCTTCTCCGACTATATGAAACCGGCGGTTCGTATGGCTGCACTGATGGAGCTCCCGGTAAAATATGTCTGGACCCACGATGCCTTCCGCGTAGGCGAAGATGGCCCGACCCATCAGCCCGTTGAGCAAGAGGCCCAAATCCGTCTGATGGAACAATTGAAAAACCATCACGGCGAAAACTCTGCGCTGGTACTTCGCCCAGCCGATGGACAGGAAACCACCGTAGCATGGAAACTCGCGCTCGAAAATACCTCAACCCCAACAGCACTGATTCTTTCGCGCCAAAACATCAAAGACCTTCCGGCCAAAACATCGCGCTACGACGAGGCTTTGCAGGCGGCAAAAGGGGCTTACATTGTCGAAGAAGATGCCAATCCGCAGGTTATCCTTATCGCTTCAGGCTCCGAAGTGGCCACTCTTATCGAAGGGGCTGCACTGTTGCGTGAGCGCGACGGGCTCGGTGTTCGCATTGTATCGGCTCCCTCAGAAGGACTTTTCCGCAGCCAGGATAAGGCTTATCAGCAGCGTGTACTGCCGGCAGGTCTGCCCAAATTTGGCCTGACAGCCGGATTGCCGGTGACCCTTCGCGGACTGGTAGGCGACGATGGCGCAGTATGGGGATTAAGCTCATTTGGCTTCTCGGCCCCCTACAACGTACTCGACCAACAACTTGGATTTACTGGCGAAAACGTATACAATCAGGTAAAACTACTGATTGGATAACCAATCAAACAGATAAAAAGGGCTGCATTCAACAAATATGATGCAGCTTTTTTTTTGCCCCCTTCCAGCCTCCCCAAAAAGAGAAGGAGTAGCTTCGTATGATGAAAGTGCTTCTGAAAATCATTTGAAATTTGCTGAGGTTCAGCAAGTGTTCCTGAAAACCATTTGGCATTTGCTGAGGTTCAGCAAGTGTTCCTGAAAACCATTTGGCATTTGCTGAGGTTCAGCAAGTGTCCCTGAAAACCATTTGGCATTTGCTGAGGTTCAGCAAGTGTCCCTGAAAACCAT
>JACCEE011285030.1_pt1 | contig 84672 bp, 82 predicted proteins | sample 7449931 | NCBI WGS metagenome assembly JACCEE01 (sample SAMN15323457, study PRJNA562643) | freshwater metagenome | isolation source: river surface water | place: USA:Blue River Watershed | collected 2017-08-19
CGGCCGTTGTCGGTCACGCTCAAGGAGTTGTCGGTGTGGATGGTGACCACGATGTCGTCGCAGTGGCCCGCCAGCGCTTCGTCGATCGAGTTGTCCACGACCTCGAAGACCAGGTGGTGCAGACCGGTGCCGTCGGATGTGTCACCGATGTACATGCCAGGGCGCTTGCGCACGGCTTCCAGGCCCTCCAGGATCTGGATGGCGCCTTCGCCGTAGCCTTCGGTGGCACCGGCCTGATTGGTGTCAATCTTGGGTTGGGCGGTGGTGAAAGCGTCTTCGCTGGGCTTGTTTTCTTCGGTCATGGTCAAAATTCTCTGTCGCTTGAATGGCCGAAACTCGCGCAGGTGCGCGGGTTTCGCTGTGGTCAGTCCGGTGGACTCTGGCCTCAGATGCGCATCGGCATCACCACGTATTTGAAGTTGTCGTTGTCCGGGATCGTGATCAGCGCCGAACTGTTGCTATCGGCCAGATCGACGCGAACCATGTCCTGGTCCATGTTGGCCAGCACATCGATGATGTAGGTCACGTTGAAGCCGATCTCGATGCTGTCGCCGCCGTAGTCGATGTCGAGCTCGTCCACGGCCTCTTCCTGTTCGGCGTTGGTGGAGGCCACACGCAGCGTGCCGGGGTCGAGGTTCAGACGCACGCCCTTGAACTTGTCGCTGGTCAGGATGGCGGTGCGCTGCAGACACTGCAGCAGCGGCTGGCGGCCCAGCGTGAGGTTGTTGCGGTGGCCCTTGGGGATCACGCGGTTGTAGTCGGGGAATTTGCCCTCGACCAGCTTGGTCACGAACTCCATGCCGTCAAAGCTGAACTTGGCCTGGTTGTTGGCGAACTGCATGTCGATCGCGCCTTCGGCATCGCTCAGCAGGCGTTGCAGTTCGAGCACGGTCTTGCGCGGCAAAATCACTTCCTGCTTGCTTGGCACTTCTTCGTCGAGCGTGGCGCTGGCAAAGGCCAGGCGGTGGCCGTCGGTGGCCACCAGGCTGAGCTTCTTGCCTTCGGCCACAAACAGGATGCCGTTGAGGTAGTAACGGATATCGTGCACGGCCATTGCAAACGAGACCTGACCCAACAGTGCTTTCAGTGTCTTTTGCGGCACGCTGAATTTGGGGCCGAAGCTGGCGGCTTCCTGCACCAGCGGAAAGTCTTCGGCTGGCAGGGTCTGCAGCGTGAATTTGGATTTTCCGCCTTTGAGGATCACCTTGGCCTGCGAGGACTCCAGGCTCACGGTCTGGTCGGCCGGCATGGTGCGCAGGATGTCGATCAGCTTGCGCGCGCCCACGGTGGTGGTGAAATCGCCCGGGTCGCCGTCCATCTCGGCGGTGGTGCGGATCTGGATTTCCAGATCGCTGGTGGTCATCTGGATCGCCCGGCCGGACTTGCGGATCAGCACGTTGGCCAATACGGGCAGGGTGTGGCGGCGTTCCACAATGCCGGAAACGGATTGCAGCACCGACAGCAGCTTGTCTTGGGTGGCCTTGAGCACGATCATGGATGTCTACCTTGGATGGTTTTTCTCAGGTGTCCGCTCGAACGGGAAGATGGACGCAAACAGCTGACATTTTCGCTGGTTTTTGGGCGATTTTCGGTCGAAACCAGCTCAAAAGCACATTCTTTTCGGTCATCCCTTGAGCGTCTGTTCCAGTACATGCAGTTGCTGGTTCAGTTCGGTCAGTTGCTGGCGCTCGCCCGAAATTTTGCGCACCGCGTGCAGCACCGTGGTGTGGTCACGGCCGCCAAACAGCTCGCCGATCTCGGGCAGGCTTTTTTGCGTCAGTTCCTTGGCCAGGTACATGGCGATCTGGCGTGGGCGTGCGATGCTGGCTGGACGCTTTTTGGAATACATGTCCGCGACCTTGATCTTGTAGTAGTCGGCCACGGTTTTCTGGATGTTTTCCACAGAAATCTGGCGATTCTGGATCGACAGCAGGTCACGCAGCGCTTCGCGGGCCAGCTGGATCGAGACATCTTTCTGGTTGAAGCGCGAATAGGCCAGGATCTTGCGCAATGCGCCTTCGAGTTCGCGCACGTTCGAACGGACGTTTTTGGCCACGAAAAACGCCACTTCTTCGGGCATTTCGCTGCCTTCGCTGATGGCTTTGTTGATCAGGATGGCCACCCGCATCTCCAGCTCCGGCGGCTCAATGGCCACCGTCAGGCCCGAATCGAAGCGCGAGACCAGGCGTTCGTGGATGTCGGTCAGGCCCTTGGGGTAGGTGTCACTGGTCATCACGATGTGCGACTTTTTGGCCAGCAGCGCCTCGAAGGCGTTGAAGAATTCCTCTTGCGTGCGGTCTTTATTGGCAAAGAACTGTACATCGTCGATCAGCAGCAGATCGAGCGAGTGGTAGTGGTGCTTGAACTCGTCAAACGTCTTGCGCTGGTAGGCTTTGACCACATCCGAAACGAACTGCTCGGCGTGGATGTAGAGAACTTTGGCGTCGGGCCGGTCGGCCAGCAGCTTGTTGCCGATCGCATGCATCAGGTGGGTCTTGCCCAGGCCCACGCCGCCGTAGATGAACAGGGGGTTGTAGAGTTGTCCCGGCGAGCCGGCCACATGCATGGCCGCAGCACGCGCCATGCGGTTGGCCGAGCCCTCCACCAGGGCGTCAAAAGTCAGTGCCGGATTCAGGCGGCTGCGGAAGGCTTGTGCGGGCGATTCTTCGGGGGCATCCAGCCGCTCGGGGCTGGTGGGCGAAAGGGCGGTGGGTGTTGGGCGTACCGCTCTGGCCGGTGCTTCGCGGGGGGTCAGTGCCAATTCGACCTGAATCGGTTGGCCTTGCAGGCGTTCCAGAATTTGGGCCAGTTTTTGCGCGTACTGGGTGCGGATCCAATCCATTTTGAAGCGGTTGGCCACAAAAAGGGTCACTTTGTCCTGCCCGTGATTGACTTGCGCCTGCAGGGGTTTGATCCAGGTGTTGAACTGTTGTTCGGGCAGTTCCTGTGACAGTTCGTCCAAGCAGGCCTGCCACAGGGCGGGGCTGGTGTCTGGGTTGGAATCGGGGGACATTCCCTCGGGCATGTTGGCGTTCTTGTTGTGGACAGTTGTTGCATCCGGCGCGGTGGTTCTTGAATTATCAAGAGCTTATCCACAGGTCGGAAGGGTGCGTGGGCGCCCATCATAAACCACAAATGACCGGTTCGGCTCATGGTCTTCACGGGTGGCTAGAGGTGGGGTGGTGACGCCTGTTTTTGGGGTGGGCTTGCCGATGGGGCCAAAGTTTGCGATAATCATGGGCTTCGCTCCAAAAAAGCGGGTGGCTTGGCTTGTGCTTGGTTTCCCCTTTGATTTTTTAGCAGGAGCGCCAAGGAATTGTCATGAAACGCACTTACCAACCTTCCAAAACCCGTCGCGCCCGTACCCACGGTTTCCTGGTCCGCATGAAGACCCGCGGTGGCCGCGCCGTGATCAACGCACGTCGCGCCAAGGGCCGCAAGCGTCTGGCTGTCTAATGATCGTTGCCGCTGCGGGCGCACCTTCGGGTTTGCTGGCAGCTTCAGCCAAGGCCTGTTTGCCGTGCACCGTCTGAAGACGCGCCCACAGTTTCAGGCCACCTTGGCTGGTGGCACGATTTCGCGCACCACGCATTTCGCCTTGCATCGCTTGCCTCTGATGGCACGCGCAGATATTTCCAAGGTCGAAACGGCAGGGCCTGCACCCGAAGCGGCGCAGGCCCTTTTTGTCTTGGATGGCGTCTGGATAGGGGCCATGGTGCCCAAGCGCTGGGCTCGCCGTGCGGTCACACGCAACACCATCAAGCGCCAGATCTACGCCGTGAGCGGCGGCTTTGCCGATCGCCTTACTCGGGCCGCCCATGTTGTGCGCCTGCGTGCCACGTTCGATCGCAAGCAATTCATCAGCGCGACATCCGACCAGCTCAAAATGGCCGTGCGTCAGGAGCTGGAGCAATTGTTTGAACGTGGGATCAAAGCATGATGCGGCGCCTGCTCATGGGCTTGGTGCGAGCCTACCGGCTGCTGCTGAGTCCGTCGATCGGCTCTGCCTGCCGTTTTGAGCCCACTTGTTCGGCGTATTCGCTGCAGGCGCTTGAAAAGTACGGCGCTGCCAGGGGCAGTTATTTGACGGTGGCCCGCCTGGTGCGCTGTCACCCGTGGTGTGCCGGTGGTCATGACCCTGTTCCCGATGAGGCGCCTCGCCTCTTTACCCGTTTGTTATCTCCTTCGTCCAGGAAGTCTTCATGAGCGACATTCGCCGTACCATCCTCTGGGTGATCTTTGGCTTCTCCATGGTCCTGCTGTGGGACCAGTGGCAGATCCACAATGGCCACCAGGCCACCTTCTTTCCCAAAACGCCGACCGCCGCCGCCAAAGCGCCTGCGGCTTCGGCCGCCGTACCCACGGCCAGTGCTGCGCCCGCCGGTCCGGCGCAGGTGCCTGCTACGGCAGCGCCTGCCGCAGCGCGCGAGCTGATCGACGTCGAAACCGATCTCTACAAGCTGCGTTTTGACACCGAGGGTGGCTCGTTGGTGCGTGCCGAGTTCCGCGCCCACCCTGATTTGCTGGACCAGAAGAAGAATTTTGTGTTGCTCGACGAAAGCAAGGACCGCGTGTATGTGGCGCAGACCGGCCTGATTGGTGGCCAGTTGCCCACGCACAAGAGTGCCATGCGCTTCGCGGGTGAGCGCCAACTCAAGGATGGCAAGAACGAATTGACCCTGCGTTTTGAATCCGACGAAGTTGGTGGCGTCAGACTGGTCAAGACTTATACGCTCAAGCGCGGCAGCTACGCGATAGGTGTCAAGCACGAAGTCATCAACAAAGGCACAGCTGCGGTGTCGCCGCAGCTGTACTTGCAGCTGGTGCGCGACGGCAACAAGCCTGCTGGCGAGTCGTCCTTTTACTCCACCTTCACGGGTCCGGCGCTGTATACCGAGGCCAAGAAATACCACAAAGTCGAGTTCTCCGACATCGAAAAGAACAAGGCTGAAGTCGACAAAGCCTCCCCCAATGGCTATGTGGCCATGGTGCAGCATTACTTCGCCTCGGCCTGGCTGTTGGGCGAGGGTGTGCAGCGCGAGAACTTTGTCCGCAAGGTCGACACCAACCTCTATGCGGTGGGCATGATTGCGCCTTTGGGCGAAGTGGCGCCTGGTCAGAGCAAGGCCATCGACACTCAGCTCTACGTTGGCCCGCAAGAAGAAAAGAAGCTTGAAGCCCTTGCCCCTGGCCTGGAGCTGCTCAAAGACTATGGCTGGTTGGCCATGCTGGCCAAGCCGCTGTACTGGCTGCTGGACCAGCTCTTCAAAGTGATCCACAACTGGGGCTGGGCGATCATGGCGCTGGTGCTGCTGCTCAAGATCGCCTTCTACTGGCTCAATGCCAAGGCTTACGCCAGCATGGCCAAGATGAAGGCCATCAACCCCCGCATCATGGAAATGCGCGAGCGTCTGAAAGACAAACCGCAAGAGATGCAGATGGAGATGATGAAGATCTACCGCGAGGAGAAAGTCAACCCTATGGGGGGGTGCTTTCCCATGCTGATCCAGATCCCGGTGTTCATCGCCTTGTACTGGGTGCTGCTGTCCAGCGTCGAGATGCGCCACGCCCCATGGGTGGGCTGGATCGTGGACCTGTCGGCGCCCGACCCCTTCTTCATCCTGCCCATTGTGATGACTTTGACCACACTGCTGCAAACGGCCCTGAACCCCGCACCGCCGGACCCGATGCAAGCCAAGATGATGTGGATCATGCCGCTGGTGTTCAGTGTGATGTTCTTCTTCTTCCCGGCCGGTCTGGTGCTCTACTGGATCACCAACAACGTCTTGTCGATTGCCCAGCAGTGGATCATCAACACACGCATGGGTGTGCCGCCGCAGTTCAATCTGCCCAAGTTCAAGTAACCTGAGCGCAGTGGAAAACAAGGGCCGCGTGAGCGGCCCTTGTTTCTTGCAAAATCCCGCCATGCTCGCCCGCCACCACGAACCCATCGTCGCCATCGCCACCGCTCCTGGTCGCGGCGCGGTCGGCATTGTGCGCGTGTCGGGGCGGGGCATCGGCGCGTTGGTGCGCGTCTTGTGCGGTCGCGACCTCAAGCCCCGCGAAGCCAGCTATCTGCCGTTTCGCGATGCCGATGGCAGTGCGATTGACCATGGCCTGGCCCTTCACTTCCCTTCGCCGCATTCTTTCACCGGCGAAGACGTGCTGGAGTTGCAGGCCCACGGCGGGCCGGTGGTGCTGCAGTTGTTGGTGCAGCGTTGTCTGCAGGCTGCCGCCGAGCTGGATGCGACCACAGGCAAGCCTGTGCTGGCAGGCCTGCGCGTGGCCCAGCCGGGCGAATTTTCGGAGCGCGCCTTTCTGAACGACAAGATCGACCTGGCACAAGCCGAGGCGATTGCGGATTTGATCGATGCCAGCACCGAAGCGGCGGCACGCAGCGCCAGCCGTTCGTTGGCGGGCGAGTTTTCGCGTGAGATCGCCGAGTTGCGCGAGGCCTTGATTCACTTGCGCATGTTGGTCGAAGCCACGCTGGACTTTCCAGAAGAAGAAATCGACTTTTTGCAAAAGGCCGATGCGCAAGGCCAGCTTGATCGCTTGCAGGCGCGGCTGGCGCAGGTGTTGCAGCGCACACGCCAGGGGGCATTGCTGCGCGAAGGCATCCGCGTGGTGATCGCAGGCCAGCCCAATGCGGGCAAAAGCTCGCTGCTCAATGCGCTGGCCGGGGCGGAACTCGCCATCGTCACCCCCATTGCAGGTACCACGCGCGATGTGGTGCAGCAAACCATTCAGATCGAAGGCGTGCCGCTGCATGTCGTAGACACGGCGGGTTTGCGCGAAGGTGAAGACGTTGACGCGGTCGAACGCATCGGTATTGCGCGTGCCTGGGGGCAGATTGAGCAGGCCGATGCCGTACTGTTTTTGCACGACCTCACACGTGCACACGATGCCGTCTATGCAGCCGCCGACCGTGAAATTGCCGACACGCTGGTGCATCGCCTGTCGGGTGCGGTGCCCGTCATCGACATCTGGAACAAGGCCGATGCAGCGCAAGCCCAGAGCCGTGAAGGGGTGGTGCTCTCGGCCAAAACCGGCGATGGCCTCCAGATTTTGCGCCAGCGCCTGTTGCACGAAGCTGGTTGGCAGCAGGCCAGCGAAGGCCTCTGCATCGCCCGCGAGCGGCATGTGCAGGCCTTGCAGCGCGTGCGCGAACACCTGGAATTGGCGCATTTGCACCTGACCGCGCAAGCGCAAAGCCTGGACCTGCTGGCCGAAGAGCTGCGCCAAGCGCAAAACGCCCTCAACGAGATCACCGGCGAGTTCAGCGCCGATGATTTGCTGGGTGTGATCTTTTCCAGCTTCTGCATTGGCAAGTGACCTTGATCTGTTCCTGAAGCCATGTCTTCTTCCCGTGTTCCCGGTTTGTGGCTGATCAGCCTGGCGGCTTTCACTTCCATGGCGTCGATGCGTGTGTGTGACCCCATGCTGGTGGCGCTGGCCACCGAATTCCAGGTCAGCGTGGGTGAGGCCTCGCGTGTCATTTCTGCCTTTGCAGTGGCCTATGGTTGTTTACAGCTGTTTTACGGCCCTTTGGGGGACCGGGTGGGCAAGCTGCGCGTGATCAATGCGGCAGTGCTGGGGTGCGCGGTGTTCAGTGCCGTCACGGCGACCATGACCGATTTTCAGTGGTTGGTGGTGGCGCGTGCCGCCATGGGGGCCAGTGCGGCGGGCATTATTCCCCTGAGCATGGCTTGGCTGGGTGACCAGGTCAGCTACGAGCGCCGCCAGGAAACCTTGGCCAAGCTGATGAGTGCCACCGTGACTGGCATGATGGCTGGCCAGTGGTTTGGCGGTTGGGCGGCGCAGGCCTTGGGTTGGCGCAGCGCGTTCGGGGTGCTGTCGTGCATGTTTGCTGTCGCCTGCATTTTGCTGTTTGCGCGCATGGGGCCGCAGCGCCGTGCGGTGGCTCTGCAAACAGAAGGTTCGTATTGGCAGCAGGCACTCAGTGGTCTGGCGTTACTGCGCATGGCGCGTGTGCGCTGGGTGCTGACGGTCACCTGCATCGAAGGTGCACTGGCGTTTGGCACCCTGGCCTTTGTGCCCAGCCAGCTGGTGCAGCACTTTGGTCTGAACACCGCGCTGGCCGGTGGGCTGATGGCACTGTACGGGCTGGGTGGGCTGGGCTACAGCCAGTTGGCCGGACGCTGGCTGGGCTGGCTGGGCGAGCGTGGGCTGGCCCGCCTGGGCAGCACGCTGGTGGCACTGGGTTTGCTGCTGCTGGCCTGGACGCAGCATGTCGCGCTGGCTGCGCTGGGTTGCGTCAGTTCGGGCCTGGGCTTTTACATGCTGCACAACACCTTGCAGACCCAGGCCACGCAAATGGCACCCGAGGCCCGAGGCAGCGCCGTCACACTGTTTGCCTGCATGCTGTTTTTTGGGCAGTCCACGGGCGTGCTGTTGGTTGCCCAAACCGTGGACCGTGGTGGGCTGGACTGGGCTTACACCGTGTCGGCTCTGGGCATGGTGGTGCTCGGTCGGGTGATTGCCAGACAGGTGCGAGGCAAATCCTGAGGGGGCGTGTCAGTGGCCTTCGTATTCGACCAGTGTGAAGAGCTGCAGACCGCTTTGGCGCAAGCGCTTTGACCCGCCCAGTTCGGGCAGGTCAACGATCGCAGCGCCTTCCATGACTGTGGCACCGAGTTTTTCGAGCAAGCGTTTGCCTGCCATCATGGTGCCGCCGGTGGCGATCAGGTCGTCAATGAGCAGAACTCGTTGGCCAGGGCGGACGGCATCGGTGTGCAGCTCGACGGTGGCGCTGCCGTATTCAAGCTCGTAGGTTTCTTCTACCGTGGTGAAGGGCAGCTTGCCCTTTTTGCGAATGGGCACAAATCCCAGACCCAGCTCATAGGCCACGACCGAGCCAAGAATGAAGCCCCGTGCATCCAGCCCGGCCACCACATCGGGGCGCAGAGCCGGGTCCATGTAACGGTGAACGAAAGCATCGATCAGCACCCGAAAAACCCATGGATCCTGCAACAAAGGGGTGATGTCCCGAAACTGAACGCCTGGCGCGGGCCAATCGGGCACGGTGCGGATGTGGGCCTTGAGAAAGTCGTGGACGTTCATTGCCGTCATGGGGTCAGCCTTTGAGAAGTTTGTTTTCGGCAATGGCCAGTTTGCGGGGTGTGCCGGAGATCACCAGGGTGTCGTTCATGTGCAATTCGGTCTGGTCGTGCACGGCTTCGGTTTTGCCGTTGGCGCGTCGCAGGTTGACCAGCCGCACGCCCATGGCATGGAAGTTCAAGTCCAGCACGGTTTTGCCCAGCCAGGGTGAGGCCAGTGGCAAGGTCAAGGTGCTCAGACGCTCGTGCTCGGCCTCTTCGAGCGTGTCATCGTCATGGCCATGAAAGTAGCCCTTGAGCAGGTTGTAGCGCGCATCGCGCTGGTCTTGCACGGCCCGAATCACGCGGCGCATGGGCACCCCCACCAGCGCCAGGGCATGGCTGGCCAGCATGAGCGAGCCTTCGAGCGCTTCGGGCACGACTTCAGTGGCGCCGGCCTGCTGAAGTTTTTCAAGGTCCAGGTCGTCCTTGGTGCGCACGATCACCGGCACTTGGGGGGCATGGCTCTGGGTATGGCCCAGCACCTTCATGGCCGCGGGCACATCCAGATACGTGACCACCACTGCGCTGGCGCGCGCCAGGCCTGCCGCCATGAGGGACTGCAAACGCCCTGCGTCGCCAAACACCACCGAGTCACCGGCCGCCGCCGCTTGGCGCACACGGTCGGGGTCCAGGTCCAGCGCCATGCAGGGAATGCCCTCTTGGTCGAGCATGTGCGCCAGGCTTTGGCCCGTGCGGCCGTAGCCGCAGATGATGACGTGCCCGCTGGAGTTGATGGACTTGCGGGCAATGGTGGTCATCTGCAGCGACTGCTGCAGCCATTCGCTGGCCACCAGTTTCATCACGAGGGTGTTGCTGTGCAGCACGATGAAAGGCGTGGCCAGCATTGACAGCACCATGCTGGCCAGCACCGGGTTGAGCAGGTGCGGCGGGATGATGCCGTTTTGCGAGCCCAGTGTGAGCAGCACAAAACCGAATTCGCCCGCCTGCGCCAGGTACAGGCCGGTGCGCAAAGCCACGCCACTGCTGGCGCCATAGGCTTTGGCCAGACCGGCCACCAGCGCCAGTTTGAACAGCACCGGCAGCGTCAGCAGCAGCAAGACCAGTGGCCAGCGTTGCAGCACGATGTGCCAGTCCAGCAGCATGCCGATGGTGATGAAAAACAGGCCCAGCAGCACGTCGTGGAAGGGTCGAATGTCCAGCTCCACCTGGTGCTTGTATTCGGTCTCCGAGATCAGCATGCCGGCAATGAACGCCCCCAGCGCCAGGCTCAGGCCCGCCAGCTCGGTCAGCCAGGCCAGGCCCAGCGTGACCAAGAGCAGGTTGAGCACAAACAGCTCTTCGCTTTTGCGCCGGGCCACCAGCGTGAGCCACCAGCGCATGAGGCGCTGCCCACCGGTCAACAGCAAGGTGATCAGCACAGCTGCCTTGAGGCCAGCCTTGCCCAGTTCCCAGGCCATTTCGTTGGCGGGTGAACCCAGGGCCGGAATCAGCACCAGCAGCGGCACCACGGCCAGGTCCTGAAACAACAGCACGCCCATGACGCGCTTGCCGTGCTCTGACTCCAGCTCCAGCCGGTCGGCCATGAGTTTGACCACGATGGCGGTGCTGCTCATGGCCATGGCGCCGGACAATGCCAGGGCCGTTTGCCATTCCATCCTCCAGAGTGTGGGGGCCAGTGTGGCCAAAAACAGCGAGGCCACCGTCACGATGAGCAGCGTCAGCACCACCTGCCACAAGCCCAGACCAAACACATGACGGCGCATGGCGCGCAGCTTGGGCAGGTTGAATTCCAGTCCAATCACAAACATCAGGAACACGACGCCGAACTCGGCCAGGTGTTGCACGCCCGCCGAGTTTTGCGCCAAGGCCAGTGCATTGGGGCCGATCAGCACGCCCACGGCCAGGTAACCCAGCATGGGCGGCAGGCGCAGCATGCGGCAAGCCACCACGCCCAGCACGGCGGCCAGCAGGTACAGCAGGGTCAACTCCAAGGCATTCATGGCTTGATCCTACCAACGGAATGTGCCGGTTTCAGAGTGGCTGCGGGGGTATTTGGGCCTTGTTTACCCTGTGTCATAACCCCGCCGGGCAAGGTGCTCGATAAAATCGACCGCATGACCCTTTCTGCCCCCCAACTGCTGCAACTGGCCCGCGACACGCTCGACATCGAGGCGCAAGCGCTGCAAAGCCTCAAGGCCCGACTCGATGACCGTTTTGTGCAGGCGGTGCAGATGATGCTGCAGGTGCAGGGGCGCGTGGTTGTGACCGGCATGGGCAAAAGTGGGCACATCGGGCGCAAGATTGCGGCCACACTGGCCTCCACCGGTACGCCTGCCCTGTTTGTTCACCCGGCCGAGGCCAGCCATGGTGACTTGGGCATGATCCAGGTGGTCGATGTGGTGCTGGCGATTTCCAACAGTGGCGAAAGCGATGAGCTCGTCGCCATACTGCCGGTGCTCAAGCGACAGGGCGTGCCCCTGATCGCCATGACCGGTGGCCTGCAGTCCTCGTTGGCACGCCATGCCGATGTGGTGCTCGACAGCTCGGTCGAAAAGGAGGCTTGCCCCCTGAACCTGGCCCCCACCGCGAGCACCACCGTGCAGCTGGCGCTGGGCGATGCGCTGGCCGTGGCCTTGCTGGATGCGCGCGGCTTCAAACCCGAAGACTTTGCGCGCTCGCACCCTGGCGGTTCGTTGGGCCGCCGCCTGCTCACGCATGTGAGCGACGTGATGCGCGCAGGCGACGAGGTGCCGCGCGTGAGCCCACAAACCGGCTTCACCGCGTTGATGCAAGAGATGAGCCGCAAGGGCTTGGGGGCCTCGGCCGTGGTGGACGAGGTCGGACGCCCGGTGGGCATTTTCACCGATGGTGACCTGCGCCGCCTGATCGAACAAGGCCAGGACCTGCGCGCCATGCAGGCGGGCCAGGTGATGCGTGCTGGCCCGCGCACCATCTCGCAGGACGCGCTGGCGGTCGAAGCCGCCGAAATGATGGAGCAGCACCGCATCACCAGCATCCTGGTGGTGGACGCGCAAGGCGTGTTGTGCGGCGCCATCAACAGCAACGACCTCATGCGGGCCAAGGTGATCTGATGCAAACGCTGGAGCCCGTGCTGAACTACCCGCCGGAGTTGCTGCTGCAGGCGCAGGGCATTCGCGTGGTGTTTTTCGATGTGGATGGCGTGTTGACCGACGGTGGCCTCTACTTCAATGGCGAAGGCGAATCGCTCAAGCGTTTTTCGGTGCTGGACGGACAAGGGCTCAAGCTCTTGCAGCAGGCAGGCATTACGCCGGTGGTCATCACCGGCCGCGACTCGGCACCGCTGCGCTTGCGCATGAAGGCGCTGGGCATCACACATGCCCGCTTTGGCACCGAAGACAAACACCCCGCAGCGCAAGCCTTTCTGGCCGAGCTGGGCCTGGACTGGTCGCAAGCCGCCGCCATGGGCGACGACTGGCCTGACCTGCCGGTCATGCAGCGCGTGGCCTTTGCCTGTGCACCCGCCAACGCGCATGCACAAAACAAAGCCATTGCCCACCATGTGACGGCCGAGCGTGGCGGCGAAGGCGCTGCCCGCGCCTTTTGCGATCTGTTGCTGGTGGCGGGCGGGCACTATGCGCGCTTATTGGCCCAGGTGGGTGTGTCGGCGCACAAAGGCGCTTCGGCATGAACGCTGTGCGTCCGCTGCGCGATGCACTCGACCGCCTCACGCTGTATCTGCCCTTGCTCGTCATGGCTTTGCTGGCCATGGGCAGCTGGTGGCTGGTGCGCTCCATGCCCGAGGTTTGGGCCGGCGGCGGTGACAAACCGGTGCGCAAAGACCCGGACTACCATCTCGAAAATTTCTCCACCCAGGTGTTTGACGCCCAGGGTCGGCGGATCCGGCAGGTAGGCGGGCAAAAAGCCCGTCACTACCCCGACACGGACGAATTGCACATCGATGGCGTGAAGTTTGTGGTCGTACACGAATCGGGCGTGGAGGTGACCGGCACCGCCCGTCGCGCCATCGCCACGGGCGACGGCGAGCGCTTGACCCTGATGGGCCAAGTGCACGTGGTGAGCCCGGCACACGGCAGTACACCCAAGATGGAGTTCCGAGGCGAGCGACTGGTGGCCTGGACCAAGGCGCAAAAGCTGAGATCGGACGAGTCGGTTGAGATCTGGCGTGACCAAGACCGCTTCCATGCGCAAAATCTGGACTTCGACATGAAGACGGGCCAGTACCAGCTGGCTGGCCGCGTGCGAGGCGTCTTGCTGCCGCAAGCTTCAGAGCGATCGCGCTGAGGCGCGTAAGCGCCTGCAAGGCTGACCTGACAAGTGCACAAAAAAGCGTCTGAAACAGCCAAAGAAGCGCCCAAAGAAAAAGGCCCCGAGGGGCCTTTTCTGTTGCACAGTCGCTGCGCGGATCAGTAGCTGTTGCCACCACCGTAGCCGCCACCGCCGCCTTCACGGCGGCCGCCGCCACGGGGGCCGGCACCGTAGGGGCTGCGGAAACCGCCGCCGCCACCTTCGCCGCCGCCATAGCCGCCACCGCCTTCGCGGCGACCACCACCGTAGCCGCCACCGCCACCGCCGCCGTAGCCACCGCCTTCACGGCGCGGGCCACCGAAGCCGCCGCCACCGCTGCGGGGAGGACGGGGTTCCATGGGGCGTGCTTCGTTGACCACCACGTTGCGGCCGCCGAGGGCCTGGCCGTGCATGCCTTCGATGGCAGCTTGCGCTTCGGCATCGCTGCCCATCTCGACAAAACCAAAACCTTTGGAGCGGCCAGTGTCGCGCTCCATCATGACCTTGGCGCTGGTGACTTGACCGAAAGCGCTGAAGGCCTGTTGCAGATCATCGTCGCGCACCGAATAGGGCAGGTTGCCGACGTAAAGTTTGTTGCCCATCAAGGGACTCCTCAAAACAGAAAAACAAGCGATGGAGTGCCGAAAGCGCTGAGAAAACCCGAATGGGAAGCGAAACTGACCTGATCACCGCAAAAACACCGTGGCAAGCCACAGCGCCGAAACATTATGCGCGATAAACGCAAATTGCCAAACCGGGGCAATCCCTGTCACCGCAAAGGCCTGGGTGGATTCAGGCCCCGGAACTTACCAGCTGACCTCACGATCGGGCGTGGCGCTGATCTTGTGAATCGACAGATCGGCGCCGTCGTACTCCTCTTCGGCGCTCAGTTTCAGGCCTACGGTGGCCTTGAGCACGCCGTACACCACGGCACCGCCCAGCACAGCCCAGGCTACGCCCATGCCGGTGCCGATCAGCTGTGCCTGAAGGCTCACGCCGCCCAGGCCGCCCAATGCTTGCGAACCGAAGATGCCGGCGGCAATGCCCCCCCAGGTGCCGCACAGGCCGTGCAGTGGCCACACGCCCAGGACGTCATCGATCCTCCATTTGTTTTGTGTGAGCGTGAACATGACCACGAACAAAGCGCCTGCCACGCCACCCACCACCAAGGCCCCAAAGGGGTGCATCAGGTCGGAGCCTGCACACACGGCCACCAGGCCGGCCAAGGGGCCGTTGTGTACAAAACCGGGGTCGTTCTTGCCCATCAGCAGCGCCACCAGCGTGCCGCCCACCATGGCCATGAGCGAGTTGACGGCGACCAGGCCCGAAATTTTGTCCAGCGTTTGCGCGCTCATCACATTGAAGCCGAACCAGCCCACGATCAGGATCCAGGCGCCCAGGGCCAGGAAAGGGATGTTTGACGGTGGATGGGCCGACATGGCGCCGTCCTTGCGATAGCGGTTGTAGCGGGCGCCCAGCAGCAGCACGGCGGGCAGTGCGATCCAGCCGCCCACAGCGTGTACTACCACGGAGCCGGCAAAGTCATGGAACTCTTCGCCCGTCAGGGCCTTGATCCAGGCCTGTACGCCAAAGTGCTGGTTCCAGACAATGCCTTCAAAGAAGGGGTAGACAAAGCCGACGATCACGGCGGTCGCGATCAGTTGCGGCCAGAACTTGGCACGCTCGGCAATGCCGCCCGAGATGATCGCCGGAATGGCGGCCGCAAAAGTCAGCAGAAAGAAGAACTTGACCAGCTCGTAGCCGTTTTTGGCGGCCAGCTGTTCGGCACCCACAAAAAAGCCGGTGCCATAGGCCACGCCGTAGCCGACCATGAAATAGACCACGGTCGAGATGGAGAAGTCCACCAGGATCTTGACCAGTGCGTTGACCTGATTTTTCTTGCGCACGGTGCCCAGTTCCAGAAAGGCAAAACCGGCGTGCATGGCCAGTACCATGATGCCGCCCAGCAAGATGAATAGCGCGTCTGCGCCCTGTTTTAGTGCATCCATGAGATGTTTTGGGGAAATAGAGGTTGAGTTTGGTGCGTCAAGACGACGAGCACCGGCATGCACCAAAGCAATGCAAATTTTGTGCCGAGCTGGTGCGAGAAGGGTTAAAACTAGAATCCAGGTTTTTGTTTTCTGGTACGCAAGGCGTGCGCAGGCAGTATGGAAGCTTTTCTGATCTCTACCGGCATCGTCGCCCTGGCCGAAATGGGCGACAAGACGCAACTTTTGTCGCTGGTGCTGGCCGCCCGCTATCGCAAACCCTGGCCCATCGTCTTGGGCATTTTGGTGGCCACACTGGCCAACCATGCCTTGGCGGGGGCTGTGGGCAGCTGGGTCACCACGGTGCTGGGGCCGAATGTGCTGCGCTGGGTGCTGGGCCTGTCCTTCATCGCCATGGCGGTGTGGATGCTGATTCCGGACAAACTCGACGAGGATGAAGGTCAGGATGCGCCGCGCATGGGCGTGTTCATGACGACGGTGGTGGCCTTCTTTCTGGCCGAGATGGGCGACAAGACGCAGATCGCCACCGTCATGCTCGCGGCGCAGTACCAGGCCTGGGCCTGGGTGGTGGCGGGCACCACGCTGGGCATGATGCTGGCCAATGCGCCAGTGGTCTGGCTGGGCGATGCGATCACGCGGCGCGTGCCGATCGCCCTGGTGCACAAGGTCTCGGCGCTGATTTTTGCGGTGTTGGGCGTGTTGGCCCTGCTCGGGGGTTGAGTCAGTTGCGCGGCTGGCGCAGGTAGATCGCCCAGTACACCCCGCCCACCAGCACCGCACCGCCCGCCAGGTTGCCTGCGATCACGGGCAGCCAATTGCCCAGCATGCCCGCCAGGGTCACGGCTGGGCCATCGGCCAGCACGCCACTGGCTTGCAGCAGCATGGCCTGGGGCATGAGGTACATGTTGGCGATGCTGTGCTCAAACCCGGCCGCCACAAAAGCCATGACCGGGAACATCACCGCCACGGCCTTGTCCATCACGCTGCGCCCGCCCATGGCCATCCACACGGCCATGCACACCAGGATGTTGCACAGCATGCCGCGCCAAAAAGCGGTCCACAGCGGCAGGTCTTGTTTGGCCAGGGCGATTTGCACCACTTTCTGACCCACGGCGCCCGCGTTCATGCCGGTGTGCCCGCTGGCCCACACCAACCAGGCCAGGCCCACGGCACCCACCAGGTTGCCCAGGCAGACCGCGCCCCAGTTGCGCAACACTTGCTGGGTGCTGATGCGTCCGTCGGCCCAGGCCATGACCAGGAGGTTGTTGCCGGTAAAAAGTTCGGCACCCGCCACCACCACCATCAAGAGACCCAGCGAGAACACCAGCCCGCTCAAGAAGGTGCTGGCGGCAAAGCCCAGGCTGGCATCGGCGCGCACCAGCACCGAAAGCATGGCGCCCAGGCCAATGAAAGCCCCGGCCAGCACGCTGAGCATGGCCAGCGGCAGCAAGGCCATGCGGGCCTTGGTTTCGCCAGCAGCCTCGACGCGGCGAGCGATCTCGACCGGGGTGTAGGCGTTGAGGCTGTCGGTGTCGGGCATGCTGCGCTCCAAAGTGGTGTGACTTATACTAACCCCAGCGCCGATTTGCTCCAGCTTGCGGGCGCGGGGGTCTGAGAAGACCCCAAGAAATGCAGCTAAAGAGGCCTGTCCACCCGGTCCCGCTTCTTTGGCGTCACCGGGTTTTTTCTTTGTTGCCATGAGTTTTGTTGCCACCCCACAGTCGATGACGTTTGACGCGCCGCTGCCCCTGCAAAGCGGCGCGCAGATCCGTGGCTACCAGCTGGCCTACGAAACGTATGGCACGCTCAATGCCGACAAGTCCAACGCGGTGCTGATCTGCCACGCGCTCAACGCCTCGCACCATGTGGCCGGCGTCTACGCCGACCAGCCGTCCAACCAGGGCTGGTGGGACAACATGATCGGCCCCGGCAAGCCGGTGGACACCGACAAGTTCTTCGTGATCGGCGTGAACAACCTGGGCTCCTGCTTTGGCTCCACCGGCCCGATGCACACCCACCCCGACACCGGCAAGGTGTATGGTGCCGACTTTCCGGTGGTGACGGTGGAAGACTGGGTCAACGCCCAGGCCCGCCTGTTGGACGCTTTGGGTATCCAGCAACTCGCCGCCGTGATGGGCGGCAGCCTGGGCGGCATGCAGGCCCTGAGCTGGACGCTGCAGCACCCCGAGCGCGTGCGCCACGCGGTGGTGGTGGCCAGCGCCCCCAACCTGAACGCCGAGAACATCGCCTTCAACGAAGTCGCGCGCCGCGCCATCGTGACCGACCCGGATTTTCACGAAGGCCACTTCTACCAGCATGGCGTGGTGCCCAAGCGCGGCCTGCGCATTGCCCGCATGATCGGCCACATCACCTACCTCAGCGATGACGTGATGAACGAGAAGTTCGGCCGCGAACTGCGCAACGCGGTGAACAGCCCCACCGGTTACAAATACTCCACGCAGGACGTGGAGTTCCAGATCGAGAGCTACCTGCGCTACCAGGGCGACAAGTTCAGCGAATACTTTGACGCCAACACCTATTTGCTGATCACCCGCGCGCTGGACTACTTTGATCCGGCGCGTGCGCAAGGCGGTGACCTGGTCCAAGCCTTGTCCAGGGCCCTGTGCAAGTTTCTGCTGGTCAGCTTCACCACCGACTGGCGTTTTTCGCCGGCCCGCAGCCGCGAGATCGTGCAAGGCCTGATCGCCAATGGCCGCGATGTGAGCTACGCCGAGATCGACGCGCCGCATGGGCACGACGCTTTCTTGCTGGACGACCCGCGCTATTTGAATGTGGTGCGGGCCTATTTCGAGAAAACCGTGGCGGTGGGAGGTGCGCAATGAGCGACACCCAGATCCAACAAGCCATGGCCCGCCTGGTGCCCGAAGGCGCGCGGGTGCTCGACCTGGGGTGCGGCGATGGTGCTTTGCTGGAATACCTGCAGCGCGAGCGCGGCTGCACCGGCTACGGGGTGGAGCTGGACGACGCCAATGTGCTGGCCTGCGCCCGGCGCGGTGTGAACGTGCTCCAGCTCAACCTGGACCAGGGCCTGAAGGTCTTTGCCGACCAGAGCTTTGATGTGGTGCTGCAGATCGACACCCTGCAACACCTGCGCAACGCCGAAGTCATGCTGCGCGAGACCGCCCGGGTTGGCAAGATCGGCATCGTCGCTTTCCCGAACTTTGCCCACTGGTTCAACCGCCTGAGTGTGCTGCGTGGGCGCATGCCCGTGACCAAGCGCCTGCCCTACCAGTGGTACGACACGCCCAACATCCGCGTGGGCACCCTGGCCGACTTTGCCGACCTGGCCCGCAAAAACCAGCTGGACATTCTGGATTCGTTCGGTTTGCAAAACGGCGAGGTGGTGCGCTGGCTGCCGAACCTGCGGGCGGGCACGGCGGTGTTCAAGTTGCAGCGCCGCTGAAAATAAAAAAACCGGCAAGGTGTGCCGGTTCAGAGGGGTCGCCCTTGGGGCGGGCGACGATTTGTGACGCACAGCGGCTTATGAGGAGTCCGCCCCAAGGGCGACCCCTCTGAACCTTCAGGCAGCCGCAGGCGGCAGATTGCCCCGCACCGGGCTGGTCATCTTGCCCTTGAAGTCCGTCCAGCACTCGCGCGTGAAGTCGTAGAGCTTGCAGGCGCGGGCGGTATCGAAGTACCACTTCCATGAGAACGGCTGCACGATGATGCGGCCAGGCAACATCTCTTCGAGCTTGGCCTGCGCCTGCTTCAGGCGGTACAGCGGGATGCTCATGTCCACATGGTGGGCGGTGTGCTCCATGATGTGGTGCATCAGTGCGCCGATGTTGAAAGGGAAGGTCAGGTGCACCGTGGTGGACACGAAAGGTGCGGCCTTGGTCCAGGCGGCCTTGTTGTCGTGCCAAGACACGCGCACATGGGTGTGGTGCACATAGACCACAAAGCCGATCATGCTGTTCCAGAAGAAGAAAGGCAGGGCAAAGCCCAGCAGTTCCACCAGCCAGACCGACTGGTCGGTGGCCACGGCGGCAGCGGCCATGATGCCCACCCACAGGGCGGCGAACACGGCGGTGAGCAGGCTGTCCTTGAAGAAGATCGGGCGGCGCGTGGGCATGTGCGATTTGTTCGGGAAGAACTCGCGCTTCCACCAGATCTCGATCATGTAGTACAGGCCCGGTGCCCAGCCGCTGCGGTAGGCGCGCTCCAGCAGCCTTTGCAGGGGCGAAAGGGCCTTGAACTCGGTGGCAGTGAGCGGGGTCCAGACAAAGTCCACACCCTTGAGGTTGGTGTAGCCGTGGTGCACCACGTTGTGGCCGGTGTCCCACAGGCTGTACGGGGTGAGGGAGGGCAAAAAGGCGATGCGGCCGATCACCTTGTTGAGCTCGCGATGCGGCGTCAGGCTCTGGTGGCAGGCATCGTGGCCGATGATGAACAGGCGCCCGATGACGAAACCGGCGGCCAGGCCGCACAGCAGCTTGGCCCAGACGGCCTCCAGCACCACAGTGCCGGCGATCAGGGCAAAAAACAAGGCGTAGTCAAAAGCCAGCAGCACAAAAGCACGCAAGGTGGTGCGCTGCGACAACGGGATCAGCCACTCGCGGATGACCTTGCGGTGCGGCATGGGCTGGTCGATGGCGATCGGTTGTTGAGGGTCGGTGTGGGCAGGTGCGGTCATGGGCAACACAAAAAACGCGTAAGGGAAAACGCGTAGTTTGCAGATTTTAAAGGCCGATGCACCTGCCGGGCCTGACAACGATCAATATCCGGAATGTTTGGGGGGAACTTTGGAATGCATTTTGCAGGGCGTTTCGATGTTGAAAGAACCGGGCTTGTAACCACTTTCATGTGAGAATTGAAACCAAGTTACAAAGCCCCCTACAGGAGACCCCCAACATGCCACGCCGCGCCACCAAGATCGTTGCCACCCTCGGCCCCGCTTCCAGCACGCTGGAAATGCTCGAAGCCATGATCCGCGCCGGTGTGAATGTGGTGCGGCTCAATTTCAGCCATGGCAAGGCGCAAGACCACATTGACCGCGCCAACACGGTGCGCGAGGCGGCCCAGCGTGCGGGCCGCGAGGTGGCCATCATGGCCGACCTGCAGGGCCCCAAGATCCGCGTGGGCAAGTTTGCAGAGGGCAAAGTCATGCTCGAGCCGGGCGCCCAATTTGTGCTGGATGGCTCGCGCACCGAACCCGGTGACCTGGGTGGCGTGGGCCTGGACTACAAGGAGCTGCCGCGCGATGTGAAAGCGGGCGACGTGCTGCTGCTCAACGACGGGCTGATCGTTCTCACTGTGGACGCCGTGCGCGGCGAGCAGGTCCACACCACCGTCAAGCTGGGCGGCGAGTTGTCCAACAACAAGGGCATCAACAAGCAAGGCGGCGGCCTCACGGCGCCTGCCTTGACCGGCAAGGACATGGAGGACATCAAGACCGCCATGAGCCTGAAGGCCGACTATGTGGCCGTGAGCTTTCCGAAAAATGCCACCGACATGGAAATGGCCCGCCAGCTGTGCAATGTGGCCGGCGCCGAGTGGGGCCACAAGCCGGGCCTGATTGCCAAGATCGAGCGTGCCGAGGCGATTCCGCGCCTGGAGGAAATCCTGGCGGCGAGCGACGGCATCATGGTCGCGCGCGGTGACCTGGCCGTGGAGGTGGGCAATGCCGCCGTGCCGGCGCTGCAAAAGCACATGATCAAGCTGGCCAAAGTGCACGACAAGGTGGTCATCACGGCCACCCAGATGATGGAGAGCATGATCACCAACCCGGTGCCCACGCGCGCCGAGGTCAGCGATGTGGCCAATGCCGTGCTCGATGGCACCGACGCGGTGATGCTGAGTGCCGAAACGGCGGCGGGCAAATACCCGCTGGAGACGGTGGAGGAAATGGCCAAGATCTGCTCTGCTGCCGAGAGCGCCGAGCACGTCGAGCTGGACGCCGACTTCATGGGCCAGACCTTTGACCGCATCGACCAGACCATTGCCATGGGTGCACTGTTCACAGCGCACCACATGGGCGCCAAAGCCATTGTGGCCCTGACCGAGTCGGGCTCGACGGCCTTGTGGATGAGCCGCCACCGTGTGCACATTCCCATCTACGCACTGACCACCAAGGTGACTTCGCAGCGCAAGATGGCGCTTTACCGCAATGTGCGCCCGCTGCTGATGGACACCAGCGCCGACCGCGATACCGCGCTCACGCAGGCGGAAGGCCACCTCAAAAAGCGCGGCATTGTGGGTTCGGGTGATGTTTATGCCATCACCTGCGGTGAGCCCATGGGTGCACCAGGCGGCACCAACATGCTCAAGATTTGCCGGGTGGTGTGAGTGCCAGCAGGTCGTTTTGGCGTTGCTGCGCCAAAGCGGCCAGCAACTGCTGGTCATTGCGGGTGAACGCCCTGCAGTGGCGACACACCAGTTGGTGCAGGCGGGCCTGCAGCGCCAGGGCCGTGCCCGCCTCCTGCAACTGGTCGGAGGTCAGCAGAAAAATGTATTCGCGGCAGCGCATCATGGGGCGGCTCCGTTAAACCAGCGCTGGTTCAGGCACAGTTGCAACTGCTTGCGTGCCCGGCTCAGGCATTGCCAGTAATCGGTCTTGCTCAGGCCCAGCGTGGTGCAGACCTCTTCGGCATCGAATTCGAGCAGAACTTTCAAGCCGAACACGCGCGCGCTCTTGGGCGGCAAGTGGTTCACGCACAAGTCCACCATGGCAAAGAACTGGTCCTTGTGCAAGCGGGTTTCGGGGGTGTTCCAGGACGAGGGGGCGGACGAGTGCTGCCAGGCGCCACGCGCGTCAAACATCAGCGCATCGAGCGCCTCTTCGTTGGCGTCCAGACTGTCGGTGGCTTGGCGGTAGCGTTTGCGCAACGCATCGGCGATCTTGTTCTTGAGTACACCGAACACGTAGCGGCGCGGGTCTTGTGCCCGGGTCATGGCCGTGCTCGATTCGATCAAGGCCAACAAAGTTTCCTGAACCACGTCTTCGGCCAAATCCTGCGAGGGCAGAAGGCGCTGCGTCAAGCGCAGCATGGCCGGGCGCAGGGTTCGGCTCAGGGCGTCAAGGTCGATGGGTGGCATGGGCATACAAGGTGTTCAAAGTCCAGCGCCCGCCGCCGTGACCCCACAAAATCAGCAGCATCAGGGCCATCATGAGCGGGACTTTGAAGCCGAGGCCGTCAGCGGTTTCGATGGCACGCCAACCGGCCCATCCCAGATCAAAGTGGACAGTGTAAGCGGCCACCCAGGTGATGTAGAGCAGGCCCGAGGCGGCCCAGCGGGTGTACAGGCCTGCCAACAGGGCCAAACCCAGCACCCACTCGGCCAAACCTGCGGCGCTCCAGTTGAGTTGCGGCCCCAGCCACTGGTGCCAGACTGGAAAGTCCAGCTGTAAAAACCAGTCGGGTGGCGCCCAGTCGCCCGACAGTTTTTGCCCGGCCGCATACAAGAATTCCTGGCCCAGCCACAGCCGCAACAACAACAAGCCGCCGTCACTGATCTGTTGCTGCCACTGTGCGTGCCAGGTAGGTTTGGAATTCATGTTCCAGATCTCCGTAAAAAGGGGATGTCCATTGCGATTGGCGGACGAAATCGGCAATCAGCGCGGTCCAGGCGTCCTCGCCCAGCTGCTCGCGCAGCGATGGGAAGCAGGCCTCGACCATCTGGCTGGCGCCCAGTCGCACCAGATGGCGGTACACCTTCAGGCCACGCAAGTCGTAGCCTGGGGGCACCTCGTCGCTCAGGCCGCGCACATGCTCGAAGAACGTCGCAGGCATGCGATCTCCTGATTGAATACATCGGGCATGGGCACATCGTTGTCCCATTCCAGCAGCACATCCAGGCCGTGGGTCTGCTGCAGCTTGCGGGCCATCTGCGCGGTCTGCGCCTCGATGGGGCGACTGTGGGTGTCGATGAACATGTCAAATCGCGGATCAAACTCATGCCCGGCCACGTGCAGGTAACTGACCCGCGCCAGATCCAGTTGTGCCACGAAGGCGTCGAGCGGTTCAATGCCGTGGTTTTTGTGGTTGACCACCACGTTGTTGAGGTCCAGCAGCAGATGGCAGTCGGCGCGCTCGATCACCGCCGAGATGAATTCGGCCTCGGGCATCGTGCAGCGGTTGGTGTACCAGGTGGTGTTTTCCACCGCCATGCGGCAACCCAGGATGTCTTGCGCCTGCCGGATGCGGTCGCTCACGCGCAGCACCTGGGCGGGGCTGCATTCCACTGGAAACAAGTCGTAGAGCTGGTGGGCATCGCCACTGGCGGCCAGGTGGTCGGAATAAAAAGGCGTTTGCAACTCGTCCATCAGTGCCCGAACTGACCGCAGGAAAGTCGGCTCGATGGCCGACGTGCCGCCCAGGTTGAGCGAGACCCCGTGCAAACGAACCGGCTTGCCCAGTGACTGCAGCGCGTGCAGCAGGTCGCGGTCACGCCGCAACCAGTTCTCGGGCACCACTTCGACGAAGTCGGCTTGCAAGGCTGACATGTCCCAGTCGTGCATTTCGCGTCGAAAACCCATGCCGATCATGCGCTGCCTGCTGTGTTGCGTGGGCTTACTTCTTGGCGCAGCCGCTGTCCTTTTTCGAGCAGGCGCTCTCTTTTTTGGAACAGGCGCTGTCCTTCTTGGAGCAGCTGGCCTGTTTGGCTTCTTTTTTGCTGCACGAGCCGGCGCCGCAGCTTTTTTGAGGCTTGTCTTGGGCGACAACGGTGCCCGCAGCGATCAGGGTGGTGGCCAGGAGGGCGATGGATTTGAGGTTCATGGTGAAGTCCTTTGACATGAGGTGGCGCACCTGCGGCGCAGGCACACCCTTTAAGTCGTTCCTGTGTGCCATGTCCTGACAAGCGGGCGTCGAAAAAACATTCTTTTGTTTGCAAGCGGCCTGGCCCGGCTCTGTGGGGGTGGGGCTGGCCTTTAAAATCGGAACCCATTACCAGCCGGTTACAGGCACCGACTTGGCAGATTTCTAACTTCTGGGGAATTTCACATGGCACTCGTCTCGATGCGCGAACTGCTGGACCACGCAGCGGTCAACGGCTACGGCATTCCGGCTTTCAACGTCAACAACCTGGAACAAGTCCAGGCCGTCATGCAAGCCGCGGACGAAGTCGGCGCCCCCGTGATCCTGCAGGCCAGCGCCGGTGCCCGCAAATACGCTGGCGAGCCTTTCATCAAGCACCTGATCCAGGCGGCTGCCGAGCAGTGGCCACACATTCCGCTGGTCATGCACCAGGACCACGGCACCAGCCCCAAAATTTGCCAGGGTGCGCTCGACCTGGGTTTTGGCTCGGTCATGATGGACGGCTCGCTGATGGAAGACGGCAAGACCCCGTCCGACTTTGATTACAACGTCAACGTGACCAAAACCGTGGTCGAGATGGCCCACAAGGTCGGCGCCACCGTCGAGGGTGAGCTGGGTTGCCTGGGCAATCTGGAAACCGGCGATGCCGGTGAAGAAGACGGCATTGGCGCGGTGGGCAAACTCGAACACAGCCAGATGCTGACCGACCCCGAAGAGGCCGCCGTGTTCGTCAAGGCGACGCAGCTGGACGCGTTGGCGATCGCCATTGGTACCAGCCACGGTGCCTACAAGTTCAGCCGCAAGCCCACGGGCGACATCCTGGCGATTTCGCGCGTCAAGGAAATCCACGCCCGCATCCCCAACACCCACTTGGTGATGCATGGCAGCTCCAGCGTGCCCCAAGAGCTGCTGGCCATCATCAACCAGTACGGTGGCCAGATGAAGGAAACCTACGGCGTGCCGATCGAGGAAATCCAGGAAGCCATCAAGTACGGCGTGCGCAAGATCAACATCGACACCGACATCCGCCTGGCCATGACCGGTGCCGCCCGCAAATTTCTGGCCGAGAACCCCGACAAGTTCGATGCCCGCGAGTGGCTCAAGCCCGCCCGTGCCGCGGCCCAGGCGCTGTGCAAGCAGCGTTACCTGGAGTTCGGCTGCGAAGGCCAGGGCAGCAAGATCAAAGGCCAGCCCCTGAGTGTGATGGCGAGCCAATACGCCGCGGGCCAGCTGGCCCAGGTGGTGAACTGAGCGCCGTAGCCTGAGATAATCGACCCGAATGGTCCGGCCCGGTGAACCTTCACCGGGCCTTTGTTTTTGAACCGCTGACTTGCCATGACCTCTGCTCTTCACACCTCGGCCCTGACTTCCCTGCCTTTGCTTGCACGCGGCAAGGTGCGCGACAACTATGCTGTAGGCGATGACCGCATTTTGATGGTGGCGTCCGACCGCATCAGTGCGTTCGATGTGATCATGGGCGAGCCCATTCCCGGCAAGGGCGAACTGCTCACCAAGATGGCGCTGTTCTGGTTTGACCAGCTCGGCCCCAAGGGGCTGAACATTTGCCCGATCCACCTGACGGGCGACGCACCCGAGAGCGTGGTGTCTCCTGCCGAAGTGGCGCAGGTGCAGGGCCGCTCCATGCTGGTCAAGCGCCTCAAGCCGATCCCGGTCGAAGCCGTCGTGCGCGGTTATCTGGCCGGTAGCGGCTGGAAGGAATACCAGGACAGCCGCTCCGTCTGCGGCGTGCCCCTGCCCGAGGGCCTGAAAAACGCCAGCAAGTTGCCCCAGCCCATCTACACCCCGGCGGCCAAGGCAGCGGTGGGTGAGCACGACGAAAACATCACTTTTGAGCGCACGGTCGAGATGATCGGCGCCGACCTGGCCACCCGCATCCGCGACATCAGCATCCGCCTGTATGTGGCCGCCAGCGAGATCGCCGCCAAGAAGGGCATCATCATTGCCGACACCAAATTCGAATTTGGCCTGGATGTCGACGGCACCCTGGTGCTGATGGACGAGGTGCTCACGCCCGACTCCTCACGCTACTGGCCGGCCAACAGCTACGCCGAAGGCAGCAACCCGCCCAGCTTTGACAAGCAGTTCCTGCGCGACTGGCTCGAAACCGCGCAAGTTGCGGGCAAGCCCTGGGACAAGACCCCACCAGCTCCGCGCTTGCCCAAAGACGTGATCGAGAAAACAGCCGCCAAGTACCGCGAAGCCCTGGAGTGTCTGCTGGGCTGATGCCGGTGTCCGCACCTCAGGCACAAAAAAACCACCTTCGGGTGGTTTTTTTGTGGGCGGCAGGTCCGGGTCAGGCCAGCAGACTCAGCAAATCCAGCAGCAAGGTGGTGCTGGCCACCAGCAGGGCGCCGCAGGTGACCGTGCGTTGGCTGCGCTGCTGCAGGGCGTTCCAAAACACGGCCGCACAAGCCACTTCGAGCGCGCCGCGCAGCAACAGGTAACGCCAGGGCAAGATTTCTGGGCTGAAAGCTTGCCATACGGTGAATGCCACCAGCACTTTGACCAGATAAATGGCCATGCCCAGATTGGCCAGTCGGGTTTGCACTGCCGCTGCAGGGGAAGGGCTCAACAGGCAAGACAATTCTTCGGTGGTGACAATGGGTTGGCTGGACATGGCAGACTCACATAAAGCGGTGGAAGGCATTCTAGCCATAAAAATAAATTTTAAGTACTCATAAAAAAACCATAAATGGTTTTTTAGTAAAACTTCATTCGTGAGATCAAGATAAATCAAGGAAAAGCCATGAATTTGACAGGACAAGCCCCCGAGTTGATGGCGCACTATGCCGCTTACCACCGTGATCGCCGCAACATTGCCACCCACTTGCTGGGCATTCCAATGATCTTTACCGCCATCGCCATGGCGCTGGTGTTTCCGCTGGGGCATTGGGGTGATCACGGCATCACCGGAGCTTGGCTGATGTGGGCCTTGACCAGTTTTTGGTACCTGACCCGAGGCGATGCCTTGCTGGGCGTGGCCACCGCGGTAGTCAATGGGGCCTGTGTGGCCCTGGCGCACTCGCTGGTGGGCCAAGCGCCCGCCTGGGGTTGGAGCGGCTGGTCGCTGGCGCTGGGTTTGTTTGTGCTGGGCTGGGCGTTTCAGTTCGTGGGACACGGACTGGAAGGCCGCAAACCTGCTTTCATGGACGACCTGGTGGGACTGCTGGTCGGCCCCATGTTTGTCGTGGCCGAGGTGCTGATGGCGCTGGGGCTGCTCAAGGCGCTTCACCAGCAGATCGAGGCCGAAGTCGGCCCCACCCGCTGAAGTCCTGGCGACCGTGCTTCAGTTGAGCGCCATGCTCAGCTTGCGGCGGTAGCCTGACACCAGCGCCGCCTGCGGGTCTTCCTGCACCGCGGCCTTGCCCATCAGCTCGATGCCGCCAGCGGCCTTGCCCGCATCGGCGCCCGCCTTGGGGGCAGGCGGGTTCAGCAGTTCCAGAATGGCGATGTAGGTCTTGCGCGGGGCTTCGTCGTCCCATTTCTTGTCGCGCATGACGATCTCCAGCAGCTCCTCCATGGACTCGGTCCACTGGCCTGCGGCCATCAACAGACGGGCCTTGGCAAAACGGGTCTCGAAGTCGCGCTTGTTCTGGCCGATCAGATCGTCAAATTTGTCCAGCGTCCACTGCCCGCGCGGGTCGGTGGTGACGAACTCCAGGGCATTGAGCCATTGCTGCAGGGCTTCAAAGCGCAGCGGCACCGGGATGCGTGCCATGGCCGGGGCCAGCAGGGCGGCGGCTTCGGCCAGCTCGCCCCCTTGCATCAGCAGTTTGATCAGGTCGAAGCGGGCATCGTCGTTGCTGGGGTCGCTGGCCAGGGCTTGTTCGAGTGCGGCGCGGGCGCTGTGCGCATCACCGGCCTGCAGGTGCTCCTGGGCCTGCTCGGCAGCGGCTTGCGCCTGCAGCTCGTCCTCGCCGGGCACGTGCTTGTCCAGGAACTGGCGCACCTGGCCCTCGGGCAGCGCGCCCATAAAACCGTCCACCGGCTGCCCGCCCTTGAGCAGGATGCAGGTGGGGATGGAGCGGATGCCGAAAGCCTGAGCCAGTTGCTGCTCGTCGTCGGAATTGATCTTGACCAGCTTGAAGCGACCGCCGTAGGCCTCTTCGAGCTTTTCGAGCACCGGGCCCAGCGATTTGCAGGGGCCGCACCAGGGCGCCCAGAAGTCCACCAGCACGGGGGTGGCCATCGAGGCGGCGATGACTTCGGTTTCGAAATTGGCGATGGTGACGTCGATCATGGGAACAGCTTGGTAAAGGACGAGGAGGGTGAAACCTTAAAATCACGGATTGACCACGGGAACACTTGCCCTATGACCCAACCGCTCATCGGCGTGGTGATGGGTTCCAGCTCCGACTGGGACACCATGCAACACGCAGTCCAGATTCTCCAACAGTTTGGCATCGCCCACGAAGCGCAGGTCGTTTCGGCCCACCGCATGCCCGACGACATGTTTGCCTACGCCGAGGCGGCCGCTGGTCGTGGCCTGCAGGCCATCATCGCGGGGGCCGGTGGCGCTGCCCACCTGCCGGGCATGATCGCCGCCAAAACCGTGGTGCCGGTGCTGGGTGTGCCGGTGCAGACCAAGGCCCTGTCGGGCGTGGATTCGCTGCATTCCATTGTGCAGATGCCCAAGGGCGTGCCGGTGGCCACCTTTGCCATCGGCCAGGCGGGCGCGGCCAACGCCGCCCTGTTTGCCGTGGCCCTGCTGGCCAACCACGACGCCGTCTTGCGCCAAAAGCTCGAAGCCTTCCGCGCCGAGCAGACCGCCGCGGCCCGCGCCATGACCCTGCCCCCGCTGGAGTCCAAATGAGCGTTCTGCTTCCAGGCAGCCTGGTCAACGGCCAGCCCGCCACGCTGGGTGTGATGGGCGGCGGCCAGCTGGGCCGCATGTTTGTGCACGCCGCACAGGCCATGGGGTACTACACCGCCGTGCTCGACCCCGATCCGGCCAGCCCGGCGGGGCGGGTCAGCCACCACCACATCCAGACCGACTACCTGGACGAGCAGGGCCTGGCCCAGCTGATGCAGCGCTGCGCCGCCATCACCACCGAATTTGAAAACGTGCCAGCGCCTGCCCTGCTCACGCTGGGCGCGCACCGCTTTGTGGCCCCCGCTTCGGACGCCGTGGCCATCGCGCAGGACCGTGCCGCCGAGAAAGCCCACTTCGTGAAATGCGGCGTGCCTGTGGCCCCGCATGCCGTCATCGAGACCGAGGCGCAACTGGCCGCTGTGGCCGACGATCTGCTGCCCGGCATATTGAAGACGGCCCGCCTGGGTTACGACGGCAAGGGCCAGGTGCGCGTGAAAACCCGCGCCGAACTGAACGCCGCCTGGGCCGAACTCAGGCAAGTGCCTTGCGTGCTCGAAAAAATGCTGCCCTTGCAAAGCGAATGCTCCGTCATCCTTGCGCGCAGTGGCACGGGGCAGGTGGTGCACTTTCCGGTGCAGCGCAATCTGCACCGGGACGGCATTCTGGCCGTGACCGAGGTGCACGCGGGTGTGCTCGATCCGGCGCTGGCGCAGCAAGCCGTTTCGGCCGCCACCGCGATTGCCGAAGGCCTGCAGTACGTCGGTGTGCTGTGCGTGGAGTTTTTTGTCCTCGAAGGCGGCAAGTTGGTGGTCAACGAGATCGCGCCGCGCCCGCACAACAGCGGCCACTACACGCTCGACGCCTGCGACCAGTCGCAGTTCGATCTGCAGGTGCGCACGCTCGCCGGTTTGCCACTCACGCCGCCGCGCCAGCATTCGCCGGCCATCATGCTCAACCTGCTCGGTGACCTGTGGGGCGCCCAGGGCGAGTCGCCTGCGTGGGACCGCGTGCTGGCCCTGCCCGGCACCCACCTGCACCTGTACGGCAAGCTGTCGGCGCGCAAAGGCCGCAAGATGGGCCACCTCAACATCACCGGCGCCACGCCCGAGGCGGTGCGCGCCACGGCCTTGCAGGCTTGCGCCCTGCTGGGTCTTCCCGCTTTCTGACGGCCTTTCTGATGATCCTGTCCGGCCAAGACCCTGCCGCCATCGCGCGCGCCGTGCAAACCCTGGCGGCGGGTGATTTGCTGGGCCTGCCCACCGAAACCGTCTATGGCCTGGCGGCCGACGCCCTGCGCGACGAAGCCGTGGCCAAAATTTTTGCCGCCAAGGGCCGCCCGGCCGATCATCCGCTGATCGTGCATGTGGCGGGTCAGGCGCAGGTGCCCTTGTTTGCCCGTGATGTGCCGGTGTTTGCGCAAAAACTCATGGACGCGTTCTGGCCCGGCCCACTGACTTTGATCTTGCCGCGCCAGCCTGGCGTGGCCACGGCTTCGGCCGGTGGCCAGGCGACGATTGGCCTGCGCTGCCCCTCGCACCCGGTGGCCCAGGCGGTGATGCAGGCCTGCACAGCCGCTGGCATGCCCGGCCTGTCGGCGCCCAGCGCCAACCAGTTTGGCCGTGTGAGCCCGACCACCGCGCGCCATGTGCAAAGCGAATTCGGCGATGCCTTGCTGGTTCTGGACGGTGGCGAGTGCGAGGTGGGCATCGAATCGACCATTGTGGATTGCACGCGCGGTGCGCCCGTGCTGCTGCGCCCTGGGCAGATCACGCGCACGCAAATCGAGCAGACTTGCGGCCAGTCGCTGTTGGACCCGACTGCGCTGGCGCAGCCCGCACCCAAGGCTTCGGGCACGCTCGAATCGCACTACGCACCGCGCGCCAAGGTGCGGCTGATGGTGGCCGCTGAAATCGTGCAACGCTTGCAAGGGCTGGGCGTCCATGCCAACAACCTGGGGGTTTGGTCCCGCGAGGTGTTGCCCGACTCCGGTGCCGGTGTGCTGTGGCGCCAGCAGTCCGCACAGGCCGAGACGGCCGCCCACGACCTGTTTGCCGTGCTGCGCGATCTGGATGCGCGCGGCGTGCAGCAGATCTGGGTGGAGCTGCCGCCCGACACGCCCGAGTGGGAAGGCGTGCGTGACCGCCTGACGCGGGCCGCCGCCTGAGCGGCCGGCCGCGAGGCTCAGCGGTAACGCAGCTTCATCACCAGAATCATCAGCGCCAGGCTGGTGGTGATGACGTTGGCGATGATGATGGGCCAGGCCATCAGCAAAATGCCATAGGCCAGCCAAAGGGCCACGCCCACGGTGAACAGGCTGTACATGCCCAGTGAGATGCCGCTCACGTCCCGGGTGCGGAAGGTGTGCCAGGCCTGGGGCACAAAGCTGGCGGTGGTCAGGCAGGCGGCGAAGGTGCCGATCCAATCGATCAATTGCATGGGTTTATTGTCGTTGCAAGGCGTGTTGCTGGCGACCGTCCCGGGCGGTCCAGTCCAGCAGTTTGTCCAGCGCCGGGCGGGCCTGGCTGGCGTTGGCGTGGTTGACGATGGCCACCACGGTGTAGAGCTGGCCGCTTTCGCCCTGCACATAGCCCGCCACCGAAGCCACATCGCGCAGCGAGCCGGTCTTGAGCCAGGCGCGGCCCATCAGGGGCGACTGCGGCATGCGCTCGGCCATGCGCACGGTGGTGCCGTCCACACCGGCCACCGCCAGTGAGTTGCCAAACACCTGGGCCTGCGGGTCGCGGCGGGCCTGTACCAGCAGCCGCGTGAGGCTGCGTGCGGTGCTGCGCTCCTCGCGCGAGAGGCCAGAGCCGTTGTCGATGATGGGTTCGGCCTGCCCTGGAAACTGCTGGCGCCACCAGCGCGACAGCCGCAGGCGCGAGGCCTCGAAGCGACCCGGCGCACCCAGTTCACTGGAGAGCGACAAAAACAGCTGCTGCGCCATCACGTTGTTGGACATTTTGTTGATGTCGGCAATCACATCCTTGAGCGGCAGCGAGTCGTGCTGCACCAGCAAGCGGGCCTGGGCAGGCAGCTGGCCCCAGCGCACTTGACCGCTCAGCTGGCCACCGGCCTGCCGCCACAGCGCTTCGACCATGCGCGGCGCGTACTGCTCGCTGGCCGAAAAAGCCACCGGCCAGGGCCGCTCGCCGCAACTGGCGGGGTAAGCCCCGGCAAAGCGCGGGCGCAGCGCGTCGCCAAAGTCGGCTTGCAGGCCCGTGCGCCAGTCGTTGCAGGGGCCGCTGCGCAGGGGCACGCTGGCGGGCACATCCAGGCCTGCCAGTGGCGGTTCGCTGCGCACCCGGGCGCGGCCTGTGGCGGGGTCGGGTGTGAAGGTGTAGATGACGGAGCGGAAGTTCATCAGCAGCCCGTCGGGTGCGACGTTGTAGGGGCGCAGCGGCTCGTCGTCAAAGGGTTGCTGGCGCTGCGTCACCTCGAACACGCTGTTGTCGAGCACGATGTCGCCCTGAATGTGCTGCACCCCCGCCGCCCGCACCTGTTCGATCAGGGCTTGCGCCCGCTCGACCACCAGCTTGGGGTCACCACTGCCGCGCACCACCAGCGTGCCAGTCAGCACGCCACCTTGCAGTGCGCCATCGGTGTAGATGCGGGTGCGCCACACATGGTCAGGCCCCAGCAGTTGCAGACCGGCATAGGTGGTGAACAGCTTCATCACCGAGGCCGGGTTCATGGGCTCGGCATCGCGGTGGGCCAGGCGCGGGCGTTCGCCGTCGGCAGGTGCCACCAGCACGCTGATGGCGCTGGGCGGCACCTGGGCCTGACGAAGGGCCTGGCGCACGGGCGGGGGCAGATCGGCCAGGGCCAGCCCTGAGGCCATCCACCCGCCGAAAAAACACCCCCAAACAAAGCGAAAACAACGCAGCATGGGGCGAGTCTATCGCCCCATGCTGCGCGCACGGATAATCGGCCCATGCAATTTTCTGCCCGCACCGTGGGGTTGGCCGCTGCCGCCGTCACGGTCCTGATCTGGACCTCCTTCATCGTCATTGCCCGCGCCTCGGCCGCGCACACTTTGCTGCCCCTGGACATCGCGCTCATGCGCATCCTGGGCGCCAGCAGCGTGCTGCTGCCCTGGGCCTGGTGGCGCATGCGTGCCGAACGGGCGCGTGGCGAGCGCGTGGGCTCGCTGTTGGGTCTGTCGCCGCTGCCGCTGCGCGCCACGGTGCAGGCGGGCTTTTTTGGTGGCTTGCTGTATGCGCTGCTGGCCTACACCGGCTTCTTTTACGCACCTGCGGCCCATGCCTCGGTGCTGATGCCAGGCAGCCTGCCGCTGTGGACCGCACTTTTGGCCATGTGGCTGCTGCACGAAAAAATTCCGACAGCACGCGCGCTGGGCCTGGGGTGCATCGTGCTGGGCGACCTGCTGGTGGGGGGCATGAGCCTGCTCAAGGCTTTTGAGGGCGGCGAAGTCTGGAAGGGCGATTTGCTGTTCATGAGCGCGGCCAGCTGCTGGGCGGCCTACACCGTCACGGCGCGCCGTCTGGGGCTCGATGCGGTGCGTGCCACCATGGCCATCACCGCATTTGCATTCGTCGGCTTTGTGCCCTTGTTTGCACTGGCCACCACACTAGGCTGGTGGCCCACACACATGGCGCAAGCCTCCTGGGGCGAGCTGTTGTTCCAGGCCGCTTTTCAGGGCGGAGGCTCGGTGGTCATCTCGGGCATCACTTTCACGCAGATGGTGCGGCATTTTGGCCCGGTGCGCACCACCATGATCACCGCGTTGGTGCCCGGTCTGTCGGCCCTGGGTGCGGTGGCGGTGCTGGGCGAGCCCATGCACTGGAACCTGCTGGCCGGGCTGGCGCTGGTCACGGGCGGCATTTTGCTGGGGGTACTGGTCAAACCCGCCGCTGCCGGAGGTGCGCGATGACCCCCCCTTGTTTGCTGGCTTTTGACACCAGCACCGATGTGCTGTCGATCGGCGTTTGTGCGCATGGCCATACCGAGCTGCGCACACTGGCCGGTGGCGCCCAGTCGTCGGCCACGCTGATCCCGACCGCCATGGACATGCTGGCGCAGGCGGGCATTCGCCTCTCCCAACTGGATGCCATCGTCTTCGGGCGTGGTCCCGGCTCGTTCACCGGGCTGCGCACGGCCTGTGCGGTGGCGCAAGGCTTGGCCTTTGGTGCCGACAGGCTGGTGTTGCCGGTCGATACGCTGCTGGCTGTGGCCGAAGAGGCGCGGGTGCAAAGCGGCAGCGACGCGCCGCTCACGGTGCTGGCCCTGCTGGACGCACGCATGAACGAGGTCTACAGCGCCGCCTGCGATTGGGATGGTCGGCACTGGACACTGCGCCAGGCCTTGCAGGTGGGCTCGCCCGAGCAGGTGAGTGCACCTGCAGCCTCGCGTTTGCTGATCGCAGGCAACGCCTTCGAGGCTTATGGCCAGCGTCTCCAGCATTTGGTCGGCGAGCGTCTGCACGCCCTGCCCACAGCGGCGGCTTTGCTGCGCCTGGCCCCGACCCTGCTGGCGGCGGGGCAGGCGGTGCCTGCCGAGCAAGCCATGCCGCTGTACATCCGCGACAAAGTGGCGCAAACCACGGCCGAGCGAGAAGCCATCAAGGCCAACCCCGCCGCTGCACCTTCTGGCCAGGCATGAGCAAAACGTCGGTCCCGGTCAGCGAGGCGCAGCGCAATGCGGCCACCTTGCGCACCATGCGCCCAGAGGATCTGGACGCCGTGATGGCCATCGAACAGGCGGCCTACAGCCACCCATGGACACGCGGCAACTTCCGTGACTCGATCAACCCGCTGTTTGACGCCCACTGCCTGTGGCTGGGTGACGAACTGCTGGGCTACTTTCTGGCCATGCACGGCGTGGAAGAAATGCACCTGCTCAACATCACCGTGGCCCCGGCGCGCCAAGGTCAGGGCTGGGGGCACATGATGCTGGACGCCTTGTGCCTGCTCTCGCGCAGCCAGGGCGCCCAATGGTTGTGGCTGGAGGTGCGCCAGAGCAATGCCCGTGCCTTGCAGGTGTATGAACGCTACGGCTTTCAACGCATCAGCGTGCGCAAAGATTACTATCCAGCCGACCGCCAGCAACGCGAGCATGCGGTGGTGATGAGCCTGAACCTGAAACTGCAGCCATGAGCGACTCCAACGACCCCACCCGTTTTGATCTGGACGAGCGCCAGCGCGCCATGCTGGCCGAAATGGGCATCCGCGTCTGGTGGCCGCAGGCGCAGGCCGAACCCGCTGCGCTGGCCTCAGCGCCGCAGCCCGCGCAGGTGCCAGCGCCTGCAGCGGCAGCGGCGGCAGCAGTGGCCACAGCTGCGACACCTGCGCCTGCAGCGCGCCCGTCAGCCCCCACGCCCGTGGCCGCTGCCGCCCCCGTGGTGGCGTTGCCCCCGGACGCCGTGCCCCTGCCTGCAGGGGTGGACCAGATGGACTGGGACACGCTGCAAGCCACAGTGGCCCAGTGCCGGGCATGCGGCCTGTGCAGTGGCCGCAAGAACACCGTGTTTGGCGTGGGTGACCGCGCTGCCCGCTGGATGGTCATTGGCGAAGCCCCCGGCGAAAACGAAGACCTGCAGGGCGAGCCATTTGTGGGTCAGGCCGGAAAGCTGCTGGACAACATGCTGACCGCCATCGGCCTGTCGCGCCAGACCGAAGGGCGTGCCGAGGGTGTGGGCGGTGTTTACATTGCCAACACGCTCAAATGCCGCCCACCCGGCAACCGCAACCCCGAGCCGGTGGAGCTGCAAACCTGCGCGCCCTACCTGGTGCGGCAGGTGGCGCTGGTGCAACCCCAAATCATTTTGGCCATGGGCCGTTTTGCGGTGCAGTCATTGCTGCAGACCACCGAGCCGATTGGCAAGCTGCGTGGCCGCGTGCACCACTACCAGGGCGTGCCGGTGGTGGTGACCTACCACCCCGCTTATTTGCTGCGCAACCCGCCTGACAAAGCCAAAGCCTGGGCCGATTTGTGCCTGGCCCTGCAAACCGTGCAATCTGTTTGACCGCATCGGTGGGCTGACCCGCGCTGTGCAGGCGCGGCGCTTACGCAGCGCGTTGGGGCCACAGCACCGCCGCGATCGACAGCACCATCAGCCCCACCGCTGCCCAGTCTTGCCAGTGCAGCACTTCGCCCAGTGCCAGTGCACCGCTGAACACGCCCACCACCGGGATCAACATCACGCTGAGCGTGGAGGCCACCGGCGGCAGACTGCGCGCCAGGTAAAACCAGGCCGCCTGCGCAAACCCGAACACCAGCACCGCATTGAACAGGATCGCCCCCCAGACGGCCTGGGTCGGGGCAACCCAGCGGTCTTGTTCAAACAGCACCGCCAGCACCGTGATGAACACCGTGGTCAGCACCATCATCCAGAACGTGATGACAAGGGTGGGCACCGGCATGGCCGTGCGGCGCAGCAGCTGCGTGCCCAGCGCCCAGGTGCTGGCGGCGCCCAAAGCCAGCATCACGCCCAGGGGTTTGCCCCCCAGGTGGCTGAACTCGTGCCAGAGCAGCAGCACCACGCCCAGGGCCGCAGCCGCCACACCCGCCCAGGCACGGCTCTGAAGCCGGTGCTTGAAAAACAGGGCGCCCAGCACCGCTGAAAAAATCGGCATGGTGTAGCCCAGAATGGCCGAACGCCCGCTGGAAAGCGACTGCACCGCAATGATGATGAGCGTGTGCCAGAAAAACATGTTGAACACGGCCAGCAGCAACAACTCGCGCCAGTGCTGCCGGGGCACACGCAAAGGCACCCGCCTGGCCAGCAATGCCAGCCCCAGGATCGGCGTGCCCAGCCACATGCACAGCATGCGGAACGTCAGTGGCGGAAAGCCGGTCACCCCGACCTTCATGATCGGCCAGTTGATGCCCCAGACGATGGTCAGCAGGACCAGGACGATCCATTGGCGAGAGGAAAGCTTGTGCATGGGGGAATCTTAGGCCAAACCTTAAAATCCCCCCATGACCTTCCTCGACATGCTGCGCGCCGCTGAGCGCCAAAACCGCTCCATGCTGTGCGTGGGCCTCGATCCCGAGCCGACCAAGTTCCCGGCCGGCATGAAGGGCGATGCCAACAAGATCTATGACTTTTGCGCCGCAATAGTCGATGCCACGGCCGATCTGGTCAGCAGCTTCAAGCCGCAGATCGCCTACTTTGCGGCGCACCGCGCCGAAGGCCAGCTGGAACGCCTGATGGAGCACATGCGCCGCGTGGCGCCGCAGGTGCCGATCATTCTGGACGCCAAGCGCGGCGACATTGGCTCGACCGCCGAGCAGTACGCCAAGGAGGCCTTTGAGCGCTATGGTGCCGATGCCGTCACGCTCTCGCCCTTCATGGGCTGGGATTCGGTGGCCCCCTACCTCAAGTACGAGGGCAAGGGCGCGTTTTTGCTGTGCCGCACCTCCAACCCCGGGGGGGATGACCTGCAGAACCAGCGCCTGGCTTCGGTGGATGGCCAGCCCCTGTTGTACGAGCATGTGGCGCGCCTGGCGCAAGGCCCCTGGAACCTCAACGGCCAACTCGGCCTGGTGGTGGGCGCCACCTACCCGACCGAGATCGAGCGCGTGCGCGAGCTCGCACCCACCGTGCCCCTGCTGATCCCGGGGGTGGGCGCGCAGGGCGGCGACGCGGTGGCCACCGTCAAGGCCGGCTGGCGCGCCCATGCCGATGGCAGCAGCGCAGCGCCCATCATCGTCAACTCGTCGCGTGCGGTGCTCTACGCCAGCAGCGGCGAAGACTTTGCCGAGGCCGCGCGCCAGGTGGCCATGGCCACGCGCGACACGCTCGAAGCCGCCAAGGCCTGAGCCCTTCATGACGGCCACCGCCAAACCAGCGCCCGATGGCATGCGTTGGATGGCGCTGGGGTCCCTGCTGACCGCCGTTTTCCTCGGTTCGCTGGACCAGTCGATCGCCAACACCGCGCTGCCGGCCATCGCCCAGGCCATGCAGCGCACGCCTGCAGAGTCGGTCTGGGTCATCCATGCCTACCAGCTGGCGGTGGTGGCGATGCTGCTGCCGCTGGCGGCCCTGGGTGACCGCTGGGGCGCGCGCAAGGTGTTTCTGTGGGGTGTGGCGCTGTTCAATCTGGCTGCGCTGGCCAGCGCCTGCACCACACGCCTGGAATGGCTGGCCTTGTTCCGGGCGGTGCAGGGCGTGGGGGCGGCAGGGGTGATGAGCGTCAACCTGGCGCTGATCCAGCGCATCTTTCCTCCTGAAAAACTGGGGCGTGGCGCGGGCATGAACGCCCTGATCGTGGGCATCGGTTACAGCCTGGGGCCGACAGTGGCTTCGCTGCTGCTGGCTGTGCTGCCCTGGCCCTGGCTGTTTGGCCTGCAGGCGCCGCTGGGGCTGATCGGGTGGTGGCTGGCGCGGCGCCACCTGCCGCGCACTGAACCTGCGCAGGCCGACCAGCCTTATGACCGCGTGCTGGCCCTGCTGTCGGCCGTGTGTTTTGCATCGCTGGTGTTCACCCTGAGCGCGGTGGCGCAACAAAAGGGCCTGGCTGTGGTGGTGGCTTCCCTGACGCTCATGCTGTGCAGCGGCTGGTGGCTGCTGCGTCGACAGCGCGGGCATGCTGCCCCGGTGTTGCCGGTGGACTTGATGCGCAGGCCGCTGTTCAGCCTGTCGGTGTTGACCTCGTTCAGTTCCTTCACCACGCAGGGGCTGGCGTTTGTGGCGCTGCCGTTCTTCTTTCAGCAGGAGCTGGGGCGCCCTGTGGTGGAGACCGGTGTGCTCATGTCCGTGTGGGCCTTGGTGGTGGCCCTGATGGCGCCCGTGGCGGGCACGCTGTCTGACCGCTACCCGCCCGCGATTCTGGGCGGTGTGGGCCTGGGCATTTTGAGTGCGGGCATGGTCGGGTTGGGCTCGGTGGGGTCGCAAACACCGTTTGCCATGATGGCCTTGTCGATGGCGCTGTGTGGCGTGGGCTTTGGCCTTTTCCAGTCGCCCAATCTGCGCGCCATCATGGCCAGTGCCCCGGCACACCGCACCAGTGGTGCCAGCGGCATGGTGGCGATGGCTCGGTTGATGGGTCAGGCCAGCGGCGCTGCATTGGTGGCCCTGTGTTTCAACCTGTTCGGGCCGCTGGGCGCCGGACGCGCGGTGGTGTTGGGGGCGGTGACGGCGGGCTTGGGCGCATTGCTCAGCATGGCGCGCTTGCGGGCCCGTTAAACCATCAGGCGTGCATCCGCTGCCAAAGCGCCATGCCGCGCTGGGCCTTGCTGACATCTGCCGGAGCCAGTGCCAGGGCACCTTGTGGCGTTTGGCGAAGTGCTTCGGCCAGCGCGGTCAGCGCAGACTCGGGCCCCTCCAGCAATTCCAGCTCCAGCTCCAGCAAGGGCTCGCTCAGTGGCGTGCCGGGAACATGAATGTGGCCCTGGTCCAGCGCGACTTCGATGCGGGCACCAGCGTGCATGACGACCCAGCGGTGGCGTTCAAAGTCGGTGGCGAACAATGGCCTGAGCCTTGGGCGCAGCGCCATCAGGTCGGCGGCGAGTGCGGCGTCGTCCACCAGCGCGGCAAAGTCGAGCGCACCGGGCGTGGTCGGGCCTTCCCACTCCTGCCGGCGCGACAGGCCGCCTGTGCTGCTGCCCGCCGTCTTCACGGTCAGCAGCCATTGCCCGCCTGCCAGCCTTTCGCGCACCGCCATGCGCCGGGCCTTGAGGGCCAGATCGGGTGTGTCGAAATAGGTGTTGAGCAGGTGCTGCGGCGCAGCAGGGGCCGCCAGCAGCGGGTGCTTGAGCAGACGCGGCAGGTCTTGCGCATCGAGCGCGAGCTTGAGTTCGGTTTCCTGGGCCATCACTGCAGGGCGGCGTACACCAGGTTGCGAAACAGCTGACGGTAGTGGTCGCGCTGGTTCGGGGCTTGCGTGAGCAGCAGCGCATACAAGTCTTGCGCCGGGTCAACGAAGAACGAGGTGCCACCAATGCCGCTCCAGTGGTAGGTGCCCACCGAGCCAGGCACGGGCGATTCGCCCGCCGCACGGCGTACCGCAAAGCCCAGGCCAAAGCCGTGTCCTGGTGGCAACAGCGTGCCGTCCACAGGAATGTCACCCAGGTGGTCGGCTGTCATGAAGGCCAGTGTGTGTGCGCTGATCAGGCGGTGACCGTCCAGTTCACCTCCGCTCAGCAGGCATTGCAGAAAGCGGGCGTAGTCCATGGCAGTGGACATCAGTCCGCCGCCGCCACTTTCCATGGCGGGTATTTCGCGTGGGTTGATCAGCTGCATCGGCACCCCGCCATCGGGGTCATGCCCAAACGGCTCGACGATGCGGTGCTGTTGCGCGGGCGGCACGGCAAAGCCGGTGTCCACCATGCCCAAGGGGGCGAAGATCTCGCGCTGCAGGAATTCGCCCAGTGTCTGGCCACTGAGCACCTCCACCAGCCGCCCCAGCACATCGGTGGCGCGGCTGTAGGCCCAGCAGCTGCGCGGCTGGAATTGCAGCGGGATGGCGGCGAGGCATCTGGAGAATTCGTCGTTGCTGCGCCCTCGTGAAGCGATTTGCGCCTTGGCGTATTCACGCTGCACGGGCGAATCGCCCAGAAATTCATACGTCAGCCCGGCCGTGTGCCGCAGCAGGTCCTGTACGGTGGGTGTTTGCCATGCAGGCACCAGCCCGGCATTGCCCAAGACGGCTTGTCCATCGTATTCGGGCAGGTAGCGGCTCACCGTGTCGCTGATCAGCAAACGCCCGCGCTCGACCAGCATCATGATCGCCACCGACACCAGCGGTTTGGTCATCGAGTAGATGCGAAAGATGCTGTCGGTGCGCATGGGTGTGTCGTTGCTGGGGTCTTGTTGGCCCACCGCATCGAACAAGCCAATCTGGCCCTGGCGGGCGATCAGCACCACGGCGCCAGGAATGTGCTGACGCTCAATGCACTCGCGCAGGACTTGCGTGATGTACTGTGTGCGCTCGGGATGCAGGCCGATTTGGGTAGGCGTAGCGGTGGGCAGTGGGCTGGTCAGCGACATGGTGTCTCCTCTCGTTTTTGGCGTTTTACACCAGGCCCAGTTGCCTGGGTATCGCTTAAAGCAACCGTGCCAGGTATTTGCCCGTATGGCTGTCCGGATGCGCCGCGATCTGCTCGGGCGTGCCCTCGGCCACCACCGTGCCACCGCCCGCACCGCCCTCGGGTCCCATGTCGATCAGCCAGTCTGCCGTCTTGATGACGTCCAGGTTGTGTTCGATGACGACGATGGTGTTGCCCGCGTCGCGCAGCTGGTGCAGCACTTTGAGCAGCAGGTCGATGTCGGCAAAGTGCAGGCCGGTGGTGGGCTCGTCCAGGATGTAGAGCGTGCGGCCGGTGTCGCGCTTGGAGAGTTCCTGCGCGAGCTTGACGCGCTGCGCTTCGCCGCCCGACAGCGTGGTGGCGCTTTGGCCCAGACGGATGTAGGACAGCCCCACGTCCAGCAGGGTCTGCAGCTTGCGCGCGATGTTGGGCACGGCGCTGAAGAAGGCATAGGCCGCTTCCACCGTCATGTTCAGGATCTGTGCGATGTTCTGGCCTTTGTACTGGATCTCCAGCGTCTCGCGGTTGTACCGCATGCCGTGGCACACGTCGCAAGGCACATACACATCGGGCAGGAAGTGCATCTCGACCTTGACCATGCCGTCGCCCTGGCAGGCTTCGCAGCGGCCGCCGGTCACGTTGAAGGAAAAGCGCCCTGGGCCGTAGCCGCGTTCGCGCGCGGCGGGCACTTCGGCCATCAGCTCGCGGATGTGGGTGAACAGGCCGGTGTAGGTGGCGGGGTTGCTGCGCGGCGTGCGGCCAATCGGTGACTGGTCGACGTTGATGACCTTGTCGAAGTGCTGCAGGCCCAGGATGTCTTCGTGCGGTGCCGGTTCGTCGTGGGCGCGGTGGATTTGCTGCGCGGCAGCCGCGTACAGCGTGTCGTTGACCAGCGTGGACTTGCCCGAGCCGGAAACGCCTGTCACGCAGGTGAGCAGACCCACCGGAAACTTCGCGTTCACGTTTTGGAGGCTGTGGCCGTTGGCACCCACCACTTCAAGCCAGTCCTGGCCCGGCTTGTGCCGTTTCGGGATCGCGATCTGTTTGCGGCCCGACATGTATTGACCGGTGATGGACTCGGGCGCCGCCAGGATGTCGGCGCAGGTGCCCTGCGCCATCACGCGCCCGCCATGCACGCCCGCGCCGGGCCCCATGTCGATCACGTGGTCGGCGGTGCGGATCATGTCTTCGTCGTGCTCGACCACCAGCACGCTGTTGCCGATGTCGCGCAGGTGTTTGAGCGTGCCGATCAGGCGGTCGTTGTCGCGCTGGTGCAGGCCGATGCTGGGTTCGTCCAGCACGTACATCACGCCCGTCAGGCCCGAGCCGATCTGGCTGGCCAGGCGAATGCGCTGGGCTTCGCCGCCGCTCAGGGTGTCGGCGCTGCGGTCCAGGCTCAAATAATTGAGGCCCACGTCGTTGAGGAACTTCAGGCGCGAAGCGATCTCGCGCACCACCTTGTCGGCGATGTCGGCCTTGGCACCCGAGAGTTGCAGGCCCTGGAAATAGCTTTGCGCCTCACCCAGCGTGACATGGCTGATCTCGTAGATTGCACGCGCCTGCGCGCCTTCGCCAATCCGTACAAAGCGCGCATCGCGCTTGAGGCGCGTGCCTTGGCAGCTGGTACAAGACTGCGTGCTGCGGTAACGCGTCAGGTCTTCGCGTACCAGGGCTGAATCGGTTTCGCGGTAGCGCCGCGTCATGTTGGGAATGATCCCTTCAAACGGGTGCTTCTTGCTGACCTTTTTGCCTTGCGAAGCCCCGGATTCCATGATGTAGCTGAACTTGATCTCCTCGTCGCCCGAGCCGTGCAGGATGACCTGCTGCACTTCGGGGGCGAGGTTCTCAAACGGGGCCTCCACGTCAAACTTGCAGTGCCTGGCCAGGCTTTCGAGCATGCTGAAATAAAAGCCGTTGCGCCGGTCCCAGCCCTTGATGGCGCCGCTGGCCAGGCTCAGGCTTGGGAAGGCGACCACGCGTTCGGGGTCAAAGAATTCCATGGTACCGATGCCGTCGCAGCTCGGGCAGGCCCCCTGCGGCGAGTTGAAGGAGAACACCCTCGGCTCCAGCTCGGCGATCGAGTGGTTGCACACCGGGCAGGCAAAGCGGGCGTTGAACAGGTGTTCCTTGCCGCCGTCCATCTCCACGGCCAGGGCGCGTTGCTCGGCCAGGTTCAGCGCGGCCTCAAAGCTCTCGGCCAGGCGCTGGCGCAGCGCGTCGCGGGCCTTGGTGTCGCCCTCGGACCGGACCTTGAGGCGGTCGATCACCACATCGATGTCGTGCTTCTCGTTCTTTTTGAGCTCGGGCAGGTCTTCGGCCTCGAACACCTGTCCGCCGACGCGAAAGCGCACATAGCCCAGCGCCTGCATTTGCTCGAACACTTTTTCGAATTCGCCTTTTTTCTCGCGGGCGATGGGGGCCAGCACCATCAGTTTGGTGTCTTCGGGCAGGGCCATCACCGCGTCCACCATCTGGGCCACGGTCTGGGCCTGCAGCGGCAGGCCGTGGTCGGGGCAATGCGGCGTGCCCGCGCGCGCAAACAGCAGGCGCAGGTAGTCGTGGATCTCGGTCACCGTGCCCACGGTGGAGCGCGGGTTGTGGCTGGTGGCCTTTTGTTCGATGGAAATCGCCGGTGACAGGCCCTCGATCAGGTCCACATCGGGCTTGTCCATCAGCTGCAGAAACTGCCGCGCATAGGCCGACAGGCTTTCCACATAACGGCGCTGGCCCTCGGCATACAGCGTGTCAAACGCCAGGCTGGACTTGCCCGAACCCGACAGACCGGTGATCACCACCAGCTGGTCGCGCGGAATGTCGAGGTCGATGTTCTTGAGGTTGTGCGTGCGCGCGCCCCGCACACTGATGCGCCCCTGGCGCAGGGCGGTGCCCAGGTAACGGTCGGAGTCCGCAGGATCGGCAGAATCGGTGGGGGCGGTGCGTGCGTTCAAGTGTGGGCCAGGCGAAGAAAACTTTCAATTATCGCTGCCAGGCCGCCACGGCCAGCAGCAGGTGGGCAGGTTGGATTGGCTTGAATGGGTCGCCAATCGGGGACAATGGGCGTTTTGCTGAACTGCCCACCCCGTTTGTGTCTGAATCCGTTGTCACTCCCGTTCCTGTTGCTGTCGCCACGGCCATGACGCCGACCGAGCGGCGTGCCAGCGCCTCGCTGGCCTCCATCTTTGCCTTGCGCATGCTGGGGCTCTTTCTGGTTCTGCCCGTCTTCGCCCTGGAGGCGCGCAAATACCCCGGTGGCGATGACCCAGCGCTGCTGGGCTTGGCCATGGGCATTTACGGCCTCACGCAAGGCCTGTTGCAATTGCCGTTTGGCATGGCGTCGGACCGCTTGGGTCGCAAGCGGGTCATTGTCCTGGGCTTGCTGATTTTTGCTGCGGGCAGTTTCTGGGCTGCGGCAGCCACTGACCTGCATGGCCTGCTGATCGGCCGCAGTCTGCAAGGCGCGGGCGCGGTGTCGGCGGCGGTGACGGCCTTGCTGGCCGATCTGACGCGTGACGAGGTGCGCACCAAGGCCATGGCCCTGGTGGGGGCCAGCATCGGTCTGATGTTTGCCGTGTCGCTGGTGCTGGCGCCTGTGTTGGCGGCTGCGGTGGGCTTGGCGGGCTTGTTCGGCCTGACGGGTGCGCTGGCTTTGCTGGGCGTGCTGGTCGTGGTCTGGGGCGTGCCTGCGGCGCCGGCCATGCAGGCGGGCGCGCCGCGGGGGCGTTTGGCGGATGTGCTGCGTCATGCGGGTCTGATGCGCATGAACTTTGGCGTGTTTGTGCTGCACGCAGTGCAACTGGCCATGTGGGTGGCGGTGCCGGCCTTGCTGGTGCAGGCGGGTTTGCCCAAAGACCAGCACTGGCAGGTGTACCTGCCGGCCGTGCTGGGCTCGTTTGTGCTCATGGGGGGCATGTTCGCCCTGGAGCGCCGGGGCCATCTCAAAAAGGTGTTTCTGGCCGCCATCTTGCTGATTGCACTGGTGCAGCTGGGCCTGCTGGTGGTGTCGTTTGGCTTGCCGACGCTGGCCTCGCTGGCAGGTTTGCTGTTCGCTTTCTTTTGCGGCTTCAATGTGCTCGAAGCCACGCAGCCCAGCCTGGTGTCGCGCCTGGCGCCCATGCAGGTGCGCGGCACCGCCATGGGGGTTTACAACACGCTGCAGTCACTGGGTTTTTTTGTGGGCGGCTGGGCCGGTGGCGCGCTGGTCAAGGGCTGGGGCAGCCAGATGCTGTTTTTGTGCTGCGCCGCTGCCATGCTGCTGTGGTGGCTGGTGGCTTTGCCCATGCAGGCCCCAGGGCGGCACGCCCCGGCAAAGGCCGCATAATGCGTACGAACTTGGGGACAGATCTTCAGCTCTGTCCCCAACTGATTAAATAGGAGCAAAGCCACATGGCATCCGTCAACAAAGTCATCATCGTCGGCAACCTGGGTGCCGACCCCGAAACCCGTTACCTGCCCTCGGGCGACGCCGTCACCAGCATCCGTGTGGCCACCACCGACCGCTACAAGGACAAGCAGTCCGGTGAAATGCGTGAAGCCACCGAATGGCACAGCATCAGCTTCTTCGGCAAGCTGGCCGAAATTGCCGGTCAGTACCTCAAGAAAGGCAGCCAGGTCTATGTCGAGGGCAGCCTGCGCACCCGCAAGTACACCGACAAGAACGGTGTTGAAAAGTACGCCACCGACATCCGTGCCGACACCATGCAGATGCTGGGTTCGCGCCAGGGCATGGGCGGTGAAGGCGGTGGCGGTGGCGGGGGGTACAGCCGCCCTGCTGCACCAGCACAGCGCCCGGCTGCAGCACCTGCAGCAGCAGCCCGCCCGGCGGCCAGTGGCTTTGACGACATGGACGACGACATCCCGTTCTGAGGCACTTGTCGCGCACAGACGCGCCGTAACTGTGACCACCATGCCTGCCTCGTGCAGGCATTGTTTTTTGATCTTCGGCATTTGTCGTGGAGAGCCAAATCGCTGACGTCGAGAGACAAACATGCCAAGGTGTTCTGGTGCACCATTGCCGTTTTGGCTGATGGATAACAAGGATTGAAAATGGATTTGCCGTTGGAAGGTGTGCGGGTGCTCGACCTGTCGCGCGTGTTTGCTGGTCCGATGTGTGGCATGGTCTTGGCCGATTTTGGGGCCGAAGTCATCAAAGTCGAGCACCCTGGGCGCGGTGACGACACCCGCGACTGGGGCATGCGCATCGGCAAGACGGAAACGACCTACTACAACAGCATGAACCGCAACAAGCGGTCCGTCACCGTGGACCTGCAGACGCCGGAAGGGCAAAAGCTGATCCACGATTTGTTGCCGCAATTCGATGTGGTGATTCAGAACTTCAAGACCGGCGGCGCCGACAAGCTGGGCCTGGGCTATGCACAACTCAAGGCCATCCAACCCGACCTGATCTATTGCTCGGTGGCTGGATACAACAGCAGCGGCCCCGAGGCCAAGCGCCCCGGTTACGACCTGGTGATCCAGGGCGAGGCCGGGCTGATGGCCATCAACGGTGAGGCTGGGCAAGAACCCCTCAAGTTCGGGGTGGCTGTGGTGGACTTGATGACGGGCATGTACGCGGCGCAAGCGGTGCTGGCTGCGCTGTTTCGGCGCGAACGCACCGGCCAGGGCCGACACATCGAAATGTCACTCTACGACTGCGGTCTGATGGTGACCGGCTACTACGGCCTGGACGCCATGCTGATGGGCCGCGACCCGCAGCGTTACGGCAACGCGCACCCGTCCATCGTGCCCTACGGCATGTTCGAGGCGGCCGATGGCCCGCTCATCATCGCCGTGGGCAACAACGGCCAGTTTGACAAGTTGTGCCGCGAGGTGATTCAACGCCCCGACATTGTCGAAGACCCGCGCTATGCCACCAATGTGGAGCGTGCCAAGAACCGCTTGACCCTGCTGCCCACGATGACGGCATTGATCCGTGCTTTCCCGCGCGATGTGTTGCTGCAGCGCTTGAGTGCGGCCGGCATTCCCTGTGGCAAGGTGGCGGGCCTGCACGAAGCCCTGACCAGCGAGCGTACACGTCAGGGAGGCTTGCTGCAGGAAATGGCGCACCCGGTGGTGGGCAGTACACCTGTGTTTGCACCGCCTTACCGTCTGGATGGTGCGCGTTTGCCCATTCGCCACGCACCGCCCACACTGGGCGAGGCCACGCGAGAGGTGCTGCAAAAGCTGCTGCAACTGCCTGAACACGAATTGCAGGCACTGCAGGCCAAGGGCGTGCTGACGCTGCCGGACGGGGTTTGAGCAGGCTCAGTCTTTTTTCCAGCGCGACGGTGAAACGCCAAACTGCCGGCTGAACCAGCGCGAGAACGCGCTGGTTTCTGCAAAGCCGATCAATTGAGCCACTTCAGTGATGCTGTGTGCCTGGCCTTCGATCAGGCGCAGCGCCTGTTCGCGCCGCACGTCATTGACCAGTGACTGGAAGTTGGCGCCCTCCTGCTCCAGCTGACGTTGCAGTGTGCGGGGGCTCACGCCCAGGTGTTGGCTGATTTGCTCGATGCTGTGTTGCCCACGCGGCATCAAAAGGTGCACGGCCCGCAGCACCCCGAGGCTGACCTTGGGCGCGCCGCTGCGCGGTTGCAATTCGATGAAGTCACGGGCGTAGCGGGCCATGCCGGGGTCAATCAGCACATTCTGGCGGTCCAGCTCGTCCTTGCCCAGTACCAGGCCGTCAAAGTCGGCGCCGAACTCCAGAAAGGGGCCAAACACCCGCTGATGGATCAGGGTGCTGGCGGGCGCGGCGTGGGTGAAATGCACGCGCCGTGGCATCCAGTCTCGGCCCAGGCTGTGGCGGCACAAAGACAGCAAGGCGGCCACAGCCAACTCCATGGGTTGACGGCCAGGGTGGGTTCGTCCCGTCACCAGGGCACATTGCAGCACGGTCAGCTGCGGGTGTTCGGCAATGTCGACCACCACCGAATCGCTGAGCAGGTGCCGGTATTTTTGAAACGCTTGCAAGGCTTGGCGCAAGGTGGGCTGGTGTTGCAGCAGCATGCTCAGCACGCCAAAGTCCGACAGCCGCCAGGTCTCGCCCATCAACAGCCCCAGCGAGTGGCCTTCACTGGACTTGGACGAGGCCTCAAGGATGTTGGCCAGGGAAATTTCGGGCACCCGCAAATCGGGCGTCAGCAGGCAGCTGGGGTCCAGACCGACGTGACGCAGCATGCTGACCGGGTCCATGCCCAATCCGCTGGCAATGGCCGAATATTTGGCCAGTGAGACGCTGCGTACCTGGATGCTCATGTCATGTCTAGGGAAACCCCTAGGTCGATCTGCTGCTGTGTTGGCGTGATTGGTCAATTCGTGGCGTGGCCGGTCAAGAGCCCTTGGCCACCCCGCAGAAAAATCGAGGCTTCTTTGCGCGAAGAGCTTGATTTCAGCGCGCGATTTTGATCATACAAGCAGGAGACCGAATTGGCGAAAGTGATCCGATTTGACCGAACAGGCGGCCCCGAAGTGCTCTACAGCGCCAACGCCGAAGTCGGCCGCCCCGGCCCCGGTCAGGTGCGCCTGCGCCATGTGGCCGTGGGGCTGAACTATGCCGACACCTATTTCCGCGATGGCACCTACCCGATCCCGCTGCCCAGCGGCATGGGGGTGGAGGCGGCAGGCATTGTCGAGGAACTGGGCGAAGGTGTGACGCAGGTGGCCGTGGGCGACCGCGTGAGCTACACCGGTTTCACCAACACCCTGGGGGCCTACGCGACCTCCCGCCTGATCGACGCCGCCCCGCTGATCAAGCTGCCCGACGCCATCTCGCTGGAGACGGCCGCCGCCATGACCATGCGTGGCCTGACCTCGGCCTACCTGATGACCCGCATCTGGGACTACAAGCCGGGCGACACCATCCTGCTGCATGCGGCCGCTGGCGGTGTTGGCCTGATCGTGTCGCAATGGGCCAAGTTGCTGGGCCTGAACGTGATCGGCACCGTATCGACCGAAGCGAAAGCCGAACTGGCCCGTGCGCACGGTTGCGACCACACCATCAACTACAGCCACGAAGACGTGGCCAAACGGGCCCGCGAACTCACGGGCGGCGTGGGTGTGAACGTGGTGATCGACAGCGTGGGCAAGAACACTTTTGATGCCTCGCTCGATTCGCTCAAGCGCCGTGGCCTGATGGTGTGTGTGGGCACGGCCAGCGGCCCGATTCCGCCGTTCAATCCGCACATCCTGGCGCGCAAGGGCTCGCTCTACCTCACGCGCCCGGCGCTGGCCGACTACATCGCCGACCCGGCCGAGAAGGCCGAACTGGCGGGTGAGATTTTTGGCCACATTGCCGCCGGTCGCATCCGCATCGAAATCAACCAGCGCTACGCGCTCGAAGACGCGGTGCAGGCGCACCGCGACCTGGAGGCGCGCAAGACCACCGGCTCATCCATCTTTGTTATTTGAAACTCTGTGGGACAGATCTTCGGCGCTGTCCCCAACTGACCAAGGATCAACCATGCACGTTCGACAATTGACCACCGCCATCGGCGCCGAAATCAGCGGCGTCAACCTGGGTGACGCCAGCCGCGACAGCCACCTGTTCGCCAAGATCAAGGCGGCCTTGCTGCAACACCGCGTGATCTTTTTGCGCGACCAGGAGATCACGCGCGCCGAGCATGTGGCGTTTGCGCGCCGCTTCGGCGATCTGGAAGACCATCCCGTGGCGGGCAGTGACCCCGATCACCCCGGCCTGGTGCAAATCTACCGCAGCGACAAGCGCGAAAACTACGAGAACAACTACCACTCGGACGGCCTGTGGCGCGAGACCCCGGCCATGGGCTGTGTGCTGCGTTGCATCGAATGCCCGCCAGTGGGTGGCGACACCATCTGGGTGAACATGGTGGAGGCCTACAAGAACCTGCCCGAGGACATCAAGAAAAAAATCGATGGCCTGAGCGCGCGCAGCAGCATTGAGCATTCCTTCGGCGCCGTGATGGCGCCCGAAGCGCGCCGCAAGCTTGCCGCCGACCATCCGCCCGCTGAACATCCGGTGGTCCGCACCCACCCCGAGACGGGCGAGAAGGTGCTCAATGTCTGCAGCTTCACGACCAACTTTGTCAATTTCCACACGCCCGAAAACGTGCGCTTTGGCCTGGACAAGACGCCGGGGGCCAGCCACCTGCTCAACTACCTGCTGAGCCAGGCCAGCATCCCCGAATACCAGGTGCGCTTTTCCTGGCGGCCCAACAGCGTGGCCATCTGGGACAACCGCAGCACACAGCACTACGCCGTGATGGACTACTGGCCCGCGCCGCGCAAGATGGAACGCGCCGCCATCATCGGCGAGCGCCCGTACTGATCGTTCTGCCTGCGGTGGCGACCCGGGCATGGCCCGCGCCGCCACCGCCTTGAGCTTGCGGATCTCTTCTTCTGATTGTTGAAACACCATGAACTTCCTTGACGGCCACCTTTTCCCCGAAAACCAGCAACCGCTGATCATCACCGCCGCCCCTTACGCACCAGGCTGGCAGCCTTCGGACTTTCCCGAGGACATTCCGGTCACGATGGAAGAGCAGATCCAGAAGGCGGTGGACTGCTACAACGCTGGCGCCACGGTGCTGCACCTGCATGTGCGCGAACTCGACGGCAAGGGCTCCAAGCGCTTGTCCAAGTTCAATGAGCTGATTGCCGGCGTGCGCAAGGCGGCGCCCGAGATGGTCATCCAGGTGGGCGGCTCCATTTCCTTCGCCCCCGAGAGCGATGGCCAGGCCGCCAAGTGGCTGTCGGACGACACGCGCCACATGCTGGCCGACCTGGACCCGGTGCCCGACCAGGTGACGGTGACGGTGAACACTTCGCAGATGAACGTGACCGACCACATGGAAGACGGCGATGTGATCGGCACCTCGCGCCAGAACCCGGCGTTGTTCAACACCTACAAAGACATGATCGTGCCGGCCAACCCGCTGTGGGTGGAAGAGCATGTGCGCCGACTGAGTGCCGCAGGCATCCAGAGTGCCTTCCAGTGCTACAACACCAACAGCTTTGAATCGGTCGAGCGCCTGATCCGCCGCGGTTTCTACAAGGGCCCGCTGGTGATGAACTGGGTGGCCATTGGTGGTGGTATGGATTCACCCAACGTGTACAGCCTGGGCAACTTCATGCGCGGTGTGCCTGATGGTGCGGTGGTGACGTTGGAGAGCAATGTGCGCAATGTGCTGCCCGTCAACATGATGGGCATTGCAATGGGCCTGCATGTGCGCTGCGGCACCGAAGACGGCATCTGGAACCAGCGCCGCACCGCCAAGCAAAGCACCGTCAAACAGATCGAGCAGCTGGTGCGCATCTCACAAGAGTTTGGCCGCGACATTGCCACGGCCCAGCAGGCACGCGAGATCTGCAAGATCGGTGTGTTCTACGAGACCGCCGACGAAGCACTGGCTGCCAATGGCTTTGCCCCCAACCGCAACGGTGGCAACCAGGGGTATCTGCGCAAGTCGATGTGAGTCAACCGATGGACGCGAGCATGAAAATGTATCCATACATGCCTGTCAAAGCGAGTGTCATGGCCTCGCCGTTGGTTCGTGCTGCCTGCTTGACCCATTTTGCCGAAGTGGCCTGCGCATGGGACTTGAATCCGGTGCGCATGCTTCTGGATGTGGGTTTGAGCCCCAATGTGCTGCAAGAGCCCGATCTGATGATCCCCAGCGACAAAGTGGGCCGCTTGCTGCAAAACGCAGCCAGCCAGTCCGGCAACGAGGGGTTTGGCCTGTGCATGGCCAGTTCGCGCCTGCTGTCGAACTTGGGTCCTGTGGGGCTGCTGATCCGGGACCAGGAAACCTTGCGTGACTCGCTTGGCTTACTGATGCGCTACTTGACCACGCTCAACAGCGCGTTGACATTGGTGGTCGAAGAGCGTGGCAACACTGTCATCATCCGTGAGCGTGTGTTGGCTGGGCAGGCGGGAGAGCCCACGAGGCAACGGGTTGAGTTGGCCTTGGGCGTCATGGTGCGTGTGATTCGTCAGCTCATTGGCCGAGATTGGCAACCCCGCTGCGTGTACTTGGAGCATGCAGCGCCACGCAAGCAGGACATGCATGCCCGGATGTTTGGCCCAAATATATTATTCGATCAGGAATTCAACGGCATCGTCTGCACACGCGCCGACCTGGACGCGCGCAATGAGTTTGCCGATCCAGCCATGATCCGCTATGCGCAGAAACTGCTGGACTTTTCGCCTCTTGCGGATGAAGTTGGTATTTTGGACGATGTGCGCCGAGCCATCCTGATTCTGTTGCCCAGTGGGCGTTGCAGTATCGAACAGGTGGGTGAACACATGGGTGTCATGCCACGAACTATCCAGCGCCGCCTGACAGAGCAGGGGCAAACTTTTTCGTGTGCGATGAACGACATCCGAAAACAGCTGGCTCTGCGCTATGTGCTGGAGAGCAAACGTTCTCTGACCGACGTGGCCGAGTTGCTTGGCTTTACCGCCGCCAGCAGTTTTTCGCGCTGGTACCAGCTGCAGTTTGGCTGCAGCGCCAAGCAGGCGCGAGCCAAAGCTCCCACCGGCCAAGACCAGAATCTGGATGGATTGGCCTTGACCGTCTGATCGTTCAGTCCTCGGAGATATTGGCGTCCTTTGCGATAGAAGTCCACAGCTTCACATCGCGGGCGATGATGGCCTTGAACTCTTCAGTGGTCTTGGCGGGGGGCGGCTCCAGATTCCAGCCTTCCATGCGTTTGGTCATTTCGGGAGACTTCTGCACCTTGTTGATTTCGGCGTTCAGGCGCTCGGTGATCTGCTTGGGCAAATTGGCAGGTCCAAAGACGCCAAACCAGCCGACCGCATCAAATCCATGGCCCTGCTCGCCCATGGTCGCAATGTTGGCGGTGCGGGGCACGCGAACATTGCCGCTGACAGCAATGCCCTTAATCTGTTTCGACTCGATCATCGGCACGGGTGTTCCAGGGTCAGACCAGCCCACCTGCAACACGCCAGAGGCGAGGTCGTTCATGATTTGAGGCGTGGTCTTGTAGGGGATGTGGGCGATCTTCAAGCCCGCCTGCTTCTTCAGCCATTCCATCGTCAGCTGGCCCGATGAGCCATTGCCCCAGGTGCCATAGCTGTACTTGTCGGGGTTGGCCTTGACCAGGGCCACCAGCTCCTTGAGGTTGTTGGCGGGCACGTCCTTGTTGACCAACAGCAGGATGCCACCAGCAGCCGTTTGCGCGATCGGGGTCAAGTCCTTGATCGGGTCGTAGCTCATGTTCTTGAGGACGGCCGGGGCCACCGCCACAAAAGAGGCGTTTGAATACAGCAGGGTGTAGCCATCGGCTTTGGCTCGGGCCACGGTGCCACCGGCCAGCATGCCACTGCCGCCGGGCTTGTTGTCTACCACCACCGGTTGCTTGAGCGCGACGCTGATCTTTTGCGCCATCTCGCGTGCGGCGATGTCCACGCCTGATCCAGGCCCTGAGGCCACCACCAGGGTGATGGGACGGCTAGGCCAAGTGTCGGAAGATTGGGCGTGTGCACTCAAGATGAGCATGCTGGCTGCAGTGGTGGTCAAGGCAGTCAGCGCCCATCGACGATGGATTTGGGTTGAACGCATGGTGTTGTCTCCTTTGTAGTGTGTGGTGTGTGTCATCAGACCATGTCCAGTGGCTTGCGTAAAAAGCCCTGATGGCCGCCATTTCGGTTGGGTGCAAAGCCGTTTTTGTGCAAGGACTCTTCGACGGTGTCGTAGAAGACGCCGATCTTGAGGATCTCGCGGGCTTGCTGGGCGGTGGCAATGGGGCGGCCGAATTCAGCGGCAATGCGCACCAGTTGTTTGATCTGCTCGACCGAACTCATCTTGCCCGAACGGTCCTGCTTCCAGAGCACGTCCTCGATGCCGCAGCGCACATGCAGGCCCAGGGCCATGCCGATCATGTTGATCGGCAGCACGTTGAGCACCGAGCTTTCCACAGTGACCACCGCGCCATCGGGCACGGCGCGCAGCATGTTGGCCAGGTTGTAGATGTTGGCCTGGTCCATGCCACCGCTGATGGCCACCCAGTTCATCACGAGCGGACCTTTGTAGACGCCGCGGCGCATCATGCGTTCGATGGTTTCGAAGCTGTTGATGTTGTAGACCTGAAACTCACTCTGGATGCCCGCAGCCGTCAGTCGGCGGATGTGTTCTTCCACAAAGCTGGGGTTGGACGGAACGATCATGTTTTTGTACGTCTGGTGCAGGTGCGGGAAGCCCCGCGACACCCCACGGAAATCGTCTTCGCCCGCGTGTTCCGTCACATTCATCTGCGTGGTATTGACGGTCACCGTCACCTGGTCGGGTTTGGGTGTGAGCTCGGCCAGCATGTGGCGTGTGTCGTCACTCAGCCATTTGGCTTCACCATCTGGTCCTTCGGGAGCGAAGCTGATGGAGCCACCGACCTGGATGATCATTTCAGGTACGGCCTTGCGCACACCGGCAATCAGTTCGTTGAATTTGGACAGTCGCTTGGAGCCTTTGCCGTCGTCTTCACGCACATGCAGGTGCAACACGGTGGCGCCAGCTTCGTAGCAGTCCACGGCTTTCTGGATCTGCTCATCCATGGTGATCGGGATGTCTTCCGGAAAGTCCGAAGGAATCCAGCCCGGGGCATAGGGGGCGGCGGTGATGATCAGGGGTTGTTGGTTTTCGGGGTAGAGGTGGCCGTCAAGAAAGTTCATGAATGTTTGTCTCCTGGAAGAAAGGAAAGCTGCAAACGCTCCGGTTTGGCTTGGACTGCATGATGCGTTGCGCTGGCGCAATGCACTTGACGTTTCATGCCGCGGACTTGGCTTTTCATGACGTGCAAAAAAAAACGGCCTCACAGGTGTGAGGCCGTTCAAAGGTCGCAATGAAATCCGGGAATCAGAACAGGGTTCTGATGCCGAAATCGTAGCCCGTGGCGCTGCCGTTGATGCTGGTGGCCGAACCGGTGAAGGTGTAGCCGGCGGTGGGTGTGTTGCGGTAGTTGGAGTTGCTCACGTGGCTGTAGGTACCGTACAGGGCTGTACGCTTGGACAGGTTGTACACGTAGCCGATGGCCAGTTGCGAGACATCGCCCTTCGCGATTGTGTCGGACGAGCGCTCCACCTTGCTATAGGAAAAGCGTGCCTGACCCTGACCCACGGGCGCGGTGGCACCGAGCAGATAGCCTTGCTTTTTGGCGTTGGCGCCAGCAGCACCCACGGTGTCGCGGCTGTATTCAAACATGGGCTTGATGACACCAAGATCGTAGGCCGCTCCGAAGGAGCGGGTGGTGATGTCATTGCTTGCGACCAATTTGGTCTTGCCCCATGCCACATCAGCGGTCAGCGGTCCCTTGGCATAGCCAATTTTTACGTTGGTGACACCGCCCTCCTTGGCTACTGTGCTGACGGTTTCGCTGGGAGCAAACGCGACCATGGCATTGAACCCGCTGCTGTTTGCTGGTGTGGTGTAGGTGATCAGGTTGGAGGCGCGCAGGTGGGCCACACTGCCTGCCGGGTTGAAGAACACTGAAGTCAGGGTCAGCAAGTTGGCACCGACACCGTTTTCAGCAAAAGGGTCATAAGCAAAGTCCAGCAAGAAAGTTGGCGTGTAGTTGCGACCGGCTGTGATCGCGCCCCAACTGCCTGACAGGCCAACAGTGGACAGGCGGTTAAATTGCAGGCCGCCATTGGCGGCTGCTGTTTTGTTGTCGGCCGAGGACCAGCCAACAAAAGGTGTGGTCACACCGGTCCCGGTGTCCGCCGCCACGTCGGCTTCCAGGACGAAATTGGCTCGCAGACCGCCACCCAGGTCTTCAGAACCCTTGAAACCCAGGCGCGAAGACATGTTGCGACCAGAGCCTATGCCCTTCGAGCTGGCTGTGTCGCCGGAGACACTGTAATAACCCAGGTCCATGACGCCGTAAAGGGTGACGTTGGACTGAGCATGTGCCTGCGTGGCCAGCAGGGAGGCCAGTGCAATCCATTTCAATTTCATTTTATCTCCAGGGGTTTCGAGTGAAAGTATGTGATTCGTCGGTGATGCACTCAAGTTGCTGCGAATCAAGGTCAGCAAACTTGAATGGGCCAATGACCTGCCTGAGGCCTGCGACAACTTTATGGATTTAGTCATTTTTTCATTTGTCAATTCACGACAAATGCTTTCCATTTCGCGCCAAAAACAGGGGGACAGGGTATTCACCAGGGTTCAGGAGAGCCGCTTGATGAGCGCTTTGGCCATCGCCCACGGCCCATAGCCCGACGCCGGATTCAGGTGTCCTACGGCACCCAGATGAACGGTCTCGCTGCCCCAGTCCTTGGCGAGGCCCAGCACACGCTCGCGTGTGGCCAGCGGGTCGTTGTCGCTGGTGGCCACCAGGCTTCGGAATGGCAAAGGCTTGCGGGGCACAGGCAGCCAGCCGTCGGCCTGCAAGGCGGCCAGCGTGGGGTAGCCCTCAGGCATGGGCTGGTCAAAGTCGGGCGGTGTCGCCAGCAGTGCGCCCACCACACGGTGGGCATGTACGCTGGTGTGCACCCAGTGCGCCACCATCACGCAACCGCCGCTGTGCGCCACGAGCACGACAGGGCCGTCGATGGCGGCCATGGCCTGTTCGATGGCCTGCACGCGCTTGGCGCAGTCAAGGTCTTCGCGGCCCATGGGCGGCACGGTGCGCACTTGCGGCAGTTGCGCGGCCAGCAGCGTTTGCCAGTGCGCTTCCACATGGTCGCGCAGGCCGGGAACAATCAGAACGGTGGGTGACATGAGAACTTTCAGAAAGCGTTGACGGTGCCGAGCACACACGATTGCATGGCCGCCAGCAAAATTTCAGGCGGCTGTGCCCCCGAAACCGCATGACGCTGGTTGAAGACGAACAGAGGCACACCGTTGGCCTCGTCGGGCATGGACCACAGCGCTGGTGCATCGAAAGCCTCAGCATCCGCGCTGTCCAGACCCTGCGCCTGCGCCAGCGATGCCAGAACCTGGTCGTCGCCGATGTTCTGGCCTTGCACAAAATAGGCCTCGAACAAGGCATTCAGCAGGGCTTCGTATTGCTCGGGGCGCCGTTGTTCGGTGCAGGCCAGCAGGCGGTGGGCACGCCAGGTGTTGGGGAACACGGGGATGCGTTCGTGGTGGATGGTCAGGCCCGCACGCGAGGCAGCGGCCTGAACCTGTGCGCGGCGCGCACGCACCGCATCAGGGCCACCGAGCCGGTGTTCGTAAAACATCTGGTAAGGCCAGCCCTGCGGTGGCGTCTGCGGGATCAGCTGCACCGAGTGCCAGCGCACCTGTACCTGCACATCGGGCTGGCGCTCGGCCAGCTGGCGGCGCGCCGTGTCCAGGTGGGTCTTGCCGATCCAGCACCAGGGACAGATCAGGTCGAAGTAGACATCGATCTGCACCGTGGTGCCTGCGGTCTTGCCCATCAGGCGGCCTTGCGCAAAAAGCCCTGGTTGCCGCCGTTGCGGTTGGGGGCAAAGCCGTTGGCGGCCAGCGATTCTTCGACGGTGTCGTAGAACACGCCGATCTTCAGGAGCTCGCGCGCTTCCTTGCCGGTGGCGATTTCACGACCGAACTCGCGCGAGATGCGCACCAGCTGCTCGATCTGCTCGACAGTGCTCATCTTGGCGGTGCGGGACTGGTTCCAGAGGTTGTCTTCGATGCCGCAGCGCACGTGCAGGCCCATGGACAGGCCCATCATGTTGATGGGCAGCGTATTGCGCATGCTGCTCTCGACCGTGAGCTTGGTGCCATCGGGGATGGCGCGCAGGAAGTTGGCCAGGTTGTAGATGTTGGGCGCGTCCATGCCGCCGCTGATGGCCACCCAGTTGCAGACCAGCGGGCCTTTGTAGACGCCACGGCGCATGAGGCGTTCCACCGTCTCGAAGCTGTTGAGGTTGTAGAACTGGAAGGCGCTCTGGATGCCGGCGGCGCTCAGGCGGCGGATGTGCTCTTCGTACCAGGCGGGGTTGGAGGGCACCACCATCTCGCTGTAGGCGCGGCGGCCTTCGGGCGTGGCCATGGAGGTGCCGGCGATGTCGGCTTCTTCCATGTGCTCGGTCACGTTCATCTGCACGGTGTTGATGGTCACCGTGACCTGGTCGGGCTTGGGGTCGAGCTCGGCCAGCATGTGGCGCGTGTCGTCGGAGAGCCATTTGGCGATCTCGCCTTCGCCGACCGGTGCGAACGAGATCGAGCCACCGACCTGGATCACCATGTCGGGCACGGCCTTGCGCACACCGGCGATCAGCTCATTGAATTTGGACAGGCGCTTGGAGCCCTTGCCATCGAGTTCACGCACATGCAGGTGCAGCACGGTGGCGCCGGCGTTGTAGCAGTCCACCGCTTTCTGGATCTGCTCTTCCATCGTCACCGGAATGTCTTCGGGGTAGTCCTCAGGAATCCACTCGGGGCCGTAGGGGGCGGCGGTGATGATGAGTTTTTCCTGGTTCTCGGGGAAGAGGTGGCCGTCGAGCAAGTACATGAGGAGTCTCCAAAAAAAGGGTTTGCAAAATTCAATAAGGCTTGGTACCCACGATGCCTGCGCGTTCCATCTTGCGGTGGCAGGGCGGGTAGTCCATCACGGCGTAGTGCTGCGTGCTGCGGTTGTCCCAGATGGCCACGCTGTAGGGCTTCCAGCGCCAGCGCACCTGGTATTCCGGAATGAAGGCCTGGCTGATCAGGTACTGCATCAGATCACTGGCGCCCCGGTTGAAGTCGTTGCCGTAGCGCACTTTGTCCTTGGTGTGGAAGTTCACAAAGTGCGTGGTGAATCCGTTCACGAACAGCACTTTCTCGCCGGTGTCGGGGTGGGTGCGCACCACGGGGTGCTCGGCGTCGGGGTACTGCGCCTTCATGGCCAGGCGTTTGTCGATCGGCATGGCCGCCGCAAAAGACGAGTTGAAGCTGTGGTTGGCGATCAGACCGTCAATTTGCTGCTTCACGTGTTCAGGCAATTTTTCGTAAGCCAGTGCCATGTTGGCCCACATGGTGTCGCCGCCCACGGACGGGCATTCGATGCAGCGCAGCACGCAGCCCAGCGCGGGCTTTTCGCGGAAAGTGCCGTCGGTGTGCCAGGAATTTTCGTAACGGTCGGGGGGGTTCTCGGGCGTCTTGTAGATCTGCACCAGGCCAGGCGCTTCGGGGTGGCTGGGCACCATGGGGTGGGTTTCCAGCTCGCCCAGCTTCTGGGCAAAGGCCATGTGGTCCAGGCGGGAAAGCTTGTCCAGCGTCTGGTCGCGCGCAAACAGCACTTTGTGCTGGAGCAGGGCGGCGTAGATTTCGTTGAAGAGGCCGTCGTCATGCACGGCGTCGGCCAGGTTGACGTCGATGAGTTCAGCGCCGATGGCGCAGGTCAAGGGTTCGATGCGCATGGAAGCTCCCTTAAATCACAAAGATGGACGAGCCAATCGTCTTGCGGGCTTCGAGATCGCGGTGGGCCTGCACCGCGTCCTGCAGGGCATAACGCTGGTTGATCTCGATCTGGATGCGGCCGGCGGCGATGTGGCCGAAGATTTCGCTGGCCAGTTCGGCTTTCTCGGCAGGATCGGCGATGTAGTCGGCCAGGGCCGGGCGTGTGAGGTAGAGCGAGCCTTTTTGCGCCAGCAGGTTGGGGTTGAAGCCGTCGATCGTGCCGCTGGCGGTGCCCACGCAGACCATCAGGCCGCGGCGGCGCAGCGAGTCCAGAGATGCGATGAAGGTGTTCTTGCCCACGCTGTCGATCACCACGTCCACGCCCACGCCGTTGGTGAGTTCACGTACGCGCTTGGCGATGTCTTCGTGGCTGTAGTTGATGGTGTGGTCGCAGCCATGCGCACGGGCCACGGCGGCCTTTTCTTCGGTCGATACGGTACCGATCACGTTCAAGCCCAGCAGCTTGGCCCATTGCGACACGATCAGGCCCACGCCACCGGCAGCGGCGTGCAGCAGGAGGGTCTGGCCGGGCTTGAAATCGTAGATGCGGCGCATCAGATAGGCCGAGGTCAGGCCGCGCATGGTCATGCCGGCGGCCGTTTCAAAAGCAATCGCGTCGGGCAGCTTGATCAGCGGTGCGGCGGGGATCAGGCGCTCTGTGCTGTAAGCGCCCAGCGTGTTGATGAAGCCGGTGTAGGTCACGCGGTCGCCCACGGCCACGTTGCTCACATCGGGGCCGATTTCCTCCACGACGCCCGCAGCTTCCACGCCCATGCCATTGGGCAGTGGAATCGGGTAGGTGCCGTTGCGGAAATAGGTGTCGGCGTAGTTCAGGCCGACGGCCACATGGCGCAGGCGCACCTGGCCAGGGCCAGGTTGACCGACTTCGACGGTGTGGTAGTTGAGCACTTCGGGGCCGCCAATGCGGTCAAAGGTTACGGCGTAGGCCATCCATCTGTCTCCTGCGTTTAAGGGGGGCTGAGGCGTACTGTAGAGGCACGGGCCGCATTGTTTTTTGCCTTTCCGTGACTTTTTGTTAGCATTTCATGACATGCAAAATGCAGGTCTCCATCGTGCAGACCTCGCGATGGAGACGGTGTCAAATGAAATCCAATGATGTTCTGCAGGTCCGTGCGGCCGTTTTGTCTCACTATGACGAGGTGGCACAGCGGCTGGGGCTCAATCCCCAGGCCATGTTGCGCAAGGTGGGTTTGAGCCCTCGCATGCTGGCCTCGCCTTCGCAGCACATCCCGTTCACGGCGGCTGTGGATGTGCTCGAGATTTCAGCCGAAGAAAGCGGGTGTGACACTTTTGGCTTGCACATGGCCGAGGCCCGCCTGTTGTCGGATTTCGGGCCCATCAGTTTGTTGTTGACGCACCAGGGTTCGGTGCGTCAGGCCTTGCAGACGATTGCGCAATACCGCCATCTGCTCAACGAGTCGCTGGCCATGTACATCGAGGACGCAGGAAAAACCACCGTCATCCGGGAGGAAATCATGAGCAGCCGTGTGGGAGGGGCGCGTCAATCAACCGACATGGCGGTGGGCGTGCTCATGCTGATCTTTCGCGCCATTTTGGGCGAGCAGTGGCGGCCGCAGGCGGCGCATTTCACCCATGCCCCCTCCAGCGACTTGCAGATTTACCGACGCGTGCTGGGTTGCCCCGTGCAGTTTGGCAGTGATTTCAATGGACTGGTGTGCTTGAAAGCAGACATGGACCGTTCCAATGTGCGTGCCGATGCCGCGATGGCCAGTTTTGCCCGCTCTTTTCTGGACGCCTTGCCCACTGGTGGGCAGCGCTCTTTGTTGCGGGATGTGCGCCGCTCGATTTACTTGCTCTTGCCCATGGGGCGTGCCAGCGTCGAGCAAATTGCCACGGGACTGGGCATGAATGTGCGGACCTTGCAGCGTCGCCTGGGAGGGGCTGACTTGAGTTTTTCCGATGTGCTCAATGAGGTGAGGTGTGAACTGGCCAAACGCTATGTGGCCAATACCGAGCATTCCATGGGACGCGTGGCCGAGCAGCTGGGCTATTCCAACCTCAGTTCATTCACGCGCTGGTTCACCGCCCAGTTCGGTTGCACACCCACTGCCATGCGCGGGCTGAAGGGGGGCAACCTTTCATCAGGGAGAACCCCGAGTGACGTGTAAAGATAAATGCTTGTCGTCAATGGGTAAATAAGAGTCCGCGGGTTTGAGAACAATCGCCGGATCCTGCCTGCGGTCTTGTGGCCCATGCAGCCCAACCACACCCGGAGACAAACCATGCGCTTTACTTCCCGCCTTTCCCAATTTGGCCGCAAGGCTCTGCTGGCCCTGCTTGGTGCAGCTTGTGTGCCGGCCGCCTTGGCCTGGACCGACAAGCCGGTCAAGCTGCTGGTGCCCGCACCTGCGGGCGGCACCATCGACGTGATTGCCCGCATGCTGGCCGATCAACTGGTGGCCGATACAGGGCAGGCCATGGTGGTGGACAACAAGCCAGGCGCCGGCGGGGCGATCGCGGTGCAGGCGCTGCGTGCTGTACCCGCCGATGGCCAGACGGTGCTGGTGACGGCCAGCAATGTTTTGACCGAAATTCCCCATGTGCTCAAAGGCGGCTTTGACCCGCTCAAAGACGTCAAATCGATTGGTATCATCGCGCGCGCCAACATGGTCATGATTGCCGCGCCCAATGCCCCGACCAAGGACCTGAAAAGCTTTGTGGCCTACACCAAGAAAAACCCCGGCACCGTCAATTTTGCGTCCTACAGCGCGGGCACCATTTCGCACTACGCCGGCATGATCATGAACCAGAAGGCTGGGCTCGACATGGTGCACGTGCCGTTTGCAGGCTCCCCTCCGGGACTTGCACAGGTGATGGGCGGCCAGATTCCGGTCATGTTTGACGGCATTGCCACCTCGCGCAACCTGATCGCCACCGGCAAGGTGCAGGCCTGGGCGGTGGCGTCCGCCAAGCGTTTGAGTGTCTTGCCAGATGTGCCGACCATGACCGAGCTGGGTTACCCCGAGCTGAATTTCTCCAATTGGCTGGGCGTGGTCGTGTCGCCCAACATGCCTGCGGAGATGCAGGAGAAGATCCACAAGGCGGTGCGCCATGTGGCGCTCAACCCCAAGTTCCGTGGCCGCATGTTCGCTGCGGGCTTCGAGGCCGCTGAGGACTGGAACATCCAGCAACTGAACGACTCGGTGCGCACAGACTTTGAACGCAACGGCGCCATCGTCAAGCAGTTCAACATCAAGCTGCAATAAACCAAGCTGGCTCAGGGTTTTACAAGTGAGTGCTCTGTACGCGCGTTGTGTGGTGTTGTGGCCTGGGCTGGTCATGTCGGCGGTGGTGGCCATTGCAGCCCTGTTCCTGGCCGAGCATTACGGCGCGCCGGTCATGCTCTTTGCCCTGTTGCTGGGCATGGCGGTCAATTTCCTGTCCGAAGACGGACGCTGCAAGCCGGGCATCGAGTTTGTGGCCCGCCAGGTGCTGCGCTGGGGGGTTGCCTTGCTGGGGCTCAAGATCACAGCCGACCAAGTGCAGAGCATGGGTTGGCAAGCTGTGCTGATGGTGGTGTTGGCGGTGTCACTCACCATCGGCATGGGCTTGCTGCTGGCACGCTGGCTGGGTTTCAAACCGTTCTTCGGGCTGCTCTCGGGCGGATCGGTCGGCATTTGCGGTGCGTCGGCTGCCTTGGCGATTGCCGCAGCCTTTCCCAATCACCCCCAAAAAGACCGGGCCACGCTGTTTGTGGTCATCAGTGTCAGCACGCTTTCCACCATCGCCATGATTGCCTACCCCATGCTGGCACGCTGGCTGGCGCTGGATGCGCAGCAGGCGGGTTTCTTTCTGGGCGGCACCATCCATGATGTGGCGCAGGTGGTGGGGGCTGGCTACAGCATGGGCCAGACCACGGGCGATGCCGCCACAGTGATCAAGTTGATGCGCGTGGCGATGCTGGTGCCGGTGATCGTGGTGGCCAGTGCGCTGGCCCTCAAGATGGCGCCCGCTGCGGCGGTAGACAACTTTCCTGGCACAGTGGCCAGCCGGCCACCTCTGCTGCCCTGGTTTGCTGTGGTGTTTGTGCTGCTCATCCTAGTCAACAGCTTTTTGCACCTGCCAGCGCTGGCGGTGGACACCGGCAACACCGTCTCGCGCCTGTGTCTGGTGGCGGCCATGTCGGCCATCGGCATGAAGACCCACCTCAAGGACATTCTGAGTGTGGGCTGGAAACCGGTGGCCCTGGTGGTGCTGGAGACGTTTTGGCTGGCCCTGCTGGTCTACGGCATGTTGCAGCTGATGCCGCACTGACCCTCAACCCCTTTGGTGAAAGGGGAAACGAGTTTGCAAAATATACCCCATAGGGTATATGCGTATAATGAACGCCAAGGAGAATTCCCATGCGTTCATTGTTTCCTGTGATCTTTGGTGTGGCCGTGGCCGCTTTGGCTTTGCCAGGGCGCGCCGCGCCCCAGGTGCCGGTGCTCACATTGGGCGCCAAAGCCGTCAGTACCGGCTACGAACTCGATGGCGTGGTCGAGGCGGTGCGCCAGGCCACAGTGTCGGCCCAGGCCACGGGCCGTGTGTCGAGTTTGCTGGTGAAGGTGGGCGACAAGGTCAAAGCCGGGCAGGTGCTGGCCACCATTGACGATCGCGACACCCAGACCGGCGTGGCCCGCAGCCAGGCGCAGGTGGCGCAGTCCGAGGCAGAGCTGGCCAATGCCCTGGCCAACGTGCAGCGCACACGCGATCTGCGCAAGCAGGGCTTTGTGAGCCAGGCCGCACTGGATGTGGCCGAATCGCAATACAAGGCCGCGCAGGCGGGCCGCGCAGGGGCCGGTGCGGGGGTGCAGCAGGCGCGGCTGGCGCAGTCGTTTACGCAAGTGACCGCGCCGTTTGACGGCTATGTGATGGAAACGCTGGCCCAGGCCGGCGATCTGGCCGTGCCCGGCAAGCCCGTGGCCACGGTGTACGCGCCCCAGCCTTTGCGCGTGGTGGTGCAGGTGCCTGCCAGCATGGGTGCACAGGCCCGCAGCGCGCAGCGCATCGAGCTGCAGGTGGGCGAGACCTGGGTGCAGCCCACCGCGCAGCAGGGCGTGACAGCGGCCGATCCTGTCAGCCAGACCTTGACCTGGAAAATGGATGTGCCCGCCGCAGCGGCAGCGCAGCTGATGCCTGGCCAGCAAGCGCGCGTGCGCTTTGTGGGGGGCAGCGCCCAGCGCATGGTGGTGCCGCAGGCAGCGGTGCTGCGCCGTGGCGAGTTGACCGGTGTGTATGTGGCGAGTGACAAAGGTTTTGTGCTCAAGGCCGTGCGCCTGGGCGTGCAGCACGGCGACAGTGTCGAGGTGCTGGCCGGGCTGAAGGCCGGTGATGTGGTCGCTGCGAATGCCATCCAGGCCGGCCTGGCAGGTGCGCAGAGCGCCAAGTGAGGCCACCCATGTCCAACACCTCAGAAAAAATGGGCGTCTCCGGGCGACTGGCCGCCGCCTTTCAGAGCAACGCGATCACGCCGCTGCTGGCACTCGTGGCCTTGCTGCTGGGCCTGTTTGCCGTGCTGGTGACGCCACGCGAAGAAGAGCCACAGATCAACGTGACCATGGCCAATGTGCTGATTCCCTTTCCGGGGGCCAGCAGCCAGACGGTGCAGAACATGGTGGCGCGTCCGGCCGAGCAGGTGCTCAGCCAGATTCAGGGCATCGAACACACCTATTCAGTGGCACGGCCCGGTGTGGCGGTGCTCACCGTGCAGTTCAAGGTGGGTGTGCCGCGCACCGAGGCACTGGTGCGGCTGTACGACGTGCTCAATGCCAACCAGGATTGGCTGCCCCGCGACCTGGGCACGCTGGCACCCATCGTCAAACCCAAGGGCATAGACGATGTGCCGGTGCTGGGCGTGACGCTTTGGAGCCCGGATGCCACGTCGGCGCTGGAACTCGAACGCGTGGCGCGCACGCTGGAAATGGAGCTCAAGCAGGTCAAGGGCGCGCGCGAAGTGCAGACCCTTGGCGGCCCGGGCCGCGCGGTACTGGTGCAACTGGACCCGACGCGCCTGCGCGAGCGCGGCATCGACCTGCTGTCGCTCAAGAGCACAGTGGCGGCGGCCAACTTCGGCATGCCTTCGGGCGCCGTGGTGCAGGCGGACAGCGGACAGATGCTGAGCGTCGAGACCGGGGAGTTTCTGACTTCAGCCGAAGACGTGGCCAGTCTGGTGGTGGGTGTGCACAACGGCAAACCCGTGTATCTGCGTGAAGTGGCGCAGGTCGAGGCTGGCGCGGCACAACCCCAGCGCTATGTGTGGTTCACGCCCGGCGCGGCCGATGCCGCTGCAGCAGGTGTGCAGGCGGGACAGGTCTATCCGGCCGTCACGCTCACCGTGTCCAAAAAGCCTGGCGAGAACGCGGTCGATGTGGCTTCGGCCGCGCGTGCGCGGCTGGACATGCTGCGCAACACCGTGATTCCGGGCGACATCCGCACCACCGTGACGCGCGATTACGGCGAGACCGCTGCCGAAAAAGCCAACAAACTGATCCAGAAACTGGCTTTTGCCACCGGCTCGGTGATTTTGCTGGTGGGCCTGGCGCTGGGTCGGCGCGAGGCCGTGATCGTGGGCGGTGCGGTGATTCTCACGCTGACGGCCACGCTGTTTGCCAGCTGGGCCTGGGGCTTCACGCTCAACCGGGTGAGCCTGTTCGCTTTGATCTTTTCGATCGGCATCCTGGTGGACGATGCCATCGTGGTGGTGGAGAACATTCACCGGCATCAGCAGCTGTTTCCGGGCAAGTCGCTCGCCGAGATCATTCCAACCGCCGTGGACGAGGTGGGCGGCCCGACGATCCTGGCCACGCTCACGGTGATCGCCGCGCTGCTGCCCATGGCTTTTGTGTCGGGCCTGATGGGCCCGTACATGAGCCCCATCCCGATCAACTCCAGCCTGGGCATGGCGATTTCTTTGGCCATTGCCTTCACCGTGACCCCCTGGCTGGCGCTCAAGCTCATGAAAGGCCATGGACACGGCCATGAATACGATGGCTCGCCCAAGGGGCTGGCCGCACGCCTGCAACAGGTCTTTGCCCGCGTGCTGACGCCTTTCCTGGAAAGCAGCCGCAAACGCTGGCAGTTGCTGGTGGGCATTGTGGCTGCACTGCTGCTGTCGGTCGGCCTGACGGCGGTGCAGTGGGTGGTGCTCAAGATGTTGCCCTTTGACAACAAGAGCGAATTCCAGGTGGTGCTGGAGATGCCGGCAGGCACGCCGCTGGAAAACACCGCTTCGGCCTTGCACGAGATGGGCGCTTTCCTGTCGCAGCAAAAAGAGGTGCGTGACCTGCAAGGCTACGCCGGCACCGCCAGCCCGATCACCTTCAACGGTCTGGTGCGTCAGTACTACCTGCGTGCCGACGCCGAGCAGGGCGACTTGCAGGTGAATCTGGTGGACAAACACCACCGCAGCGAAAAGAGCCACGCCATTGCCCAACGCCTGCGCCCCGAACTGGAAAAGATCGGTGCGCGCTACAACGCCCGTGTCAAAGTGGTTGAAGTCCCCCCCGGCCCGCCGGTCATGAGCCCGCTGGTGGCCGAGGTCTATGGCCCCGACGAAGCCGGACGCCAGCAATTGGCCGCACGTGTATTGAAAGCCTTTGACGACACACCCGACATCGTGGCGCTCGACAGCACGCTCAAGATCGACGCGCCGCGTGCCCACCTGACGGTGCGCCGCCAGCGCGCCGAGTCGCTGGGCATTCCGGTGGCGGCCATTGCGCAGACGGTGCATGGCGCACTCTCGGGCATGGATGCCGCCTATCTGCACGATGCGCAGTCCAAGCTGCCGGTGCCGGTGCGTCTGCAATTGCCGCAGGTCTCGCAAGTGGGCCTTGACAACATCCTGGCGCTGCCGATGCGCGCCGCAGGGCCGAATGGCACCTCCGGTGCCGGCCGTCTGGTGCCGCTCTCCGAGCTGGTGCAGGTGGACAGGGGCACCATCGACAAGCCGCTGTTCACCAAGGACCTGATGCCCGTCAGCTATGTGTTTGGCGACATGGCCGGCAAGCTGGACTCGCCGCTGTACGGCCTGTTCGCGATCCGCCCGCACCTGAGAGACGCGCAGCTGCCCAACGCGGGTGAGCTGGGTGAATACTGGATCCGTCAGCCGCAAGACCCGTTCCGCCAATACGCGATCAAATGGGACGGCGAATGGCAGATCACCTACGAGACCTTCCGCGACATGGGCGCCGCTTACGGCGTGGGCCTGATCCTGATTTATTTGCTGGTGGTGGCGCAGTTCAGAAGCTACCTCACGCCGCTGGTCATCATGGCGCCCATTCCGCTGACCATCATTGGCGTGATGCCGGGCCATGCGCTGTTGCAGTCGCAGTTCACGGCCACCAGCATGATTGGCATGATCGCGCTGGCCGGCATCATCGTGCGCAACTCCATCTTGCTGGTGGACTTCATTGAGCTGCAGGTGCGCAGTGGCATGGCCTTCAAGGACGCGGTGGTGCAGTCGGCGGCGGTGCGCGCCCAGCCGATTGCCCTGACCGGCCTGGCCGCCATGATCGGCGCTTTCTTCATCCTCGATGACCCGATCTTCAACGGACTGGCCATCTCCTTGATTTTTGGCATCCTGGTCTCCACCTTGCTCACGTTGGTGGTGATTCCGGTGCTGTACTACGCGCTCTACCGCAAGCGCTATGAGAACACATATGAATTTGCGTGACAGATCTTCGGCTCTGTCACCAACTGAATCTTTTGACTTGCGTGACAGATCTTCAGCTCTGTCACCAACTGATTTTTAAGGAGAAATGAAATGACCGTCGAACGTTACATCCGCATCATGGCCGGCTTCTTTGTCATGCTGTCCCTGGCCCTGGGCCTGGAGGTCTCGCCGCTGTTCGTGAACAAATGGTTCCTGGCCTTCACCGCTTTTGTGGGCTTCAACCTGTTCCAGTCCGGTATCACCGGTTTTTGCCCGCCCGGCATCCTGCTGCGCAAGCTGGGTGTGAAAGAAGGCGGCGCTTGCTGCACCACTGGCGAAGGCAAAGGCTGCTGCTGAAACGCGATTCGGGCACCTGAAGGCACGACTGAAATGACTGTGCGGTGATGGACGGGGCGCAAGGGCAGATGGAGAATGCGTCCATGAACGAACTCGACGCCCGCGCCCTGCCTCCCGACGACGCCTTGCGCCGTGTGCTGCACAACGAGGTGCATGCACGGCCTTCGGCGCGGGTGCGCTTGCCGGCCCTGATCACTTATGTGGCGCTGCTGAGCGAAGGCGTCTCGCGTGAGCAGGAGTGCGCGCACCTGCAGCGTTTGCCCGGCCATGCCGATCTGACGCTGGATCGCCTGCAGGGCAATTTTTTGCGCCTGCGCTGTGAGGGCTACACCGTCAAATGGGAGCGTCACACCGAGTTCACGCGCTATTCCATCGTGCAGCCCCTGCCCGCGCATGCCGCGTGGGGCAGCACATTGCCTGAACTGGCCAGCCAGGTGGCCACCGGGACAGATTGGCTGCGGGCCTTGCCAGGCCGCACGGTGGCGGCCATCCACCTGGCCATGTTGTCCGAAGGTGTGGACGACCCGCAGCTGTTGCCCCAAGCGCAGCAATGGCTGGGCGAGGGCACGCTGATCGGTTCGCGCATGGGCAACACCGCCGAAGGCTTGTCGCATTCCTGCCTGCTGTCGCACCTGCGCATTGGCAGCGATGGCTTTGAACGTTTGCTGGTGCTGGCATCACCGCAAACCACCGAAGGGCGTGCAGGCCGCATCTCGCAACGCGTGCTCGAACTCGAAACCTACCGCCTCATGGCCTTGCGGGGCTTGCCGGTGGCCAAGCAGCTCTCGACGGTGCTGGCGCAGGCCGAATCGCAACTGGCCGACATCACGGCGCGGCTGGAAGGCCAGCAAGGCGGCGACCAGGCCTTGCTGGACGATCTGGTGGCCCTGGCGGCCCGGGTGGAGCGGGCCACGGCCGAACACGGCTACCGCTTTTCTGCCACACGCGCCTACGACGCGGTGGTGCGCGAACGCATTGCCGAACTGCGTGAACGGCCATTGCACGGCACACAAACGGTGGGCGAATTCATGCAGCGGCGCCTGTCCCCGGCCATGGCCACGGTGGAGGCGACCGCCAAGCGCCTGGCGGCCTTGTCCGAACGGGTGGCACGCACCAGCGCGCTGCTGCGCACGCGGGTGGACATCGCCACCGAGGCGCAGAACCAGCAATTGCTCGAAAAACTCACGCGCGGCCAGGACCTGCAGCTGCGCCTGCAGTCCACGGTGGAAGGCCTGTCGATCGCGGCCATCAGCTACTACGTGGTCAGCCTGGTGCTGTACGGCGCCAAGGCGCTGAACAAGCTGGGCCTGCCGCTGAACCCTGAATTGGCTGCGGGCTTGTCGATCCCGGTGGTGCTGTGGGGGGTGTGGAAGACGGTGCAGCGGATTCACGACAAGCTGCACCAGGGCAGCGCGCACTGAGCGCTGGCGTTCACTTGCTCGCCGGATCCAGCCCCGTGCTGCGCACGATCTCGGCCACGGCGGGTGAGGTGAAAAAGCGCACCAGCTGCTTGGCTGCGTCTGCCTCGGCAGCACCTTGCACCAGGGCCGACGAGAAGAAAATGGTTTGCTGTACGGCGTCGGGCAATGTGCCCACAAAGTCCAGCTCCTTGAAGTAAATCAGTTCGCTCACCTGCTGGAAGCCCAGTTCGGCGTCGCCGCGTGCCACCACGGCACCCACGCGCTCGCTCATGATCTTCTTGGCGGTTTTTTGCATCTGCTCGGCAATGCCCAGCTTGGGGAACATCTCGGTAGACAGGTAAGTGCCGCTGGCACTGGCCGAATAGGCCACGGATTTGGCGTTCAGCAGGGTTTGCTTGAGGGCTTCCACGGTGCTGATGTCGGGTTTGGGGGTGCCTTTGCGCACGGCCACGCCGATTTGCGAGCGGGCCAGATCCACACGGCTGCCGGGCACCAGCTTGCCATCTTTCATCAGCGCTTCCAGACCGCCTTCGGACAGGATGACCAGGTCAAACTTTTCGCCACGGCCAAAGCGGCTGGGGATGGAGTCGGGGGCATTGCCAATGGAGGCGCCATACGCACTGATGACCTTGTGGCCCGAAGCGGCCTCAAAAATCGGCACCAGTTTTTTGTAGGCTTCGGTGAAGGCACCCGAGGTGACAACGCGGATCTCGGCGGCTTGTGCGGCCAACGAGGCAAAGGCCAGCAGGGCGCTGGCAATCAGGCCACGGCGGGTGAGGGTAGTAAACAGTTGCAAGGTTAGTCTCCAGTGTGTTTGTGCTGTGATGCTCAGTCCATCGAGATTTTTCGTTCACGGATGATGCGGCCCCAGGTGGCGGTTTCTTTTTCCATGTATTTCGCCAAATCATCGCGCGTGCCGGGCATGGGCGTCAGGGCGTGGCTGTTGAGGGCTTCGAGCACATCAGGGCTCTTGAGAACCTTGATCAGTTCGGTGTTCCAGCGGTCGAGGATAGGCTTGGGCACTTTGGACGAGGCGACAAAGGCGTACCAGTTGGTGGCCGAGAAGCCAGGGTAGCCCGATTCGGCAATCGTCGGGATCTTGGGCAGGGCCGTCAGTCGCTGGCTGCCGGTGCTGGCGATCGGGATCAGCTTGCCGGTCTCGATGTGCGGCAAAGAGGTGGACAGGGTGGAGTAGTAGGACGCGACACGTCCGCCCAGCAGGTCCTGCAGCGCGGGTGCACCGCCCTTGTAGGGCACGTGCAGGGTGTCGATCTTGGCCATGTCGTTGAGCAGTTCGCCCGCCAGGTGCGAGGCCGAACCCGGACCGGTGGAGGCGAAATCGAGCTTGCCGGGGTTCTTCTTGGCGTAGGCGATGAAGTCCGCAAAGGTCTTGATGCCTGTGTGTGCGCCGACCACCAGCACATTGGGGAAGTTCACGCCCATGGTGATGGGGGCCAGGTCTTTCACCGGGTCGTAGGGCAGCTTCATCATGTGCTGCGCAATGGTGAGCGGGCCGACCGAACCGAACAGGATCAGGCTGCCGTCGGCGGGGCCTTGCGCGGTGTACTGGTGGGCGATGTTGCCGCCCGCACCGGCGCGGTTCTCCACCACCACCGAGGCGCCAATGTTTTCGCCGAGCTTTTTGGCGATGATGCGTGCGCCGGTGTCGGCCGCACCGCCTGCGGCAAAGCCCACCACCATGGTGATGGTTTTCTTGGGCGGGAAATCTTGCGCCTGGGTGCTCAGCCCAAGGCCAGTGGTGGCCAGGGCCAGTGCGGCGTGCAGGAAGTGGCGTTTTTTCATCAGAGATCTCCTCAGTCTTCGCCCAGTCCCAGGCGGTTCGGTTGGCGTTTTTCCACGGCATGGCGCAGCAGTGAAGCGGTGCGGAAGATGCCGTGCGCAAATTTGTTGTAGGGCAAGGTGGCGAACAGCGCCATCACGCTGCCCAGGTGGATGGCCAAGGCCAAGGGCATCTGCGCCTGGCCGCGCAGCAGCCACAGCAGCAGGCCACTGGCACTGACCAGAAACAGCAGGCCGATGAAGCCATAGTCCATAGGCTTCTGCGTCGCATCACCGTGCAGCGGGTGGCGTTGGCGTTTGAGCTTGAACAGGCCCAGCGTGCCCATGCACAGCATGATGCCGCCCACCACGCCCAGCAGCTTGGGCAGGCTGGGGAGGTCATACGGTGCGGTCCAGCCGAAAGCGTAGTGGTACACCGTGCCCACACTGGTGGCGGCAAAGCAGAGCATGAAGCCGTAGAAGGTCAGGTGGTGGGCGCGGCGGCGGCTCAGCGTGAAGGCGTCGTCTTCGTTGTTGCAGCCCTCGCCGTGGCCGCCGTCCAGGTACTTGAGGCGCAGCACATCGTGCGTGGCCTCCGCTGCAGCGGGGGGCGTGAGCGGCGCGCCCGTCGTGGCCGGACCGATGTCGCGCCAGAAGCGCCGCACACCCATGCCCAGCGCAAGCACCGCGAACAGGAAGACCGGTCCGAACAGGCTCACCAGGAAGTTGTGCGGAAAGATGGCATAGAAATCGGCGGCGCCAGCCGGAGCAGAAGCGGCCAGCCAGATGAACCAGGCCAGGCCCGCCGCGAGCGCGAGCGAGAGCGTCAGGCCGTTGCGCTGGTACAGCCGGCCCAGTGGCGCGGGCCAGGCGTAGTCGGCATAGGTCTGGCCGCGCACTGTGGCCATGGCCTGCGGCACATTGACCGCGAATTCGTGCGGTGGCGCGTACTGGCAGGCGTGCAGGCAGGCGCCGCAGTTGTGGCAGAGGTTGGCCAGAAAGTGGATGTCGGCCTTGCCGAATTCGAGGCGCCGCGTCATCGCGGGGAACATGGCGCAAAAACCTTCGCAGTAGCGGCAGGCGTTGCAGATTTGCAGCTGGCGGGCGACTTCGGTTTCGGGCGCGGTCAGTTCGCCATTCGCCAAGGCTTTGGCTTCTTGTGTGAGGGCTTGGAGGGTGTTCATGCTGGCACCCCCAGCGCGGCTTTGGCGGCCTTGGCTGCATTCGTGCCGGCGATGCGGCCAAAGGCCGTGCCGATCGACATGCCTACGCCTGCGGTGTAGCCCTTGCCCAGCACATTGCCGGCCATCATCTCGCCGGCCACAAACAGGTTGGGGCTGGGCACATTCCCAAAATGCACGACGGCGGTGTCGTCGGTTTTCAGGCCCAGGTAGGTGAAAGTCACCCCTGGCTTGAGGGCATAGCCGTAGAACGGCCCGGTGTCGATGCGGCGGGCCCAATGCGTTTTGGCGGGGCTCAGGCCTTCGGTGTGGCAGTCGTCGAGCGTGGTGTGGTCGAAGCCGCCTTCGCGGCAGGCGGCGTTGTAGCTGTTGAGGGTCTGCATGAAGGTCTCGGTGGGCAGACCGAGTTTTTGCGCGAGTTCAGGCAGGCTGTCGGCCACCACGCCGGGGAACACTGGCGGCATGAAGCGGCCGATGGCTTTGCTGTCGATGATCGAATAGCCGATCTGACCAGGTTGTTGTGCCACCAGGCGGCCCCAGATCGCGTAGCGCTTGGGCCAGAAGTCCTCGCCCTCGTCGTAAAAGCGCTCACCGTCGCGGTTGACCACCACGCCCAGCGAGACACAGTCGATGCGGGTGCAGATACCGCCGTCGTACAGCGGCGCGCGCGCGTCGATCGCCACCATGTGGGCTTGCGTGGGGTCGCCGATGCGGTCGGCGCCATGGTCGTCGAGCAGGTGCTTGAGCAAGGTGCCCTGGTTGAAGCGGGTGCCACGAATCAGGAAGTTCTCGGCCGGCCATTCACCGCGCTCGTTCTGGCCCCAGGCCTCGCGCAGCCAGTCGCGGTTGGACTCGAAGCCACCGGCGGCCAGCACGCAGCTTTGGGCGGTGAGGCGCTCGGTGCCTTGGGGCGTGGTGACGTGGGCCGCGACAAAGCGACCGTCTTCGACCTCGATGCGCTCCACCTTGGCTTCGTAGCGGATCTGCACGCCCAGCTTTTCTGCGCTGCGGTAATAGGCATTGACCAGGGCCTTGCCGCCGCCCATGAAGAAGGCGTTGGTGCGGGCCACATGCAGCGCGCCCGACAGCGGGGGCTGAAAGTGCACGCCGTGCTGGCGCATCCAGTCGCGGCAGGTGCTCGACGCGCGGATGGTCAGGCGCGCCAGGTGTTCGTTGGTGATGCCGCCGGTGACCTTGAGCAGGTCTTGCCAGAATTCTTCTTCGGGGTAGGCGTCCACCAGCACGTCCTGCGGTGCATCGTGCATGCAGCGCAGGTTGCGGGTGTGGGCTGAATTGCCGCCGCGCCATGCGCGCGGCGCGGCTTCGAGCAGAGTCACTCGGGCCCCGGCTTCGGCGGCCATCAGGGCGGCGCACAGGGCGGCATTGCCGCCGCCAATCACCAGCACATCGGTGTGCATGTCATTCCTCAAATTGCTTGTTGCCGCGCAGTGTCGGGGAAACCCGTCAATTTGTGAAATGAAATATGGGTAATGATTATTGCGATTAGTGCATCAACGGCGTTTGGCCGTCTTGCCGAAATGCTGTAGCGTCAGGGCGTGAAAGGCCTCGGCCGCAGGCGACAGGCTGGCGGGTTTGCGCCGCAGCAGCGTGACCCTGCGCTTGACCACCGGGCCGGTCAAAGGGATCTTGGCCACGTTGGGCCGGTCACCATTTTCAAAGGTGGACGAGGGCAGCACCGCGCAGCCTACCCCGGCCGCCACCAGGTTGATGGCGGTGGCGTGGTGCTGCACCTCGTAATGCCCGCTCAGGCGGATGCCGCGTTGGGCCAGCTGGTAGTCCAGAAACATGCGTGTGGCCATGAAGCTGCTGACCACGATCAGGTCGATGCCTCGCAGATCGGTCCATGCCACTGTGGCGCGGTCTTGCAGCGTGTGGGGTGTCGGGCACAGCAGGGTCAGGGGGTCTTCAAAAAGCGCAATTTCTTCGAGCTCGGCATGGGGTTCACCGTTGATGGCGATGCCCAGTTCGGCCTGTGCTTCGAGGACGGCGGCCCGCACTTCGCCTGAGGCGGCGTCATGCAGGCGCAGCGTGTTACCTGGGTGTTTTTGGGCATAGGCCTTGATGAGCTGAGGCAACACATGGGTGGTAAGTGAAGGCACGCAGGCCAGGGTGAAATGGCCCTGACCTGTGCGTGTCTTGTCTCGTACGCGTTCGATCGTGCGCTGCGCATCCAGTACCAGATGCCGTGCCTGCGGCAAAAAATCTCGGCCGGTGGCCGTGAGCTCGACTTTGCGGGTGGTGCGGTTGAGCAGGCGGATGTCGAGCAAACCCTCCAGCTTCTGGATGCGGCGGGTGAGCGCGGTTTGCGTCAGGTGCAGCTGTTGCGCCGCCTTGACAAAACTGCCCAGCTCGGCCACGCAGACAAAAGCTTGCAGTCCGTCAAAGTCGACCTTCACGGCACGGCCTTGTCAGGTCTTCGGGATGGCCGCGTTGATGACGCCACCGCCCAGGCAAACGTCACCGTCGTACAGCACGGCGCTCTGGCCAGGCGTGACGGCCCATTGTGGCTCGGGAAAATGCAGACCAAAGCCCGGCGCAGTCTGGCCGTCCGCGTCCGCGCTCAGGCTGCAGGGTGCGTCCGCCTGGCGGTAGCGGGTCTTGGCGGTGTAGGGGCCGGGTGCTGGCGGCTCGCCCGCGCACCAGCTGGCGTCAGCTGCCAGCAGCCCCAGTGAGAGCAGCCAGGGGTGGTCATGCCCCTGCACCACCCAGAGGGTGTTCTTCTCAATGTCTTTGCGCGCCACAAACCAAGGCAGGTGTTCGCCCTCGCCCTTTTGTGCCCCTTTGGCCTTGATGCCGCCAATGCCAAGACCCTGGCGCTGGCCCAGCGTGTAAAAGCTCAGGCCCACATGCTTGCCAATCGTGCGGCCATTGGGGTCTTTGATCGGGCCGGGCTCCTTGTTGATGTAGCGGTTCAGAAATTCACGGAAAGGCCGCTCACCGATGAAGCAGATGCCGGTCGAGTCTTTCTTCTTGGCGTTGGGCAGGCCGATTGCTTCGGCGATGCGGCGCACTTCGGTCTTGTGCAGTTCGCCGACCGGAAACAGGGTTTTCGCCAGCTGGGCTTGGTTCAGGCGGTGCAAAAAGTAGCTTTGGTCTTTGGACGGGTCCAGACCTTTGAGCAGTTCGTGGCGGCCGGTGGCTTCGTTCAGGCGCACGCGGGCATAGTGACCCGTCGCGATTTTCTCGGCACCAAGGCGCATGGCGTGGTCCAAAAAGGACTTGAACTTGATCTCGGCGTTGCACAGGATGTCAGGGTTGGGCGTGCGTCCGGCCTGGTATTCGCGGACAAATTCGGAAAACACGCGGTCTTTGTAGTCGGCCGCGAAATTGACGTGTTCGATCTCGATACCGATCACATCGGCCACGGCCGCAGCATCCACAAAGTCGATGTTCGACGAGCAATATTCACTGTCGTCGTCATCTTCCCAGTTCTTCATGAAAATGCCCACCACGTCGTAACCCTGCTGCTTGAGCAGGTGAGCAGTGACAGCGGAATCGACGCCGCCGGACAGACCGACGACCACACGGGTTCTGGAATACATGCCCGGATTATCCCCGTCGCACCGGGTACATGGCTGGGTGGGGCTGACGTGGCCATGGGCTTTGGGGATAATCGACCGCCATGGGAGAACACAACCTCTGGCGACGCCGGCTGGCCGTGTGGATGTCCGACATCACTCGCGGCCTGTTCCTGGTGACCCACAGCAGTCTGGCCATGCTGGGCTTGGCTGCGGCCGCACTCGTGCTGGCCCTCTGGTGGCAGCCGGCTTGGCTGTACGCCGCAGAGGGCGCCGTGTTTGGCTGGCTGCGCGAGCGCAATGTGCTGGTGTCGTGGCTGCCCGAGAACGCCGCCGAGCGCGCCACGGCCGTCGAACTGTCCGATTTGCCGCCCGCGCAAGCCGCTGTGGCCGCGTGGCTGGCCGCCAAATACCGCGTGGCCCCGGAGCCGGTGGCGGCCTTGGTGGCCGAGGCGCACGCCGTCTCGCCTCAGGTCAAGTTGCCTGCCCACCTGATTCTGGCGGTCATGGCCATTGAGTCGAGTTTCCATCCTTTTGTGCAAAGCCATGCTGGCGCGCAAGGCTTGATGCAGGTGATGGGCGGCATTCATGCCCGCCGCTTCGACGCCTATGGCGGCAGTGAGACCGCATTCGATCCAGTGGTGAACTTGCGCGTGGGGGCGTCGGTGCTGGCCGATGCGATCAAACTCAAGGGCTCGCTGGAGGGCGGGCTGCGGTTCTACCTGGGGGGCGATGCCGTCATTGAAGACGGTGGGGTCAGTTATGTGGCCAAGGTGCTGGCCGAGCGCGACCGACTCAATCAGGTGGCCGCGGGCGTCAATGTGCAAGTGCAGTGAGCAGCCAGCCATCGCTTGCGGTGCAAGCTTCCACAGAGGACAGCTTGCTGCTGTAGGAGCCAGCCTTGCTGGCAAGATCAGAGTCGGCTGAAAAATACTGCACTCATCAGCAGTCCGGTGGCGATCACCAGCCGGCGCACCCAAAGGACCGGGAGGCGCCGTGCCAGTTGGGCTCCCGCCCAGCCGCCAGAGGTGGCCCAAAGCATCATCCACACGGCGTGTGGCCAAACGATGGCCCCGGCAGCGGCAAAGGCCACCACCGACAGCAGCGACAGCACAAAAGAATTGAGGTTTTTGAGCGCATTGGCCGTGTTCAGGCGTGATTCGCCGGTCAGTGTGTAGAGGGCCATCAGCAAGATGCCCAGCCCCCCATTGAAATAACCGCCATAAATGGACACGCCCAGCAGACCCGGCAAACGCCAGTCCGGCTGGCCCTGCCCGCTGCCCAATTGGGCCAGGCGTGGGCCCAGTGCGAACAAAGCGGTGGCCAAAAGCAGCAGCCAAGGCACGAGTCCTGAAAACAGTTTGGCCGGCGTCGCCAGCAGCAGGCCCGCGCCGATCGCCCCGCCCAGGGCGGCTACGCACACCTCGCGCCGCAACAGGGGGGCGGGCAGGTTGCGCAATTCTTGCCTGAAGCCCAGCGCGCTGCCCAGATAGCCGGGGCTGACCGCCATCGCGCTGGTGGCGTTGGCCGCCACGGGGGGCACCCCAGCAAACACCAGGGCCGGAAAGGTCAGGAAAGTGCCTCCTCCAGCAATCGCGTTGAGCATGCCTGCCGAAAAGGCGGCGATGCCGGTAAGTGCCGCTTGTGGCGGTAGCCAGTCCATCATGGTTTGAGGGGGCCCAGGCTGCAGACGGCCGCGTCCGTGTAGATCAGCTCCAGCCCGTGACGCTGTCCAGCCAGGTGGTCTTCAATACAGCGCAGCACCAAAGGACTGCGGTGGCGGTCTTGGCTGGCCCGCACTTCGTCTGGGGTCATCCACACGGTGCGCAGGATGCCTGTGTCCAGTGTGCGGCCAGGCTGCACATCGCCCAGCGTTCCTGTAAAAGCCATGCGCAGGTAGGTGATGTCTTCGCCTGTGCTGTTCCTTTGAAAGCGCGAAAGGTACACGCCGACCAGGTGGGTGGGGGTGAACAGGTGGGTGGTTTCTTCCAGGGCTTCGCGGGCACAGGCCTGCGCGGGCGATTCGGCCGGGTCCAGGTGGCCGGCTGGGTTGTTCAGGCGCAGGCCTTCGGCCGTTTCTTCTTCGACCAGCAAGTAGCGGCCATCGCGCTCAATGATGGCGGCCACGGTGACGTTGGGTTTCCAGCGAGTGTCCATCGGTCAATTATCCGGAAAACCAGGCGCATGCAACCGCCATGGCTGACGCCTGCATGACCGGGCGGTGGCTCTGAAATTTGTCACAATGTGTGTGCAAAGACAATTTTGTCGGTACTTCGCGGGGTTTTCCGCAAGTTCACACAACAACCAGGAGACAGCACCATGCGCATTGGCGTGCCGCGAGAGATATTCCCCGGTGAAAAACGGGTGGCCACCGTTCCAGACGTGGTGACCAAACTGGTCAAGCTGGGCTTTGAGGTGTCGGTCGAGAAGGGGGCTGGCGAGCAAGCCGATCTGTCCGATGACGCCTATGTGCAAGCCGGTGCCGGCATTGCGTCGGGTGCGTCTGAACTCTGGAGCGGTGCCGACATCGTCTTCAAGGTGCGCCCGCCTGCTCCCGAAGAAGTGGCGTACATGCGCGAGGGCCAAACGCTGATCGGCTTTGTCTGGCCGGCGCAACACCCCGAGCTGATGCAGCAGCTGGCGGCCAAGAAGGTCACGGTGCTGTCGATCGACTGTCTGCCCCGTACGCTCAGCCGTGCCCAGAAGATGGACGCGCTGACCTCGATGGCGGGTGTCAGCGGTTACCGCGCCGTGGTGGAGGCGGCCAATGCCTTTGGTCGCTTTTTCAACGGCCAGATCACGGCGGCAGGCAAGGTGCCTCCGGCCAAGGTGTTCATCGCCGGTGCCGGTGTGGCTGGCTTGGCTGCGATCGGAGCAGCGGCCAGTCTGGGCGCCATCGTGCGCGCCAACGACACCCGCGCCGAAGTGGCCGACCAGGTGGTGTCGCTGGGCGGCGAGTTCGTCAAGGTCGATTACGAAGAAGAAGGTTCGGGCGGTGGCGGCTACGCCAAGGTCATGAGCGAGGGCTTCCAGGCTGCGCAGCGCGAGATGTATGCGCAGCAGGCCAAGGAGTGCGACATCATCATCACCACCGCGCTGATCCCGGGCAAGCCTGCCCCCAAGCTGATCACCGCCGAGATGGTCAAGAGCATGAAGCCCGGCAGCGTGATCGTGGACATGGCGGCCGAGCAGGGCGGTAACTGCGAACTGACCGAGCCAGGCCAAGCCGTGGTCAAGCATGGTGTGACCATCGTCGGCTACACCGACCTGGCTTCGCGCATGGCGCGCCAGTCTTCCACGCTGTATGGCACCAACCTGTTTCGCCTGGCCGAAGAGCTGTGCAAGACCAAGGACGGCATCATCAACGTGAACATGCAGGACGACGCCATCCGGGGCCTGACGGTCATCAAGGATGGCGAAATCACCTGGCCCGCGCCGCCGCTGGCCGCTGCAGCCCCCAAGCCAGCCGCCAAGGCAGCGCCGATGGCCGAGAAGAAAGGCGGTCACGGCCACGGCAGCAGTGAACCGATGTCGGCGGGCACACTGGCGGGCGTGTTCGGTGTGGGTGCCTTGGTCTTCTGGGCCATGGGAACCTATGCGCCGGCCGCCTTCCTGGGGCACTTCACGGTGTTTGTGCTGGCGTGCTTCATTGGCTACATGGTGGTGTGGAACGTCACACCGTCACTGCACACGCCGCTCATGAGTGTGACCAATGCGATCTCCAGCATCATCGTCATTGGCGCGCTGGTGCAGATTTTGCCGCCCGAGGCGGGTACCAACGGCCGACCTGATCAACTCATCCAATGGCTGGCCTTTGCCGGCATTGTGCTGACGGCGATCAACATGTTCGGCGGTTTCGCCGTGACGCGCCGCATGCTGGCGATGTTCCGTAAATAAATAACTTTGGGGACAGATCTTTGCCTCTGTCCCCAACAGATTAAGACAAGACAACACGGAAAGACAACCATGTCCCAAAGCCTCATCTCTTCCAGTCTGGCCTCCGTTGCTTACGTCGGCGCGGCCATTCTGTTCATCCTCAGTCTGGGGGGGCTGTCCCACCCCGAAACATCGCGCCGCGGCAACCTCTACGGCATGGTCGGCATGACGCTGGCGGTGCTGGCCACCATCGTGGGGCCGCGTGTGGCCGCCGCGGGGGCGCCCTGGATCATTGCCGCATTGGTGATTGGCGGTGGTGTCGGTGTGTACGCCGCCAAAACAGTCAAGATGACCCAAATGCCCGAGCTGGTGGCCTTGATGCACAGCCTGGTCGGCCTGGCCGCTTGCCTGGTGGGTTTTGCCAGCTACGTGGACACCTCGGTGCAGTTCGCCGGGGCCGAGAAGACCATCCACGAAGTGGAAATCTACGTTGGCATTCTGATCGGTGCGGTGACCTTCTCGGGTTCGCTGATCGCTTTTGGCAAGCTCAACGGCAAGATCGGCGGCAAACCGCTGCTGTTGCCCGCCCGCCACTGGCTCAACCTGGCGGCCTTGCTGGTGGTGGTCTGGTTCGGGGGTGAATTTGTCAGCGCGCATGACGTCCAAAGTGGCATGACACCGCTGATCGTGATGACCGCCATTGCCTTGCTGTTTGGCGTGCACATGGTCATGGCCATCGGCGGTGCCGACATGCCGGTGGTGGTGTCCATGCTCAACAGTTACTCCGGTTGGGCGGCTGCGGCCACTGGCTTCATGCTGAGCAATGACCTGCTGATCGTGACCGGTGCTTTGGTGGGCTCTTCGGGCGCCATCCTGTCCTACATCATGTGCAATGCGATGAACCGAAACTTCATCAGCGTGATTGCCGGGGGCTTTGGCAGTGGCGCGGGTGCGCCCGCTCCCAAGGGTGACGGCGCTGCCAGCGAGCCGCAGGGCGAGGTGGTGCCCATCAGCGCTGCTGAAACTGCCGAACTCCTGCGCGACGCCAAGAGCGTGATCATCGTGCCGGGCTATGGCATGGCGGTGGCCCAGGCCCAGCACACGGTCAACGACATCGTGCGCAACCTGCGCAACCGGGGCGTGGCGGTGCGCTTTGCCATCCACCCCGTGGCCGGCCGCATGCCTGGCCACATGAACGTGTTGCTGGCCGAGGCCAAGGTGCCGTACGACATCGTGATGGAGATGGACGAGATCAACGAAGACTTTGGCGACACCGATGTGGCCATGGTCATTGGGGCCAACGACATCGTGAACCCGGCCGCGCAGGACGACCCGACCAGCCCGATCGCCGGCATGCCGGTGCTGGAAGTCTGGAAAGCCCGCACCAGCATCGTCATGAAGCGTTCCATGGCCAGCGGCTATGCGGGGGTGGACAACCCCCTGTTCTACAAAGAGAACAACCGGATGCTGTTTGGCGATGCCAAGAAAATGCTCGACGAGGTGTTGGTGGACCTGGAGCACTGAGGTGCCTTCTGTCTGCCAAGGGGGCTTCGGCCCCTTTTTTTGCGCCTGTCCACAACACGCTTGCAGGTGCCAAGGCTGGCGAAAACCCTGATTTTTGTGAGTCAGTTTTCTGTCAGTTGTCAGTTAGACTGAATTGCATGCAGACACCCGCTACGACCCTTGACCGCGTTTGGCTTGCCAGCTATCCCGAAGGTGTGCCCGCCGACATCGATCCCGACCAATACACTTCGCTGGTCGCGCTGATGGAAGAAAGTTTTGCCCGCTATGCCCAGCGCACGGCTTATAGCTTCATGGGCAAGGACATCAGTTACCGCCAGACCGACGAAGACAGTCTGGCGCTGGCAGCCTATTTGCAGTCGCTGGGGCTGGTCAAGGGCGAGCGCGTGGCCTTGATGATGCCCAACGTGCCCCAGTACCCGGTGGCCGTGGCCGCCGTTTTGCGTGCGGGCTTTGTGGTGGTCAACGTCAACCCGCTCTATACCGCCCGCGAACTGGAGCACCAGCTCAAGGATTCGGGGGCCAAGGCCATTGTCATCATCGAGAACTTTGCCGCCACGCTGGAGAAATGCCTGGCTGCCACACCCGTGCAGCACGTGGTGCTGGCCAGCATGGGCGACCGGCTGGGCCTGCTCAAGGGGGGCGTGGTCAACCATGTGGTGCGCAAGGTCAAGAAGCTGGTGCCGGGCTTCAGCCTGCCGCAGGCGGTGCGTTTCAATGATGCACTGGCCCGTGGCCGCAAACTGCCGGTAGTGCGCCCGGTGCTGGGGGGCGATGACATCGCCCTGCTGCAGTACACAGGCGGCACCACGGGCGTGTCCAAAGGAGCGGTGCTGCTGCACCGCAATGTGATTGCCAATGTGCTGCAGTCCGAGGCCTGGAACGAGCCTGTCATGAAGCGCGTGCCGGCGAATGAACAGCCGACCTCCGTCTGCGCTTTGCCGCTTTACCACATCTTCGCGTTCACGGTGAACATGATGCTGGGCATGCGCACGGGAGGGAAAAACATCCTGTTGCCCAACCCGCGCGATTTGCCCGCGGTGCTCAAAGAGCTGTCAAAACACACCTTCCACAGCTTCCCAGCGGTCAACACCCTGTTCAACGGGCTGGCCAACCATCCCGACTTTGGCAAAGTCAACTGGTCCAACCTCAAGGTGTCGGTAGGCGGCGGCATGGCCGTGACCGGCAATGTGGCCCAGCTGTGGCTGGACAAAACCGGGTGCCCCATCTGCGAGGGCTATGGCTTGTCCGAAACCAGCCCCTCGGTCAGCTGCAACCCCACGACCAGCCAGTCTTTCACGGCCACCATTGGTGTGCCTTTGCCGGGCACGCGCATGAAGATCCTGGACGACGATGGTCAGGCGTTGCCGCAAGGGCAGGCGGGCGAGATCGCCATCCAGGGGCCGCAGGTGATGGCCGGGTACTGGCAACGCCCGGATGAAACCGCGCGTGTCATGACCCCCGACGGCTTCTTCAAGTCCGGCGATGTGGGGGTCATGGATGAGCGCGGGTACTTCAAGATCGTTGACCGCAAAAAAGACATGATCCTGGTCAGTGGTTTCAACGTGTACCCCAACGAGATCGAAGAAGTCGCCTCGTCTTGTCCGGGTGTGCTCGAATGCGCGGCCATTGGCGTGCCCGACGAGCGCACAGGCGAGGCGGTCAAGCTGGTGGTGGTGCGCAGCGACGCAGCGCTGACCGCCGAGCAGATCCAGGACCATTGCCGCGACAAGTTGACGGGCTACAAACACCCGCGCATCGTGGAGTTCCGCACCGAATTGCCCAAGACGCCGGTGGGCAAAATCCTGCGGCGGGAGCTGCGCCAGCCGGGGTAAGGTCCTGGTGCTGCAGGTTTGGCGGCCCTTGCGGCCGCTTTTTGTTGCCCGGAGATTGTCTTGAACCCATCCACCAAAGCCCCGTCCACCCCCCCGATTGGTCTGATGAGCGCCATGCGCGAAGAGCTGGACTTGCTGCTGCAAGCCATGCCTGACGAGCATCGGGTGACGGTGGGCGGCCGCGACTTCTGGCAGGGGCATTGGCAGGGGCGCCCCGTGGTAGCGGTGCTTTCGCGCATCGGCAAGGTGGCGGCTGCGACCACCGCCACGGCCTTGATCGAGCGCTTTGGCGTGGGCAGCATCGTTTTCACGGGCGTGGCTGGCGGCCTGGGCCCCGGTGTGCGTGTGGGCGATGTGGTTCTGGCCAGCGCTTTTGTGCAACATGACATGGATGCCTCGCCGCTGTTTGCCCGCCACGAGGTGCCGCTGTACGGGCGCAGCCGGTTTTGCACAGATGCGGTGCTGTCAAGGGGTTTGGGGTCGGCTGCTGCACAAATGTTGGCGCAGGTGGGTGTGCATGTGGGTGACGATGCGGTGCGCGAGTTTGGCTTGCAGGCGCCGCAATTGCACGCTGGGCTCATTGCCAGTGGTGACCGTTTTGTTTCAACCACACACGAATGTCGTGCGCTGCAACAAGCGCTGCCTGAGGCCTTGGCGGTCGAAATGGAGGGCGCTGCGGTGGCGCAGGTTTGCACCGACTACGGCGTGCCATTTGCTGCCTTGCGCACCATCTCCGACCGTGCCGACGACGATGCGCACGCCGATTTCAATCGCTTTATCGGGCAGGTGGCCAGCCGTTATAGCCTCGCGATGCTGTCGGCGTGGCTGCAGGCCTGACTTACTTGAGCCAACCGCGACGGCGGAAGTACCACATCGGCACCACCGCGCTGGCCACCATCAGCGCCAGGGCATAGGGGTAGCCCCAGACTTGCTTGAGCTCGGGCATGAATTCGAAGTTCATGCCGTACAGGCTGGCGATCAGCGTTGGCGGCAGCAAGGCCACGCTGGCCACCGAGAAGATCTTGATGATCTTGTTCTGGTTGATGTTGATGAAACCGACGGTGGCATCCATCAGGAAGTTGATCTTGTCGAACAGGAAGGCCGTGTGCGAATCGAGCGAGTCGATGTCGCGCAGGATCTGGCGGGCTTCCTCAA
>JACCEE010554580.1_pt1 | contig 83957 bp, 93 predicted proteins | sample 7449931 | NCBI WGS metagenome assembly JACCEE01 (sample SAMN15323457, study PRJNA562643) | freshwater metagenome | isolation source: river surface water | place: USA:Blue River Watershed | collected 2017-08-19
CATCACTTGATACCAACCAAAAGATTTGGCTATATTTGGCCTGATGGAAAACGGAGAACAGAAAATATTTGTCTGGTGCGACTTTACCCCGCCGATGGATACAGCCATCATGCACGGCGTTCAGGTAGCCTCCATTTTACGGAAAGAGCTTTGTTTGATGCACATGACCCATCGCAAAGCCGAAAACCGCGAAATAGCCGAAGCCCGTCTGCGTGGCATCGCCGGAAAAATTGCCCCGTTGCTCACCGGGCTTCAGGTGCATTATGTCGTTTTGGAAGGGCCATTGCACCAAAACCTCACCCCCATGGCCGAGGTTTACGATGCGCTGGTATTGGTAGCCCATAAAAACGCCGCAGCCGAACTGTTGCCATCACTCACCGACTCAGGTTTCCCTTTTCTCTTTGTGTCGTCGCAACAATCGACAGAACAGCTTTACCGCAGAATTATCATCCCGGTAGGCTATATGAAAAAAAGCAAAGATCTGGCACTCTGGGGCAGCTATTTCGGACGGCACAACAACGCCAGCATCGACCTCTTTATGGCCCGCGAAGGTTTAAAAGCCGATAACGACCGCATCGGTAAAAATATTGTTTCGATAGCGCGCCTCTACCGCAATTTCAATTTCCCGTTTCAACCCGTCGAAAGCCATACCCCTACGTGGAAACTGCAGAAAGCGGCACTGGCCCACGCGCAGGGCTATCCTGCCGGTCTGCTCATCATTGCCGCCAGTTTCAAAACCACCTTTATCGACAACTGGATGGGGCTTACCGAGCGCAAGGTGATTCAAAAATCGGGCGACCTCTCGGTGATGTGCATCAATTCGCAACGCGATTTATATACGCTTTGCGGTTAACCGATTGCTGTTACAACCTGCCCTGTCGCTGGACGACAGAAAATTAATTATCCAAAAATTAACGATAACTTTACACACCACAGGACAGCGGAATTGATTATTCGATACTTTTGGCCGCGATTTTTCTCAAACCGACCCCCCAACCGGAGCCGATTTGGGCTAGTGAGAATCTTCAAAATCAATCTGCACATGGAAAGTAGTGCACTTTTACTCTTCTTTGTAACAGCCATCGCCCTGGTTGCTCTGGCTGTTCTGTTCTCATCCTTTATTCCACCCACATCGTACAACCCTACCAAGTTCGAACCCTACGAATGTGGCATCGAAACCATTGGTGAAACATGGTTTCAATACACGGTGGGTTATTACATGATTGCCATCCTCTTCCTGATTTTCGATATCGAAACGGTATTTATCATTCCGTGGGCTACGGTGATGAAGGAGGTAGGAATGGCCGGCTTTGTGGAGATATTGATATTCTTTGTCTTCCTGGGACTTGGACTTTTATATAGCTGGAAAAAACATGCATTCAAATGGGAATAACCGATAAAAACAGTTCGCTGGAGGGCAATATACCCTATATCGAATCGCACGAAGGGGGCAGCTTCCTGCTGACAAGGCTCGATGATCTGGTAAACTGGGCACGATCCAATTCGCTTTGGCCGCTCACTTTTGGTACCCGCTGCTGCGCCATCGAGATGATGGCTACCGGTGCTTCGCGCCACGACTTTGCCCGTTTTGGTACCGAAGTGGCCCGTGCAACACCCCGCCAGGCCGATATGATTATTATTGCCGGCTCTATCAATTATAAAATGGCCCCGGTGCTGCGCCGCCTGTACGACCAGATTGCCGACCCCAAATATGTGATTGCCATGGGTGCCTGCGCCGTCTCGGGAGGACCATTCTTTTACAATTCCTACTCGATTGTAAAAGGGGCCGACCATGTCATTCCGGTCGATGTGTATGTACCCGGCTGTCCGCCGCGCCCCGAAGCATTGCTCTACGGGATTATGCAGCTTCAAGCCAAAATACGCACCGAGCGAAACTTCTCCCGAAGAAAACCGAAAGACCTCAACACCAAATAATTCAACATTATGACGAACGAAGATTTGCTCAGCAGCCTGATTGAGACCTTCCCTGACACGAAGATTTCTGAAGGCAGGCAATTCGTTGAAATGGTGGTACCGGCCAACCAACTCTTTGCCAGTTGCCAAAAGCTGTTCGGCCGACCCGAATATGCCTTCGACTATATGTTTTGTATAACCGGCGTCGATTATCCCGATGCCATTCAGGTGATTTATCATCTCGAATCTACTCAATTCCGCCATACGCTGGTGGTGAAGACCCGTACCGAAGGACGTGAAAACCCGGCACTCGATTCGTTAAGCCCTATCTGGCACACCGCCAAATACCACGAGCGCGAGGTGTACGACCTGCTGGGGGTCACATTCAATAACCATATCGATATGCGCCGTCTCTTTCTCGACGACAGCTGGGGTTTCCCGCTACGCAAGGATTATGTCGACGAAATCAGAATCATCAAACGGTAGCCATGGCTGAAACAAAAGAGATACTTATCAGAACCGACAAACTGCGTGAAGACCAGTATTATGTGAACATGGGGCCTCAGCACCCCTCCACCCATGGTGTGCTACGCCTGTTGGTCAGGCTCGAAGGCGAGCAGGTGCTCAATATTCAGCCCCATATCGGTTATATCCACAGCGGTATCGAGAAGATGTGCGAATCACTCTCCTACCCGCAGATTATCCACCTTACCGACCGTATGGACTACCTTTCGGCCCATATGAACAACGAAGCGGTGGCCCTCTGCGTGGAAAATGCCCTGCAAATCGAAATCCCCGACCGAATCAAATATATCCGTACCATCTTCGACGAGCTGATGCGCATTTCATCGCACCAGTTATGGTGGTCGGCCATGGGCATGGATATGGGGGCACTCACCACCTTCTTTTACGGCTTGCGCGATCGCGAACAAATACTCGATATTTTCGAAGAGACCTGTGGTGCCCGACTCACGTTCAACTACAATATGCCCGGAGGGTTGATGTTCGATATCCACCCCAATTTCCAACGCCGGGTGAAAGATTTTATCACCATGTTCCGCAAAAAACTGCCCGAATATGACGAACTCCTCTCGGGAAACGTAATTTTTAAGGAACGGACTACCGGGATTGGTTACCTCTCGAAAGAAGATGCCATCTCGTGGGGCGTTACCGGTCCGTCGGGACGCGCGTCGGGCTTCTCGTGCGATGTACGCAAACATCAGCCCTACAGCGCCTATCCGCTGGTCAGTTTCGAAGAGAAAATCAGCAATGTGGGCGACACCTTCACCCGTTACCACTTGCGGATAGAAGAGATGTGGGAATCGATGAACATTATCGAGCAGTTGATTGACAATATCCCGGAAGGGCCTCACGCAGTAAAGATGAAAGGGGTTATCAAACTGCCCGAAGGTGAGTTTTATCAGCGTGTCGAATCATCGCGCGGCGAGTTCGGGGTCTTTATCATCAGCGATGGCAAGAAGAATCCCTATCGGGTGAAATTCCGGTCGCCCGGATTCTCGAACCTTTTCGCCCTGAACAAGATGGCTAAGGGATACAAAATTGCCGACCTGGTGGCCATCATGTCGACGCTCGATTTGATTATACCCGATATTGACAGATAATGGTTTATACCGGCCAACTGCAAGCAAAACAAAAGAAGGCCTGAAACCCAAAACAATTCGATATGTACGATTTTACGAACCTTACACAAAATATTCACCTCTGGCTGAGCAGCTTGCTGTCGCCCGGACTGACCACTACCGTAGAGTGGGTCATTATCGGGGTATCGTACCTGCTTTTTGTTGCCCTCTTCGGCCTCTTCCTGGTCTATGCCGAACGAAAAGTGTGCGCGGCATTTCAACAGCGGCTCGGGCCTATGCGCGTGGGCTACTGGGGGTTGATGCAAACCCTGGCCGATTTCATCAAATTATTGATGAAAGAGTTGATTACCCCCCGTGGCGCCGATAAATTTCTCTATAACCTTGCGCCTTATATCGTAATGGTTTCGCCCTTTCTGGCACTGGCCGTTATTCCTTTTGCCCCGGGCCTGCAGGCGCTCGACTTCGACATTGGCATCTTCTATATTATTGCCGTTTCGTCGGTTGGCGTAATCGGTATCCTGTTGGCCGGCTGGTCGAGCAACAACAAATATTCGTTGATTGGGGCCATGCGCAGCGGCGCCCAGGTGTTGAGCTACGAGCTCTCGGTCACCCTTTCACTGGCTACCATGGTGGTGCTGGCCGGGTCCATGCAGTTCTCGGTTATTGTGGAGGGGCAGCGCGATTTGTGGTTTATCTTTAAAGGGCATATTCCCGCCATTATCGCCTTTATATTGATGCTGATTTCGGGAACTGCCGAAACCAACCGCGGCCCGTTCGACCTCGCCGAAGCAGAGTCGGAGCTGACAGCCGGCTTCCACACCGAATATTCAGGGATTAAATTTGCCTTTTTCTTTCTGGCCGAATATATCAACATGTTTATTGTGGCAGCCGTAGCCACCACCGTTTTTCTGGGCGGATGGATGCCGCTGCACTTTGGTTCGTTCGAGTCGTTCAATCACCTGATGGATTTCATTCCCGGCATCGTCTGGTTCTTCATCAAAACCCTTGGCGTTATCTTTATGATGATGTGGTTCAAATGGTCGTTCCCAAGGTTGCGCGTCGACCAGATCCTTACCCTCGAATGGAAATATCTGTTGCCGATAAACTTGTTAAACCTCTTGCTGATGAGCCTGGTGGTACTCACCAGATTTCATCTGTAACCACTGATAGCTATGAGAAAGTTGATTCAATATTTTGTCACGGTTTACAAAGGCTTCGTTACACTGCTCACCGGCATGAAAGTGACCGGGAAATATATCGTGACTCCCTGGAAACATATCACCCAGCAATATCCCGAAAACCGTGAAACACTGAAAATGTTTGACCGCTTTCGCGGAGAGGTAATTATGCCCCACAACGAAAACAACGAACATCGCTGTACCGGCTGCGGAATATGTGAAATGAGTTGCCCCAACGGCTCTATCGAAATCATCTCGAAAGTAATTATGACGCCCGAAGGCAAAAAGAAAAAGATTATCGATCAGCATATCTATCATCTGGGAATGTGCACCCTTTGCAACCTCTGCGTAAAAGCCTGTCCGTCGGATGCCATTGCCATGGGGCAAAACTTTGAACATGCCGTATTCGACCGCAGTCAGTTGACCAAAGTATTAAACCGCCCCGGCTCGAAGATTGCCGAAGGGATAACGGAATAGACTTCAGATGTTAGTCTTTATGACCATGAAATATAGGAATCAACAAATAACGACTTATCAAACCTCAACCCGCTCGGTTTTAAATAACCGTTTCTCCCTTCCTGCCGGGGAGGGTCGGGGTGGGGTCCATCAATATTAATCATATGATCGATCAAATCACCTTCTATGTAATTGCAGCCATCATGCTGGTTTTCTCGGTAATGACCGTTACCACACGCAAGATACTCAGGGCTGCCGTATCGATGCTTTTTGTACTGGTAGCCACTGCCATACTTTTCTACATCCTGAAATATGGCTTTCTGGCAGCGGTGCAACTGACCGTGTATGCCGGCGGTGTAGTGGTGCTGATTATCTTCTCGATTGTGCTGACCCACCAGTCGGGACAAAAAATGAGCAAACAGTCGATATGGCAAGTTATCGCTGCCGGAACCATCGCGTTGATAGGTCTGGCACTGACCATCTTCACCATTTCGGAATATCTTTTCCAGCCTGCATCCGAACCAGCCATCGAATCGTCGGTGCGCAATATTGGCCTGCAACTGCTCGACTACAACCATTTTGGCTATGCATTTCCCTTCGAGGTGGTTAGCATTCTGTTGCTCGCGGCTCTGGTCGGGAGTATTGTTATTGCCGTAAAACCATCGAAGGAGGAAAAAACCATTGATGAACCAACAGTTCGACCAACCACCAATAACCCCGTAAAACAGTAACCAATGGAAAATGTCCCATTAATCCATATTCTGATTGTCAGTAGCGCGCTCTTCTTTATCGGCGTGTACGGCTTTCTGTCGCGTCGCAACATGATTACCATGCTGATGTCGATAGAACTGATTCTGAACAGTGTAAACATCAACTTTGCCGTGTTCAACCGCTATCTTTATCCGCATCAGCTCGAAGGGGTATTTTTCAGCATGTTTATTATCGCGGTGGCCGCTTCGGAAGTTTCGTTGGCTATCGCCATTATTATCAACCTCTACCGGAAGTTTAAAACCATCGATGTAGAGGAAACCAATCTCATGAAATTCTAAGGATTATGACATTCGACAACTATATCCTGCTGATTCCGCTGCTGCCGTTGTTCAGCTTTCTGCTGCTCTCTTTTGCAGGGAAAGGGGTAAGACCGCAATGGGCATCGGCCATCGCCACCCTGCTGCTTTTTATTTCGCTGGCTCTCTCGGCCGGTGTTGCCACCGAATATTTTACCTCCGGTAAATTCGAAGGGGCTTATGTTCCCCATCTGACCATGCAGTTCGACTGGCTACGGTTTACCCCCGATTTGGCCATCAACCTCGGCATTCTGGTCGACCCCATCTCGGCCATGATGTTATTGGTTATCACCATCGTATCGGCCATGGTGCATCTCTACAGCATTGGCTATATGCATGGCGAAGAGCGCTACCGTCAATATTTTGCCTATCTCGGGCTCTTTACCTTCTCGATGCTCGGACTGGTACTTTCGGCCAATATCTTCCAGATGTACATTTTCTGGGAACTGGTGGGCGTTTCGTCCTTCCTGCTTATCGGGTTTTATTACAAGAAACAGTCGGCCATCGCGGCAGCCAAAAAGGCATTTATCGTCACCCGCTTTGCCGATTTGGGTTTTCTGATTGGGATTCTGGTGCTGGGCAGTGGGGCCAAAAGCTTCGATTTCACCACTATGATTGCCAACCTGACCCAGCCCGCATCGCCTTTTGGCGCGAACATGATGGCCTCTTCGTTTATGGGTGTATCGTCGCTCACCTGGGGACTGATGCTGGTCTTTATGGGCGGTGCCGGTAAATCGGCCATGTTTCCGCTCCACATCTGGCTACCCGATGCAATGGAGGGGCCAACACCTGTTTCGGCCTTGATACATGCTGCCACCATGGTGGTTGCCGGTGTCTTTCTGGTAGCCCGTCTCTTTCCTGTTTTTGCCATTGGTGCCCCAGAAGCACTGCAGGCAGTAGCCTGGATTGGTGCCATCACCGCCCTTTTTGCCGCCATTATCGCCACGACCCAAACCGATATCAAACGGGTGCTGGCCTACTCGACCATTTCGCAGATTGCCTATATGATTTTTGCATTGGGCGTTGCCGGATGGGAAGGCGAAAGCCGTTTGGGTTACACCGGGTCGATGATGCATCTCTTCACCCATGCCTTCTTTAAAGCACTGCTCTTTCTGGGGGCAGGGTCGGTCATCCATGCCGTTCATGCCAACGAGATGAAGGAGATGGGCGGCCTGCGCAAATCGTTGCCCATTACCCATATCACCTTTCTGATTGGCTGTCTGGCTATTGCAGGAATCCCCCCTTTCGCCGGTTTCTTCAGCAAAGAGCAGATTCTCACCGCAGCCGAACATGGGAATTGGGCCATCTTTGTCATTGCCGTTTTCACCAGTGCACTCACCAGCTTCTATATGTTCAGGCTCTATTACCATATCTTCTGGCATAAAAATCCCGCCCCTCATGCCCATAACCACGAAAAGGGAATGTGGGCCATGAATATCCCTTTAATTGTACTGGCCATTGGTGCAGTAGTAGCCGGTTTCCTCCCTTTCGGGGAATGGATTACTTCCGACGGCAAAGCCATCGAAACCCCTCTCCACCTCGGATTATCTGCCATAGCCGTATCGCTCTCGCTGATAAGTATCGCGATTGCCACGGTGATGTACCGCAAAGCGAACGAGCTGCCCAATCAGGTTGCAGCCGCTTTGGGCGGTTTCTACCAGACGGTTTACCGCAAATTCTACATCGACGAAATCTATCTCTTCGTCACCAAAAAAATACTCTTCAACCTGATAGGCCGTCCGGCCGCCTGGTTCGACCGCACCATTGTCGATGGGGCCATGCAGTCGCTGGGCGCAGTAAGCCTCTCGTTCTCGGGTGCAATTAAAGGATTGCAATCCGGAAAATTACAATCGTATGCGATGGTCTTTATCGGCGGGTTGATTATTTTGGTTATTCTCTCACTTATCAATTCATTGTAATCCATGAATATTCTCAATCTACTTATCCTTATTCCGCTGGTTACCTCGCTGGCTGTTATCGGAGCGCAGAATAACCGGCATATCAAACGGATTGCCCTTGGCGGAAGCATGGTGCAACTGCTGGCCGCAGTATGGATTACACTGCTTTACCGTTCGATGCGTGCCGCCGGCGAAACAGCCCAAATGCTCTTTCGATCGACCACCGAATGGTTCTCACCGCTGCACATCAACTATGCCATTGGCGTGGATGGCATTTCGCTGGTTATGATCCTGCTCACCGCCATGGTGGTCGTAGCCGGGGTACTGGTCTCATGGAATATCGAAAAACAGGTGAAAGAGTTCTTTTTCTTTCTGATTTTTCTAAGCCTCGGGGCCTACGGCTTTTTCATCTCACTCGACCTCTTTACCCTCTTCTTCTTCCTCGAATTGTCGGTTATCCCCAAATATTTGCTGATTGGCATCTGGGGCAGCGGCAAAAAAGAGAATAACGCGATGAAACTGGCACTGATGCTGATGGGCGGTTCTACACTCGTCTTCCTGGGTATTATCGGCCTCTACTTCACTACCGGAATCTATGGCGGCCACTATACCTGGAATATTCAGGAGATTGCACAAATGCAGCTTCCGCTGGCCGCGCAAACCATTTTTTACTTGCTCACCTTTACCGGATTTGGTGTTTTTACGGCCATGTTCCCGTTCCACACCTGGGCCCCCGACGGCCACTCCTCGGCACCCACTGCCGCCTCGATGTTTCTGGCCGGTATCTCAATGAAGCTGGGCGGCTACGGGCTGCTGCGCGTCTCTACCTGGCTCTTCCCCGATGCGGCATCCCAATATGCCTGGATTTTTATTATCCTCGCGTCGATTGCCATCTTCTACGGGGCTTTTGCCACACTGATGCAAAAAGACCTGAAATATATGAACGCTTACTCGTCGGTAAGCCATTGCGGCTTCGTCGTACTGGGCGTGGCCATGCTCACCAAAACGGCCTTTACCGGTGCGGTGATGCAAATGGTGTCGCACGGCATTATGACCGCCCTCTTCTTTGCTGCCATCGGGATGATATACGAACGGGCACACACCCGTCAGGCCAACGAGCTGGGCGGGATGCTGAGCCAGATGCCCTTTATCGGGACTGTATTCTTTATCGCCGGTTTAACCTCTCTGGGATTGCCCGGCTTTAGCGGGTTTGTATCCGAGATGACCATCTTTGTCGGTTCGTGGGAACGCGAAGGGTTCTTCTTTAAATTGGCCACCGTACTGGCAGCTGCTTCCATCGTGATCACCGCAGTTTACATTCTGCGCGCCATCGGGATGGCCATCTGGGGTACCGTTACCAACAAGGAGTTCGAAAGCTTGCGCGATGCCAGCTGGAACGAACGCTTTGCCGCCCTGCTGCTGGTTGCCGGGATAATATTTATCGGATTGGCCCCTTTCTGGCTCACCAGCCTGATTGATGCCGATGTGCTGCATATCTTCCGCCGGGTTGCCCTGCAATAACCAACAACAACCCGTTGATAACCATTTCAAATAAAAAACTTGATATACTGAAAAATGAGCCTCGAATCACTGTTACTGCTTCGCTTCGAATGGATGATTGGATTGATTATCATCGTCCTCTTTATCCTTTCGCTGGCCGATGTCGACAAGAAGCCCAAACGATTTATCCATATTGTCAACACCCTGCTGGCCATCAACCTGATTGTCGGCTTCCTGCCGCTCTCCGACGGCGTGCTGTTTCAGGAGTTTTTCAAAACCAACCACCTGATAGCCCTGCAAAAAAATATCATCAACCTCGGGTTGCTGCTAATCTCGATGGCCTCGGTACACTGGATTGCCTGGTCGCGCAAAGGGATTGAATTTTACATCCTGATTCTCTCCAGCGTGATGGGTATCGATGTGATGCTCTCGAGCGGCCATATCCTCACCCTGTTTCTGGGAATGGAACTGTCGACCCTGCCCCTTACCGCGCTGGCCAGTTTCGATAAAGAGAAAAAGAAATCGGCCGAAGCCGGGTTGAAATATGTCTTTTCATCGGCATTCTCGACAGCCATATCGCTCTTTGGGATTTCGCTCCTTTACGGTGCCGAAGGGAATCTTAGTTTTAGCCATATACAGGCCAATCTTCATCCCTCGATGCTCAGTACGGTAGCCATCCTTTTTATCCTGAGCGGATTTGCCTTTAAACTCTCGGCCGTACCGTTTCACCTATGGGCAGCCGATGTCTACGAAGGTTCGCCCACCCCGGTAACCAACTACCTCTCGGTGGTTTCGAAAGCATCGGTTATCTTTATCCTGCTCACCGTTCTCTACGTGCTTTTCGGTCAGTTCCAGACTCTCTGGCTCTATGTGATAGGCATTATGGCGGTACTGAGCATGACCATCGGAAACCTCTTCGCCATGCGCCAGCAAAACCTGAAACGGTTTCTGGCCTTTTCGTCTATCTCGCAAATGGGGTTTGTTCTGGTAGGGGTTTCGGGCGTTTCGAAACTGAGTATCGATTCGGTAATCTTCTTTGTCATCATCTACATGGTAAGCAATATTGCCATGTTTAGCATTGTACAGGCCGTAGCCACCGCTACCGGGAAAGAGAATATCAGCGACTTTAAAGGCTTTTACCAGTCGAACCGCAAATATGCGCTGGTATTTGCCATCTCGCTCTTCTCGCTGGCCGGTGTACCTCCCACGGCAGGCTTCTTTGGCAAACTCTTTCTGCTCACTTCGGGCATGGGAAGCGGAGCCTGGTGGCTGCTCTCCATTGCCGCCGCCAATTTGGTCTTCTCGCTGTACAACTATCTGCGCGTTATCCGTACCATGTTTATCGACCAGGCCGACGAACCGATGGAAACATTGAAACCGGAACTGAGCCGCGATTTGGTACTGGTTGTCTGTTTTATAGGGATTATTGCCCTCACCTTTGCCGGCGACCTCTTCCGAAGTATCGATACATTGAGTATTATCAAGTAAAAAATCTGTCATGCCATTAACATCAGGACATCTTGTCGAAGAGATTAACGGGACCCGTTGCACCATTATCGAAAAAGGGATTGATGAAGAGCGGCTTGCCTTTCTGACCCGCCTGCTCGAAGGGAACGGTCTCGAAGTGAAGGTTGCCGAAATGGCTCCCGCTGCCGAAGGAGAGCCTAAACGATATACCCTTGGGGTAACCAGTCTGCAATTTAACCCCACGATTGCCGTTTATCAGATGGCATTGAAAACGGCCGACGGAGAGAAAGTGACACCGGCCTACTGGGAACAACGAACCACCCAAATCGACCCCGAATATTGGATGGAAGACAAGCAATAACCCATTCCGACCGGGTAAAACACCCCTTCGGCCGCGTGGGGAACCTATCCGGGAAGCGGGAAATTGAATCCGACCGCCTCACCGGGTTATCCGACCGCCCGGAGACCTTATCCGATTAGCCAAAACACCCTATCCGACCGGGTGGGGAACCTATCCGGGAAGCGGGAAATTGAATCCGACCGCCCCACCGGGTTATCCGACCGCCCGGCAACCCCATCTTGTCCGCAAGATGCAGCATGTAAGTTATTGGTTAACGAATCTCCAGCGTTTCGCCTTTTACGGTGACGCTATATTTTTTTAGTGCCGTTGGGGCCGGACCGTTGACCACTGCCCCTGTGGTGCTGAAGATAGAGCCATGACAGTCGCACACGATGCGGGTAGAGCCATTGTCGAACTTCACCGTGCAATTCTGATGGGTGCAGATTTTCGAGAAAGCCATATAGGTGCCTCCGGTGTTAAAAACGATTACATTTCCTTTATAAGCATAGTTTCCGGTAATTTTTAAAGCCGAATAATCAGGGCTGGCCAAATCGACCGAAGCCACCAGGGTTGAACCACCCCCGCCACTATTGCCGCCATCGCCATCAATGCCCTCATCTTTCGAACAAGAGTTTAAAAGGGTGGGTGCAGCCAAAAAGATGCCCCCGCTGGCCAAAAAGCCTTTGATAAAATCTTTTCTTTCCATACAATTTCAGTTATTGGGTTGACTATTATTGGTCATGTATACGCTGCTTATTTAAAATAGTTATAAATAATTCCCGCCAACGACAACCAGCGTGCACCTCGAGCCCAACAGTGGTAGGCTTGCAGGGCAAGTTGCGATTGTAAAGCATAACCCCTGAAGGTTTTGAAACCTTCAGGGGTTATTTATTAGGATGCCGGCAAGCCACATTTTACACTCAGTCAAATTGGGCAGTTAAGCCTCAGAGCTTTCCCCTATCCGGTTTTGAGAACCTTTCTGGGGAGATAACATTTTCAATTAGCTGTTGCGTTCAGCAAAGTTGACATCTTCGAGAAAAACATCATTCTCGGGCAGCGAAGCATCGGCCACCATCGCATAGTCGGCTTTATTTTCAGGCCTAATCTGGCGGAACTTAAAGAAAGGATAAAACTTTTCGTTGAATTCAATCCCCAAATCGAGCTCCAGTTCCGACTTAAACCCAAGGTTAATATGGGCATTGGCCAGTTCGCTCTTTTTGGTTTCCAGTATCGCTTTTACCCGTGCAATGGTCTCCTGATCGACATCGTAACTAAACGACAGCCCTTTAATCCATATCCCGCGGGTAGCTACATAGTTCTCGCCACTCAGTATTTTTTTGATGCGTGCATCGTTGGCATTGGCTTTTTCGGTAAAGAAGAGCGACAACTCCCCCTCTTCGATATAGTCGATACCCCACTGTTCAATCTTCACCGTCAGTTTCTTGGCCGATTTGATTATGGTGCTTAGCTCGGCACTGATATCGGCTATCTGCGACGACTCTATCAGGCTACCCAGCACCTCAACCGAGGTTTCGTTACTCTTGTCGAGGGTGAACTGGGTGGGAGGTTTCGCCGAGTCGGAAAGGATAGGCGGAAAGTCGGGATACTTCTGCGCCAGCGTTTTCTGCGAGAAAACCAGGTTTTCGTCGGACAAGGCCCCAAAAAGGTTCTTTTTGATGGCATAAACCGAACCGACAGGAACGGCATTGGCCATCGACATAAACATGCCATTCTTTTTCGAGATATTGGTCCCCACAAAGGCAACATCTTTGATGTCCCACCACATGCGTGCCACTTTGCGTTTGGTATTGCTCATATGCTTTCGATTTAATATAAATAGTTACTGAAAATCAACTCAATTTACATTATTTTAAAACGAAAATCAAGCGTCATCCATCGAAAGTTATCGCTCCGCTTCGGCTGATGCAATGGATTCGCAGCGAAGGTACTGAACAAAAAAAGGAACATCCTGTTTAATCCATTTGAATGGTAAACCGCAAACAACATTACAACCGATGAGTATCCTCTATTTGATTGGCGGACTGATATTGATTATGGTCAGTGCGAATGCCATGGTAAACGGCGCTTCGTCGATTGCCAAACATTTCAATATCCCCGATTTGGTTATCGGGCTAACGATTGTAGCCATAGGGACATCGACACCCGAACTGGCCATTAGCGTCATTTCGGCCCTGAAAGGGAATACCGCCATCGCGGTGGGAAATGTACTGGGAAGCAACATTGCCAATATCCTGCTGATTGTGGCCCTGTCGGCCATTGTTTTCCCGCTGACAGTCAAAAAAAACACACAGTACAAAGAGATACCACTGGGCATCCTGGCCGTTTTGACCGTAGCCATTTGCGGCAACGATATCCTGCTCGACAATGGCACGGCCAACCTGATTTCGCGTACCGACGGTTTAATCCTGCTCTGCTTCTTTTTAATCTTTCTCTACTACACCTTTCAAATAGCCACCGGCGACGATATCGAGAGCGACAAGTCGAAGCTGAAACCCATATGGATCTCGGCCATCTATGTAACGGCAGGCATTGCCGGCCTCTACTTTGGCGGTAATTTCTTTGTCGACGGGGCCAAAGTGATTGCCCGTTATCTGGGAATGAGCGATGCAATGATAGGGCTTACCATCGTGGCCATTGGCACCTCACTGCCCGAACTGGCCACTTCGCTGACCGCGGCGTGGAAGAAAAAACCGGATATCGCCGTAGGGAATATCATCGGCTCCAATATCCTCAACATCTTTCTGATTCTGGGCCTTACGGCAACCATCCAACCATTGCCGCTTCACCCGGGGGCCAATTTTGATATCGGGGTGACCCTGCTGGCCAGTTTTCTGCTTTTCTTCAGCACATTTATCCTGAAAAAGCGGATCATCACCCGTGCCGAAGGAATTATCTTTTTCACTTTTTATGCGGGTTATCTCACCTTTATTATCCTTAAAAACTAATCCGATTTTCGGTTTTCAAAGCTGCTTATGCTGCCAAAACGATTATTTTTGCAGCCATGACTACCGAAAAAATCAATCATCTTATTGCCGCCAAACTGGGCATTGAACAGCGACAAGTTGCCGCTACCGTTAAACTGTTGGGCGATGGGGCCACTATACCCTTTATCTCGCGTTACCGCAAAGAGGCCACCGGCAGTCTCGACGAAGTGGCTGTAGCCAACATCAAAGACGAGTTGGAACGGCTCGATGAACTCGAAAAACGGAAAGTCACCATCCTCAAAACCATCGACGAACAGCAACTGCTGACTCCCGAACTGAAAGAACGAATTGAGAGTTGCTGGGATGGCAACGAACTGGAAGATATCTATCTGCCCTATAAACCCAAACGACGTACCCGTGCCATGATTGCCCGCGAAAAAGGGCTCGAACCGCTGGCCAAAATTATCATGAAGCAGTTCGAAAACAATCCCGAAAGCCGTGCACTCGCCTTCCTGAACGATAAGGTGGCCGATGTGGAAGAGGCATTGGCCGGGGCCCGAGACATTATTGCCGAATGGGTAAGCGAAAATATGCAGTCGCGAAACATGGTTCGAAATGCGTTCGCACGCGAAGCAGTTATCACGGCCAGCGTTGTGAAAGGGAAAGAGGAAGAAGGGGCCAAATACCGCGACTATTTTTCGATGGCCGAACCGCTGAAACGTTGTCCCTCTCACCGCTTACTGGCCATGCGGCGCGGCGAAAACGAAGGCATCCTGAAACTCTCCGTTGCCCCCGATGACGAGAAAACCCTCGCACGATTGACCAATTATTTCGTCAAAAGCCATAATCACAGCGGCGAACAGGTAGCCCTTGCCGTTACCGACAGCTACAAAAGGTTGCTGGCACCCTCCATCGAGACCGAATTCTTCGGCCTCTCGAAAGAGGCTGCCGATGCCGAAGCCATCAAAGTATTTGCCGAAAATATGCGTCAGTTGTTGCTGGCGGCTCCGCTCGGCCAGAAACGGGTGTTGGCGCTCGACCCCGGTTTTCGTACAGGCTGCAAGGTGGTTTGCCTCGATGCGCAAGGCAATCTGCTGCACAACGAAACCATCTACCCTCACCCGCCGCAATCCGAAGTATCGCAGGCCATACGCAAAGTCTCGGCCATGGTGGCCAGCTATAAGATTGAGGCCATTGCCATAGGCGACGGCACCGCCAGCCGCGAAACCGAACATTTTATCAAGAAGATACGGTTCGACCGCGACCTGCAGGTTTTTATGGTAAGCGAAGATGGTGCCTCGGTCTACTCGGCTTCGAAAATAGCCCGCGACGAGTTTCCGCAATACGATGTTACCGTCCGCGGTTCCGTGTCTATAGGCCGCCGGTTGATGGATCCGCTGGCCGAACTGGTCAAAATTGAACCCAAGGCCATTGGGGTAGGCCAATACCAGCACGATGTCGACCAGAAGATGTTGCAAAAGAGCCTCGAAACGGTGGTCGAGTCGTGTGTCAATGCCGTGGGTGTCGATGTCAATACCGCCAGCAGCCACCTGCTTACCTATGTATCGGGACTTGGTCCGGTGCTGGCACAGAATATTGTCGAATACCGCAAAGCCAACGGAGCGTTCCAGTCGCGTTCAGAGCTTAAAAAAGTTCCCCGCATGGGGCCAAAGGCTTTCGAACAGTCGGCCGGCTTTTTACGCATCCGCGGAGGCGAAAACCCCCTCGACAATTCGGCCGTTCACCCCGAGCGCTATCCGGTAGTCGAGCAGATGGCCCGCGACAAAAAATGCAAGGTAGCCGATTTGATTGGCCGCGAGACATTGAAGAGCGAGCTCGAACTGACAAAATATGTCACCGACGAAGTGGGGCTTCCCACCCTGAACGATATCCTCACCGAACTGGCCAAGCCCGGCCGCGACCCCCGTTCAGCCATCAAGGTCTTCGAATTTGCCGACGGCATCTATTCGCTTTCCGACCTGCAACCCGGCATGGTACTGCCCGGGATTGTTACCAATATCACCCGCTTTGGGGCGTTTGTCGATGTAGGAGTGAAACAGGACGGATTGGTACACATCAGCGAAATAGCCGACCGTTTTATCAGCGACCCCTCCGAAGTGGTCAAACTTCATCAGCACGTCAGGGTTAAAGTACTCGAAGTCGATATGCCCCGCAAACGAATAGCCTTCTCCATCAAACAGGCACAATAGCACCTTCCGCTTGCCCCTTCGGAGTTCTTCCTGCTGATTACTTCCGGCAACGACTTTTGAGAAATTTATTTCAGCAATAAAGGGTTTTACCCGGTCGGACAGGGTGTTTTGGCCAATCGGATAAGGCTTCCGGGCGGCCGGATAACCCGGTGAGGCGGTCGGATTCAATTTCCCGCTTCCCGGATAGGTTCTCCACCCGGTCGGATAACCCGGGAACCCTGCCGGAAGTGTGTTTTACCCTGACAGATAACTATTGTGAGTTGGGTACAAACGATTCTCCGGTACGATAAAAACCCAATATCGATGAACCGCCAAAATCATTGCTCAAAACAAAAATCGGAGGTGAGCGAAAGCTGGGGTTGGAAATTGGCCCCAAAATTTCAGTTCCAATCTTTCTGTTGAAAAATAATGCATGGCTGCAGACCGGGCAAGGCCGCACATCAATGCGGCCTCTCCCTGTTGATAAGCCAATCAAGCCTCTTTTTTATCGAGCATTAACATCGAGTTGACTACAATTTCGGTGATGTAGTGTGTTTCCTTGTTTTTGTCTTCGTAGGTACGATTGGTCAGTTTGCCTTCGAGGGCAATTTCAGACCCTTTTTTCAGATATTTTTCGGCAATCTCGGCCTCTTTGCCCCAGGCCACAATGCGGTGCCATGTGGTTTCCGATTGTTTGTTACCGGCCTGATCGCGGTACACTTCGTTGGTAGCTACCGAGAAATTGGCGACCATGCGGCCATTGTCCAACTTTCTCATCTTGGGGGCATCGCCCAGGTGGCCGATAAGCCTGACACTGTTTCGTAATGCGTTCATGATTTTAATTTTTTAAATGATGAAACAAATAAAAGAACAACCCAAAGGTAGGGCGACCGCCAAAGCCGATTCGGGTGATAAACGGATGTTTCCGAAAATAAACGGTTACATCCGTTTGCATTCGGGTAAAATTTTGTATATTAGAGATATAATTCAAACGAAATAACTCAGCCTAAGCATGAAAGAAGAGCGATTTTGTCTGGAATGTGGCGATATTCTTCGCGGCAGAGCCGACCAGAAATTCTGCAACGACCAGTGCCGGAGTGCCTACAACAACCGCCAGTTTAGCGAGACGAACAATATGGTCCGCAACATCAACCGTATCCTGAGAAAAAATTACGCCATCCTGACCCTCCTTTCGCCCACCGACAAGAGCATGGTTTCGAAGGCCGATTTGACCCGTCATGGTTTCGATTTTGATTATTTTACCGGTATTTACACTACCCGCACCAACCGGGTTTACTATTTCTGTTACGACCGCGGTTACGCCGAACTGGAAAACAACAAACTGATACTGGTTAGGCGAACGCCGCCTGGCGAAAACCCTTCATCATCAGCGTCGGAAAAATAGCTATTTCAAAAAAACGGGTGGGAACACTATCTTTTTTGGGAAATTAACTGTTTACTGTTTGGCAGTGCGGTTTTATTCAAATTTCTTTGCATTGCCGTAACGCCGGCAAAGGTTCCGCAAGTCACGGACAGTTCCGGGAGTTGCGGGGCCAATGCAAGGTGAAAAGATTGAGTTATCGGAATATGAAGAAAGACAATAGTGCCGTAAAACAGGTAAAGCCAAATGTTTTTGAGCTGCTAAAGCCTTACGGCCGTACGATGCTGTTGTTGGTTGTTATGGCGCTGCTGGCCAACAGTATCAACCTGCTCCTGCCACAATTGATTGCCCGTGGGATTGACGATTATACTGCCGGACATTTCGATTTCGAAACCACCATCTGGCTTTTCGTGGGCGCATCGGCCATAATTTTTATTTTCACCTACCTGCAAAGCATTGTTCAAACCTACGCTTCAGAGCGGGTGGCTTTTGACCTGCGTTCGCAACTGTCGGACAAAATATCGGGACAAAGTCTGTCGTTTATCCAACAAGCCAATCCATCCAAATTGCTGACCAACCTCACCTCCGATGTCGATTCGATTAAAAGCTTTGTTTCGATGGCCGTGGTGACCATTATCTCGTCGGTTTTTCTGATTGCAGGCACCTGTGTGATGCTGATTCTTATCAACCTGCAACTGGCTTTAACCGTTATCGCCGTTGTTCCCGTTATCGGCGTGATTTTCTATCTGGTGCTGACCAAGGTAAAGAAGCACTTCAGGCGGGCAAGGGAAGTGGTTGACAAACTGAACAAGAACATCAACGAAACCATTATGGGTGCAGCCCTTGTCAGGGTTGTCGATGCGCAGCAATCGGAGAACCGGAAGTTTGAAGCGATCAACAGCGAAGCCCGGAGTATTGGCCTGACCATTTTACGCCACTTCTCGCTGCTGATTCCCACCATCATGTTTGTATCGAATATTGCCACGGTGACCATTTTGGCACTGGGCGGCCATTTTGTAATTATCGGCAAGATGAGCCTCGGCGAATTTGCCGCTTTCAACAGTTACCTGTTGTTGCTGATTTTTCCCATCCTGATGATAGGTTTTATGAGCAACCTGATTGCCCAGGCTTCGGCATCGTATGGCCGTATTTACGAAGTATTGCATGCCGAAGATTTTACCGATAGCGGTACGGTGACCGGAAAGCTGACTGGCCATATTGAGGTTAAAGAGGTTTCGCTCAGTTATGGTGACAAACCGGTCCTGAAAAATATTTCGTTCGGGATTAAACCCGGAAGCCGAACGGCTATTATTGGTCCGACGGCAGCCGGCAAAAGCCAGTTGTTGTACCTGCTCACCGGACTGCTCAAGCCCGGTTCGGGCGAAATACTTTTCGACGGCCATTCGATTGAGCGCTATCAGAAGGAAAATTTCCATCATCAAATTGGCATTGTATTTCAGGACAGCCCCATTTTTAACCTGACGCTTCGCGAGAACATTGCCTTTAGCGATAAAGTGACCGACGACTTTTTAGCCAAAGCACTGCGCACGGCCGAGATCGAATCGTTTACCGATACGCTGGGCGAAAAGCTCGATACGGTGGTTTCGGAACGGGGAACCACCCTCTCGGGCGGACAGAAACAACGCATCATGCTGGCCCGCGCGCTGGCGCTAAACCCGGAGATATTGCTGCTCGACGATTTCACGTCGCGGGTTGACCGCGCTACGGAGATGAAAATCCTGGCCAATCTGGGCAAGAATTATCCCGACCTGACGTTGATTTCAGTAACACAAAAGATATCGTCAGCAAAGCAGTTCGATCAGATTATCCTGCTGATGGAGGGGGAACTGATTGCCAGCGGCACACATCAAGAGCTGATGGATAGCTGTCCGGAATACATTCAGATTTATCAGTCGCAACGAAGTACGCAGCATTATGAACTATAACCTGCTCGATACCGGGGAAGAAAAAGGGCAGAAGAGTTCGACCTTCGCTGCCTTGAAGAAAATGTGGGGTTTGATACGCCACGAGAGAAGCACATTGTATTGGGCACTGGCCGCCATTACGATTAACTCGGCCATCAGCCTTACCGGCCCTTTTCTTATCGGTCATGCCATCGACACCTATATCCCGAAAAGCGATTACCACGGGCTATTGGTTTTCACGGCTATCCTGGCTGTTCTGTACCTTATTGCCTACGCTGCCAACTATTTGCAAATGCAGCTAATGGGGGGCATAGGACAACGTATGCTTTACAGTTTGCGCAATGGCGTGTTCCATAAATTACAAGAACTTCCGGTCGATTTCTTCAACCAGAATAAAGCCGGCGATCTGATTTCGCGCATCAGCAACGACACCGATAAGGTAAACCAGTTTTTCTCGCAGTCGCTGATGCAATTTATCGGAAGCCTGGTAGGCATGATAGGCGCAGGGGCCTTTTTGCTTACCATTAACTTCCAGCTTGGCCTGGCAGCACTCTGTCCGGCATTGGTAATTTGGATTTTTACCCAATTGATTTCACCACTGGTGAAACGCAGAAACGCGGCCAACCTGAAAAGCGTTGGCGAGCTAAGCGCCGAGGTGCAGGAGAGCCTCAACAATTTTAAAGTGATTATCGCTTTCAACCGACGCGACTATTTCAGGCAAAAGTTCGAAGAGGCCAACAGCGAGAATTACCGTACGGCACTAAAGGCAGGTATCCTCAACAATATTTTTCTTCCGGTTTACAGTCTGGCCTCCCATTTGGGGCAACTGGTCGTACTGACAATGGGGATATACTTGATTATCAAAGGAAGTTTTACCATTGGTGTGCTGATTAGTTTCCTCTCGTATGTGAACAGTTTTTACGGGCCGCTACGTTCGATGGCAACGCTCTGGTCGGGTTTTCAGTTGGCGATGGCCGCCTGGGACCGCATAGCCGGAATATTGTCGTTGTCGAATAACTTAGTGGTCAAAAAAGAGAGCGCTTGCGGAAGCGACACCGGGGCTTATATGGCTTTCAAAAATGTAACATTCAGCTATCCAAATGGGAAAGAGGTGCTGCACCATGTAAGTTTCGAACTGCAAAAGGGCAAAACCTATGCCTTTGTCGGCCCTACCGGAGGTGGAAAAACCACTACCGCTTCGCTGATTGCACGACTCTATGATGCATCGAAAGGGTTGGTTCTCCTCGATGGGAAAGATATCAGAAGCTATACGCCGGAAGAGCGTACCCGGAAGATTGGGTTTATCTTACAGGAGCCTTTCCTTTTTGCGGGAACGGTTCGCGACAATATCCTTTACGGCAACGAGCCACTGGCCCAACTCAGCAACGAGGAACTTTCGGAACGGATAGCCGAAGTTGGCCTCAACAGTTTGCTTACAAGGTTCGACGAAGGGCTCGATGCCCCGGTACAGACCAACGGCGATGGCATCAGCCTTGGGCAGAAACAGCTGATAGCCTTTATGCGGGCAGTATTACGCAAGCCGGAACTGCTCATCCTCGATGAGGCAACAGCCAACATTGATACGATAACCGAACAGCTGTTGGATGAGATTTTACAGAAACTGCCCCGGGAAACGACCCGTGTTATCATAGCCCACAGGCTCAACACCATAGAGAATGCGGATGAGATATTCTTTGTCAATTCGGGCAAAGTGATTCGTGCAGGCTCACTGGCCGATGCCGTCAATCTGCTGTTGCACGGCAAACGCGACAGTTAAGAAAAAGAGATTATTCCCGTTTAGATTTTCAGCTCCTCCCCTTCCGATTTGGCAATAATCACTGCCGCGCAGGTATCGCCATAGACATTGACCGTGGTTCGGAACATATCGAGAATACGGTCGACGGCCAGAATCAGCCCTATCCCTTCGAGCGGTAACCCAACAGCGTTGAGCACGACAGCCATCATCACCAGTCCGGCCATGGGGATACCTGCCGAACCAATGGCAGCCAACAAAGCGGTGAAGATAACAATCATCTGCTGGGCAAAAGTCAGTTCAATTCCATAAGCCTGAGCGATAAAGATAACCGCCACACATTCGTAGAGGGCAGTCCCGTTCATGTTAACCGTAGCTCCGAGCGGTAAGGTAAAGCTGGCAATCTTGTTCGAAACGCCATCTTTTTCTTCAACGGCTTCCATCGTTAATGGCAATGTGGCATTCGATGAAGAGGTGCTGAAAGCGGTTAACAGCGGGGTGGCCATATTCCGTAAATGCTTAACAGGATTTGCTTTCCCCAGTAATTTCACCGTAAGCGGCAAGATAATTAAACCATGTATAAAAAGGCCAAGCAGCACCGTAACGATGTAAAGGCCAAGCCGGCTCAGGATGGTTGTCAGGTTGTTGCCCAATTCGATTTGCTGCGCGATGACTTTGGCCGAGATACTAAAAATACCTATCGGGGTTAGTCGAATCACAAAAAGGGTGATTTTCATGATGACATCAAGTATCGCCTGTAGTATACCGGTCAGCAGGAGTCTCGGCTTCTCGTCGATTTTGGTCAGGAAAAAACCAAAGATGATGGCAAAGAAGATAATTGAAAGCATCTGCCCCTGCGAAAAAGCCTCAAAAATATTGGTCGGAACAATTTTGATCAAGGTTTTGCCAAAGCCTTCAGTTGCAGCGGGAATCCCTTCGACAGGTGTCATAAATCCCAGATCGGCACCTACACCGGGTTTTATGGCTTCTACCAAAAGATAACCGGTTACGATTGCCGCCAGTGTGGTAAGCACGTAATACCCCATTGTTTTGATTCCCAAACGGCCAAGGTTATCGGCGCTGCCCAGACTGGCCACACCGGTTATGATCGATGTCAGGATTAGCGGGACAATCACCATATTCAGTCCCCGCAGAAAAACTTCGCCAACCCAGTTGGTATATGGGGTAACTGAATGGAAAAAATAGCCGTAAAACCCACCCAATGCAAGCGCTATCAGAATCTGGTAATGAAGGGCAACTTTCAGTTTTGTTCTCATACAATCGGATGGTTTTTAATGGCTTTTCTTAATAGGGACAACGAGTATTTATCCGGCAAATTGCACTGGCTGACCCTTTTTATGATGTTGCAAAATAGTTAATATTTTATAAAAAACGATAGATTAGGTTTGTGTGCCAAACGGTGTTAAAACCAATGCAATCCGCACATTCGTAATTCGTATTCAATAATAACAACCGGCAATGCCGGGTTGGTGTATTGAACAAAAAATGATATATTCGCCATAAGTGCTTGTAAAACAGACGGCATTAAAAGTTCTGCACCGTAAAGTGAAAATAAGAATAAGCATATTAAACAATAGCTTTATATTGTTCCTTATATAAGTATCAATATGAAATTGAATTAAGATGGAACTTGTTTTACCTGTATTGGCCATTTTGATGACCGCAGGCATTGCGCCATTGCTGACGCGCTGGTTGGGCAATAAAACCGGCTATTGGCTGGCATTGTTGCCGCTACTTCTTTTCTCATTATTTTTCATGATGATCCCCGAAATTGGGCGTGGCGAAGTAAAGACATGGTCGATTAGCTGGGTTCCGGCCTTGAAAATCAATTTCTCTTTCTTTCTCGACGGTTTAAGCCTTTTATTCGCGTTGCTGGTCACCGGGATGGGGACGCTGGTGATGCTCTTCTCGGCCTATTATATGAAAAGTTATCAGCTGCGGGGCCGTTTCTTTGTCTATATTTTGCTCTTTATGGGTGCCATGTTAGGCCTTGTGCTCGCCAATAACCTGATAACGATGTTCCTTTTTTGGGAACTGACCAGTGTCAGTTCGTTCCTGCTGATTGGTTTTTTTCACGAGAAACCCGAAGCCAGAGCTGCCTCGCTTCAGGCATTGCTCATTACCGTTTTCGGAGGGCTGGCCCTGCTGGCAGCCATCGTCATGATAGGAATGGTTGCCGGAAGTTACGAACTGACCGACATTCTTTCGAGTAGCGAACTGCTGAAATCGAGCCATCTCTATTTTCCCATTATATTGACCATATTTCTGGCTGCGTTTACCAAATCAGCTCAATTCCCTTTTCATTTCTGGTTGCCGGGAGCCATGCAAGCCCCGGGCCCCGTTAGTGCGTATCTTCATTCGGCCACAATGGTCAAGGCCGGGATTTACCTATTGGCCCGGCTCACCCCTGCCATTGGGAACACCCCAGTATGGCAGGCTACGCTTATGCTGGCCGGAGCCATCACCATGATAGTGGGCTCATTCTTAGCCCTTACCCAAACCGACTTGAAAAAAATACTGGCCTACACTACCGTTAGTGCGCTTGGGATCCTGGTTTTGCTGGTTGGCCTGGGTACCGATTTGGCCATCAAAGCTGCCGTTATATTTATCGTTGTCCACTCGTTCTACAAAGGTTCGCTTTTCATGATTGCCGGGGCACTCGAAAAGACGCTGGGCACACGCGACATCCGTCAGATGGGCGGGTTATGGAAGATAATGCCGGTAACCACGGTTGCCACCATTCTCACCTTGCTGTCGATGGCCGGATTGCCCCCGTTTTTGGGGTTTATTGGCAAGGAAATTATTTACGATGCCAAAGTTCAGGCACCTGATGTCGCCAATCTTATCCTGATTCTGGTTGTTATTGCCAATTCGCTTATGGTGGCCGTGGCCACTATAATTGGTTATGCCCTTTTCTTTGGAAAGAAAAAGGAGACCCCTAACACGCCGCACGAACCTTCGTGGCCATTGCTTGCCGGGCCGGTTTTTCTGGCGGTTGCAAGCATGGTAATGGGTATCTTCCCCAATTTGCTGGCTTCGCCGATATTATCGCCGGCCGTATCGGCCATTAAAGCCGAAACGGTAACGCTGAACATCAAACTGTGGCATGGTTTTAATCTGGTATTGTTGCTGAGCATCTTAACGGTCAGCCTGGGGTTGCTGCTCTTTTTGTACCGAAAAAAGATTGTACCGGTTTTTATCAAGATTAATCAACGCCTTTTCAATGTCGAATTCTCAAAAGTTTTCAGCGGAGTGATTGACCGCTTTCTTTCGATGGCCAAAAACCAGACTGAAATTATTCAGCACGGACGACACCGCTACTACCTGATGCTTATACTGCTCACAACAGCGATTCTGGGTTGGAGCCAGCTGTTCAACTATGGGTTTAGCGTTATTCAAATCGACCTTGAGAGAGTCCCCTTCTATATGTTTGCCATTGTGCTGCTGATTATTGCTGCCACCATGTCGGCCGTAATCTCCAACTCGAGATTGGTTGCGCTGGTATCGCTTGGGGTTATCGGCTTTCTGCTTTCGTTGATTTTTATGCTTTACGGAGCTGTCGATGTGGCCATTACATTAATTATCACCGAAACGCTAATCGTGATTTTATTTATGATGATAATCTATCATCTGCCACCTTATATGGTAAATATTTCGAAGCCCAAAAGTCGAATACGGGATGCAATGATCGCGTTGATCTTTGGAGGCTTCATGACTACGATTGTACTGAAAGCCGAATCGTTCAGGCTCGGGGAGCCCATCAGCAATTTTTTTCTCGAAAAGAGCTTTACCGAAGCGCACGGACGAAATATCGTCAATGTCATTCTGGTCGATTTTCGTGGGCTGGACACATTTGGCGAGGCCATAGTGCTGGTGGTAGCTGCTATTGGCGTTTTCTCACTGTTGAAGTTAAATCCTAAACGAAGAGTAAGATGACCCATTCCAATATATTCAGGACAGCTTCAGGGAAACTGGTTCCCGTTTTGGTTCTGTTGAGCCTGGTGGTACTTTACCGCGGACACAATAATCCGGGGGGAGGTTTTATTGGCGGATTGCTGGCCTCATCAGCCTATATTTTGTATGCAATGGCTCATGGGGCTAAAGCAGCTCGACGAAAGCTGAAACTAACGCCTCACGGACTGATGGCAAGCGGGCTATCTGTCATTCTGATATCGACCCTTTGGGGAATCGTTGCCGGTAAAAGTGCATTGACCGGATTGTGGGTTGATATCGACCCGCCACTGCTGCCAGCCATTCATCTGGGTACACCAATGTTATTCGATTTTGGGGTTTATCTAACTGTTATCGGGGTTTTATTGTTGATTATGTTTTCGATTATGGAGGAAAAATAAATGGAACTGTTATTGGCCATCGTGATAGGATTACTCTATTCGGCAGGGGTTTACCTGCTTTTACGCAGAAGTATTGTAAAACTAATTCTGGGTCTGGTATTTTTCAGCCATGCCACCAACCTGTTGGTTTTTCTGGCCGGTGGACTGTCGAAAGTGCGCCCGCCATTTGTGGCAGCAGGTAAAGAAGTGGCCGATGCAGGGGTTGCCGATCCGCTTCCGCAGGCATTGCTGCTTACAGCATTGGTCATTGGGTTTGGAATTACTGCATTCGCATTGGTTTTGATTTATCGCTTTTATAAAACAACCGGAACGATTGATCTGGACGAAGTGAAGGAAAAATAAAATATGGACAGATTTCAACTGATACTTCCACTGGCATTGCCGTTACTGGCCATTATTCTGAGCCTCATTTCAATACGAAAATTGAAGTTCAGGCAGATAGTTGGCGCCGTATCGACAGCCGCACAGCTGGCTGTTGCCATCTGGATTATCGCGACCGTCGACCGCGAAGGGATTGTTGTTATGCAAGCCGGAAACTGGCCTGCCCCTTTTGGCATTACGCTGGTAGCCGATATGTTTAGTGCCATTATGCTGGTGTTCTCCGGTCTGATTGGCTTCACCGTTACCATCTACTCCATCGCCTTTGTCGATCGGAACCGGCAACGATTTCACTATTATCTGCTTTGCAATGCGTTGTTGCTTGGGGTAAACGGGGCCTTCCTTACCGGCGATGTTTTTAACCTGTATGTTTGGTTCGAAATGTTGCTTATTTCGTCGTTTGTGCTGATTACACTTGGCAGCGAACGGAAGCAACTGGAAGGGGCAATCAAATATGTGACCATTAACCTGGTTGCTTCGATGATTTTTCTGGCCGCCGCCGGATTGCTTTACGGAAAAACAGGAACCCTGAATATGGCCGATTTGGCGTATAAACTGGCCAATAACCCATCACCGGTCATCAATAGTTCAGCCATGCTTTTTCTGGTGGCATTCGGTATAAAAGCGGCTGTCTTCCCATTTTTTTTCTGGCTTCCGGCCTCTTACCACACTCCTCCGGTTGCTGTCACCGCACTTTTTGCCGGACTATTGACCAAAGTTGGGGTTTATGCGATGATTCGCTTCTTCGTCCTCTTCTTTAACCACGATCAGGTTTGGAAAGAGATTTTTCTTGTACTGGGGACATTAACCATGGTTATCGGGGCCATTACCGCCGCCTCACAGTACGATATCAGGCGTATATTGTCTTTCCATATCATTTCACAAATCGGGTACATGATTATTGGACTGGGCTTTTTCACGCCATTGGCTATCGCCGGTGCCATCTATTTTATGGGGCATAATATTGTGGCCAAAACCAATACCTTTCTTATTGGCGGGATTATTCAGCGCCTGAGAGGCAGCTACGACCTGAAATCGATTGGCGGGCTTTATCAGAGCCATCCGTTTACCGCGCTTCTTTTTATTGTTCCTGCCCTTTCGCTGGCCGGAGTACCGCCACTTTCGGGGTTCTTCGGAAAATTTGTCCTGATTAAAGCCGGATACGATTCGGGAAATTTTGGGGTAGCATCGATTGCTTTGCTGGTTGGACTGGTCACTCTTTTCTCGATGATTAAGATATGGAACGAAGCATTTTGGAAAAAAGAACCGCAGCAGGCTTCCATTCAACCGGTTCCGCTTGTTTCGCATAAAAAGGTTTTGCTCTATACGCCGGTTGTAATACTGGCCGTATTAACCATTGTGATGGGTATCTTTGCAGGTTACTTCTTCCGCTTTGCGACAGTAGCAGCCGAACAACTGACCGATCCGTCAGCTTACATTCGTGCGGTCCTTGGAATATAAAATATATCGAAGATGAAAATAATCAAGAAGATAATCGTTGTAACCGAGTTTTTCTTTTATTACCTGAAAGAGCTGATCAAAGCCAATTTGATTCTTTCGTACGATATTCTGACCCCCACCAATTTGATGAAACCCGGAATTGTTGAGATTCCGCTCGACTTAAAAACGGACAACGAAATCATTACGCTGGTCAATCTGGTTACGATGACCCCAGGTAGCCTGAGCCTCGATATCTCGGAGGACAAGACCCGTCTCTATGTACATGTGCTTTATCTCGACGATGCCAGTAAATTTAGGGAAGAGGTCAAATCGGGTCTCGAAAAAAGGGTAAAGGAGGTTTGGTCATGAGCCACCATTCGACAATTATTGAAACGGCAGCCTATATTTCGATGTCGCTGCTATTGGTTGCGCTTATCCTCGGTTTCTGGCGACTGCTCAAAGGTCCCACTCTAGCCGACAGGGTTTTGGTACTCGACCTTATCTCTTTTATCGTTATTGGAATGACCATTGCGCTGGCTGCCACCAGTGGCGAGGTTATCTATCTCGATGCAGCAGTGGTGCTGGCACTAATTTCGTTTATGGGAACTGTTGCTTTTGCCCAATTCTTAAAAAAAAGATACTATGATCGCTGAATGGATATCCGCAATATTGATGGTCCTCGGAGCCATTTTTATCCTGCTTTCGGCATTGGGGGTGCTTCGTTTTCCCGATTTGTACAGTCGTATGCATGCAGCGACAAAAGCCTCATCGTTTGGGGTTGCTTTAATGCTGATCGGCATTTCGATATGGATACCAACCCCTTACATCATTATCGAAGCCCTGCTGATTATACTCTTTATCTATATAACCGCACCAATCGCCTCACATATGATTGGCCGCGTGGCGCATCTGCTCAATATTAAGGTTGGCAGCGAAGACTGTATCGACGAACTGGAACAGGCTATTTTATGTAACAGCGAAGAAAAAGAACCTGAAACCGGTGTTGATCAATAAATTCACAATTACCCTACATATTTTATACAAATTGTCTCGCTAAACATTATTATTGATATTACATTTGGGCAACAATCCACTAAATTATCGACTTATGAGTTGCAAAAATGTATGGCTGTTCGCTTTGATAGTTACAGCAGCCGGATGTCAGGAAACCACAACGCCAACTTCGGCCGGAATTTTTTCCACCTTAGCAGATATTGGCAAAATAGCCCACAAAGGATCAGTTGTTTACAACGACTCGCTTCAGGAATATACCATTAAGGGAAGCGGCGAGAATATGTGGTTTCAGGAAGATGCCTTTTATCTGGCTTCGCTTAACATGAAAGGCGATTTTATTCTAACCACCAATTGTCGCTTCGAAGGGGAAGGAAAGAATGCACATCGAAAAATGGGACTTATCATTCGTGAAGGCCTCGAAACCGATGCCCGTTATGCCGATGCAGCCGTTCATGGCGACGGGCTTACTTCGCTTCAATACCGTGACACGGTCGGTGCAAATACCAAAGAGGTCAAAGCCGAATTAATAGCACCGGATATTATTCAACTTGAACGAAACGGAAGCTCGGTGATTATGCGGGCTGCGAAATGGGGCGAGCCATTACAGGAAACCGGCCGTATCGAATTATCATTCGGCGACTCGGTTTACGCCGGCATATTTATTTGTTCGCACGAAGAATTTTTCTCCGAAACAGCCCGTTTCAGCAATTTCAGGATTGATATCCCGGCAGCAGAAGGGGTTGACGGGTATAGGACACCATCGGCCAGCCGAATCGAAATAGTGGATATCGAAACCGGAGTACGACGGGTAGTCTATGCCACATCCGATCACATCGAAGCCAACAATTGGTCGGCCGATGGCAAATATCTTATCTACAATTCCAACGGGTTACTCTATAAATTTCCGCTCGACACAAAGATTCCGGAACAAATACCCACCGGCGATGTGGTTAAAAATAACAACGACCATGTTTTGTCGTTCGACGGGAAAATGATTGGTATTTCAAGTTCAACAAAAGTAGCCGACGGCCGTGAAGGCTCTATGGTCTATACTGTACCGGTTGAGGGAGGGATACCGAAAGCCATTACGCCCAATATCCCTTCTTACTTTCATGGCTGGTCGCCCGATGGGAAAACGCTGGTTTACTGCGCCGAACGCAATGGAGATTACGATGTATGGGGAATCCCCTCCGAAGGTGGTGAGGAGTTTCAGTTGACCCGTTCGCCCGGCCTCGACGATGGCCCCGAATATTCGCCCGATGGAAAGTACATCTATTTCAATTCCGTTCGATCGGGATTGATGAAAATCTGGCGAATGGCCCCCGATGGCTCAAATCAGGAACAGGTGAGTTTTGGTCCTTACAACGACTGGTTTGCCCATATCTCGCCCGACGGGAGTCAAATGATTTATATTTCGTACCCCGAAACGGTACCTCCCGGTTCGCATCCGCACAATCAGCACGTGATGCTTCGTTTGCAAAAGGTCGACAGCCGCGAATCGAAAGTTGTCGCATCGCTTTACGGTGGCCAGGGAACTCTAAATGTACCTTCGTGGAGCCCTTGCGGGAAATATGTTGCATTCATGTCGTACACTTATGGCGATCCAAATCAATAAAATATTGCTCTCGTTAATTTTGATTTTCCTTTCGGGAACATTGGCCCCGGTATTTGGACAAGCTGACGAAATTATCGTCAACCTTCAGATGACCGATCGGAACTATGTTCCCGGAGGGTTAATCCGATTTGATTTTGGAGCCACCAATCAATCCCAATCGGCCAAAGCATCAACAATACCTCTCGAGATACGGGATCAAACAGGAAAGGTTGTTTGGAATAATTTAATCAATATTGAGGCCGGAGCCAATCATCCGGTTAAGCTATCGCTTATGGCCAACGCTCCTTCGGCAGGCGGGAGTTATATCCTCACAATCAACGGCAACAATAATCGTTTCGCCCATCCATTACCTGCCATACCATTCTTCGTAACCGAACCTGCAAAACCGAAATTATTGGCTAAGATTCTGGTCACGGTTCCCGAGGGCGAAACCGAGTTGCATCATTTTGTCGAGAAATGGGCAATTGAGGCACCCTCTATCTCGTGGGGGCAAATAGTGCTGTGCGGTAAAAAAACATGGCAAAACTATATCCGTGGAGAAAAAGAGACAATTAATTTGATTGAACGAGCATTAAGACGAAGCATGACTGTTATATTTCTCGACTTTCAGCCACTTGGGGCAAATGGTGAATCAGCAACGGTTACTTTGCCGTTATCCGTTTCAGCGTCACCTGACAGTGAATACGAGCCAGGCGAGATAGTTCAAATAGCCAATAAAGAGATGTTGTTTAATATGCCTGCTGACCAGTTCGGGCAATTGAATGGCCTTAACGGAAATATTTGTCACACCACGGGTTTCAGGGTAAAAGGAAACAAAATCGATATCGAGCCGCTAATCAAATCTGAAAAGAGAGAGAAAGTTGCACCTGTGGTTAAAATTGCTGCCCAAAATGGGAATGGGACCATTGTGCTTTGTGGAATCTTAACGGAAGGCCGCCTTGACGAAAGCGTAAAAAAACTGCGCAATCAACCGGAACTGTCAACTTACGACCCGGTTGCCGTTCAGTTTTTACTTAATCTGATTGCCGCTTCGGTGGACAAAAATCTACTTTGAAACCAATCGCAATAAATCTTATCGATTGGGAAATTGATAGGGTTTATCGAACCGTTTTTTGTAGGCTCCGTTTTTCTTCAGGTTCATATTCCAGTAGAAGTTAGACCAACCCAAACAATTCATTATATTAACAACCCAAAGTGTAACTTTTGACAACTGATAAGGTTTGTGCATCGACTTGACAATATCGTACGAAAACCTTCCGGTTGTAGCGAAACAAGCGCCTAACTCAAAAAAGTTACGGAAGATTTTACGGGTCATTATTGGTGGCTGAACCTGAATCCCTTCTACCCCACCTTTAATAACTGTTCCCAGATACTCGCCCCCAAGCCGCCTGACCAGTTTATCGAGATAGCGCTCAATCCAAACGGAATGAATGATTTCAGGGAAACCAGATTGTACAATAAAACCAATCTTTTTGTCCGAACACTTTTCAAGATAAATCTGCTCAAAAAAAAGTTTTACAATGGCGGGCATCGATGAGGTGTAAAGCGGGAAAATAAGAATTACGGTATCGGCTTCTCTCCAAATTTCCAAATGTTTACTCATCTGCCGTACATTCGCCAGAAAACATACGGGAACTTCATCTTTCCTGACCGAAGCAAACCCCATCAGAAAATGGTCGGTAAGCAGTTTTGAATTGCTGTTCCGGTTTCGGGGCGAGCCATTAAAAATGGCTAATTTCATTGCAGATTTCATCTATCGTATCCTCTTCTGTAAATTTGATAAACTTTAAATCGCTATGAAAGTTAAGGGCAAAACGCCGGTATAGATCCTCGACAATCTCCAAGTCTTCTTCATCGGTATCAGCCTCCTTCTTTATCAATAATCCAAACGAAGGATAACGATTGTATCGTTTTCGGTGTTGCATCTCGCCCTTCACAATTTGAAAGTAGGGATGCAAAAGGAGAACAAAACGGTCGTTTATCTTTTTGAGCGCCGAACTTGTGAAACCCGCAATTAACGGTGAAGCGAAAATCAAAAAGTCGGAAGCCATTACCGAAGCAAAGATTGCAGGAGCATCGTCGTTAATGGCACAAATACCCGGCGTTTTCCACCAACAACTCCAACAGCCTGTACAATACTGAAGATTCATCGATGAAAGATGGTAATAATCAACAATATGACTTTCGCCAAGTTTGATTGTCAACGCTTTCGTATAAACTGAGAAATCGTCTGACCATCCATTCATACTTCCATCTAAAACCGTGATTCTCATCAACCTGACATTTTAATATCAATTAAATGGCTTAAAGTTAGGATATTTTTACGGGGCAATCGGAAACTTCGATAAATTAGCCTCAGCAAATTCAACATTTTTAACACCTTTATCGATGATTTTTCCCATTTTTGAGGCTCAACATTTTGATAAAAACAATTTTGGCGTTGCATTAGCCAGAGGCGAATATGCCAATTGCACCTTCAATGGGTGTGATTTTGCAGGGGGCGATTTATCGGGCTTTAAATTTCTCGAATGTCAGTTTGCAGATTGTAACCTGAGTATGGTTAAGCTGGTTGGGACCGTTTTCGGGGATGTGCAATTTACCAACTGCAAGCTGATCGGCACACAATTCGATTCGTGTAACAAGTTTGGTTTCAATGTTTCTTATCTGCAATGCAACCTTTCTCATGCTTCGTTTTATAAATTGCCAATGAAAAAGAGTTGCTTCAGGGATTCGAACCTTGAAGAGGTCGATTTCACGGAAGCCGACCTCAGCCAGGCAACATTCGATGGATGCAACCTCAGCCGGGCAATATTTGAACAGACCCGTCTCGAAAAGGCCGATTTTCGGAAAGCCATCCACTATTCTATCAATCCGGCAAATAATAAAATAAAGAAGGCGCAGTTTTCGCTCGCCGGCCTGCCGGGATTACTGGCCGACTACGATATTTTCATTGAGACATAAACGGTACAACAGCAAATGATAACAGGTTATAAAGGAGTTATCTTCGATTTTAACGGAACACTATTTTGGGATACGGCGCTGCACAACCAGGCGTGGGATATTTTTCTCGAAACACATGGCATCCACCTAAGCGATGAGGAAAAAGATAAACGGATGCATGGCAAAATGAACCACGATATACTGCGTTCTATTCTGGATAAACCATTGTCGAACCGCGAGATGGAGAAAATGATCCTGGAGAAAGAGGGTATTTATCAGCAAATCTGTCGTAAAAAAGCATTGGGGCTGGCACCCGGAGTAGAAAAATATCTCAACTTTCTGAAAATAAACAATATCCCCTTTACCATTGCAACGGCATCAGGGATTGAAAACATTGATTTCTATTTCGATTATCTGCCGCTGGAACAGTGGTTCGACCGTAAATTAATTGTGTACAACGATGGCTCGTTTCCCGGGAAACCGGAACCCGATATTTTTTTGATTGCAGCCCGAAGATTGGCACTTCCAATCGAAGACACCATTATTTTCGAAGATTCTTTTTCGGGGATTAAAGCTGCTGAACAGGCACGGGCAGGAAAAATAGTCATTGTCAATTCTTCTGGCAACGACTACTCCGCCTACCCGCATCAAATCATTAACAATTTTGACATAATAACTTAATTCACAATAGGAATCTAGATTTTCGCATTGCTTTAACCACTACAATAGTACAATATAAAAGGCTACGCTACTTTATCCGAAATTATTCCAAAAGCGAATAATTAATCTTTTAGACAACGGACTGATATTCCATATCGTTTGTTAAAAATAGTTCTGAAAACATCACTATCAGAATAACGCATGCTCCGTTCCCAGGAATTGTCAACATCGAATTCCGTCGCGCTCCACCAATAACCAAATTCGCCAAAAACCGCAAACTCACCATCTCCATCACGTTTCCCGCCGGGAAGTGCGGTAAAACCAGTTTCATTCGTACCTTGACCAGATTCATCCCAAATTCCACTGTCAGCTTTGAGCATATCGCCGGCATTCATCTCTCCGCCTAAAAAGTCAGTTAGGGCCGTCCAATCTTCATCGTCCGGAACATGCCAGCCCAACGGGCAAAGTTTATTGGAATTTACTGAGTACCAGTTGTACAAAGCCCCATATTCTTTCTTAAATGTTACATCATTATGATACCAACAATACCCGGCATTTTCACCTTTGCCCCATACACTATTGTCAACAATCAAAGGAATTGACTCCCCGTCATTGTATTTTGTAGTTCTAAGATTTTCAGTCATCCACTCCTGAGAGCCGATTTTAACCGTTTTATATATATTGCCTTCAATATCTTTAACCACCTGCGAATAACACGTTGACAATGAAGAAATCAGCAGGCAAGTAATTATAAACACTCGTTTGGTTCTCATTTGATCCCGGTTTAATGCTGGTTCTGTATTATAAAGAAATTTCAATCACTATTTCCCCTGAATTTTCACGCATCGAACCAAAAGCCCCCATTTAAATTCCGTTGGAGCAGCTTCTGGCTGAAGATTTCCCAATGCAAACATGGTTACACGGGCAGAAGTATCATCGAATGCCGTTGATGACCACCACATGGATGCCAAATCGACAAAATCAAGTCCTAAATAGCTAATCATCCCAATCATATCTATATTAAACCCCAGCGACTCTATCTTAACGTATGCCTGCTCTTTGCCACCCAAAAAATCAACCAATTTCTGCCAATCGGCTGTTGAAGCGATACTCCAGCCACTTGGTGCCAATCCTCGCTTATCGTTTACCGCGTACCAATTGTAAAAATATGCCCCTGTTGCCGTTTTGTAACAGGCAGGTTTTTGCTCATCGCCTGCCGCTGAAAATTCATCAATTGTTTTTGCCTCTAACAACGGATCCCCATTGATGAAACGTACAACGTCCAAATCGTATTTCATCCAGACCTGCTCCCCTATTTTGACTGCATTTTCCTGGGCATAGATTGTTATTCCCAAAAGCATCAAAACAACAGCAAGCGTTAAACTTCTTTTCATCTCTATTTTACTTTATAAATTTTGAAATTCGATTTCTCCAGTTTATAAAACATCTCGGCATTTTCACCAAAATGGTCATTAGAGTCAAAAATCAGATAAGCATCATCGGTTCCCCGAACGGCCATCGCATCAAGATCGATTGAAGCAAATTTATCGAACTTAAATTTCTCGGGATCTCCATCGATGATAATGGCATAGTCCTCGTAAAGGTTAAGTGGGTTAACATCCAAACTATAGGTAGGCGGGAAATATGGAATATTCTTAATCTCAAGCCTTCCCTCAACTTTTGCGGTTTTGCTGTCAATCTTGATAATCCCATTATCACAATTCACAATAATTTTCTCGTTTTCAGGGAAATAAAACATTCGCCAGGCATCTCCGAGTTTTTCTTTCGATACCGGTGTACTGTTTAATATATTTCCTGTTTTGGGCTCGATAATAAAGAAATTCTTATCGGTTGCGCAAAACAGCTTATCACCGATGAGTTCCATCCCAGCCACATATCCGAAATTGTCTTTAGCCTCTTTCCCAATGGTTTCGTTACTCCAAACCACCTTGCCCGTGGCTGCATTATAAGCGATAATCCCATATTTATCTTTGTTGTTATATTCATGATTGTAAATTGTTGGGCCACTACTCTGTACATGGCCAACACATTTTATGGCATCGCCCCCATGAACCATAATTACCAATCCGTCAGCAGCAATTAATGTAGGAATCTTCTGAGCGTCAGGATATTTTTCTGAATCCCAAAGTTTTTTGCCCGTTTCAGAATCGTAACACGAGACGATATTTTTAATCTTGTTCACAACAAAGGTTTTGCCGTCAGCCATTTCGGGACTTGGCGCGGGGAATGGTGTTAGAACAACTTTAGTCAGCGAATTTTTAATCTCGCTTGTCGAAAAATAGGCTTCCCAAAGCATCTCCCCATTATCTACATTAAGCACAGTCAACCCTGAATTATTATTTAGGTTTGGTTCATGTTCAACAAAAAGTTTTCCGTCGGAGTATAGCATTTTCACCAGAGGAGAGTAATCAACCATGTCAAAAGTGTAGGCTATTTTATATTGTTTACTCCATAGTAATTCGTTGGTTTTGGCATCGTACCCTTTGAAATACATCTTCCATTTGGGCATTGCGGTCCCAACCATGCTCAGAAAACGATTGGTTTCTCCCTGCATCAGCACATACATATTTTTATCGGGGATATCGATAATGGTGGCATGCAAGCGGTCTGCCATAAATTTTTTCTTGTTGAAATATGGCTCAATATCGGTCACCTCTTTCCCGTCAGTCGTGGTAAAATAAGCTTCATCTTCTTTTCCCGTAACTATTTTCACAAGATTATAATAGTTCATAATAAAGCAGTTGAACTCCTTCGATTTTCCGGTCAGATTGATCGGCTTCGTCCAGATTGTTTTTCCAGTGGTTACATCAACCAAATCGACACTCTCTTTGGTTGGCAGCAACACGCTGTTGGTTTCTTCGTCGTAATAATTGCTAAAACCATACGAAAGTTCGTACTGGCCAAAATCTGAAACATATTTATCGCTGGTCCAAAGCTGTTTGCCGGTTTTTCCATCTATAAAATATTTCGTTGCCACTCCTTTCTTGGTGTCTTCGTCGAACAGTAAAACAACATTGGCCGTTTTGTTCCAAAATTGGTTAGAGAATTTTTCGTTTTTAAATTCCTTTTCGAAGTTGATATGCCAAAGAATCTTTCCGGCAATACCATCCATCATCAACATCTCTTCTTTGGTTGAACAAAGGAAGAATTTAAAATCGGAAGTGTGTTCGTAATATTTCTGTGTGGCCTCGAAAGGCATCTGAATGCTCTGTATCTCCCTGAATGTTGCATCCTTGGCATACAATGCCGAAAAAGCTAAAAGAATGAATATTAATGCAAGAGCAAATTTTTTGCCGGTCCTTAGGAACTGAGCAAATCTGATAAGCTGATTTTTTTTCATAGCAGAAAAGTTTTTTGGTATTATTGATTCCCCCCAGTTTTTAACTGACGACTGGTCGTAACAAAATTGGCCCAAATGGTCGAGGCCGTCAATCGCATTTTTGTGTGATTTTTCTATCTTTCTTGGCTAAGAGTGACGGCCGGTTGTTTTGTTGACAGCCTCTATACGACTGTTTACCTGAAGCTTTTCGTAAATCTTTCGGATATGGCTTCTCACCGTATCCATACTAATAAAAAATGTATCGGAAATCTCCTTATAGCGCAAACCTCTGGCCAATGCCTGAAGTATCTCATTCTCGCGGGCTGTTAGCAAAGCCACGTGCGGATTGGCTTTAGCAATGGCTGTTTTCTGCATACTGGTAATTACCTTGCGGGCAATCAACGGGCTCATTGGCGAGCCTCCACTATAAACACTTTCAATGGCCTCGAAAATTCCTGATGGTGATGTCTTTTTTAACAAATAACCAGTAGCGCCCGCCTTTAACGACTCAAAAACAGACTCATCATCTTCGAAAACCGTAAACATGATATATTGAATATCTGGGTAGAGTGGTTTGGCTCTTTTCAAACAATCGATTCCACTGATTCCCGGAAGATGAATATCAAGAATAACAACATCGGGCAAATGTGATGCAAAACAAGCAAGATAATCCTCGGCAGTACCATAATCCCCTACCAAACAGTAGGAACTGTCTGATTTTAATAATTCTGAAATCAACGTTCTGGTTTCACAATCATCTTCGACTATCGAGACCTTGATCATTAGCCTATTTTTTACAATGTTACACCAATCTGTGTTAGATGGCAATCGCATTTTTGTGCGATATCAATAGGAATGACAACTTAATGCCACTGTCGTTCCTTTTCCTGGAGTACTCTCAACCAATAGTGCCGAACCGATAATCTCGGCTCGGTGTTGCATCGAATGGATTCCGCAACCAAACTGACGAATGCTGGCCAAATCGAACCCGATACCGTTGTCTGTTACTTTCAGTTGCAATATTCTATCTTCGGCCTTAACAGAAATCCATAACATCGTTGCCTTACTGTGCTTAACAGAATTATTTACAGATTCTTTGATTATCAGGAAAATATTATGGCGAATATCTGGCTTCAGATTCCAATCCGGGACAGGTTCAGGAAAATCGAAAAGAACCTGAATCGGGATCTCATCGATAAATTCAGAGATAAAAGTTCGTATATAGCTCAGAAGGCTGGCCAGATTATCGTGTTGCGGATTTGTGGCCCAGATTATTTCTGCAAAGTTATCAACCAACGATCGCGATGAAGCAGTTATCAAATCGAGACGACCCGAGATATCCTGTTTTTTTTGCAGATCGAGTTTTGCCAGCTCACCCATCATCGATATTTTGGTGAGTGTGGCTCCGGCACTGTCATGCAAATCACGAGAAATTCGTGCCCTCAATGCATCAATCTCCTGTTTACGGCGAATCGCTTCCAATCTTTTTTTCACTTTTCGATTAATCAAACTCCTGACCAACAGAAACATAACGAATAATCCAGCCAACACAAGGAGCGAAACAAACCAAACAGTCCGCCAGAATGGAGGGGAAATGACAATTTTTAATAGCATTTTTTCTTCGCTCCACATCTTATCGCAGTTTGAACCTTTCGCCCACAACTGAAACTCGCCCGGGGGTAAGTTGTTGTATCGGATCGAACTTCGGCTACCAGTGGCTATCCACTGGTTATCGTATCCCTTCAGGAAGAAAGCAAACTCGTTTAAATTTGGATTTGTCAATTCCAAGGCTGCAACCTCAACAGAAATAAAATTCTGGTCATAGGTTAGTTTAACCTCCTGTTTTTGGATTTCGGGAGCAAAAATTTCGTTGTCGCCTATCACCGTAAAACTGGTCAAAACAATGTTTGGAAGACGCTGATTGGTTTCGATACTTTCAGGGTTGAAATAATTGAACCCATTAATCCCGCCGAAGTACATGGTTCCATCGTTGGCGTAAAAAGAGCCACTATTAAATTCCTCTGATTGAAGTCCATCACTTAAACGATAATTGATAAAAAGATTTTTGTCGGGTAAGAATTTCGAAAGGCCATTGTTGGTTGACAGCCAGAGATTTCTATCGCTATCCTCCAAAATTCCATAAATATTATCACTAACCAGACCATCATTTCCAGTGAGCAGTTGAATGAACTCACCGGCCCTGTTCAGCTTCATTAAACCATAGTCGGTTGCAGCCCAAACATTTCCCGCTTTGTCGTGAAAAAAACTTCTGAAGAATACATTTCTGTACTTATCGGGCAAGGGTGACTTTTCGACAAACTTCAAACGATTGTTTTCGAAAACCATAATGGCAAAATCTTTATCCATCAAACCGGCAAAAAGCGTATCGCCACCAATGTTTACCATGCTAATAATTCGTTTAGGAAAAGAATCGATAAGACAACTTACCGGTTTTCCGGATTGATCCCGATCAAGTAACAGGGCAAAACCTGCTCCTGCAGCTAGATATTTACCATTAGTGAGCATCTCAACAGACCATATCCTTCGACTATTAAACCAGCGATGCGATGTGACATCAGTTACCAACTCCGCATAATCCTGCTGTGGATAGCAAATAACGGCACCATTACTGGTAATGGCCAATATCCCGCCACTCGGCCAGGGCTTTAAAATTCCAATGGTATTCTCAGGGGATTGGGATGTCGTTCCACAACCAATTTCTTGAAATGTGTTATTATCGACATCAACCTCAAAAAGGCCATTGTTGTATGTTCCCACATACAATCTCCCATCGCTGGTTTTCAGGAAACTGCGAATAAAGTTGATTTGATTTCGATTAGCTGAACTAAATCGAAACAGTGGAAATTTATTGAGTGACAGGTTAATCTTGAAAAGACCGTTACCGTCGGTTCCCACCCAAACATTTTCATCTCTGTCGCAATATATCCTGCTGATTGAGGTTGGATAAAGGCCTGTTTCTGCATCACTGTTATAAACAAATGATTGAAGTACGTTGAAATGGTTGTCGCAAACCAGCAATTGGTTATTTTGAAAACCTATCCACCATTCTCCCTTACTGTCGCGACTGAGCCCCTCTAATTGGGCTACCGGGTTTTCAACCGGCAAGCGAATCTCGGTATAACTGTTCTTCACCGGATTATACAGAAATAGCCCCCGGTTGGTTCCCATTAGAAGTTGATTTCCATCTGTTGTAAATAACTCAAGAAGAGCATCAAAACTAATTTGAACATCGAAAAAGTCAATCTTTTCCGTTTTCTTGCAGAACCGAATCAGCGTGCGTTTGCCATAGGCAAACAACCAACAATATTCACCATCGCTGGCAGTAATATTGGTAACCGACTGACACTTATCGGTTTTTAGAACATTCTCAATTTGGCCGGTCTGAATGTTCACTTTAGAAATCCCAGTTTCACCATCGGCAAAAAAAAGCCATTCTGTGTCACTATAAAATGGAATATACCAATTTTTTTTATTCGGAATAGGATATCGTGCCACATTACGAATCGACGAATTTTCTGATTGCCAAACATCTAACCCCAACTCAGTTCCAATCCAGATATTTCCCTCGTTGTCCTCATGCAGCCATCTGACATAATTATCGGAGATTGAATTTTTTGAATCGGGATGACTTCTAAAACTAACAAAATTAGTTCCATCGAACCTACTTAGCCCTCCGCAAGTGCCTACCCATAAAAATCCGGTTTTGTCACGCAGAACGCAATTAACAGTACTCTGTGGCAATCCTTCGATGACGGAATATTGCGATATTGTGTTTTGTGGAATTTGAGCAAATCCCACTGTTGATTGGAGAAATACGAATATAATAAAACTTCGGGTAAGTAAACCTAATTTTGCCCCTTTTCGCTTAATCATCTCGAGTTCGTATCACTTGCAAAAATTAACAAAAAGTTACTAATTGTCAAATAAAACCCATAAAGAAATTCCTTTCAACGACGTTTTTATTAATAATTGTCGAAAAATCAACAAATACAGGATTATCTTAGCACCCCTGATTCGGATGGGGCTTTGAAAATGCCGTGTGTAAAAAAAGGGGATAAAAATCCTGACAAAATGTAAAAAACAATCAAACATTGTGTTAATTTCACGAAGTTTGAAAAATCGGTTATTATTAACTAAATCTTAAACAATTAAAGTAAACTGCAAATGGCACGACGAATTATTGGTATTCACGAGAAACTTCCAGTTCTTGAGAGCTTACCGCTCAGCTTTCAGCATTTGACGGCGATGTTTGGGGCCACCATTTTGGTTCCAATCCTGTTGGGTGTCGATCCGGCAATTGCGCTTCTGATGAATGGCATCGGAACGCTCATCTACACTTGGGTAACCAAAGGTGGAATCCCCGCTTATCTGGGTTCGAGTTTTGCGTTTATAGCCCCTTCGCTGCTTATCATCAGCTCTTACGGTGGTTTCAACCATGCTCAGTCCGGATTTATTTTCTTCGGACTTTTTTTTGTCATCATCTCATTCGTTGTCAAGAAATGGGGGATCAAATGGATTGATGTCGTTATGCCACCGGCAGTAATGGGTGCAGTTGTAGCTATTATCGGCCTCGAACTTGCACCTGTTGCCGCTCAACAAGCCGGTCTTGCCCCGTGGCCTACCTCTACCGGCAATGTTGTTGCTCCCTTTGTGATGGATACCAATACAGTAATTGTCTCCATGTTCACGCTTTGTGTCGGAATCATTGGTTCAGTCATGTTCCGTGGATTTATGGCTGTTATTCCTATTCTTTTCGCCGTTATTGCCGGATATTTACTTGCGCTGGCTATGGGAATGGTTGACACGGCCGCTATTGGCAATGCAGCCTGGGTCGCTTTGCCTAAATTTCATGCGCCTGTTTACGATTTGAATGCCATTATCATTATCGCTCCGGCCTGCATCGTAGTATTGGCCGAGCATATTAGCCACCTGATTGTTACCGGAAAGATTACAGAATCGGATTTGATGGCCAAACCCGGCTTACACCGTTCGCTGCTTGGCGATGGTATCAGTAATATCCTTTCAGGTTTTGCCGGCTCACCCCCCAATACAACTTATGGCGAAAATATTGGTGTTATGGCCATTACCCGAGTTTACTCTGTTTGGGTTATCCGTGGCGCTGCCATTCTGGCTATCGCTTTCTCGCTTGTTGGAAAAGTATCAGCCGCAATATCAACCATTCCCAATGCGGTAATGGGAGGTATAACCATACTTCTTTATGGTGTAATTGCCGTACAGGGGTTCAGGATGTTTGTTGAACAGAAAGTCGACTTTAGCCGCAACCGCAACATGGTACTTGGCGCAATTTGCTTTGTCGTTGGCGTCAGCGGAGCTTCTATCAATATCGGGTCCGTACAATTAAAAGGAATGGCTTTTGCTGCAATTATCGGCGTGGCCCTATCGCTAATCTTCTGGTTGTTCGACAAAATCGGGTTGATGTACAAGGAATCCTAAAGAGTTAATATAAATAACGCATTCCCTAAAAGCCGAAGTAGCGATAAATGCTGCTTTGGCTTTTTAATTTTTCAGCGTGTTAACCAAGAAACGCAAAAATAGAAATCAAGGCCCAAAAGATCCATTGAAAAAGACGAAATATGCCGACCTTTATGGCTGAAAGAAGGTTTACCAAAGCAAAACCGGCATAAACCAGACCAATAAATTTGGCCACAAAATCATTATCTGCTACAAAGGGAGGCCAATCAAAGGTGTACAGCATCATTACAACTGCAGTAATAACCATCCAAACAGACATATAATGATATAAACTAAGCGCTGTTCGCTTTGAAAACATGTCTGCATCCGACAGCAAAACCGGCGTTAAGTATTTTCGGTAACCAATTACAAAATGGCCGATACAAGCTAATGTAGCAACAATGCAAGAAATCAGGTAAAACCAATTCATAGAAGACCCATTCTTATTCTTTCACTAAGTTTTAAAAAAAGAATTCGATGATACATTAAAAACAATCTTGAATAAGCAATTGTTCGCTTGTTAACAATATGTATCAAGAATAAAACTTTGCCTTACTATTTGAATTTGTACCGTATGCTACATTTCTTTCACAATCTTAGCAATTATATCCCTGAATTTTTCAATATCCGATTCAGGAATAACCCGAAGCAAACGTGATTCGCATTCGACTCGCCCCTTGTCAATCTCATTTTTGATACTTTTTCCGGCGTCAGTCAGGCAAAGCGTGATGGCACGCCTATCGGTAGCATCAATATTTCGGTCGAGATAACCGTTAACTACCAACTTATCGACCACGCGGCTTATACGCGATGCCGAAAGCCCCATACTTTTGGCCAGTTCCGGACTGCTAATCCCAGTACAATTGTCGAGAGAGTTAAAAAACTGAAGCTCTGACTGCGAAAGATTTAACCGCTCCATCAACTCTTGGTCGATAAGGGTACACTTCTTTTTCATTTCGTAAACTATCCCCAGAATTCCGCTGTTACTTCCCATGAGTACTTTTTTATGCAAAACTAAAAAAATTAACAATTATTTACAAAGGCATTATTTGCTATTGGCAAAATATTTTAACTGAAATTTTTATTATCCAAAAACAAATTTTATTTTTGCACAGAAAATATTGTCAATAGCAAATTTTTAATAAAAAATAAATTTTTAAAAAAACATCATGGCTTTAGAACATCTTACTTTTGATACTTTCAAGGAAAAAGTATTCAATTTCGAAATCAACAAAGAGTGGAAATTTGAAGGCAAAATACCTGCAATCATCGACTTTTATGCCAACTGGTGTGGTCCATGCAAAATGGTCGCCCCAATTTTGGAAGAGCTTCAGGCCGAATATGGCGAAAAACTGGTTATTTATAAAGTAAATACCGAAGAGCAGCAGGAATTGGCCGGTCTGTTTGGTATCCAAAGCATTCCTTCCCTTCTTTTTATCCCTGTTGACGGTCAACCGCAAATGGCAATGGGAGCACTTCCCAAAGAGACTTTCAAGAGCGCAATTGCCGATGTACTCAGTGTAACATTAAACTAAAGATAAAACCCATGAAATCAGAAATTAACCTTTCTTGGAAAGAGGGCATGGCTTTCGAAACCGAAGTAAATGGCCACAAATTGTTTCTCGATGCTGCAGAATCTGGAGGAGGCAAAGATTTGGGTCCCCGGCCTAAAGCATTAGTTATGGTTGCCCTTGCCGGATGTACAGGAATGGATGTGGTGTCGATCCTCGAGAAAATGCGTGTCAAACTCGACAACTTCGATGTTAAAGTTTCGGGCGAAATCACGGACGAACATCCCAAACAATTTACCAGCATGCACATTACCTATGAATTCTGGGGCAAAGATCTCGAGCCGGAAAAGCTCCAAAAAGCAATAGATTTGTCGACAGAAAAATATTGCGGCGTGTCAGCGACGTTGAAGAAGTCGATACCTATAACCCATTCTATTCTAATTCATTCATTGTAATTGGTTCAACAATTACGAGAAAGAAATATCCAATAACATAAGCCACTAACATCCCGCATGTTAGTGGCTATATTATTAAAAGAACAACAATACAAATAAAAAAACTTCAGTTTAAATTTTTTTCCATCAAAAAACACCCGTATTGAAAGCAATTATTATATTTGCCCTACAATTAAACAATTATGACAATTATAAATTACAGGGGTAGCAATTGGCTTTGGCGTGGCTTGAGTTGAGCTGCGTAAACGTTTCTCCTGTAACCACATCAATACTAAGGGGGTATGACTGTTTACGCAGCTTATCCCCTTCTTCTTTTTGCGAACAACATCAAATATTTCATAAACACTAAAACGATGCAAAAGAAAATTTATCTCGAAGAGTCGGAAATGCCCAAACAATGGTACAATCTCGCTGCTGACATCAAAATGCAGCCACCGCTTGGCCCCGACGGTAAACCAATTTCGCCGGAAATGTTAGCTCCGGTATTCCCGATGAACCTGATTGAACAGGAAGTAAGTACTGACCGCTGGATAGATATCCCTGAAGAGGTTCAGGGAATGCTAAAAATTTGGCGCCCCAGTCCTTTGGTGAGAGCTTTTGCATTGGAAAAAGCTCTCGGGACTCCGGCCAAGATTTTTTACAAAAATGAAAGTGTCTCGCCGGCCGGAAGCCACAAGCCCAATACAGCAGTCGCTCAAGCCTGGTACAATAAAGAATTTGGAATCAAACGACTGACTACCGAAACCGGCGCCGGTCAGTGGGGAAGCGCACTCTCGTTTGCCTGTTCGCTTATTGGAGGGATAGAATGCAAAGTTTTCATGGTTCGCGTAAGTTTCGAGCAAAAACCTTTCCGTCAAATGTTGATGAATACATGGGGCGGGAAATGCGTGGCAAGCCCAAGCATGGAAACTCAGGCTGGCCGCAATATTTTGGCTGCTTATCCAGATACACCCGGAAGCCTTGGCATTGCCATCTCAGAAGCCATTGAGGCTGCGGTAACCGATCCGACCGGACAAACCCGTTATAGTCTGGGATCTGTTCTTAACCACGTTATGCTCCACCAAACTGTGATAGGACTTGAAACCCAAAAACAGTTAGCAAAAGTTGGGATTAAGAATCCTGATGTCGTTATTGGCTGTTGTGGTGGTGGAAGTAATTTTGCTGGTCTGGCTTTCCCTTTTATTCTGGATAAAATACATGGAGCCAATATCGAGATCATCGGAGCTGAACCATCATCATGTCCAACATTAACCAAAGCACCTTTTGTATATGACCATGGCGATATTGCGCAAATGACCCCGCTTTTGCCCATGTACAGCCTTGGCCACAGTTTTATTCCGGCTCCAATTCACGCCGGAGGGCTAAGATATCACGGAATGGCCCCACTGGTAAGTGCCGCCGTAAGAGATGGTTATGTTAATCCAATTGCCATTAACCAGTCGGAGTGTTTTGACGCAGGTATTCTGTTTGCCAAAACAGAAGGAATTATTCCTGCACCTGAAACCACTCATGCCATTGCAGCCACTATTCGCGAAGCTTTAAAAGCGAAAGAAGAAGGAAAGGAGAAAACTATTGTCTTTAACTTTTCCGGCCACGGATTGATGGATTTGGTGGGTTACGAAAAATATCTTACCGGTCAGCTTTCCGATTACGAGATGCCTCAGGAAGAGATCAATCAGAATCTTGAAGCCATAAAACATTATCCAAAGCCTTTATAGATTATACCCTTTAACTTTTTTTTGATAAACCGCCCTGCATCCCCGGGGCGGTTTTTTTTAAAACAGCAACGCTTTGACGAACCATATGCTTATATTTTTTTCGGGATTCGACAGAGAGAAATGCCGCATCAAAAGAATTGTTAACCAATAAAATAATATCTTCAGGCTGAAGCGCTAAAGCATCGGCAACGGCAACAAAATTATCATTCAGATATCCTCCAAAATAGGCTGGATCATCAGAATTTACCGTCACCTTCAATCCGGCATCCAACATTTTCTTTAATGAGTGACCTTTCAAGTCGCTTACCACTTTAAGTTTCAGGTTTGACAACGGACAAACGGTAAGCGGAATTTTCGATTCAACAAGCGTTTCGACCAAATCTGCATCTTCGATTGCACTGTTTCCATGATCGATACGCGATACGCGCAGTAAATCAAGTGCGCCCCATACATTCTCAGCAGGTCCTTCTTCGCCGGCATGGGCTACTGCCAGAAAACCATACTCTCTGGCTTTTGCAAAAACAGCTTCAAATTTCGCGGGTGGATGATTTCTTTCAGACGAATCGAGACCAACAGCTGTAATCAAATCTTTGTATGGCAACGCTTCATCCAGTGTTTTGAAAGCCTCTTCTTCCGAAAGATGTCGCAAAAAGCACATAATCAATCTCGACGTAATTCCCAGTTTTTGATTAGCCTCGATAAGTGCCGAAACAATTCCGTGAATAACGGTTTCGAAAGGAACGCCACGGGCGGTATGGGCCTGCGGATCGAACATGATTTCGGTATGTACAATATTATTGGCTTTTGCTTTTTGCATATAGGCCATCGTCAAATCATAGAAGTCAATCTGATTCAATAAAACAGAGGTCCCTGCATAATAGATATCCAAAAAATCCTGCAGGTTATTAAAACGGTATGCCTCTCTAAGCTCTTCCTCCGACTTAAACTTTAACGAAATATTATTGCGAGAAGCTATCGAAAAAAGGAGTTCAGGTTCAAATGTTCCTTCAATGTGCAGATGTAGTTCCGCTTTAGGCAATACGTTAATAAGGCTGGCGATATCCATTTTGCTTTATATAATTGAATTCTATGGTCAAGATACAACAATCGTTTTTAACCAAGAATATTTCCGAGAGGAAAATAATAATGAAAAAAGCACCGGTACGAAAGCCGTCCGGTGCAAAAGTTATATCAATATGATTCGAAATTACCCTACCATCAATAATTGGCCTCCTTGATTTCGAAATAAGATTGCGGGTGCAAACAAGCCGGGCAAGTTTGCGGTGCAGCAGCCGCTTCGTGCAGGAAACCGCAGTTACGGCACTTCCAGATTACCTTATCGCCACGTTTGAATACTTTGCCCGATTCAAGATTGTCATACAACGTACGGTAACGTTCTTCGTGTGCTTTTTCCACCTTAGCAATCAGTTTGAATGCACTGGCCACTTCTTTAAAGCCTTCTTCCTCGGCAATACGTGCAAACTCTGGATAGAGTTCTGTCCACTCTTCATTTTCACCATCGGCGGCGGCTTTCAGGTTTTCGAGTGTTGTTCCGATTACGCCTGCAGGATATTTGGCCGTAATTTCAACCATTCCTCCTTCGAGAAATTTGAAGAAGCGCTTGGCGTGTTCTTTTTCGTTTATGGCTGTCTCTTCAAAGATTGCCGCAATCTGCTCGAGCCCCTCTTTCTTTGCCTGACTTGCATAGTAATTGTAACGGTTGCGAGCCTGCGACTCACCGGCAAAAGCTTTCAATAGATTCTGCTCTGTTTGGGTTCCTTTTAAACTTTTCATCACGTTGTTGATTTTATGGGTTTTGAAAACGAATGTTTTTACAATAAATCGATAGTAAATTTAGTTATAAGTTTTTTTAGAACCATTATAAATTTTACGTACCAACTATTTTAAAAATCGCTAACTGCATCATATCCAACTCTCAAAGAAAGATATCTTATCGATGGAGAAACAATCAACGGCCCTAATCCCAATTCGTCCCATTTGGCATCGATACTGGCAATCGTTTCTGCATCCGAAACGACAGGGTTGGGCCATTCACGTTTAAAACCTTGTGAAGGCCTTTTTCTGGTCCCATCTATAAAAAGATGTGACGGTTCACCATCAGCATGGGGTTCGATAACCAAACAATCGCGACGTGGATCCAAATTCCCAGTAACAAACCATGCTACATCTTCGAGCGATTGGATATCCAATTCGGCGTCGACAAAAACGAAAAACTTAATCATTCGACAACTCTCAATCGCTAGCAATTGGCTGGCTATCTCTTTCAAATAATCTTTCTTTTCCTTTTTAACAGCCAAAATCAACATCGAAATGCCCTGATCGGGTAATGAGCTATTCACCGCTTTCAAAGTAGAGATTTGTACTTTCAAATCTTTAAATTGGCACGAATCAGGCAACCTGTATATTTTGTCGTTTGGCGATCTTTCAACTTCGAATTTTTCGGAAGCATCAATCCCCATTTTGGAACCATAAGCGAAGAAATCGGATGAGTGATCCAGAACATCCATTGGCCCTTGCGAGAACAGAATATCGCGGTTGGGTTCTACCCTCTCGGAGACCAATTTTGCCAACGCGCGGATGTCGCGAATATTGTTTTTATCGTCGGTTACTATCAGAATTTTGTTGAACATCATCTGTCCTGCACCCCACATTGCATTCATCACTTTAGCAGCTTGTCCGGCAAAGCTTTTATGAATCTTTGCCAGTGTGAGATTATGCGCTACACCGGCCGGAGGCAGAAACATGTCTTTCAGTTCGGGGATCATGGTCAATTTCATCGGTGTAAGAAAGATCTTTTCGGTGGCCAGTCCAATATAGGCATCTTCCTGTGGAGGTATGCCAACAATTGTTGCGGGATAAACAGCATTCTTTCGATGAGTGATGCAGGTAACATGAAACCTGGGATACCAATCGGCTAACGAATAAAAACCGGTGTGATCGCCAAACGGGCCCTCCCAGGCCAACTCTTCGGCCGGATCGACATAACCTTCAATAATAAAATCAGCATCGGCAGGAACCTCCAAATCGTTGGTCAAACATTTGACCAGTTCGACCTTTTTCTTCCGAAGAAAACCGGCCAGCATATACTCATCTATATTGTCTGGGAGCGGCGCCGTAGCGGCATAGGTATAGGCAGGATCACCGCCAAGCACAACAGATACTGGCATTTTATGCCCCAGCCTTTTATATCCTTCGTAATGTCTGGCGCCAGTTTTATGCTTGTGCCAGTGCATACCTGTACAATCTTTCGAGAAGACCTGCATACGGTACATCCCCACATTGCGTATCCCGGTTTCAGGGTCACGGGTTACCACGCAAGGCAGCGTGATAAACGGCCCTCCATCAGCCGGCCAACAGGTTAAAACAGGCAGTTTATCCAAATCGGGAAAATCCATGACCACTTCCTGACAAGCAGCTTTCCCGCTTTTCCGCTTTGGCATCCACGAAGCCACCTGAGAGAGTAATGGAAGCATTTTCAGTTTATCCATCAAGCTATTTGAAGGAGCTGTCAGTTTTTTGAATAACAGTTCAATCTCGGCTCCAACGTCGTCGAGCGTTTCATGCCCCAGCGCAAGACACATTCGCCTTTCAGAACCAAAAGCATTTATTAAAACAGGAAATCCTGTTCCATTATTTTCGAAAAGAAGGGCTTTCCCGCCTCTTTCCTCTTTTGAAATACGATCAGCTATCTCAGTGATTTCAAACTGGGTATCAATAAAACCCGTAATTCTTATCAACTCGTTTTTATGTTCAAGCAGATGAATAAATTCCTGGAGCGATTTAAATGCCATCGTGATGCTATTTTTGACAATAAAAATAGGGGATTTTTACATCCCCTACCCTGATCGAATAATATCTTTCGCTTTTAGATTCCTGCCTTTTCCTTGAAAAACTCAAGTGTTTCAGATGAGGGGCGTTCGATCGGCAAATTGTACATACGATCCCACACAATCTGAGCTAAAACTCCCAAAGCCCGGCTAACACCAAACATCACCGTATAAAAGAAATGTTCCTTAATTCCGTAATGCTGTAACAATGCTCCGGAGAAGGCATCGACATTGGGCCAAGGATTTTTAACCTTACCCAAAGATTTCAGAATTGGTGGCACAATTTCGTATAGACAATTAACCACATCAATCAAACGATCGTTTGTAACATATTTCTGGGCAAAAATCTGCTGGGCGGTAAAACGAGGATCGGTTACACGCAAAACAGCATGTCCATAACCGGGAATCACTTTCCCTTCTGAAATGGTTTTCTTGACATAGTTTTCAATCTTTGCTTTCTCCTCATCCTTGCAACCGCAGTCGCCAATATTTTCGAGCATTTCGAAAATCCATGTCATCACCTCCTGATTGGCATATCCATGTAACGGCCCGGCTAAACCAAGCATACCGGCTGCATAAGCATAATATGGGTTACTAAGCGCCGAACCCACCAAATGGGTCGCATGGGCTGATACATTTCCACCTTCATGGTCGGCATGGATCACCATATATAGTCTGAACAAACGATAAATTTCGTTGTTGTCGTATCCCATCATATGGGCAAAATTGGCCGCCCAGTCGAGATTTGGATCCGGGGGGATAAATTTTCCATCGGCAAAATTACGACGATATATATAGGCAGCAACCACCGGAAGACGAGCGATAAGGTTCATAACATCTTCGTAAGTAGTGTCCCAGTAATCGTTTTTGTGCAATCCGTCACGGTATGCTTTCTGGAATTTCGATTCAGTCGCCATCGATAAGATTGCAGTACTGAACTGGGTCATGGGTTTACTGGTCAATGGCATCGAATCGAGCACTCTAAACACGTGTTCAGGCACATGGCTGCGGTTATACCATTCTTTGCTCAATGAATCGACATCAGCCCTTGTAGGCATCTCATCTAACAACATCAGGTAAAAAAGACCTTCGGGAAGAGGTTCGCCTTCGGGACGAAGTTTAGGTAACTTTTCCTGCAATTCTGGAATAGTATGACCACGGTATCTGATACCACTTTCAGGGTCGAGTTTTGATGTGACCGTCAAAAGACCGGTGATTCCTTTCATCCCGGTAAGGACCTGATCGATGTTCACGTCTTCAATTACAACATGCCCAAACTCATTGATAAGCCTTTTGACTACAGCCCGTTCAACTTCGCCTTTTTCCAATAACTTCTTTTTGATGTAATCCATGGGACACTCCTTTTATATTAAATCTTATCTGCTTAATTCAGTTAAATAACTATTTGAATAACAAAATGGAGTTAAAAATGTTGTGAAACCTGATGCGAAAATTAAGATCTACAAAAAACAATCCTGATTACAAGCAACTTAATAGAAATAAAAAAAGCCATCCATAACGGATAGCTTTTAAATTTTATGAAGAGCAGTGATTGTTCCTTATTCGGCCGATTCGTTTTCGGCCGCTTTAGTCGTTGTTTCTGCTTTCTTTGTTGTTTTGCGGGTACGACGCTTTTTGGCCACTTCCTTTTTAGGAGTCGACAACATATTTTCGTTGTAGTCAACCAACTCGATGATACACATCTCTGAGTTATCGCCAATACGGTTACCAGTTTTCAGAATTCTGGTATAGCCACCCGGACGGTCGCCAACTTTTACTACTATATCGCGGAAAAGTTCGCTAACGACGGTTTTGCTTTTCAAATTTTTGAAAACTTCACGCCTGTTGTGAGTCGAATCATCTTTAGCCCTTGTAATAAGAGGCTCAACAAATTTGCGCAATTCTTTAGCTTTGGCAAGTGTTGTACTGATTCGCTTATGCAGGAGAAGTGAGTTGGCCATGTTCGTAAGCAAAGCCTTACGATGAGAACTGGTCCTGCCTAAATGATTAACACTATTTCTATGTCTCATTTCAATTATTCCTTGTCTAATTTATACTTACTGATATCCATCCCGAAACTCAGTCCCAAATTTACCAGCAGGTCATCCAATTCGGTAAGCGATTTCTTACCAAAATTACGGAACTTTAACAAATCGTTGCGGTTATAAGTAACCAACTCGCCGAGTGTTTCAACATCAGCCGCTTTAAGGCAGTTAAGCGCACGGACTGACAAGTCGAGGTCGACCAATTTGTTTTTTAGTAGCTGACGCATGTGAAGAATTTCTTCATCAAACTCTTCGTTGGCAAATTTTTCGTCTGAATCGAGCGTAATTTTCTCATCAGAGAAGAGCATAAAGTGGTAAATCAGAATTTTAGCTGCTTCCTTCAACGCATCTTTCGGATGAATTGAACCATCGGTATGAATCTCGATAACCAATTTTTCGTAGTCGGTTTTCTGTTCAACTCGATAGTTCTCGACCGAATATTTCACATTCTTCATTGGGGTGAAGATGGAGTCGATCGGGATCACGCCAAATTCCTCCTCGGCTGGTTTGTTTTCTACGCCTGGAACATAGCCACGACCCTTTTCAATGGTCAGCTCTATCTGAAGTTTTACCTCCGGTTCCATGTTGCAGATAACCAATTCCGGGTTTAAAACTCGGAATCCGGTGATGAAATTGTTGATGTCGCCGGCTTTGAACTTCTCCTGACCAAAAAGCGTGATTGAAACTTTCTCGTTATCAAAATCTTCAACAACCTTTTTGAAACGAACCTGTTTCAGGTTGAGAATCATTTCGGTAACATCTTCAATTACACCTGGGATTGTAGAGAACTCATGTTCTACACCTTCAATTTTGATCGTTGTAATTGCATACCCTTCCAAAGATGATAATAGAATTCTGCGGAGTGCATTACCAATCGTAATACCATAACCGGGTTCGAGCGGACGGAATTCAAATTTTCCGATTTTGTCGTCCGACTCAATCATTATCACCTTATCAGGCTTCTGGAAAGCTAAAATTGCCATAAACCTTATATTATTTTTTATTTCGAATACAATTCGACGATTAATTGTTCCTTGATATTCTCAGGAATTTCTTCGCGATCAGGAACATTAAGGAATTTACCGGCTTTGGTGTCATTGTCCCATTCGAGCCACGCATATTTGTTATGACGACGTGATGCCAAAGAATCAGTAATAGCTACCAATGATTTTGATTTTTCACGAACGCCTACTACATCGCCTGAACGAAGCGTGTACGATGGAATATTGACGACTTCGCCGTTAACAGTAATGTGTTTGTGCGATACCAACTGACGTGCAGCAGAACGGCTGGGAGCAATTCCCATACGAAATACCACATTGTCGAGGCGGCTTTCGAGCAACTGAAGCAATACTGTACCGGTGATACCTTTGCTCGAATGTGCTTTTTCGAACAGGTTGCGGAACTGACGTTCCAACACACCGTACATATATTTGGCTTTCTGTTTCTCTTTGAGCTGTAAACCATATTCCGATACTTTCCGGCGGCGTTTGCTGCTTCCGTGCATTCCCGGAGGATAGTTTTTGTGTTCAAATGCTTTATCGGGACCGAAAATTGGTTCGCCGAACTTTCTTGCAATCTTTGATTTTGGACCTATATATCTTGCCATCTTTTCTAATTTTTAAAAATCAATAATTATACACGACGACGTTTAGGCGGACGGCAACCATTGTGTGGCATCGGCGTAACATCGACAATTTCAGAAATTTGAATGCCAACATTTGCGATGGCACGAATGGCTGATTCGCGGCCGTTACCCGGTCCTTTTACAAAAACTTTCACTTTACGCAATCCAAGATCGAATGCAACTTTAGCACACTCTTCCGACGCTGTTTGTGCAGCATAGGGAGTGTTTTTCTTTGAGCCGCGGAAACCTTTTTTTCCCGCTGATGACCAAGAGATTACCTCTCCATTGTTATTGGTCATCGAAACAATGATATTGTTAAAAGACGAGGTTACATGTGCCTGTCCTACAGGTTCAACATTAACGACTCTTTTTTTCTGTACTCCAGTCTTTTTTGCCATTTCTACTTACAATTACTTAGTAGCTTTCTTTTTGTTCGCAACTGTTTTCTTCTTTCCTTTACGTGTACGGGCATTGTTTTTGGTGCTCTGTCCACGAACCGGAAGTCCAAGACGGTGACGAATACCGCGATAACAGCCGATATCCATCAGTCGTTTGATGCTCATTTGGTATTCCGAACGTAATTCACCCTCGACTTTGTAGCTTTCGGTAATTACTTTACGGATTGCGCCAAACTGGTCATCGTTCCAATCACTAACTTTTACGTTCTTGTCCACACCGGCTTTCTCCAAAATTTCTAAAGAGCGGCTACGGCCAATTCCATAAATATATGTCAAGGCGATTTCGCCTCTTTTGTTGTTTGGTATGTCTACACCAACTATACGAGCCATAATTTATACGGATTAAAAAATCGTTACAAATTTAACATTTTTATCCCTGACGTTGTTTGAACTTCGGGTTTTTTTTGTTTATAACGTAGAGGCGTCCTTTCCTGCTTACAATTTTGCAGTCGGCACTACGTTTTTTTATTGATGCCCTTACTTTCATTTCTTTATACTTTAATTTTTGTATCTGAAAGAGATTCTTCCTTTTGTCAGGTCGTAGGGAGACATCTCAACTTTGACCTTATCGCCTGGCAATATTTTGATGTAGTGCATACGCATTTTCCCTGAGATATGAGCTGTAATTACATGCCCATTCTGCAGTTCCACCCTGAACATTGCATTAGACAAAGCCTCGATAATGGTTCCGTCCTGTTCTATAAATGATTGTTTTGACATAGAAACAAATTACTTCTCCAAACTCTTAAGTTGATTAACTCCACTCAAACCAATAACGCTCCTTTCAGAGCTAATTCATTATATTTCTTTACAAAAGACAGGTTCTATACCGGTATAGCCCGGGGTCGAACTTGGTCAAACAGCAAATTGAATTTTACAACTGCCGAATTTCTGTTTTTGCCGCGGTTGCTTTAGGTTTCCATCACCCGTTATTCCAGGGTTATATGCGGTAAACCTTAACAATCAACAGAAATCATGATTGCTGTAATTTTCAGGCCGGCAAAGATACCGAAAAGTTTTATTACATGCAAAGCATATTTTCCGCGTCGATGCTTAAAAACCAATCTATCGAAAGAACTCTCCCGATTGACCAAAACTTTACAGTTATCGTCCGGGATATATATTGCTATTTCAGCTAACGTGCAATTACTATAAACAAAGAAAATCACCGGTTGCTGAAAACAACCAGTGATTCAATATTGTCATATTCCGGCAACACCAGCACTACGACCCTTTATACGGCCGGTTTTCAACAAACCGTCGTAATGACGCATCAACAGGTGACTTTCGATCTGCTGCAAGGTATCGAGAATTACCCCCACCATAATCAGCAATGATGTTCCTCCGAAGAAGTGGGCAAACTGAGAGTTTACACCAAAAATCATTGCAAATGCCGGTAATATGGTAATTAACCCAAGGAAGATCGAACCAGGCAATGTAATTCTAGACATGATGGTATCGAGATATTCAGCCGTTTTCTTACCAGGCTTAACGCCAGGAATAAATCCACCATTCTTCTTCATATCCTCAGCCATTTGGTTCGGATTGATTGTAATGGCGGTATAGAAATAGGTGAAGATGATAACCATCAGAAACATAATCAAGTTATACCAGAATCCGGTATAATCGGAGAATGAAGCGAACATATTGCTCAGCGTCTCTGAAGAAAAGAGCCCTGCAAGGCTAAGCGGGATAAACATAATTGCCTGGGCAAAAATGATTGGCATTACACCAGCCGCATTAACCTTCAACGGGATGTACTGGCGAACACCGCCATACTGTTTATTGCCCACAATCCTCTTGGCATATTGCACCGGAACTTTACGGGTTCCCTGTACCAAAAGAATCGTTGCACCGATGACGAAAAGAAAGATAATCAACTCGACGATTAACATGATTAAGCCTCGACCCTGTTCGGCCAAACGGCTTCCGGCTTCAGCCGTAAGCGAGAATGGAAGACGGGCAATAATACCAATCATGATAATGAGTGAAATACCGTTTCCGATACCTTTATCTGTAATCCTCTCGCCTAACCACATGATAAACATGGATCCGGCGGCCATAATAATTGTTGCACTTACATTAAAGGCAAAAGCCCCTACAACAAAAGCAGATTCGGGCAACTGGAACCTAAGATTGGCCAAATAGGCCCAACCTTGGAAAACCAGAATTACAACAGTCAGATAACGTGTCATTTGGTTAATCTTCCTACGGCCCGACTCTCCTTCCTTCTGGAGTCTTTGGATGTAAGGTACTGCAAAACCTAAAAGCTGAATAACAATCGAGGCGCTGATATAGGGCATGATTCCAAGCGCGAAAATTGATGCGTTGGAAAATGCACCACCGGAGAACATATTCAACAATCCGAGAATCCCGTCGGAAGTTTGATCTCTGAGGGCTTCGAAGTTTGCCGGATCAGGATCAATACCGGGTAGTATTACAAATGATCCAAAACGATAAACCATTAAGAATAAAAGCGTAACACCTAAACGGTTGCGCAAATCCTCAATTTTGTAGATGTTCTTTAGTGTCTCGATTAATTTTTTCATCTGGGCTTAGAGTATTTCAGTAGTTCCTTCCAATTTTTCAATTGCCTCTTTTGCACTTTGCGAGAATGCGTGAGCTTTTACCACCAGTTTAGCTTTGAGTTCGCCTTTGGCAAGGATTTTTACCTTGTCGTTTTTGCTCACAAAGCCAGCTTCAATCAATGTATTGATATCGATGGTTTGAACTCCCTTATCATCGGCAAGTTGCTGCAAAACAGAGAGGTTGATAGCTTTGTATTCAACCCTGTTGATATTTTTAAAGCCAAACTTAGGAACAAGTCGCTGAAGTGGCATCTGGCCACCCTGGAAACCTACTTTTGATTTGTAGCCCGAACGCGACTTCGCTCCCTTATGACCACGTGTAGATGTGCCACCGTGACCCGAACCTTGTCCGCGACCGATACGTTTCCGGTTCTTTACTGAACCTTCAGCTGGTTTTAAATTATGTAATTCCATGTTGTATGAATATTAATCGTTAACTTCTTCGTACCTAACCAGGTGCTGAAGTTTTTTAACCATACCTAAAATTTCGGGTCTGGCTTCGTGAATCACTGAATGGTTCATTTTGCGAAGACCTAAAGCTTCCAGAATTAGTTTCTGGGACTTTGTAGCACCAATTTTGCTCTTGTATTGTGTAACGCGAATTTTCATTGTTTGTTGATTTATCCGTTAAACACTTTGTCCAGAGCCACTCCACGGTGTTCAGCTACGGTGTACGCATCGCGCAATTCAGTCAATGCGGCGAATGTAGCTTTTACCAGGTTGTGCGGGTTAGACGATCCTTTTGATTTGGCGAGGATATCATGGATACCTACGCTTTCAAGTACGGCACGCATTGCACCACCTGCTTTAACTCCGGTACCCGAAGAAGCTGGTCTTAACAATACCTGTGCGCCACCGAATTTTGCTACCTGTTCGTGCGGTACGGTACCGTGAATTACGGGTACTTTCACGAGGTTCTTTTTTGCAGCGTCAACGCCCTTGGCGATGGCAGCTGTTACTTCACTGGCTTTACCAAGACCCCAGCCTACAATTCCGTCTTCGTTGCCAACAACGACGATAGCTGAAAAGCTGAATGTTCTACCACCTTTGGTGACTTTGGTGACACGGTTAATAGCTACTAACCTGTCTTTAAGCTCGAGATCGCTGGTTTTTACCTTTTTGATATTCTTAGCCATAATGCTTAAATTTTTAAACCTCCTACACGAGCAGCTTCGGCAACTGCTTTTACACGTCCATGATACAAATAACCGCCACGGTCGAATTTCGCTTCGGTGATACCGGCTGCAAGCGCTTTCTCAGCAGCAAGTTTTCCAACTGAAGCTGCAATTTCGCTCTTTGTTCCGGTTTGCGAAGCTATTTCTTTGTTCAATGAAGAAACGGCCAGTAGGGTTTTTCCCGCAACATCGTCAATAAACTGAACTGATATCTGTTTATTGCTGCGAAATATGCTCATGCGGGGAACCTCTGAAGAACCTGAAACTATTTTCCTGATTCTTTTGCGGATTCTTTCTCTTCTTTCAATTTTTGTGAGAGCCATAATTATTAACTCATTTATTTTTTAGAAGCCGATTTACCAGCTTTGCGACGAAGTTGTTCGCCAACAAATTTGACACCTTTTCCTTTATACGGCTCCGGCATACGGAACGACCTGATCTTTGCAGCAACCTGTCCGATCAATTGCTTATCGGCGCTGGTCAGTGTAACAATCGGGTTACTACGTTTGTCGGTAACTGCCTCTACAACTACTTCCGCAGGCATCTGCAGATAAGTGTGGTGCGAATATCCCAACACGAGGTCGAGAATCTGGTTTTGTGCCTCGGCACGGTAACCTACACCCACCAATTCCAGCTTAACCACATATCCGGTCGATACGCCAAATACCATGTTGTTAAGCAGTGCGCGGTACAAACCGTGCAGTGCGCGGTGACGTTTCTGATCGGTCGGGCGTTTTACCAGGAGTTTGCCGTCTTCCAAAGCAATTTCGATATCTTTATCAACTTGCTGGGTGAGCGTTCCTTTTGGCCCTTTAACGGTGACCAGATTTTCGTTGCTAACGGTTACGGTTACTCCGGCCGGTATTGCAATGGGAAGTTTTCCTATCCTTGACATTGTTCTTTCCTCCTTTGATTAATAAACGTAACACAATACTTCACCACCTACATTCAACTCCTTGGCTTCTTTGTCGGTAATTACACCTTTCGAAGTGGAGATGATGGCAATTCCAAGTCCGTTTAATACGCGCGGGATGCTTTCAGTGTCGCAGTAGCGGCGAAGACCTGGTTTTGAAATTCTTTTCAGGGTTTTGATTGCCGGAGTACCATCAGCTGGATGATATTTGAGGGCAATTTTGATGCTTCCCTGATAGTTAACCTCATCGTCAAATTTATAATTGAGGATATACCCTTTCTCTTTCAGAATTTTGGTAATCTCTTTTTTGATGTTTGACGCAGGGATTTCCACGACTTTGTGTTTTGCCTTGATGGCATTTCTAAGTCGGGTCAAATAATCTGCAATAGGATCTGTCATTTTAACTATTATTTAAACGATTACCAACTTGCTTTCTTAACACCCGGGATTAATCCTGCTGAAGCCATTTCGCGGAACTGAATCCTCGAAATGCCAAACTGGCGCATGTAACCTTTCGGGCGTCCGGTGAGCTTGCAACGGTTGTGCAAACGGATGCTTGCAGAGTTGCGTGGCAATTGGCTCAAGCCAATATAGTCACCTTCGGCTTTCAGTTTCGCACGTTTTTCAGCATATCTGGAAACGAGCTTTGCACGCCTTACCTCGCGGGCTTTCATCGATTCTTTAGCCATATCTTTTAGTTCTTTTTAGCGTTCTTGAACGGTAAACCAAAATTTTTCAGTAATGCGTAACCTTCTTCGTCGGTTTGTGCCGTGGTAACGAAGGTGATATTATAACCATTCATCTTGGTTATTTTATCGAGTACGATTTCCGGGAAAATAATCTGCTCAGTAACACCGAGGGTATAATTTCCACGTCCGTCAAACTTATCGCTAATCCCTTTGAAGTCGCGAATACGTGGTAACGCAATGGCTATAAGCCTTTCGAGGAATTCGTACATCTTGTCTGAACGTAGGGTAACGCGCACGCCGATTGGCATCTTTTTACGAAGTTTGAAGTTCGAGATGTCTTTGCGTGAAATAGTAGAAACGGCTTTCTGACCGCTGATTGTGGTGAGTTCGTCGAGTGCCACTTCCATCAGTTTTTTGTCAGCAATAGCCGAACCCAAACCTTGATTGATAATGATTTTTTCGAGAACAGGAACCTGCATGACTGATTTATACCCAAACTCTTTGAGCAGGGTTGGGACAATCTCTTCGCGGTATTTCTGTTTTAATGAAGGTGTATAGCCCATTACTTAATCTCCTCTCCTGATTTTTTAGAATACCTTACCAATTTTCCTTCCTTGTCTAAACGACGACCAATACGGGTTGGTTTACCTGTTTTGGGATCTTTCAGCATCAGGTTCGAAATATGAATAGGTGCTTCCTGTTTGATGATACCACCCTGAGGATGTTTTGCATTGGGTTTGGTGTGTTTCGACACCATGTTTACCCCTTCAACAATAGCGCGCTCTTTTTCGCGGACAACTTCCAGCACTTTGCCTTCAGAACCTTTTGAGTTCCCGGCCATAACGATAACTGTGTCGCCTTTTTTGATATGTAACTTTTTCTGCATGGTCTGAATGTTTTAAAGTACTTCAGGTGCTAAAGAGACGATTTTCATGTAGTTGTCGCGCAATTCGCGGGCTACCGGGCCAAAGATACGTGTTCCGCGCATTTCGCCGGCGGCATTGAGCAGTACAACTGCATTGTCGTCGAAACGGATATATGATCCGTCGGCTCGGCGTACTTCCTTGGTAGTGCGTACAACCACTGCTTTCGAAACAGTACCTTTTTTCATATCGCTGCCAGGCAGGGCATTTTTTACAGTCACGACAATTTTGTCTCCAACAGTGGCGTAGCGCTTGCGGGTTCCGCCCAAAACGCGGATAACCAAGGCTTCTTTTGCACCGCTGTTATCAGCGACTGTACAACGAGATTCTTGCTGTATCATGGCTTACTTCGCTCTTTCTATAATTTTTACTAATCTCCATCCTTTTTGCTTGGAAAGCGGACGGGTTTCCATAATTAATACGGTGTCGCCGATGTTGCACTCGTTTTTTTCGTCGTGGGCATAGAATTTCGTGGTTTTGTTCACGAACTTTCCATAAATAGGATGTTTTTCCTTGCTATGTTCGGCTACGACAATGGTTTTCTCCATTTTGTTGCTTACAACTACACCGATTCGTTCTTTCCGAAGATTTCTTGTTTCCATTGTCATTAATTGTTTTCTAATTGACGTTTTCTTAATTCGGTATTTAAACGGGCGATGTTTTTGCGGGCAAACCGTATCTTCATCGGGTTATCGAGTGAATTTACAGCGTGGTTTAAACGCAATTTCACTAACTCTGTTTTAGCATTATCAATCTTTTCGATGATTTCAGCTGTTGTCAATTCTCTGATTTCAGAATTTTTCATTACTCAACTGTTGAAGATTCTACAAAATCGCGTCGAACAACAAACTTGGTAGTCACCGGCAACTTTTGGGCTGCCAGACGTAATGCTTCTTTAGCCAGATCGAAAGGCACGCCTTCAATCTCGATAATCATGCGTCCCGGAGTTACGGTTGCAACGAAACCTTCGGGTGCACCTTTTCCTTTACCCATACGTACCTCTGCAGGTTTTTTGGTAATGGGCTTATCGGGGAATATTCTGATCCAAATTTGCCCCTGACGCTGCATGTGACGCGTTACCGCTACACGGGCTGCCTCAATTTGGCGGCCGGTTATCCATGCTGTTTCAAGGCTTTTAATTCCAAAAGAACCAAACGATAATTGGTTTCCGCGTTGAGCGTTACCTTTCAGTTTGCCCTTCTGTACTCTTCTGAATTTTACTTTTTTTGGCTGTAACATCTTGCTTTTTCTTTGTCGATGGTTAACAGACTATATTACTTCTTACGTTTTCTGAACCCACCTTTGCGGTCACGGTCGCGATCGCCTGCAGCCGGACGGCTGTTGCTACGCGGAGCCTGCTGGCTCTGGCCTACATTGGGTGACAGATCTCGTTTGCCATAGATTTCGCCGCGGCAAATCCAAACCTTAATCCCGATCAAACCGGTTTTGGTAAGGGCTTCTGCCAATGCGTAGTCGATATCGGCTCTCAAAGTATGCAGAGGGGTACGGCCATCTTTGTACATTTCGCTACGGGCCATTTCGGCACCGTTCAAGCGTCCTGATACCAGAACCTTAATCCCTTCAGCTCCCATTCTCATAGTAGAGGCGATAGCCATTTTGGTAGCACGGCGGTAAGCAATCTTACCTTCGACCTGACGGGCGATATTGTTGGCTACGATTTGAGCATCCAATTCAGGACGTTTAACCTCAAAAATGTTAATCTGAACCTCTTTTTTGGTGATCTTTTTCAACTCCTCTTTGAGCTTGTCTACTTCCTGACCACCTTTCCCAATAATAATACCGGGTCTCGAAGTGTGAACGGTAATGGTGATGAGTTTCAGGGTACGTTCAATGATTATCTTTGAAATGCTGGCTTTTGCCAAACGGGCATTCAGATACTCTCTGATCTTCTGATCCTCAACAAGTTTATCACCATAATTGTCACCTCCGAACCAGTTGGAATCCCATCCTCTGATGATTCCAAGCCTATTTGAAATCGGATTTACTTTCTGTCCCATATTATTATTTCGTATTTGCTTCTACAACATTTTTACTTGCCAGGCGTACAGTTACGTGGTTCGAACGCTTTCTGATACGATGGCCACGGCCTTGCGGGGCTGGGCGCAAACGTTTCAGCATGCGTGCCGAGTCAACGAAAACTTCCTGCACGTATAGGTTGCTTTCTTCAAGTCTAACTCCATCGTTTTTGGCCTGCCAGTTGGCAACAGCCGATAAAAGGAGTTTTTCCATTCTGCGTGACGCCTCTTTAGAAGAGAACTTCAGCACGTCGAGTGCACGGTTTACCGCCATTCCACGGATCATATCGGTAACAAGGCGCATCTTACGCGGCGAAGTGGGACAATCGCGCAAAACAGCCTGATATCTCTGTTTTTTTGCTTCTTTGAGCAATTCAGCGCTTTCTTTTTTTCTAGAACCCATCTTGGTACTTTTTACTAATTATACATTCCGCGTACGGCTTATTTCTTCTTATTGCCGCCATGTCCTCTAAAGGTGCGGGTCGGTGCAAATTCGCCCAGTTTGTGTCCTACCATATTTTCAGTAACGTATACCGGAATAAATTTATTTCCGTTGTGTACTGCAATTGTGTGTCCTACAAAATCGGGTGAAATCATTGAATGTCTTGCCCAGGTTTTAACTACTGACTTTTTACTTGAATCATTAAGTACTAAAACTTTCTTTTCAAGTTTGAAGTCAATAAAAGGGCCTTTTTTTAACGAACGACTCATAATCTACTTCCTTTTTTAAATTACTTTTTCCTACGTTCAATAATGTACTTGGACGAAGGTTTTTTCGTCGAACGGGTTTTGTAACCCTTTGCAAGCAACCCTTTACGTGAACGTGGGTGTCCACCGGAAGCACGTCCTTCTCCACCACCCATCGGGTGATCCACAGGGTTCATAGCTACGCCACGAACGCGGGGCCTGCGCCCCAACCAGCGGCTTCTACCGGCTTTACCTGATCTTTCAAGGCTGTGGTCTGAATTACCTACTGTACCAACAGTGGCACGGCAAGTGGTCAGCACCATACGAGACTCACCAGAGGGAAGTTTGATTATGGCGTATCGTCCTTCACGGGAAGTAAGCTGTGCATAGGTTCCGGCCGAACGGGCCATGATACCTCCCTGTCCGGGATGCAGCTCAATGTTGTGAACGATAGTACCAAGAGGTATTTTGGCTAATGGTAGCGCGTTGCCAATTTCGGGAGCTACATCGTCGCCGCTCACTACGGTCTGTCCAACCTGGAGACCGTTAGGTGCAAGCATGTAGCGTTTTTCCCCGTCGGCATAAACCAAGAGTGCGATACGTGCCGTACGATTTGGGTCGTACTGGATCGAATCTACACGTGCAGGAATACCATCTTTTTCGCGAACGAAATCGATTACACGGTATTTCTTCTTGTGCCCGCCACCTATATACCTCATTGTCATTCTACCGGAAACGTTACGTCCACCGGTACTCTTGATGGGCTTCAACAATGATTTTTCAGGTGTATTGCCAGTTGTAATGGTATCAAAAGCACCAACAATTTTGTGCCTCTGACCCGGCGTTACAGGTTTTAACTTTCTAACTGCCATCTTTTAGATATTGCTATAAAAATCAATATTTTCTCCTTCACTAAGCGTTACAACTGCTTTCTTGTAAGCATTCAAACGCCCGGTAATTACACCGCTCTTTGTAAAGCGCGATTTTACCTTTCCTGCATATACCATAGTATTTACGGAAACGACCTTAACGCCATAGATATCCTCTACAGCCTTTTTGATCTGATATTTATTTGCCTTCTTATCGACCATGAATCCGTAACGGTTAAACTTCTCCGATACGGCATTCATTTTCTCGGTAACGATAGGACGAATCAAAATTTCAACCATTTCTCTTATGCGTTAATCTTAAATAACTCCTCAACTTTCGCAACAGAACTCTCGACCAATACAATCTTCTTGGCCCGCATGATTTTGTAAGTATTTAATTCTGAGGCTTTTAAAATCTCTGCGTTCTGCAAATTTCTGGAGGACAAATATATATTATTATTTCCGTCCGCTAAAACAAATAGTGAATTTTTATCGCTTATTTTCAGATTATTCTGAATGGCGACAAATTCCTTTGTCTTTGGAACATCGAACGAGAAATCCTCCAGAACCAGAATATCGTTGGCCTGTGCTTTGTAAGTAAGTGCCGAACGGCGTGCCAAATCTTTCAGTTTCTTGTTCAGTTTGAAACTATAATTACGCGGACGCGGACCGAAAATACGGCCTCCACCACGAATAGTTCCCGACTTGATGCTCCCAGCACGTGCGCCACCGGTACCTTTTTGCTTTTTCAGCTTACGGGTTGAACCGGATACTTCGCCACGTTCTTTCGATTTATGTGTTCCCTGGCGTTGATTGGCCAGATATTGTTTCACGTCGAGGTAAATCGCGTGATCGTTTGGCTCAACCGAATAGATTTCAATATTCAAATCTACTTTTCTGCCGGTTTCCTGCCCTGCGGTATTTAAAACTGCAATTTCCATTATAGCAAAATAGTTAAAAATGAACCATTAGCCCCAGGAACAGAGCCTTTAACAATTATCAGGTTGTTTTCGGGAATCACCTTCAGAACCTGAACGTTTTCGATCATCACGGTTGTACCACCGTGGCGTCCTGCCATACGCATGCCTTTAAACACACGTGATGGATAAGATGATGCTCCTACCGAACCTGGTGCACGTAGACGGTTGTGCTGACCATGGGTGCTTTCGCCTACCCCACCGAAACCGTGGCGGCGAACTACGCCCTGAAATCCGCGGCCCTTTGAGGTTCCACGAACATCGACCCAACTGTTTGGTTCAATAATATCAACACCAATTACATCGCCCAATTTAACTTCGCTGCCAAATCCTTTGAACTCGACAACGTGTTTTTTGGGTGTACTACCGGCCTTTTTAAAATGGCCGATCTCTGCTTTGGTCGCGTGTTTCTCTTTTTTGTCGAGAAAACCTAACTGTACCGCTTCGTATCCATCTTTTTCGATGGTACGCACCTGGGTAACAGTACACGGACCAGCCTCAATCACAGTGCATGGGATGTTTTTCCCCTCAACACTGAATACGGAAGTCATTCCGATTTTTTTTCCAATTAATCCTGGCATTTTGTTTTACTTAAACAAGTTTATCAAACTTTGATTTCTACTTCAACGCCGCTTGGTAATTCCAATTTCATCAGCGCGTCGATAGTTTTAGCTGTTGAACTGTAAATGTCGATCAATCTCTTGTAAGATGATAACTCGAACTGTTCCCTCGATTTTTTATTCACGAAGGTCGAACGCAATACAGTAAAAATACGACGATGAGTAGGAAGCGGAATAGGTCCACTTACAACGGCACCGGTTGACTTTACTGTTTTGACGATCTTTTCAGCTGATTTATCAACCAAATTGTGATCGTACGATTTCAGTTTAATCCTAATTTTTTGACTCATGATAAGAACGTATTATTTGTTATAACAACTCTGTTTTGCCTTTAACAGCTTCCAGTACTGACACTGCAATGTTCTTCGGAACTTCAGAATAGTGCGAGAATTCCATTGATGAAGTGGCACGGCCTGAAGATAACGTACGGAGCGTGGTTACATAACCAAACTGTTCCGACAACGGAACGAGGGCCTTGATAACGCGCGCACCGAATTTTGAGTCCATGCTTTCAACCTGTCCCCGGCGACGGTTAAGGTCTGAAACGATGTCACCCATATAATCTTCGGGAGTCACAACTTCAAGTTTCATGATGGGCTCGAGCAAAATTGGTTTTGCTTTTACCGCAGCACTACGGAATGCCTGTTTTGCACAAAGTTCGAATGAAAGCGAATCTGAATCGACCGGATGGAAAGAACCATAATACAATTCAACTTTCAGGTTTTCGATGCGGAAACCGGCCAACGGACCGTTCGACATGGCTTCTTTAAAACCTTTTTCAACCGAAGGAATGTATTCGCGCGGAATAACACCACCTTTGATGTTGTCGACAAACTGAAGTCCGGTTTTGCCTTCGTCGATAGGACCCACTTTGACCGAAATATCAGCAAATTTACCACGTCCACCGGTTTGCTTTTTGAAAACTTCGCGAAGGTCAACCATCTGCGAAATAGCTTCTTTATAAGCCACCTGCGGTGCACCCTGGTTACATTCTACCTTAAACTCTCGTCTTAAACGATCGATAATGATTTCGAGGTGAAGCTCACCCATACCACGAATTACGGTCTGACCGCTATCTTCATCCGTACGAACCTGGAAGGTTGGGTCTTCTTCGGCCAACTTAGCCAACCCGTTCGAAAGTTTGTCGAGGTCTTTCTGCGTTTTGGGTTCAACGGCGATACCAATTACCGGTTCGGGGAATGTCATCGATTCAAGAACGATAGGTTCATCAACCGAACAAAGCGTATCGCCGGTACGGATATCTTTGAAACCAACTGCTGCACAAATATCACCAGCTTCGATTACATCGCGAGGCTGCTGTTTATTGGCATGCATCTGGAAAAGACGCGAAATGCGTTCCTTTTTGCCCGTACGCATATTCATGACATAAGAACCTGCATCAATTTTGCCGGAATAAATGCGGATGAAGCAAAGGCGGCCAACATAAGGGTCGGTTGCAATTTTGAATGCCAATGCTGCGAGAGGTTCGTCAGCATCCGGTTTTCTTTCAATTACTTCGTCTGTATCTGGATTGGTCCCTTTGATTGAACCAATGTCGAGCGGATTGGGCAAATAAGCACAAACTGAATCTAACAATGTTTGTACGCCTTTGTTTTTGAATGCAGAACCACAAGTTAACGGGATAATGCTTCCGGCAAGAGTGGCCTTACGGATGACTGCTTTCATTTCGTCTTCGGTGATACTGTCCGGATCTTCGAAGAATTTTTCCATCAGGGTTTCATCCTGTTCTGCGACCGATTCGACCAGTTTTTCGCGCCATTCGTTGGCAAGTTCCAGCAAATCGGCTGGAATTTCTTCAACCGAATAGTCGGCTCCCATGGTTTCATCGTGCCAATAGATGGCTTTCATCTTCACCAGGTCAATTACGCCTGCAAATTTTTCTTCGGCACCAATCGGAACCTGAATCGGAACTGGATTGGCACCCAGTTTTTCCTTAATGTCATTGTAAACATTGAAGAAGTCGGCTCCCGAACGGTCCATTTTATTGATGAACGCGATTTTAGGAACACCATATTTGTCGGCCTGACGCCAAACCGTTTCTGACTGGGCCTCAACACCGCCAACTGCACAAAAGGTTGCAACGGCGCCATCGAGTACGCGGAGCGAGCGCTCTACTTCTACTGTAAAGTCAACGTGCCCGGGAGTATCGATGATATTAATCTGATGGGTAATACCATTGTAGGTCCATTCGGTGAAGGTAGCAGCCGAGGTAATGGTAATACCACGCTCCTGCTCCTGTTCCATCCAGTCCATTGTAGCTGCACCATCGTGCACCTCGCCAATACGGTGGGTCTTACCGGTGTAGAACAAAATCCTCTCGGAAGTTGTGGTTTTACCGGCATCGATGTGAGCCATAATCCCAATGTTTCTGGTATATGTAAGATCCCTTTTTGCCATTCTGTAATTATCGAAGTATCTAACTAAAACTAACTAATCTAACTATTGAATTAAAAACGGAAGTGTGCGAATGCACGGTTGGCTTCTGCCATTTTGTGTGTATCTTCTTTTTTCTTGAATGCACCACCTTCTTCGTTGAAAGCAGCAATGGTTTCAGCAGCTAATTTTTCAGCCATTGAGTGACCTGAACGTTTCTTTGCGAAAAGAATCAGGTTGCGCATCGAGATGGCAATCTTACGCTCCGGACGGATTTCCATCGGAACCTGAAAGTTTGCCCCACCAACACGGCGGCTTTTTACCTCAACTTGCGGGGTGATATTTTGCAATGCCTTTTTCCAGATATCGAGCGCCGAAAGTTCATTGTCTTTCATCTTCTTTTCAACAATATCAAGCGCATCGTAAAGGATTTTGAACGCGATGGATTTCTTACCATCAAACATCAAACTGTTTACAAATCGGGTTACCAGAACATCGTTGAATTTCGGATCTGGTAAGATTAACCTCTTTTTTGGTTTTGTCTTTCTCATCTTAGTTACAAATTGTTTGTGTTATTCGAATCGGCTGTAATGTTTAGTCTTCAGTTTTTCGCTTGTACCCTGACAAGCACTTACTCAACCAAACCTCCAAACAAATAACTAATTTCTAATTACTTAATTACTTTTTCTTTTTTGCTGGAGCTGCTACCTGTCCTGGTTTTGGGCGTTTTGCACCATATTTCGAACGACGCTGCTTGCGGCCTTCTACACCAGCGGTATCCAATGCTCCGCGGATCAAGTGATAACGTACACCCGGAAGGTCTTTTACACGACCACCACGAACCAACACGATTGAGTGTTCCTGGAGATTGTGACCTTCGCCCGGTATGTAGGCGTTTACCTCTTTTTGATTGGTTAACCTAACCCTTGCTACTTTACGCATAGCCGAGTTCGGCTTTTTGGGCGTAGTAGTGTACACACGCACACAAACGCCACGGCGCTGAGGGCAGGAGTTGAGCGCAGGAGACTTACTTTTGTCTTCTATTTTCGTTCTCCCCTTACGTACTAATTGTTGAATAGTAGGCATAAACGTTTTTAAATTTTGAAATTATTATAAATACACACAAAAATGTTCTTTTCTAACTCGCTCATTTCCGGTAGTGTCTGCCTGCTAATTGTTTATTACAAGGCATAACTTTCCCAAAATGGTCTGCAAAAGTACACATTTCTCGAATAAAACCACAACAATCTGAAAAAAAATTGATTTACAGCGCAATTCTGTTAACATAGGTGCGTCAACAGTCTAAAACCGTACCGGCTACAACGCCACTCGCTCATGAAAAAGCGCCCTGATGGGATTAAATATTCGCTGGATAAGCCTTAAATCTTCTGTAATAATTTCGGCTGTCCCCTGAATCTCCCGATTAAATTCGAACGAATTGCCATAGTTGGAAATCAAACCATTCGGCAATTCGAGTTCCACCGCATAAAAATTATCAGTGGGGACCTGCGAAATACGGCTCACGACACCATCCACCATCCCATATTGCATATATGGATAATTTTCGAACTTCAGGTTTACACGCTGGCCTGGTTTCACTTTGCCGGCTCCGGTAATTTTAAGTTGCACCTTGCCAATAAGATGGGTTTCGTCGGTTGGGATAACCGTAAACACGGCCTCGCCTTCTGCCACATTTTGATTGGTGCTCCAAAACTTCGAAAAATTGACTTCGCCGGCAATTGGCGACTTAAGCAAATATTTAAGTTCCCAAACATCAATTGAACCCAGCAGTTTATTCCACGACTCAGTCAATGCCAGTTGCAATGTCATTTGTTCTTCTTTCGACTGGTTTTCGGCATCAATAACGGCTTGCTGCGACTCATTCAGTTTCAGTTGCGATTCCGACAGCGTTGTACGCATATTTTCGTATTCGTATTGCCTTTCGAGCAAATCGCGTTTGGTCCTTTCATACTCTTCGAGCGAAATCACCCCTTTTTTATACAACGACGAGTCGCGTTTAAACTTGTTTCGCATGAGGCCAAGCTCCTCTTCGAGGACTTTACGCTTGTTGGCCTGGCGGTCGACATAGGTCTTCGAGATTCTGGACTGCTCTTGCAACGACTTAATCTTCTTCGGGAAATAATTACGCTCGGCAAAACTGAGATAATCATTGTAGCGTTTCAGAAAATCGGCATAGTTGGTCTGCAACTCGCCCAGCGTATAGTTTTCTTTAAAGATTGTTTTTTTAGTAGGATCAAAAGTCGACATAAATGGTTTTAACCACTTCAGATGTAGTTTCACATCGCTCAAATCGTTGTAATCGACAGGGTTTTCGAGCATTGCCAACAACTGACCTGCTTCAACCTTTTGCTTATCGGTTACATATAAACTGCTGATTTTCCCGTTTACCCTGGCCAAAAGGTTGGCCGGTGGGTTTTCGGTTGTTACTGTAACTGGCGCACTAATAATATCGGGATACTTAAAAAGCCAGCTGCCAACGAGCAATATCACCAGCACAATGCCAACCAAAATAATCCCGTTGCGTGTAATCCATCCCGGCACGCGTCCAAGAATCTCCTGAACCTCTTCGCTGCGTATTTCTGTATCTTTAAAATTCTGCGGCATGGTTACAATATATTTATAATGGACTAAGCACCCAGTTCGAGCTGGTTCTTCACCAGATGATAATAAGCTCCTTTTAGCGCAATCAATTCGGCATGATCTCCCCGTTCGACAATTTCACCCTTGTCGAGCACCACAATCTGATCGGCATTTTTTACCGTGCTCAGGCGGTGGGCCACCACTACAACTGTCCGCCCCCGATAGAAGTTATCCATATTCTCCATAATCACCTTTTCATTGTTTGCATCTAAAGCATTGGTTGCTTCATCGAAAAAGAGATATTCCGGATTTTTGTAAATCGCCCGGGCTATCAATAACCGTTGCTTCTGTCCCTGACTTAGGCCAACACCTTCTTGCCCGATTTTGGTATTGTAGCCCAGAGGCAACATTTCGATATACTCGCGAATATTGGCCAGATTGACTGCATTGAGCAAGCGCTGCCTATCGACCTGATCAAATCCGACCGTGATATTATTGACAATCGTATCCGAGAAAATAAAACCATCTTGCATCACCACTCCACACTTTTCACGCCACATGCGTGTCGAAAAATTATGCAACTGAATCTCACCGATTGAAACCGACCCTGAAGCCGGTTGATAAAATCCAAGCATCAGCTTGATAAGCGTTGTTTTACCACTGCCGCTCATCCCAACAATCGCCGTAGTTTTATTGGCCGGCAGATGTAGATTGATATTTTTAAGAATCATCGGTGAACGCGGCCCTTCGTACTGGAAATTGAGATCGCGGATGACAATATCCTTATTTTCAGGAAACACGGTAATTTTATGATCATCCGGTTCCTCTTCGTTGCTGTGCAGGTGAATCTCGTTGAGCCTTTCGAGCGATATTTTGGCATCCTGGGCTGTCTGAATAAAATTCATTAACCCTTCAATCGGACTGTTCATCTGGCCAATAATATACGAAACCGCCATCATGGCTCCAAGTGTCATCTGACCATCGATAACCAGTTTGGCCGCCAAAAAACTGATGAAAATATTTTTTAACTGGTTGATAAACCCGGAACCAATTGTTTGGGTCTGTGTAAGCGACAACCGCTTGATGTTCACATTAAACAGCCGCGACTGAATGCGTTCCCACTCCCACCTTTTCTGTTTTTCGCAGTTGTTCAACTTTATCTCCTGCATCCCGGTAATCAGCTCAATCAACTTGGCCTGATTTTCGGACAACTGCGTAAAACGTCTAAAATCAAGCTCGCGCCTTCTTTTCAGAAAAAGAAGAATCCAAATCACATACAAAATGCTGCCCAACAAAAAGATAAGTAAAATTTTCCAACTATAAACTGCCAGTACAATCGAAAAAATAACCAGGTTCACCATGGCAAAAAGCACGTTTAGCGTCTGGTTGGTAAGGAAGTTCTCAATACGGGTGTGGTCGCCAATCCGCTGAAGCATATCGCCCACCATTTTGGTATCGAAAAAACCGATGGGTAACTTCATCAACTTAATCAGAAAATCTGAAATCAGCGAAATGTTAAGCCGGGTGGTCAGATGAAGTAATATCCAGTTACGAATAAACTCGACCGACGTATGCGAAACAAACAGCACCAGTTGTGCAATTAATATCAGCGTAACAAAACCAATGTCGCGGGTATTGATTCCCACATCGACCATCGATTGGGTAAGAAACGGAAATATCAGCTGAAACAGGCTGCCGAGCAGTAAACCCAGAAAAAGTTGCCATAAAAACCGTTTCTGGTTTCTGAAATAGGAAAACAGATAGCCAAATGTCGACTTGTCAGTTTTCTCATCTTTTTGGGCGTAAAAATCGGGAGTTGGCTCCAGCAACAAACAAAGTCCTTTGGCTTGTGCCGCATCACTATGGCCACACCATCCTTTCAAAAATTCGGCTTCGTTATATTTTATCTGGCCGTAAGCCGGATCGGCTACATATACTTTCCCTTTCTTGATGGCATATACTACCACGAAATGTTCTTCGCGCCAGTGTACAATGCAAGGCAGCGGTACCTGGGCCGAAAGCTGCGCAAAACTGACCCTGGCCCCCACCGAACGCATCCCAATCGATTCGGCAGCATCCGAAATCCCCAACAACGAAACCCCCTCGCGGGTCAGGAAACTCCTTTCGCGCAAGGTTTGAAGCGAAAAATTTTTACCATGAAATTTGGCAATCATCCTCAGGCAGGAGGGACCGCAATCCATAGCATCCAACTGTTTAAAAAAAGGGAAGTTCCGCATTCGGTTGCTTGATGTTCAACTTTGGTTGTTTTGACAAATTTAACAGTATCCTGAAAAAAACAATGCGTTCGCCTGAATAATCACTTTTTTTTCATCCAACAAACCAAAATCATATTTAAGAACATGTTTCGGCCCGGCAACAGCAGCCAAATACGCTCAATTCGCGTTGCTGAAACCCAATCAATCAAACAAATAGAGATGCCGAACCAATAATGTCAAAAAAAAGCCCTTTGAAACATAAATTGTCACCAAGTTGTAACTGATTAAATAATTTTTATTTTTGAAGAATTGGTACTTCCAAAACCGAAGTACAACCAAACTAAATTCGTTCTCTGTTACAATTTCAAGTGAAAAAAAGCCCCCTTGCACGACTGTTCCGCAGGTGCAGTTATGCATTGAGACAGAAATAAACCAATAAACACCAGTATTTTAACTAAATTTTTTCGCATGAAAGTATATCAAACTAATGAAATCCGGAATATTACCGTGATTGGTAATTCCGGCGCTGGAAAAACCACCCTTGTGGAAGCCATGCTCTATGAGGGTGGTGTCATCAGCCGTAGAGGTGATGTCAAAAGCAAAAACACTGCATCCGACTACAACCTCGTCGAACAGGAGTATGGAAACTCTATCCACCCAACTGTTCTTTACACCGAATTCGAAGGGTGTAAGCTCAATATTATCGACACTCCCGGGATGGACGATTTCGTGGGAGGTGTAATACCGGCGCTAAGTGTGGCAGCAACCGGATTACTCGTTTTTAATGCCGTCAACGGTGTGGAAGTTGGCACCGAAATTGCCAACCGCAATGCCGAAAAATTCAATAAACCGTTGATTTTTGTTATCAACCATCTCGATCACGAAACCAGTAATTGGGATAACACCATCGACATGGCCAAAACCACCTTCGGGAATAAGCTGGCCATCATTCAATACCCGGTTAATCCGGGCGTCGGATACAATGCCGTAATTGATGTGCTGAAAATGAAAATGCTGAAATGGGCACCCACCGGCGGAAAACCTGAAATATTAGACATTCCGGCCAGCGAAGCCGACAAAGCCGAAGAGTACCACAACAACCTGGTTGAAATGGCTGCCGAGAACGACGAACAGCTGATGGAACTCTTTTTCGAACAAGGCTCGCTGAACGAAGACGAAATGAAAAAAGGGATTAAGCTTGGAATGCTTGCCCGCGGGCTCTATCCTGTTTTCTGTACCTGTGCCGCCCACGATATGGGTATTCGCCGCCTGATGGAGTTTATCTGCAACGTGGCTCCAAACCCCGGAGAACTAGCCCCTGTTGAAACTATCGACGGGAAAAAAATCAAAATGGATGTCAACGGCCCCACTTCTATCTTTGTTTTCAAAACAGCCCTCGAACAGCATGTTGGCGAAGTAACCTATTTCAAAGTCATATCAGGCACCTTGAAAGAAGGTATGGATTTAATCAACACCGCCAAAAACTCGAAAGAACGTATTTCACAAATCTTTGCCGTAGCCGGTAAGAACCGTACCAAAGTTCCCGAAATGCAAGCCGGTGACATTGGTGCCACAGTGAAGCTGAAAGAGGTGAAACACAACCATACACTTTGCGACAAAGATGCCGAAATCACCTTCCCGCCGCTGAAATATCCCAACCCACGCTATTCCACTGCCGTAAAAGCGGTAAACGAGAGCGACGAAGAAAAGATGGGTGAATATTTGCAACGATTGGCCGAAGAGGATCCAAGCTACAAAATCGAATACTCGAAAGAGCTGAAACAAATTCTGATTCACGGGCAGGGTGAATACCACCTCAACACCTTGAAATGGTATTTCGACAATGTTTTCAAAATCGAAATTCAGTTCCTCGCCCCTAAAATCCCCTACCGCGAAACCATCACCAAAGTGGCACAGGCCGATTACCGCCATAAGAAACAGAGTGGTGGCGCAGGTCAATTTGGCGAAGTACACATGGTGATTGAGCCATTCGAAGAAGGAATGCCCAACCCCGACATGTATAAAATCGATGGTAAAGAGATGAAGGTAAGCCTTCGTGGTACCGATTCGTACGATTTACCATGGGGCGGCAAACTGGTCTTCTGCAACTGCATCGTCGGCGGTTCTATCGATGCCCGATTCCATCCGGCCATCCTGAAAGGGATTATGGAAAAAATGGAAGAAGGGCCACTCACCGGTTCGTATGCCCGTGATATCCGCGTTTGTATTTACGACGGTAAAATGCACCCTGTCGATTCAAACGAAATTTCATTCCGTCTGGCTGGCCGTAATGCCTTTAGTCAGGCTTTCAAAAAAGCCGGCGCTAAGATTCTTGAACCTATCTACGATGTTGAAGTACTCGTTCCGGCCGACCGTCTGGGCGATGTCATGAGCGACCTGCAAGGACGCCGGGCCATCATCATGGGGATGAATTCTGAAAAAGGATTCGAAAAACTCACGGCAAAAGTGCCGCTCAAAGAGATGAACAAATACTCAACAACTTTGAGTTCTATCTCTCAGGGCCGTGCCATGTTCTCGATGAAATTCTCGAACTACGAAAAAGTACCTGCAGAGGTACAGGACGAACTGCTGAAAGCTTACGAAGCTACGCAGACCGAAGATTAAACCATTCTGTAATTCTTTCATTGATAAACTGTCATACCGAATCGAAGCGGTATGGCAGTTTTTTTATCGATTTGGGGCAAACATATCGAAGCACTTTATCATTATGCTTAACTTTTCTTACCTTTGAAAATCAACATTAAATCCGGAACCATGAAAATAAAATTTATTGGAGCTGCCCGCGAAGTTACCGGCAGCAAACACCTGATAACCACCCAAAGCGGGAAAAAAATCCTTCTCGATTGCGGAATGTTTCAAGGGAAGGGGCTCGAAACCGACTCGATGAACCGAAATCTGGGCTTCGAACCCTCCGAAGTGGACCATATCATTCTTACCCACGCCCATATCGATCACTCCGGACTGATTCCGTACCTCTATAAACTGGGCTTTCGCGGTTCGGTAATCTGTACCAATGCCACGCGCGACCTCTGCTCGATTATGCTGGCCGACAGCGGCCATATCCAGGAAGGCGATATCAAATGGTTCAACAAAAAACGGCTGAAACAAGGACTCGAAGAGGTTGAAGCAATTTACACCCGCGAGGATGCCCAAAAATGTATGGAACTCTTTATTGGCGTGGCTTATAACCGAAAATTCTATATTGACAACCATACGAAAGTGCGTTTTACCAATACCGGCCATCTGCTTGGTGCCGGAACCGCATTGCTCGAAATCACCGAAAATGACAAAACAACTAAAATAGCCTATACCGGCGACATTGGCCGTCCATCGAGCCGCATCCTCAGGGCTCCCGCCCCTTTTGCCCAGTGCGACTATCTGATTACTGAAGCGACTTATGGCAACCGGTTACACACTCAAATGCAGATTGCCGAGAATGAACTCCTGCGGGTTGTCAACGAAGCCTGTGTAGTCCGAAAGGGGAAACTGATAATCCCCTCTTTTGCCATTGGCCGTACACAGGAAATTGTCTATGCCCTCAACAACTTCTACAACGCAGGCCTGCTGCCTAAAATTCAAATCTATGTCGACAGTCCGCTGGCAGTCAACGCAACAGAGATTTTCAGAATGAACAGCGACTGCTTTAACGACGATGTGAAGGAGGTAATGGTAACCGATCCCGACCCGTTCGGTTTCAATTCGCTCCACTACATCACTTCGACCAACGATTCGAAAAAACTGAACAGTTTCAAAAAACCCTGCGTCATTATTTCGGCCTCAGGGATGATGGAAGCCGGACGGATTAAGCACCATCTGGCCAACAATATCGACAATCCCAAAAATACGATACTGGTCGTAGGTTACTGCGCCCCCCGAACATTGGGAGCCCGCCTGCTGAATGGCGAGAAATCAGTCTCAATTTTCGGCATCAATCATCAGGTCAATGCCACTATCGAACGTATCGAAGCCTTCAGTGGTCACGGCGACTACAGTGAGATGCTCAAATTTCTCGAATGTCAGGAAAAATCGCAGGTGAAGAAGGTATTTCTGGTCCATGGCGATTACGAGGCCCAAAGTTTCTATCGCGACAAAATGGTTGAAGCCGGATTTGGCAAAGTCGAAATCCCTGAAGCAGGGAATGAGTTTGAACTGGAATAATCCCGTTTGAAAATGAATCAACGTTTTATACCCATCGTCGATAAATTAGGGCAATTGCTAAGCATTTGGGAACCCAAACTGGCATCGCTTGACGAATCGGTTATCAGCGAAAAGCTGAACCGGCAGCATCGTTCAGTCAGGCAAATCGTAGGGCATATGGTCGATTCCGCATCGAACAATACCCATCGGTTGATCCATCTGCAATACCAGCAATCGCCAGTTCAGTTTCCCAATTATGCCACCCAGGGAAACAACGACCGCTGGATTGCCATTCAGGATTATCAGCATGAAGAGTGGCATAACCTGGTGCAACTATGGAAATATGCAAACCTTCATTTCATTCATATCGTGGAGAATGTAAACCCGGCAATGCACAAACAAGAGTGGATAGCTTCGCCCTCGGTCCATGTTACGCTCGAAGAGATGGTTCTTGACTATCTTCCTCATTTTAAACTTCATTTAGGTGAAATTGAAGTGTTAATCAATTAACCGGAAATCCAAATCGTTTTAAAACAAAAAAGCTCCGAACGAAAACGGGGCTTTTTGCTTTAGACAACTATAATATAACCAGCTTAATCAAAAACGAAAGAAGGTGGCCAGTGGCTAATCCCCAACTACGCTTTACAGCTAAAAGATTATCTTTGTCCAAAATTCATGTTCAATGGAATCCGAAAACAGGATTTGTAAGCTTTTTGGCATTCAGTACCCCATCGTTCAGGGTGGAATGGTTTGGTGCTCAGGGTGGCGGCTGGCCTCAGCCGTAAGCAATTGCGGAGGCTTAGGACTGCTTGGTGCAGGATCGATGCACCCTGAAACCCTCGAAGAGCATATCCGCAAAACAAAGGCCGCGACCGATAAACCTTTCGGGGTAAACATTCCGCTCTTTTACCCTGAGATGGATCGAATACTGAAAATCATTGTCGACGAAGGAGTTAAGATAGTATTCACTTCGGCAGGCTCGCCCAAGAAATATACCTCGTTCTTCCACGACCAAGGCATTACCGTTGCCCATGTGATTGCCTCGGCTGAATTTGCCCGTAAGTGCGAAGAGGCAGGTGTCGACGCGGTTGTTGCCGAAGGGTTCGAAGCCGGCGGACACAATGGCCGCGACGAGACTACAACCATGGCCCTCCTTCCATCGGTGCGGCGCACCACCGCTTTGCCACTGATGGCAGCCGGAGGAATTGCCACCGGCCGTTCCATGCTGGCTGCATTGGCACTGGGAGCCGAAGGAGTTCAAATCGGCTCCCGCTTTGCAGTAGCCGAAGAATCATCGGCTCACCCCGCTTTCAAAGCAATGGTCATCAAAGCCGGCGAAGGCGACACACTCCTTTCACTAAAAAAACTATCGCCGGTAAGGTTACTGAAAAATCACTTCTTCGAACAGGTACAAGCCGCCGAACAAAGTTGTGCATCTGCCGAAGAGCTACAGACATTACTGGGGCGCGGGCGGGCGAAAAAAGGGATGTTCGAAGGAGAACTCGATGAAGGGGAACTTGAAATTGGACAGATAGCCTCAATCATCGACACGGTGCTCCCTGTCAAGACCATCATGAAACAAATGCTTGATGAATATGGCGCAGCCCTCAATGAAATGACCACTGCACGCCGGTTCAGGTTTTAACATATCCTGGAAAACACTCAGATATTCCAACAATGATTCGATTTGAAAAAAAAATATTAAACAATGGCCTTCGTGTAATCGTCCATACCGATAAAACAACCCCTTTTGTGGCAGTCAATGTCTGTTACAACGTGGGGGCCAAACACGAAAACCCAAACCGCACAGGATTTGCCCATCTATTTGAGCACCTCACCTTTGGCGGCTCACTCCATGTTCCCGAATTCGACGGTCCGACACAAGAGGCCGGAGGAAACAACAATGCATTCACTTCGAACGATATCACCAATTATTACATTATCGTTCCCAATAAAAATATCGAAACAGCCCTTTGGCTCGAATCCGATCGAATGATTGGGCCGAAGTTCACCAAAAAAGGGCTCGATGTACAACGCAAAGTAGTTATCGAAGAGTTTAGGCAACGCAACCTGAATCGCCCTTATGGCGATGTGTGGCACCTGCTGCGCGACCTTTCGTACAAAGTACACCCCTACCGGTGGCCCACCATCGGGCTTACCCCCGAACATATCGAAAAAGCAACGCTCGAAGAGGTAAAAGCATTTTTTTTCCATCACTATGCCCCCAACAATGCCGTGCTGGTCATCAGTGGAAATATTGAAGCCGAAGAAGCTTTTAGGTTAGCCGAAAAATGGTTTGCCGATATTCCCTCCCGCGATATCTCCCCCGGGGTTATTCTTCCCGAACCGATACAGACCGAAGATCGTACACTGGAGGTTTATCGTGATGTGCCGGTCGATACCTTCTACATTGCCTGGCATATGGGGGCCCGTAACGACAAAAGTTTTTATGCTGCCGACTTGCTCTCCGATATCCTGTCCAACGGAAAATCATCGCGGCTCGAAGAAAAACTGGTGAAGGAAAAAAAACTTTTTACCGAAGCGGATGCTTACCTAAGCGGCGAAAACGAGCCCGGGCTCTTTATTGCTACCGGGAAAGCCAATACAGGAGTCGATTTCGAAATGGCGCAAAAGGAGATGATTGAAGAGGTTATAGCCACCGCTTCGGAACGCATCAGCGATTACGAATTGGAAAAAGTTAAAAACAAAGTGGAAGCCGATTTGCTCTTCAACGAAATTGGGTTTCACGAAAAAGCGATGCAACTGGCCGCTTACGAAATACTGGGCGATGCCGCACTGATAAACAGGCAGGCCGATTTCTACCGCGATATCACTGCCGACGATATCTTGCAGACTGCACAACAAATCTTCAGAGAGGGCAACCGGAACACCCTCAACTATTTCTCATCCAAAAGCCAAAAAGCATGAGCCCCGACCGCAACAAACGTCCGGCTGTCCAGCCTATCGAACATATCGAATACACCCTTCCCGAAACAACGCATTTTGAAGGTGGCTCCCGGTTTTTTACCATCAACGGGGGCGAACAAGAGGTGGTAAAACTCGATTTTGCCGTGAAAGCCGGAAGTTGGTATGAAAACAACAAGCTCGAAAGCCTCATGTCGGCAGCCATGCTCACGGAAGGGACGGCTACGATGAAAGCCACCGAGATAGCCGATAAGATTGATTTCTATGGGGCACAGTTCAATTCTGTCTCGTATTACGACAACAACTATCTTTCGCTGGTTGTACTGAAACGCCATCTGCCCAAACTGTTGCCTGTTATGGCCGACATGCTGCAAAATTCTGTTTTTCCTGCCAACGAGTTCGAAATCATACGACAGCAACGCAAACAACGTGCCCAGGTCGATGCCGAAAGGGTGGGTTTAGTGGCTCAACGACGTTTCCTTCAGGAGATGTTTGGCCCGGGGCATCCTTACACACCGGTTAAATCGCCTGATGCTTACGACCATATTTCAATTGAAGGTACCATTGACCATTACCGCAACACCTATGGCTCCGGACGAATGAATATCTATGGTTCAGGTCATATCGACAACGAAGTCAAAGCATTGGTCAGCGAATACTTTGGGAAAAGCTGGGGGGCAAAATTTATTCCCAAACAATACACTTTCACCCCTCAGGCCTACAGCGAACCACTGATCTTTCTGGAAAAAGATACGGCTAACCAAAATGCAATGACCATCGGGAAGTTGTTCCCAACCCAAACCCACCCCGATTCGGCCGGGCTAAAGGTGTTGACTACCGTTCTGGGAGGCTATTTTGGCTCGCGGCTGATGACCAACCTGCGCGAAGAAAAGGGATTGACCTATTCCATCCATGCCTCCTCCATCTCATTCATCCACGAGGCCATATTTATGATCCACGCCGAAGTGGCTGCCGGGAAAACCGATGAGGCAGTAAAAGAAACATTTGCAGAGATTGAAAAGCTAAGGCAGGAACCTATTTCGGAAACAGAACTGGAACCGCTGCGAAGTTACCTTTTGGGAAGAATGCTCGAAGAGTTTGATGGCCCATTTGCCCGTTCGCAAAGTTTTGCCTCGTTACACGAAGCCGGTCTCGACTACAACTACTACGACCTTTTGATCGATACCATCCGGTACATTACCCCAGAGGAGATCATGCAACTGGCCCAACGTTATTTCGACCCCAAATCGATGCTGACGGTTGTTGCCGGGGCAAGATGATAGATGCTACAGGTTGGTCTGCTTGTCAATCAAATAGGTATTTCGTTCGGAAGCCGTGCGCGAAACCAGTTCTCCGATAAAACCGGTAAGAAACAGTTGTGTGCCGATAATCATAAGCGTAAGGGCGATGTAAAAATATGGGCTCTCGGTAACCCGTCCGGTGAGTACGCCATTAAAAAGGTGGTAAAGCTTATAGGCGCCCAGCCAGAGTGCCGATAAAAAGCCAAGTAAAAACATCAGCGACCCAAGCGTTCCGAAAAGGTGCATCGGCCGTTTGCCGAACTTCGAAATAAAAAGTATCGACATCAGGTCGAGATACCCAAAAATAAAGCGGCTCAACCCAAATTTAGTCACTCCAAACTTACGTTTCTGGTGCACCACCACCTTTTCGCCGATTCTGGTAAAACCTGCCCACATGGCAATCACCGGAATATAACGGTGCATCTCGCCATAGACCTCTATCGATTTGACCACCTCGCGACGGTAAGCTTTCAGCCCGCAGTTCATATCGTGAAGCTTTACCCCGGTAAAGCGGCGTGCTGTGGCATTGTAGATACGCGAAGGGATATTTTTTGCAAAGGTATTGTCGTAACGTTTCTTTTTCCACCCCGAAACCAAATCGTAACCCTCCTCTTTCACCATCTGGAAAAGGCCGGGAATCTCTTCGGGGCTATCCTGCAGGTCGGCATCCATCGTAATTACCACATCGCCCCGGGCGGCATCGAAACCGGTGTGCAAGGCAGCCGATTTGCCATAATTCCGGCGGAAACGAACCCCCTTCACATTGGGGTCGATGGCTGACTGTTGTTCAATCCATTGCCACGAACCATCGTTGCTCCCATCGTCGATAAAGAGCAGTTCGTAACTGAAACGGTTCCGATCCATCACTTCCCGAATCCAGCGATAAAGCTCGGGCAACGATTCAACTTCGTTAAACAACGGAATAACAACTGAAATATCCATCGATTTGAATTGATATTTGATTTGAGTCCCCCCGTAAAAAAAGCAGAAGGCAGCATCAACTGCCCTCTTTTTATGCTCGATTATTGGATGAACTTCTACTTCTAAACTTTTTATTCCCCATCCGATTTCACCTCAAAAAAAGGATCAGCAGGTTTCTTTTTGAAAAATATGGCAAGAATCAACGAGAAAATAGTTCCCATCAAAGTCAGGCTAAAAACCTGCGAAAAGGCCATAATGCCCGGGGTCATCATCTTTTTCGACATCGACAAAGCCGCTTCAACCTGATCTTCATTCATAGCCCCTCTGCTCAACAGCTTTTCTTCAGTAAAAGCCATCAACTTGTCGATCAAACCCGGATCGATAAACTGGTAAAGGACAAAAGTGAAAAAAGCAATCAGGATAGAAGCAAAAAGCGATTGCAATACACCTAACCCAAGTACTTTACCATACGGAAAGCCTTCGCTGCCTGTTGATTTGCCAAAACTCCACATGCCCAGCGACAACCCGGCAATAATAATGATATAGCTGATATAACCCGACACCTCGGAAAAAGGTGCCCCAGCCACATAAAAGATAACAGAATTCAATACCAATGCCAGCCCGAGATAAAGGCCAAAGGTCATTGCCGCTTTCGAAATTGAAGCCGATTGATTTTCCATAGCAAAATTAGTTTATGATGATAATGAGAACAAATATATTGATTTTATTGATAGATAAAGGGCCCAAAAATGTATCGAACCAAACCATTTTATGAAAAAAAAGAACACATGGCCCTCTCGCCCCGCTACCCCTGAGCATCTGCGAACAATAATATTATCACATATGATATCAAATTAAATATTGATTATCAATATACTAAACACAAGACAGCAAAAAAAGAGCCCGGAAACATATTTTTGTTTGGTACAAAATGATTTTTTTCTACTTTTGCGCCGGGTAAGTCCTGCACGACCAGCTCCTGTTGAACTCCCCCAGGGTCGGAAGACAGCAAGGGTAGACGGTTGTAGCGGTGCGATGTAGTAAGCTTACCCACTTGCCGAATTAGCTCAGTTGGCCAGAGCACGTGATTTGTAATCTCGGGGTCGTCAGTTCGAATCTGACATTCGGCTCAAAAAAAGGTTCTTTACATACCAAAAACGATTTTGGGGAGATTCCAGAGCGGCCAAATGGGGCAGACTGTAAATCTGTTGTCTTACGACTTCGGAGGTTCGAATCCTCCTCTCCCCACACAACGTCAAAATCAACCAGATAGTATGTCTGGTTTTTTTTACGCTTATTTTGAAAAACAACAAGCGGGAGTAGCTCAGTTGATAGAGCATTAGCCTTCCAAGCTGAGGGTCGCGGGTTTGAGTCCCGTCTCCCGCTCAAAGTTGCCGATGTAGCTCAGGGGTAGAGTACTTCCTTGGTAAGGAAG